>JAEEGL011292286.1_pt1 | contig 68425 bp, 48 predicted proteins | sample 9134231 | NCBI WGS metagenome assembly JAEEGL01 (sample SAMN16246548, study PRJNA631951) | gut metagenome | biome: gut microbiome; feature: rumen; material: fiber-attached | host: Bos | place: Iran: Karaj | collected 2018-10 | reverse complement strand
TCCTCGTCGCCACATATTATATTAAGGAGTGTCGTCTTGCCGGCTCCGTTCTTGGCGATGAGGCCCGAGCGCTGCCTTTCCGACATGCTGAACGACACGTCCGAGAAGAGCGCCAGGTCACCTATGGCCTTCGTCAGGCCCTGCACGTCGAGAATGGTTGCTGCCATAACTGCACGCGAAAGTAACAAAAAAACACGACTCCCCGTCCTGTCACGACCACTTTTTCAACAATGAAAGCCTGAAAACTCTTGTTGCCCGGCCCAAGTGTCCCGAAAACCGAAAAGGCGTCTCAAAAGTTCAAAGCGGCGTTTCAAAAATTAGAAGCGGCGTTTCGTTCTTCCGAGGCGTACGGAAGGGTTACCGCGGAGGTCATCCTTATTTTTTTTGAAAAAAATTGGCATCAAAAGGCGTTTGAATACATAAAAAGAATTACTTTTGCACCTGAAAAGTCATGAATCAGTGACTTTCTGTTTTCAAAATCCAAAACTATTAACGAATTTCCATGCCTGCGCCATCCGTGGCCCGTGCGTCATATACGCCCGGCAAGGTGTGTGCAGAAGCATATCACAAGAAAACCCTATTTATGCCTAATTTTAACAAAGAAGAACTGTTGGCAAAACAAGACGCCGACATCCGTTCCATAGCCCAAGAGCTTGGAATCAACGTCAAGAATAACGACGAAAAAGAAGAACTCATCTACCGCATCCTCGACGAACAGGCCATCCGCAGCGTCAACGACCGCGAAAGCGAGCCCAAACGCCGTACACGCATCACCACACCCAAGAAAGAAGCAAAGAAGGTGGTGACAGCCGACGGAAACACCACGACGAAGAAGCGCGCCTCAAACGCTAAAAAGAAAGCTGAGCCAGAACCCCAGCCCGCGCCCCCCAAGGAAGCCCCGGCACCCCGACCCGAAGCCCCGGCCGAAAAAAACGAAGAGACTGCCGCCGACACCTCAAAACGCCGCCGCGGACGTCCCCGCAAGCAAACAGAGGAAACCGAGGAGAACACGGGAACGGCACCCGAAACAACAACCACAACGCAACCCGAACCCGAGCCTCAGCCCGAGCCCGCCAAGGAAACCCCGGCACCCCAGCCGGCCGACGATGACGACGAAGACGACGGCGTGGACTTCATCGTACTCGAAGACCTCCCCGTGGAAAGCAACACCATCGACGACGAACTGACCGACCGTCTCATCAACAACATGACGGGCATGGCCAGCAAACTCGAAAGCATAGCCGCCGACAACAGCCAGCCGCCCTACATGGCTACGACCAAGCCCGACTACTGGCCCAAAAGCACCGTCGGTGCCGAACTGGCGCCCGAGCCCCAATACCGCAAGCCCGAAGTGCCGAACAACTACAACATACCTTTCGACTTCGACAATATCCTTAAAGGCAACGGCGTGCTCGAAATCATGCCCGAAGGCTTCGGCTTCCTGCGCTCCAGCGACTACAACTACTTGCCCTCGCCCGACGACATCTACGTGTCGCAGCAGCAAATCAAGAACTACGGCCTCAAGTCGGGCGACGTCGTCGAAGGCCCCATCCGCGTACCCCGCGAAAGTGAGAAATACTTTCCCCTGGTAAGCATCGATACCATCAACGGCTGCTCCCCCGAGCGAGTGCGCGACCGCGTACCCTTCGAACACCTCACGCCCCTCTTCCCCGACGAGAAGTTCAAACTCTGCAAGGGATACAGCGACAATCTGTCGGTGCGCGTCGTCGACCTCTTCACCCCCATCGGCAAAGGCCAACGCGCCCTCATCGTGGCACAACCCAAAACGGGTAAGACCATCCTGATGAAAGACATCGCCAACGCTATCGCCGCCAACCATCCCGAGGCCTACCTCATGATGCTCCTCATCGACGAGCGCCCCGAAGAAGTGACCGACATGGCACGCACCGTCAAGGCCGAAGTCATCGCTTCCACCTTCGACGAACCCGCCGCGCACCACGTGAAGATAGCCGGCATCGTTCTCGAGAAGGCCAAGCGTATGGTTGAATGCGGCCACGACGTCGTCATCTTCCTCGACTCCATCACCCGTCTGGCCCGCGCCTACAACACCGTGGCCCCCGCCAGCGGAAAAGTACTCACCGGCGGTGTCGACGCCAACGCCCTTCAGAAGCCCAAACGCTTCTTCGGTGCTGCGCGCAACATCGAAGGCGGCGGTTCCCTCACTATCATCGCCACGGCGCTCATCGACACCGGCAGCAAGATGGACGAAGTCATCTTCGAAGAATTCAAGGGTACCGGCAACATGGAGCTGCAGCTCGACCGCAAACTGTCGAACAAGCGGGTCTATCCCGCCGTTGACCTCGTGGCCTCCAGCACCCGCCGCGACGACCTCCTGCAGCCGCAGGCGATCCTGCAGCGTGTGTGGGCACTACGCAGCCACCTCGCCGACATGACCACCACCGAGGCGATGGAGTTCGTCAAAGGCCAGATGGCAATGTACAAATCAAACGAGGAATTCCTGCTTTCAATGAACGGTTAGAATCCGGTCCAGAAAATTTCCCAGAAACGCTTTTCCATCTCGTTCCAGGTTTGGCGGGTGGAAGCGGCGAAATCGGCGCAGTATTGGTTCATCACCGTCTGCGCTTCTTTTTTCTTGTCTTCTTTCAAAAGGTTCTGTACTTTTGTCTCGATGCCGGGCACTTCCTCGAAACCGCGGTCCTCGTAGCGTTTCACGTTGCCAAGAAGCAGCTCCTTGGTGTTTCCCCACTGGATTTGCGACAGCTTGTTTGCCTTGCGGTAGTGCCAGAGTGCGGCGTTCTCGTTGTAGCCGAAATGGCCGCAGAGGTCGAAGCCGGCGGGCATTTTCGTCTGTCCGGCGAAGATGGGGATGCGCGGGCTTTGGCCGGGATTCTCGAAGGAGAACCAGCAGAGGCCGCCCACCTCGTCGGGAAGCCACTCGCGGCATTGGATGATGGTGGAGTAGGAGCACCACGACATTGCCACGCCACGGTAGAAGGTGACGGCGCCGGGTTTCAGCATGTTGTACATCGCGCGTTCGGCGCTGCCCATCCACGGGTTGGCGACGGGACATACGACGGTGTCAATCACGATGTTGCCGTCCTTGTCGCGTTTCTTGCGCTCGTACAGCAGGTTCTGGATCTGGTCAAGTTCCGGCGAACCCTCGTAGTTGGCGCGGAACAGCTCCATCACCTTGCGCACATCCACCTTTTCGTCGGGCTTGATGGAGAAGGGGAGTTCGTCGGCATTGAGGTCGAAGTGGCGGCTCGGGGCCAGCTCGTTGAAGATGTACCATTCGCGCTCCTTGAAGTTCTTGTTGCCGGAGTAGCTCGACGGGAAGGCTTTCCACCAGATGAAATCGCCCTTGCCGTCCCAGAGGCCGTACTTTTTGGCCACTTCCTCAATGTTGTCGGAGCAGAGGAAATAGTTCTTGTTCTTGCGGTCGAGTTTGCCGATGCGGGCCACGTTGCAACTGACGGCCACTTCGTCGTCAGGCACGCGCTGGGCGGCCCAGATGCCGCCGATCTTGTCGGGACCTTCGCCTAAAATCTCCATCTGCCACACCTCTTTCTTGTCGGCGATGGTGATGCATTCGCCGCCGTCGCCATAGCCGTACTCTTTGATGAGCTGGCCGATGAGTCGGATGGCGTCGCGGGCGTTGTCGCACCGCTGGAGGGCGATGCGTTGCAGCTCCTCAATCAGGAACATGCCTTTCTCGTTCAGCAGTGTGTCGGGGCCGGAGAAGGTGCTTTCGCCCATGGCCAACTGCTTTTCGTTCATGCAGGGGTAGGAGGTGTTCAGGTAGGCGTAGGTGTGGGGCGCTTCCGGAATCTCGCCGGCGAGCGTCACGTTCTCCATGCTGCCGGGGCGGGAGGTGTGCATCGTACCTTTATATACTTTGTGCATCGTGCCCTCCTTGTGGTCGGCGGCGGGTTCCATGGTCACCCACGTGCGGTACTTGCTGTCGCAGGTGTGCGAGGTGATGACGGAGCCGTCGGCGGAGGCCTTGCAGCCCACCATGATGGAGGTGCAGTTGGCACCCACAAGTTCTTCCTGTTCCTGCGCTTTCAGGCAAAAAACGGTGCAAAGGCACAAGGTGGTAAAAAGTAAGGTTTTGATTTTCATAGTAGAAAGGTTGTAAACAAGTGGTTTTTAATGGTTTGAAAAACGGGCAGCAAAACTACAACCTATTTTTTGATTTTACAATTTAATTTCTAAAAATGACAATTTAACGGTTTTTAATAAATTCATTTTCTTGAAAATAAATATTTTAGCAATAAAAGGCTATAAAAAATTTGGTCGCTATGAAAAAAGGTGTAATTTTGCCGCTTGATATTTTTTTTAGGAGAATTTGTTAAGTTACAATGAATAAGATATTTACGATTGCATCACTGCTTTTTATATTCCTTTTTTCGCAGTTTAATAATACTATTGTTGCACAACACACGATTTCCGGAGTGGTTTATGGTGTGGATGCCAATCAGGGCAATGCGGATGCCGATGATGAGTTGCCGGTGACGGAGACCCCGATCCCCAGTGCGCTGGTAGTTCTTACGAATTGTGGTGCGCAGACACTGACGGATAACAGCGGTAAATTCTCTATAGAGACTGATGCCGACACGTGTGTGCTGCTGGTTTCTTATACATTTTACAAGCCCTATGTTGACACCATTGTCTTCCATGGCAAGAAAAATGTAAAAATGACCGTGCATCTGCAAAGTGCAGTGAACCAGATAGGTGAGGTTTCTGTTACGGGGACGAGGATTGAAAGCAATGTGATCACCTCCACCATTTCAATACAGAAGATTACGCCGTTGAATTCGGAGGGCTTGAACATCACGGGGGCTTCGGAGCTGTTGAACAAGGTTCCGGGCCTGGTCATCGTGAACGATGAGCCGCAAATCCGTGGCGGAAGTGGATTTAGCTCTGGTATGGGCAGCCGCGTGATGATCCTGCTGGACAACATGCCGTTGCTTCGTCCCGACGCAGGCCGTCCGATGTGGAACTTCATCCCGATGGAGGACGTGTCGGAAATCGAGGTGACCAAAGGGGCGGCTTCCGTGGTGTACGGTTCGTCGGCGCTCACGGGTGCCATCAACGTGCATACCGCCTACGCAACGAAGAAGCCACGTACAAGGGTGACGATTTTCGGCGGTATATATGATTCACCTAGAGATGATTACAAGAAAAGCTGGGACCGTGTGAACCCTCTGAAGTGGGGTGCCTCCTTCTCCCACGCCCGCATCATCCGGAACGATTTCGACCTTGTGCTGGGCGGCGAGTACTACGACGACCAAAGCTATGTGGGGCCTGAATACAAGATCAAGGATGGCTACAGCCACGAAGGAAAGTACGAAACCCGCGCCCGTTTCAACTTCGGCATGCGTTACCGTCCGGCGAGTGTCCGTGGCCTTTTCGCCTCCCTCAACGGCAATTTCATGTACTCCGACGAAGCACAGTCTTTCTTCTGGTACGACTGTGACACCAATATGTACCGCACCTACAAGGGCTCGCTGACCACCACCACTGACTATATGTTCTATGTGGATCCTGTGATCGGCTACGTTTCAAAAGGCTCGTCGTACCGTCTTCAGAACCGTATCCTGTACAGCAACAATGCCGAGCGCTCGGGCGCACAGTCGGCCAAGTCGTTGATGGTCTATAATGAGTTCAAGTTCATGAAAACGATTCGGAGAATCGGAATGAGCATCGAGGCGGGGGCGTTGAGCAACTACGGCCGTTCCTTCGGGCGGGTGTTCAGTGGCAACAACTACGACACGCTGCCGGCGCTGATGACCTCCGAGAACATTGCGGTCTATGCCCAGTTGGAGGAAAAAATCCCGCAGGTGAAAGGACTCACCATCGTGGGCGGTGCCCGCTTCGAGGGCTTCTTCACGGACAAGAAATTTGATTGCGCCCCCGTCTTCCGGTTGGGTGTCAACTACCAGATTCCGTGGTCGTTCACTGCATTCCGTGCCTCCATTGGACAGGGCTACCGCTATCCGACCATCGGCGAGAAGTACATCTCCATCTCTGTCGGCAACTATGGTTTCTACCCCAATCCCGACCTCGTGCCGGAAAGGAGCTGGAACGCCGAGTTTGGCATCGTGCAGCCGTATAAGATTGACACGTTTGAGGGCATTTTGGATGTCGCCGTGTTCCATCAGGAGTACAAGGACTTCATCGAGTTTGGCTTCGGCACATGGGGCACTTCCTCTGATTTCCGCAAGAACCTCGGATTCAAATATATGAATACCGGTGCGGCCTCTGTTACCGGCGTGGATGTATCGCTGATGGGTGGCGGACCTCTCGTTCCCGACATCTTCGAATTCCGCTTTATGGCCAGCTATACCTACAGTTATCCTGTGACCAAGAATGCAGACAGTGCCTTTGTGAAAAATTCCGCCAACAAGCATACGCGTGTGCTGAAGTATCGCATCCAGCACACGGCCAAGCTTGACCTCTCGTTTACGTTCGTGAACAAGATTTCCCTGAATGTTTCGGGTGCCTACTACAGTGCCATGATGAACGTGGACGATATGTTCTTCAATTATGATGCTCAGAACCCGAGCCTTCCGTCAGCACAGGCGACGCTGGCCGCAAGCATCGGAGACCTTCCGTTCACAGGCTATTATAACTACTTTTACAGCCATCTGAAGGGGTCGTTTGTGCTGGATCTCGGTATCAGTTACAATATAACCAAGAATTTGAAGGCTTCGTTTGTGATAAAGAACCTCCTCAATAACGAGTACACCCTCCGTCCGATGTATGTGGAGGCTCCCCGCACGTTCAACCTTCAGCTTACCTATGGAATTTAAAACCAAAAACCTTTGAATATGAAAAAGTCATTTGCATTTTTGTTCGTAACACTTGCCAGTATCGCTTTTTTTGCATCTTGTGAAAAAGACCCGGTGCCCGATCCTCCCAAACCGACTCCTTCCAATACGGAATTTCCGACCACCAAACCTGAATGTGAGGCATTTACAAAAGATTTCGTGGACGGCGGCTTTGAAAATTGCTGGTATTGGCAGTCCACCCAGAATGACACCTACCTGGAATACCAGTCTTCGGTGCTGCTTACGCTGAATATGTTGCACGCCCTCGAAGATATGATTCCCGGCACGACGGCTCCCTTCACCGCCTATTGCGACAGCGTGACACCCCATACGGGCAAATTTGCCATGAAGCTTGTCTCGGGTCACATCCACGACAATCAAAATGGCGAACTTTTCCTCCCGGGCGCAATGGCTCCCTTAAATGAAGGTTTCATTGACGAATTCCTTAATGATGGCAATATCAGCGTGAAACGGCCCTATACCGAAAAACCGACGGCTATCAAGGGCTATTACAAATATCTTCCGGTGAACGGTGATGCGGGTTCCATCAGCGTCAAGTTGTACAACGGCGATGAGGTGATTGCCGAAGGAACGTTGACCGAAAGCAACGCGGTCGGAGAATGGACGGCTTTCAATATCCCGATTACGGGTGAAAACTATGCCAATCAGACGCCAACTCATATTTCCGTTATCTTCTCCGCCAGTGCCGACTACAATTTTGCCGACCTGCTGTCATGTACCGGCCAGGTGGGTTCCGCCCTATGGCTGGATGACCTTGAATTCGTCTTTTCAGACAGATAAAATTTTTCAATATGGCTGTTTTAATCAAGAATATCAAGAAATTGGTGCAGGCAGAAACTGCACCAATTCCGTTTAGAGCGGGCAGTGAAATGAGCAACCTGCCGTGCATTGACGACGCTTACCTGCTCGTGGTGGGTGAGAAGATTCACGATTTTGGAAAGATGTCCGACTTTTCCGAAAAGATGCTGGAAAAGATCGGCGAACCGGTTGAGGTGGTGGATGCTACCGGTCGGATGGTATTTCCGGCCTTCTGCGACTCGCACTCCCACATCGTGTATGCCGGCAGCCGCGAAATCGAGTACATCGACAAGATTAAAGGGCTCAGCTACGAGGAGATTGCCAAAAGGGGAGGGGGAATCCTTAACTCTGTGGACCGCCTCCGCGCCGCCTCCGAGGACGAGCTTTTCGCCGACGCATGGAACCGTCTGGAAGAGGTTGCCTCCTTCGGTACCGGCGCCATTGAAATCAAGAGCGGCTATGGCCTTGATACGGAGAATGAATTGAAAATGCTCCGCGTCATCCGTCGCCTCAAGGAGAAGTCGCCGCTTACCATCAAGGCCAACTTCCTCGGTGCCCACGCCGTGCCCCGCGAGTTCATCGGTCGCCAGACCGAATACGTGGATCTCATTATCAATGAGATGATTCCGATGGTCGCAGCTGAAGAATTAGCCGACTATGTGGATGTTTTCTGCGACCGCGGTTTCTTCACGCCCGAAGACACCGAGCGCATCCTGATGCAAGGCATCAAGTATGGCCTCCAGCCCAAAATCCACGCCAACGAGCTCGACTATTCCGGCGGTATCCAGGTGGGTGTGAAGTACAACGCCCGCTCGGTCGATCATATCGAATACACGGGTGACGAAGAGATTGAGGCCCTTCTCGGTTCCGAGACGATGCCGACGATTCTGCCCGGCGCCGCCTTCTTCCTCGGCATGGTGTATGCCCCTGCCCGCAAGATGATCGAGGCGGGACTGCCCGTGGCCATGGCCGGCGACTACAACCCCGGCTCCTGCCCGTCAGGCAATATGCAGTTCGTGCTCTCCATGGGCTGCATCAAGTACGGCATGATTCCCGAAGAGGCCATCAATGCCACCACCATCAACTCCGCCTACGCAATGGGCGTGGAGGACATTCTCGGCACCATCACCAAAGGGAAACTGGCCAATTTCTTCATTACCAAGCCCATTTCCACAATTGAGTTCATGCCGTACGCTTACGGTTCCAACAAGGTGGCGACGGTTTATCTGAAAGGCAAGAAAGTGGTGGATAACGGGCAAGTTGAATTGAACTAACTGATTTTACCCTATAAAACAGACGGATGGAGTTTCGGATCAGGAAAGGTTATGACCTCCGGCTCGACGGGGAAGCCCGCCGGGAAGTGCGGCCTTTGGCGACGGTCCGCTACTGCGTCGCGCCTTCCGATTTCCGCTGGCTCACGCCGAAACTGCTGGTGCAGGCCGGCAGCGCGGTGGAGGTGGGAACGCCTCTTTTCTGTTCCAAAGCCGATGAACGGGTGGCGGTCGTCTCGCCGGTGAAAGGCACCGTGCGCGAGGTGGTGCGCGGGGAACGCCGTTCCGTCGAAACCATTGTCATCGAGGCGTTTCCGTCCGATCCGTTCCGCAAACATCTGGACTTTGACGAACCTACAACCTCCGACGAAGTTGCTGGGTTACTCCTGTCCAACGGGCTTTGGCCGATGCTGCGCCAACGTCCCTTCTCCGTCGTTCCCTCCCCGGATTCCCGTCCGAAGTCGCTGTTTGTCAGTTGCTTCGACTCCGCTCCGCTCGCACCGGACTACGGTTTCCTGTTGCAGGGGCGTGAGGCGGAATTCCGTGAGGGTGTGCGGCGACTGCACCAGTTGCTGGGCGAAAGCTGTCCCATCCACCTCTGTATGCGCTCCGGTGCGGAAAACGCCTGTTTCGAGGCTGCGGAAAATGTGGGATTCCACTGTTTTAAAGGGCCGCACCCCGCGGGCAACGTGGGCACGCAAATCCACCGTATCGACCCTATCGACAAGGGCGAAACCGTCTGGTACATTCACGCCCAGGACGTCGCTGCCATCGGACGATTCTTCCTCACGAAGACGCTTTCGTTTGAGCGGACCGTTGCCGTCACCGGGCCGTGTACCCAAGCCCCGTGCTACTACACCATGGTGTATGGCGCCGACATCACCCCGCTGTTGGAAAAGCAGACCACGGGTGCGGAAGTGCGGCGCATTTCCGGAAACATACTGACCGGCAAACAGTTGGCCGCAAACCCGTCGGTGCGGTTTTACGACAGCCAAGTGACCTTGCTACCCGAAGGCGGCGAACGGGAATTCATCGGCTGGCTGCTGCCCGGCTTCCGGAAATGGAGTCTGTCGCACACCTTCACCGCATGGTTGTTCCGCCGCAAAACGTTCAGTCACAACACCTCTCTTCAGGGTGGCCGCCGCACCTTCGTGATGACCGACATCTACGAAAAAGTGTTTCCGTTTGAAATCCTGCCGATGCAGCTGCTCAAGGCATGCCTCACGGAAGATTTCGAGCAAATGGAGGAATTGGGCATCTATGAAGTTGACGATGAGGATTTTGCCCTCTGCGAAGTGGTCTGCCCTTCCAAAATGGAATGCCAGAAAATCATACGGGAGGGTCTGTATAAATTGTATAAAACATAATGTAGAGACGTGGCATGCCGCGTCTCAAAACACGACAATATAACCAATGTCCACATTATCAAAATGGAGCGAAAAAATCGGCAGGTCCTTCGAGAAGGGCCGGCCGCTGCATTGCCTCCATTCGCTGTTCGATGCGGTGGACACGTTCCTGCTGACGCCGTCCGAGGTGACGAAAGAGGGCAGCCACATCCGCGATGCCGTTGATATGAAGCGGATTATGATCACGGTGATGATTGCGCTGATGCCGGCGTTGCTGTTCGGGATGTGGAACCTCGGCTACCAGCACTTCCTTTCCACTGGCGTGGATGCGGGTTTCTGGGGCTGTTTCTGGTACGGATTTCTCAAATGGCTCCCGCTAGTTATTGTCACCTATATCAGCGGATTATCCATTGAAGTTGCCTTTGCGCAATGGCGCGGGCACCAGGTAGAGGAGGGCTTCTTCGTCACGGGCTTCATCATCCCGCTGATCATGCCGCCCGATGTGCCATTGTGGATTGTGGCGGTGGCGACGGCTTTTTCCGTCGTTTTCGCCAAGGAGGTGTTCGGCGGCACGGGCTACAACTTCCTGAACCCCGCCTTGGTGGCGCGGGCCTTCGTCTTTTTCGCCTATCCATCCGTCATTTCCGGCGATTCCGTCTGGATTGCCGAGTCCGCCGACGCAGTGTCCGGCGCGACGCCGTTGGCCCTGGTGATGAACGGAAATATGGCGCAGATGCCGTCGTTCCTGGATATGTTTGTCGGCACGATTCCGGGCTGTATCGGCGAAACCTCCAAAATCGCCATCCTCCTCGGGGCGGCGGTGCTGCTGTTCACGCAGGTGGCGAGTTGGCGGATCATGCTGTCGGTGCTGGTCGGCGGCTTCGTCACCGGCTCCCTGTTCCATACGGCGGGCGTTTGTCCCGTCAACGGCTGGCAGCACCTGCTGATGGGCGGTTTCCTGTTCGGCGCCGTCTTCATGGCCACCGATCCTGTCACGGCAACGCACACACAATCAGGAAAATTCATTTACGGACTGCTCATCGGTATCTTGGCCATCGTCATCCGGGTGATCAACAAAGGTTATCCCGAAGGAATGATGCTCGCCATCCTGCTGATGAATATCTTTGCCCCGCTCATCGACTATTGTGTTGTAAAAGTGAAAGTTAAGAAACGCAAGCTCAATATATCAAAGCATAGAATCAAATTATAAACCTCCATCCCCAGATGAAGAACTTCAGCAATCGTTACATCTTCTTGTATATCACTGTCTTGGTGGCGGTGATTGCGGTGCTGTTGACGGCGGTGTCGCTGGGGTTGAAGCCGCGCCGTGAAGCCAACCAGCAGGTGGAGAAGGCACAGCAGATCCTTCGGGCCGCAGGCTACGGGGAGGTGACGAAAGCGGACGCACTCCGCATGTTCGGCGAGGCGGCTTCCCGCCGTGACATCGACGGACACGAGTGCTACGACATCCGTTGCGCCGACGGCGACAGCGGACTGGTGGTTTTCGTGGAGGGAAAAGGACTATGGGGTCCGATATGGGGCTATGTTGTCCTCGCTTCCGACCACGCCACCGTGAAAGGGGTGACCTTTTCACACAAGTCGGAAACGCCCGGCTTGGGCGACCGCATCACTTCGCAGGAGTTCACCCAGTCGTTCATTGGGAAAAGAATCGTTGATAAAGATGGCAACTTCGTGTCGGTCAGTGTGATACAAAAGGGTAGGGGAGGAAATGTAGCAGAAGAGAACCGCGTGGACGCCATTTCGGGTGCCACCCTCACCTCCAAAGGGGTGAATGCCATGCTGCACGACCAGCTTCAATTTATAGAACATTCAGAATCAGTAAAGTAGAATAATGAAACAATACCTCGGACCGTTACGAAAAGACAACCCCGTTTTGGTGCAAACCTTGGGAGTGTGTTCGGCGCTTGCGGTGACGGCACAGCTGAAGCCGGCCGTGGTGATGGCCCTGTCGGTCATGGTGGTCTGCTCCGTTGCAAACTTCATCATCTCGCTGATTCGCAACACGATACCGCCACGCATCCGCATCATCGTACAACTGCTGGTGGTATCCACACTGGTCATCATGGTGGACCAGATTCTGCAAGCTTACGTCTATGAGGTGAGCAAGATGCTGTCGGTGTTCGTCGGACTGATCATCACCAACTGCATCATTATGGGACGGTTGGAGGCTTTCGCGCTGTCGCACAGTCCGTTTCCGTCGTTTGTTGATGGATTGATGAATGGCATTGGGTACGGACTTGTGCTGGTGGTCGTGGCCTTTTTCCGTGAACTGCTCGGTTCGGGCACGCTGTGGAACTATCCCGTGGTGCCGCAGTCGTGGTACGCCGCCGGCTATCTCAACAACGGACTGATGATTCTGCCTCCGATGGCACTCATTCTTGTCGGCGGACTCATCTGGATTTTGAACTCTAAAAAAAGTAGCGTGAAATGAGAGAGTTAGCAGATATTTTCGTCCGGTCGGTCTTCATAGACAATATGATATTCGCCTACTTTTTGGGGATGTGCTCCTACTTGGCCGTTTCCAAAAATGTGAAAACCGCCTTCGGACTGGGCATCGCCGTCTGCTTCGTGCTTGCGGTAACGGTTCCTGTAAACTATCTGATGGACAAATACTTGCTCCAAAAAGGCGCATTGGTATGGCTCAGCGCCAGCTTTGCAGAGGTGGATTTGTCGTACCTTTCGTTGATTCTTTTCATTGCGGTGATTGCGGGCATTGTGCAGCTTTTGGAGATGGTGATTGAGCGGTTCTCGCCGGCGTTATACCAGGCGTTGGGCATCTTCCTGCCGCTGATTGCCGTCAACTGCGCCATTCTGGGCGGCTCACTGTTCATGCAGGAGCGTCACTTCCCGACGGTGGCGCACAGCCTGTCGTACGCGTTCGGCTCGGGCATCGGATGGCTGCTGGCGATTGTCGCTTTCGCTGCCATCCGCGAGCGGTTGAAATACTCCGACATTCCCAAACCATTGGGAGAAAAGGGAATAGCCTACATCATCACGGGACTTCTCGGTATCGGTTTCATGGCATTTTTAGGAATTTAAAACAGAGGAAAATGAAACTGACTATCGTTGCCGCCATCGTGATTTTCCTGTTAGTGATTTGGATTCTGGTCGCTATCTTGCTCTATGCCAGAAAGAAATTGGTGCCGTCGGGAAAGGTGAAGATTACGATTAACGGGGAAAAGGAGGTGGAGCACGAACGTGGCTGTTCGCTGTTGCAGGCGCTTTCCGACGAGAAGGTGTTTGTGCCGTCGGCGTGCGGCGGTGGCGGAAGCTGCGGCACATGCAAGGGGAAGGTGCTGTCGGGCGGCGGCACGATTCTGCCCACCGAGCTGAGCCACATTTCAAGGAAGATGGCCGCTGAAAACTACCGCCTTTTCTGTCAGGTGAAGGTGCGCGAGGATATGGAAATCGAGATTCCCAAGGAGTTCTTCGGCATCAAGAAGTGGAAATGCAAGGTGCTGTCCAACAGGAATGTAGCCACGTTTATCAAGGAGTTTGTGGTACAATTGCCGGAGGGGGAGACGATGGACTTCCGTTCGGGTGGCTACATCCAGATTGACATACCGGCCTGTGAGGTCGATTTCGCCCTGATGGAGGTGGACGAGCCTTACCGCAGCGACTGGGAAAAAATGGGACTTTTCGGGCTGAGGATGAAGAACACCACGCCGACGGTCCGGGCCTATTCGATGGCGAACCATCCTGCGGAGAACGGCATTGTGATGCTGAACGTGCGCATTGCCACCCCGCCGTTCGACCGCAAGCGCGGCGGTTTCAAGAAGGTGAGTCCGGGTGTCGCCTCTTCCTACATCTACAGCCTTCGTCCGGGCGACGAGGTGACGGTGTCGGGCCCGTACGGCGAATTCTTCATCGAGGACACCGAACGGGAGATGCTGTTCATTGGCGGCGGCGCGGGCATGGCGCCGATGCGTTCCCACATCTTCCATCTTTTCAAGAATTTACACACCAAAAGAAAGGTGTCGTTCTGGTACGGCGGCCGCTCCCGCAAGGAGCTGTTTTATGAGGAGGAATTCCGTGAAATCGAGCGGGAAAACGACAATTTCTCGTTCCACATCGCACTCTCCGACCCGCAGCCCGATGACCGCTGGGACGGCCCCACCGGTTTCATTCATCAGGTTATTTTGGAGAACTACCTGAAGGAACATCCTGCACCCGAGGATATTGAGTATTACATCTGCGGTCCTCCGTTGATGCTGCAGGCGGTGTTGAAAATGCTCGACAGTCTCGGTGTGGAGCCGGAAATGATCCACTACGACGACTTCGGAGGGTGAAGCCGTTCAGGAATAATCATGTAAATACAATGTCTGAAAACGAGTAGAGACGCAAAATTTTGCGTCTCTATAGTGTGTTATTTTCCGTTTTTCAGCTCCGCGAGTTCCTGCTTGAGCTGCTTCACCTCTTCGAAGAGGTTGGGAAGCTGGCGGTGATAGACCATTTCGCGCCATTTCTTGTTGGCCTCGATGGCGGGCATGCCGAAGAGAGTCTGTCCCTCTTCCGTCACATCCTTGTCGATGGCGGAAAGCGCGTAGATGACGGTACGGTTGGCGATGTGCAGGTCCTTGTTGACCACCGACTTGGCCCAGATGACACATTCGTCGCCCAGGACGGTGCAGCCGGCGATGGCGCTCTGGGCACCGAACAGGCAGCGTTTGCCCACGATGGTGTCGTGGCCGATTTGGACGAAGTTGTCGAACTTGCAGCCATCGCCGATGGTGGTGGCTCCCGATACGCCGCGGTCGATGCAGACGAGGCAGCCGAGCTCCACGTCGTTGCCGATGATGGTGCGGCCGCAGGAATCAAGCTTCAGCCATCCGTCGGGGCGCCGCTGGAAATAGCAGGCGTCGGCGCCGATGACACAGCCGGACTGGATGATGACATTGTCGCCGATGACGGAGTCGGCATAGATGCTGACATTGGAGTGGATGAGGCAGTTCTTGCCGATGACGACATTTTCTCCCACGAAAGTGCCGGGCTGGATGATAGTGCCCTCGCCGATTTGGGCGGTGGGGTGGATCATCTCAGTCTGCGGGTGGAAGGAGATGTAGTGCCGCACGGCTTTAAGATAGGCCTGCAGCGGGTCGTCGGTCACCAGCAGGGTTTTTCCGGCGGGACATTCGGCATCCTTGTTGATGAGGATGACGGTCGCCTTGCTGCGGAGCATGCGGTCGTAGTACTTCTCGTTATCGACAAAAGACAGGTCACCCTCTTCAACGGAGTGGATCTCGTTGATGCCTCGGATGACATTGTCTGGGTCGCCCTTCACCGTGAAGTCGGCTTGGATGATGTCCCGCAGGTCGTTGATGGAAATGGGGGAGGAGAGGCGCATTATTTAACTCTTTCTCCGTATTTGTTGGTGCGGGTATCCACTCTGATGATTTCGCCGGTTTCAATGAAAAGCGGCACGAACACTTCGGCGCCGGTTTCCACGGTGGCGCGCTTGGCGGAGTTGGTGGCGGTGTCGCCCTTCACGCCGGGTTCGGTATAGGTGACCTCCAGTTCCACGAACGGGGGGAGTTCGCAGGTGAGGGGAGTGTCGGTCTTGACGTCATAGAGCACTTCCACGGATTGACCTTCCTTGAGCAGGCCGGGGTTGTTGATCAGAGACTCCTGGATGCTGATCTGCTCAAACGTTTCGGTGTGCATGAAGCAGTACATGTCGTCGCCTTCCTTGTAAAGGAACTGGTAGGGACGGCGTTCCACGTTGGCGAGGTCGATTTTCACGCCGGCGGTGAAAGTGTTCTCGAGGACACGGCCAGTGCGGAGGTTTTTCAGTTTGCTGCGGACGAAGGCGGGGCCTTTGCCCGGTTTCACGTGCTGGAATTCGACGATGGTCCAAAGCTCACCGTTCAATTCTATGTTCAATCCGTTCTTAAAATCTGCAGTTGTTGCCATAAAACTAATTGATTTATAATGTTTTAGAAAATTTCATTTTGAACGTGCAAAGATACTATATTTTTTGTGAATAAAACAATGCTTAACATTTATTAACAGAGGCGTTTGTGCCCCTCCTTTTTCCCCAATTTTTTTAGTATTTTTGCCGCTTGATAAAATAAAATCGCCCTTGGGTAGTTATCTTATTTGTTATGAGTGCAATTAGAGACTTTTTCCGGCCCCAGCGGTTGGGCTTCCACCTCGTTCTGGCGGTCGTTCTTACTTTTGTCTTGATTTTAGTGGCCGTCTTCGGGCTGGACGCCTATACCCGTCACGGATCCGAGTTCGAGATGCCGAACTATATCGACCGCAGTTCCGACTCGCTGATGTCCACCAATCCTGATGGATTCATCTTTGTCGTCCGGAACACACTCTTTGACAAAAATAAGTCGGAAGGCACTGTCCTTGAGCAGGATCCGCTTCCGGGCGAGATGGTGAAGAAGGGGAGGAAGGTCTATCTGATATGCTCTTCAACAGTCCCGCCGACGGTGTCCATGCCGCAGCTGGCAGGCGACATCACGCTCCGTCAGGCCATCACTATCCTTGAAAACAACGGACTGGTGCTTGAGAAAGTGCTCTATACCGAAAGCGACAACGTGAACCTCGTCTTGGAACAGTACTACAAGGGGCGTCCCATCGCCAAGGGCACGGTCATCAACAAAGGCTCCAAAATCACTCTTGAGGTGGGTGCACGCCTCAGCGACATCGTGCCCGACAGCCTGCGTCACCGCATGGATGACATCAACATTGACTATGACGCCGACGCCGAGGACGGTGAAGGTTTCTATTATAATATGGAATAAATGAATCGTATGACTTTCAACCAACGGGTAAAAACACTCTGTATCCTGCTTTCCCTTGCATTTGTTTTCGTATCCGCCGGCGCACAGGAGGTGCTGACCGGCCTTCGTGTGAACAAGGCCATTGCCGTCGAAGCCGCCAAGCACGCGCCTGCCCGTACGACCCGTGCCGACGCACTCCACCTGCCGTTCGTGGATGACTTCTCCAACTACACGGGCTACCCCAGTCCTGCCCTGTGGCAAGACCGCTATGCCTTTGTCAACGGCTCTTTCGCCATTCAGCCGCCCACCCTCGGTGTGGCCACCCTCGATGCCCTTGACGAGAACGGCAATGTGTACGCCCATGCCGACGGCGCCGGCTTCCAGGCCGACTATCTCACGTCGCTCCCCATCCGTCTCGATTACAACTTCACCCTGAACCGCGAGATGCGTGTCAGCGACTCGATCTATTTCAGCTTCTACTACCAGCCCGCAGGCGGCTCGCTCGCCGGTGTGGAGTGGGAACGTCTGGGTAACCGCCCCGAAGGCCGAGACTCGCTCGTCCTTGAATTCGGCTACGCCACAGGTGACACCGTCTTCATCGGGTATGAATATTGCGACTACTATCTTGGTGACGATGAAAGCTATGTCATCGGCGATACCCTGTTCAATCCCTTCCTGCCCGGTGATTACTACATTTTTGAACAGGCCGCTTTCCCGGGCGACCTTGTCTCGTTGCCCTGCCTCGAGCTGTACGGCCCCGAAATGTACTGGGAACACATCTGGAGCGCCCCCGGCCAGTTGCTGGACGACTGGATTGCGGAAAATCCGCTGCAGTATTTCAAGCAGGCGATGATTCCTGTCACCGACACCCGCTGGTTCGTCAACAACTTCCAGTTCCGCTTCCGTAATCTCGCCAGTCTGGAGGACAACGGCATTGTGGGCTGGGCCAGCAATGTGGACCAATGGAACATCGACTATGTGCGTCTGGATGTCAATCGTTCATGCGACCAGCTGTATCCCAATGACTTGGCTTTTGTGATGCCGACCACCTCCATACTTGAGAAATATCAGGCAATGCCGTGGTCGCAGTACCGCGACAGCGACTTGGGCAGCGCGTTCGACAACAAGATGGCCAACCTCTCGCAAAACGTGAAAAACAGCTACTACACCTACAATATCCGGAAGGTGGGTGGGGGACAGGTGACGAGTTACACCCCCAACAACGAGAATTCGCAACCCTATTATGATCATGGTTTGCACGATGTCGCCGCCCATGCGACACCGGCTTTCAATTTCAGCTCCCTGCCGACGGACAATGCGGACAGTGCCACCTTCATCGTCACACACATCTTCCAGGAGGTGGGAACGGGCGATGACCGCCGCTGCAACGACACCTGTGTTTTTGAGCAGAAATTCGGCAACTATTATGCCTACGACGACGGCACTGCCGAGGCCGGCTACAGCATTCTTTCCACAATGACTTACCCCGAGGCATACTTCGCCATGCGCTTCACATTGGCACAGCCGGATACGCTCCGTGCCGTAAAGATGTGGTTTAATTATGTTTTGGAAGATGCTAATGTAGAAGAATTTACGTTGATGGTTTGGGGCGATAACGGAGGCTATCCGGGTGAGGTATTATACGAGCAGCAACACCAGCTTCCTTCACACGGGAATGCCTATACCGACTTTGTGACCTATCGCCTTGATGAGTCTGTTGCCATTGACGGTACCTTTTACGTCGGCTTTTACCAAAACCATTCGGTGCAGTTGAACCTCGGCTTCGACCAGAACACCGACTCAAGGGAGCATTTCCTATACAAGACGGGCAACGAGTGGCGCGAGCCTTTCTTAAAAGGCACTCCGATGGTCCGCCCGGTGGTCGGGGCCCCCATTCCTGAGCCTGTTGACATTGCCGAACGGGATTGCGCGGAAGCCGTGGTGTACCCGAATCCCGCCACCACCACACTCACTATCCTTCTTCCCGATGGTAGTGCCATGGCCGCCTGCCGTATTTTCGACACTTTCGGCCGTCTGGTGGAGAGCCGTCTCGGTGGCGGAACCACCCTTGATGTCGCCCGTCTTGCACCGGGTCTGTATATTATCCATGTAACCGACAACGAAGGTCGTTCTTTCACGCAAAAATTTGTGAAGGAATAAATTATATGATTTTGTTAAACCATTTGTCTATGAAAAAAATCGCTCTGGTTTTTGCGGGTTTTTTGTTTTCCGTTTTTGCATACGCCCAAGACCGAACCGACAGCCTCCACATAGCTCATTACGATATTAATTTGAATATCACCGATTTCACCAATCATGTTGTTTATGGCTATGCTGATCTTACCGCTGTCGCAAAGGTGGACAACCTGCCTCAAATCGACCTTGACCTGCAGCGCCTTGTTGCCGATTCCGTTTGGTTGGATGGGGTTTCCACGGCGTTCACACACGAAGGCAATTTGTTGAGGATTCCGATGCAGACACCTGTCAATCAAGGTGATACGGTGAATGTGAGGGTCTATTACAGCGGCGTTCCCGGCACCGATTCCTACTTTGGCGGCTTCTATTTTTCCGGAGAGTATTGTTACAATATCGGTGTGGCTTTCCGCGATCTTCCGCACAATTTCGGTCGCGGCTGGTATCCCTGCCTTGATTTTTTCACCGACAAGTCCACCTATACTGTAAACATTGAAACGGAGGCCACTAAACGCGCCGTCTGTGGCGGTTACCTTCAGGATAGTATTGTAACCGACTCAAATACAATTATCTGGCAGTGGCAATTGGACGAGCCTGTGCCAACCTATCTCACCTCCGTCGCGGTCGGCAACTATGAGCACTATGCCGATACGGTTCACGGGTTGGAGAAAATCATCCCGATTGACATCTACACCTATCCTGCGCATTTCGGCCGGATTGAAGGCACTTTTGCCAATCTGAAAAACACCATCCATATTTACGAGATGCGTTATGGTGCATATCCTTGGAACCGAGTGGGTTATGTCGGAGTGAACTTCAACGCCGGTGCGATGGAGCACGTCACGAACATCGCCTATCCCAATTTCGCCATTACGGGAAACACCAATTATGAATCGCTGTATATGCATGAGTTGTCGCACATGTGGTTCGGTGACCTTGTCACCTGCCAGCGTGCCGAGGAGATGTGGCTCAATGAGGGATTCGCCAACTACAGTGAGTTTGTGGTGGCTGAAATCCTTTACCCGTCGGAAGACCCCGAAACCGACGGCTACAAGGCGGGCATCCGCAACCAACACCGTGATGTGTTGAAGAAAGCCCACACCGACGATGGCGGTTATTGGGCGTTGGACCAGATGCCGCAGGATGTGACCTACGGCACCACCACCTACGACAAGGGTGGCATTGTGGTGCATACACTCCGTAAGTACATGGGTGACAGCATCTTCTTCGAGGCCATCCGCGCCTATCTCAACCAATTCCAGTTCAGTAACGCCACCTCGCAGCAGTTTTTCGATGCGATGTCGCAATATAGCGGACAGGACTTGCAGGACTTTTTCGAAGCGTGGGTGGACCAGCCCGGCTTCCTGCACTTCTCGGTGGATTCTGTCCGGCCGACCGGTAATGCGAACGAGTACCGCTTCTACGTCCGCCAGCGGTTGAGCCACGCAGAGCGGTTCGCCAACAGCAACCGGATTGACATAACTTTCTTTTCTTCTGATAACCAACAGTTTACTGTTGAGGCCTTCGCGTTTGACGGTGAGTTCGCCGAGGGTGTTGTTTCGCTTCCGTTTGTCCCGGCTTTTGCTGTGGTGGACCTTGAGGAGAAACTCGCCGATGCCATCGTGGATTACAATGCCACGGTCAGCTCGACAGGTTCAAAAAACATGAAGGAGGCGAATGTCCTTGTTCAGATCGGCGAATTGGAGGCCGATGCATGGCTGCGCGTGGAGGACAACTATGTGGCTCCCGATGCTTTGAAGTCACCGAATGAAAATATCACCGCGATGTCGCAGGAACACTACTGGCGCATTGAAGCCACTCCCGGTGCGATTACCGACGGGCGCATCCGCTTCACCGTCCGCATTTCCAGTACAGGCATTGATTATGAGCTGTTTAACGGACATTCCATCAATGAACTGTTGTTGCTGTATCGACGCGATCCATCGCAGGATTGGCAGATTATACCTTGCAGTAAATCAGCGGGTTCAAGTTCGAGTTATGTTTACCTCATTACAGAGGACTTCCAGGCTGGCGAATACACCCTCGCGATAGGCACTGATCCAAACAAAGTGCGTGAACATGACAAAACGATGGGGATGTTGGTCTATCCAAATCCTGCGGGCAGTGTCGTTACGGTGGAATTGACGGGGTGCGATGAGGGAAAATCGTACGAAGGGAGCATTTACGACCTGCAGGGCAAACAAGTACAGTCCTTTGTCTTGGAGGGCCTGCGTTCGGAAGTGAATACGGAAGGCCTCGCTACAGGAACCTATATCTTGAAAGTGTATGATCCCCAAAAGACAATCGCAACAACAACAGTATCCATTCTAAAATAACGTATTGATTAACCGTTGTCAGCATGAATATAGCCGTCAATACACGATTGTTGGTTCCCAAGTTGGAAGGCATTGGCTGGTTTGAGTATGAAACGTTACGCAGGATTGTGGCGCAGCATCCGGAGCACACCTTCTACTTTATTTTTGATCGTGACTATGAAGAGCGCTTCCTTTTTGCCGACAATGTGAAGCCGGTGCTCACTTTCCCTCCGTGCCGGCATCATCCCTATTTCTGGTACGTCTATTTTGAATATTCTATTCCATACGTCCTCCGGAAGCTTAAACCGGACTTGTTTCTCTCTCCCGACGGCTGGATGCCGCTGCGTACCAGTGTCCCACAAGTCACGGTCATTCACGATATTAACTTCGTCCATCATCCTGAAATTTATACATCCTCATTCCAAAAGTATTTTGACAAGTTCTTTCCGCAATTTGCGGAGAAGGCAGTTCGTATTGCCACTGTGTCGGAATATTCCAAACAGGACATTTGCCAGTCGTACGGAATCCCACAGGATAAAGTGGATGTGGTATATAATGGCAGCAATGCGCTTTTCCGCCCCCTGGATGCAGCTGAAAAAGCACGGGTTCAGGTGCAGTATGCACAAGGCAAGGACTATTTTCTATTCGTCAGTGCCATCAACAAACGGAAGAACCTGCCCAACATCCTCCGTGCTTTCGACCGTTTCAAGGAGCAGACTGGCTCCGATGTCAGGTTCCTTGTGGTGGGCGGGCGCGCCGGAAAACAGGAGGAATTGGATGAAGTCTTGGCTACAATGAAGCACGTTCAGGATGTCCGTTTCCTGGGACATCTTCCCGCCAAAGAGCTTGCCATGGTTACGGGTGCCTCGATTGCGTTGGTCTATGCCTCTTTTTTCGAGGGCTTTGGAATCCCCATTGTTGAGGCGTACAATGCAGAAACGGCCGTCATCACCTCCAATGTGACGTCCATGCCGGAGGTGGCGGGCGATGCCGCGCTGCTGGTGGATCCGTATTCGGTGGAGCAGATAGCCGCTGCAATGTCAAAACTGGCTTCCGAACCGCTTTTCCGGTCCCAGCTCATTGAAAAGGGGAGGGAACAGCGACAAAAGTTCAGTTGGGATTTGACGGCTCAAAAGTTGTGGGCATGCATAGAAAAGGCGATGAAATAATTCATTGCCTTTTCTGTAGGAATTTGTAAAAACAATTGATTACATATCTGTATTGGTGTTCCCCTTGCTGTAGTTGGGGGATTCACTGGTGATGGTCACATCGTGCGGGTGGCTTTCGAGTACACCGGCGTTGCTGATGCGGCAGAACTTGGCTTCGTGCAGCTGCTCGATGCTGGCGGCACCGCAATAGCCCATGCCGGAGCGAAGTCCGCCGACCATCTGGTAGAACACCTCGCCCAACATTCCTTTGTAGGGGACGCGGCCGGAGATTCCTTCGGGGACAAGTTTTTTCGCATCCTCGACATCGCCCTGCATGTAGCGGTCTTTGGAGCCGCACTGCATGGCTTCAAGGGATCCCATTCCTCTGTATGCCTTGTATTTACGTCCGTTGTATAGAATGGTGGCGCCGGGGGCTTCCTCCACGCCTGCGAGCAGTCCGCCGAGCATGACGGTGCTGCCGCCAGCGGCCAGAGCCTTCACGATGTCGCCGGAGAAACGGATGCCGCCGTCGGCGATGATCGGCACGTCGGTGCCTTTCAGTGCCTTATATACTTCGTAGATGGCGCTGAGCTGCGGCACACCGACACCGGCCACGACACGGGTGGTGCAGATGGAGCCGGGTCCGATGCCCACTTTCACGGCGTCGGCACCGGCCTTAGCGAGGCGGAGGGCGGCGTCGCCCGTGGCAATGTTGCCCACAACTACTTCAGTGTAAGGATATTTTTTCTTGATTTCAACCAAGGCGTTGATTATGCCTTTGGAGTTGCCGTGTGCGGAGTCGAGGACGAGTGCGTCGGCACCGGCTTCCACAAGAGCATCGGCGCGGGTGAGGGTGTCTTTGGAGATGCCGATGGCAGCGGCCACGCGCAGACGGCCCGCCGCATCCTTGCAGGCGTTGGGTTTGTCCTTCGCGTGCGTAATATCTTTATAGGTAATGAGCCCGATCAGATGGAAGTTCTCGTCCACCACAGGCAGCTTTTCGATTTTGTATTTCTGGAGGATGTCGGACGCTTCCTGCAGCGAGGTGGCGCGGGAGGTGGTCACGAGGTTTTTGGAAGTCATCACCTCTTCCACGGGACGGGTGTAGTTCTTTTCGAAACGGAGGTCGCGGTTGGTGACGATGCCGACGAGGAGGCCGCTGTTCTCGACAACGGGGATGCCGCCGATCTTGTAATAGGCCATGATGGAGAGGGCTTCGCCCACGCTCTGTTTCGGTCCGATGGTGACGGGATTGGAGATCATGCCGCTTTCGGCACGCTTCACCATTGCCACTTGGCGGGCCTGTTCTTCAATAGCCATGTTCTTGTGAATCACACCGATACCGCCTTCGCGGGCCATGGCGATGGCGAGGTTTGCCTCGGTGACGGTATCCATTGCCGCCGAAACAAAAGGCGCATTCAGGTTGATGTGACGGGTGAAACGCGTGGTCAACTGAACCTCGCGCGGCAATACCTCCGAGTAGGCAGGTATGAGCAAAACATCATCAAAGGTGAGACCTTCAAGCTGAACTTTATCTTCGAGGAATGACATATTTTGGTAGGTTGTAATTGGAGGCAAAAGTACGAAATTTTGCGGACACGGCGTTCCGTTTTTTTACGATTTTTTTTAAAAAAATTGCAATAAAAATGGGCTCTGTTTTTGCAGAAAAACGTATCTTTGCAACCAGAAAAATCAATTCAAACCAGTTGATTTTGAAAACCATACAAAACCAAATCCATTAAAACAAATGAAACACACAGGAGTTTGTGCGCAAGGTCTCACTTGTCCCATCATCCGGGAAGGTGACGACCTCGCTGCTATCGTTGTCGATAGCGTCTTGAGCGCCGTGAAGTCGGCCTCTAACCAGTATGAAATCTGCAACAAGGCGGTCATCGGTATCACCGAGTCCATCGTCGCCCGTGCGCAGGGTAACTACGCCTCCGTTGACGACATCGCCGAGGATGTGCGGAAGAAATTCGGTCCCGATGCCACCATCTACATCGTCAACCCCATCTATTCCCGCAACCGCTTTGCCATCATCCTCAGAGGCATCGCCCGCGCCGCCAAGAACATCGTGCTCATCATGCCCGATGAAGACGAGGTCGGCAACGTGGTGAAAGGACACCCCTTCACCAACGTCAACTATGACGAGTACTATGCGGAAATCTGCGAGCAGGAGAATGCCAACGTCTCCATCTTCAAGGATTTGAAGCCCGTCGGCAAAATCAGTGAGGAACTGAACATCATCATCGGCAACCTGCACGGCTACGATGAGATCAAGAAAATGTATGACGGTTGCAACGTCTATACCCTCGCCGATTTGCTTTCCGACCGTTGCGAATTTGGCGTGCTCGGTTCCAACAAGTCCGATGAGGAGCGTATCAAGCTGTTCCCCAACAAGCAGAAAGCCACACAGTTGGCCCTCGAAATCCAGAAACGCCTCAAGGAAGCCACGGGCAAGGATATCTATGTGGCGGTCTATGGCGATGGCTGCTTCAAGGATCCGGTCGGCGGCATCTGGGAATTCGCAGATCCCGTATCCATGCCCGCCTACACCAATCCCGAAGTGTTCGAGAGCACTCCGAACGAGCTGAAAGTCAAGGCTCTCGCCGATGACAAGTTCAGAAACCTGAATGGTGAGGAACTGCTGAACGCCATCAATGAGGAAATCGCCCGCAAGGACAACAACCTCAAGGGTTCGATGCAGAGCCAGGGTACGACCCCGCGCCTCTATCGCGACCTGCTCGCCAGCTTGATGGACCTTATCAGCGGCAGTGGCGACCGTTGCACGCCCATCGTTCTCATTCAGAACTATTTCAAGTAAAAAACAAACTCCGTGTATAAGAAAAACCCCGCCGATTCCGACGGGGTTTTCTTTTTGGGCACATCTTTTTTTCTACTACCCCGGCCTTCGGCCACCCCTTCTACATAGAAGGGGAATCTTCTATTTATCCGTGCCGATTCGTGACTCGATGATTTTCGACCAAAGTTTTGACACATTGGTGTTTGCCTCCGCATGATTGAGGAAGCACTCCATCGTGTTCTTCAGCAGCATGGCGATGGTGAGTGGTCCCACGCCGCCCGGAACCGGCGTGATGTATCCCGCCACTTCGCAGGCCGCCTCGAAATCCACGTCGCCCACCAGCTTTCCTTCGGCGTTGCGGGTGATGCCGACATCGATGACCACTGCCCCCGGCTTGATCATATCCGCCGTGATCAGTTTTTCCTTTCCGACAGCAACCACCAGAATGTCCGCCTGCAACGTCATCTCCTTCAAGTTCTTGGTGTGCGTATGGGTCATAATCACGGTAGCGTTTTCGTCCAACAGGATTTTGGCGACCGGCTTGCCGACGATGTTGCTGCGTCCGACCACCACGGCGGTCTTTCCGTCAATCGTAACGCCCGTACTCATAATGAGTTGCACGATGCCTTTCGGGGTGCAGGGCACAATGCCGTGCATGCCCTGCCACAACTCGCCCACATTCAGCGGATGGAAACCGTCCACATCCTTCCCTTTGTCAATGGCCTGGATGATATGATATTCGTTAAGATGCTTTGGAATAGGAAGTTGCACCAAAATACCATCTACCAACGGGTCCTCGTTCAGTACGTGGATCAAATCCAAAAGTTCCTTTTCCGTGATGGTCGGCTCCAACGCGATGAGACGGGAGTCCATGCCTACGGAAGCGGCGGCGGCCAGTTTGTGCTTTACATACCGTTGGCTGCCCTCGTCGTCCCCGACCAGAATGATGTAGAGGGAGGGACGGCGCCCATACTTGGCTTCCAAGTTGGGCATCTGGGTGCTCATCTTCTCCTTGATGCGAGTTGCAAGTGCTTTTCCGTCAATAATTTGAGCCATTCTTTTTATAATGATTATACGATTATGCGATTATGTGAGGATATGAGGATACGATTATACGAGGATGGTACTTTCTCAGTTTTCAATTTTCAGTTTTCAATTTTCAGTTTTCAGTTTTCCACCGCCCAATGGGCAATGTCGTTCCGATAGAAGAGATTGTCGCATTTGATTTTGTCGATTTCCGAATACACCCGTTCTTTCGCGGCTGCGTGGTTCACGCCCTTGCTGACCACCATCAGCACGCGGCCGCCGTTCGTCAGCAACTGATCTTCCTTCCTGACGGTCCCCATGTGGAAGACAGTGTCTTGTACGTTATCTAACCCATTGATAACGTGACCTTTTTCGTAACTTCCCGGGTAACCGTTCGAGGCGAGCACCACACCCATTGTCACTTCGTCGGACCATTGCGGAGTCTGTGCCGGCTTCGACGCCGTGGCCACTGCCATAAAGATGTCGTAGATGTCGCTTTTCATCAACGGGAGCACCACTTCGGTTTCGGGATCGCCGAAGCGGGCGTTGAACTCGATGACCTTGATGCCTGTCGGGGTCTTCATCAAACCGCCGTAAAGGACACCCGACAGCGGCGTGCCTTCCTCGCACATGGCTTCGGCAGTACGGCACAAGATATTGTCGTAGGCGAACTTACGGTCTTCTTCTGTGATGAAGGGTAGGGAAGTGTAGGCACCCATCCCGCCCGTGTTCGGACCTTTGTCGTCGTCGAAGGCGCGCTTGTGGTCCTGCGCCAACGGCATGGGATATACGTTTTTGCCATCCACAAAGCACATGAACGAAAATTCGGGCCCTGTTAGGAAATCCTCGACAATCACTTTGCCCTTGCCGTAGGTTGTGTCCAACAACATGGATTTCAAAGCGTTGCGGGCTTCGTCCAACGTTTCGGCAATCACCACACCCTTGCCGGCTGCGAGACCATCGTACTTGAGGACGGCAGGGAACGGACGGCTGCTCACATAGGCGAGCGCGGCATCGTAATCATCAAAGCTTTCATAAGCTGCGGACGGAACGCCGTACTTCAGCATCAGCTTCTTGGCGAACTCCTTGCTGCTTTCAATCTGCGTGGCGGCTTTCGTGTGACCGAAAATCTTCAGACCTTCGGCGCGGAAGGCATCCACAATGCCGACGGCGAGTGCCGCTTCGGGACCAACGACCGTGAGGTCAATGTTTTGGTTCTTAGCGAATTCCAACAATCCAGCGACATCTGTATCTTTGATAGGTACGTTGGTGGCGATGGCGGCGGTCCCTGCATTGCCGGGAGCGCAGAAAATCTCCGTCACTTGCGGGGAACGGTGAAGAGCATCCGCAATGGCGTGCTCTCTTCCGCCTGAACCAATGACTAAAACTTTTTTCATATTATGATGATGCGATTATACGATGTAACTCTTAACTCTAGACTTTTAACTCTTAACTTTAATGTTTAAAGTGGCGGACGCCTGTGAACAGCATCGTGATACCGAGTTCGTTGGCTTTCTTGATGGCGTCTTCGTCGCGGATGCTGCCGCCGGGTTGCACGATGGCGGTCACGCCGTACTCATGGGCAAGTGCCACGGTGTCGTCGAAGGGGAGGAAACCGTCGGAGGCAAGCACAAGATTGTTGGTAAAACCTGCTGCATGTGCCTGTTTCAGAGCGATTTCTGCGGAACCGACACGGTTGGTCTGTCCGGCGCCGATGCCAAGCGTGTGGTTGTCTTTCACCACGGCGATGGCGTTGGACTTCACATGCTTGACGATTCTCCAGCCGAAGTCCAAATCCGCTATTTGTTCCTGAGTCGGTTTCACTTCGGTGACGCAAAGGTCGGCGGTGATTTTTTCAATCTGGGTGTCAAGCTGTTGCGCCAACATGCCGCCAGCCACGCTGATGTACTGCGGCACGGGGGCGTTTGTTTTGGTCATATCGACTTCCATCACGCGGAGGTTCTTCTTGGTGCTGAGGATTTCCATTGCTTCCGGCGTGAACGACGGCGCGATGACGATTTCGAGGAAGATCGGTTTCATTCCGAGTGCTACTTCCTTCGTCAGCGGGCGGTTCATAGCGACGATACCGCCGTAGATGCTCACCTTGTCGGCTTCGTAGGCGGCCTGCCATGCTTCTTCGATGGTTCTGCCTACGGCCGCGCCGCACGGGTTCATGTGCTTGAGGGCCACGCAGAAAGGTTCGTCAAAGTCACGCACCACGTTCAAAGCGGCATTGGCATCCTGGATGTTGTTGTACGACAACTCCTTGCCTTGCAGCTGTTTGCCGAAAGCGAGGGAGAAGGGGACGGGTTCGCCGGCAGCGTAGAAGTTGGCCGTCTGGTGCGGGTTTTCACCGTAGCGGAGCGGCTGTTTCAGGTCGTACTCCAGGAAAAGTTTCTCGTTCAGGCCGGCTTGTTTGCGCATGTAGGTGGCGATGCAGCAGTCGTACTCGGCGGTGTGCGTGTAGGCTTTTGCCGACAGTTTGAGGCGGGTTTCGCGGGAGGTGTTCCCGTTGGCGCGGATTTCGGCAATGACGGTGTCGTAGTCGGCGGGATCGCAGACGATGGTGACGTCGTGCCAGTTTTTGGCGGCGCTGCGCACCATGGACGGACCGCCGATGTCGATTTTCTCAATTGCTTCTTCTAAGGTAACACCTTCTTTGGCAATGGTTTGTTTGAAAGGATAAAGGTTGACGCAAACGAGGTCGATGGTTTCGATTTTTTGTTCTTTCAGGATTTGCATGTGTTCGGGAACGTCGCGGCGGGCGAGGATGCCGCCATGAACGTTCGGATGGAGGGTCTTCACACGACCGTCCAGGATTTCCGGAAAGCCCGTCACATCACTGATGTTGATGGTGCGGACTCCGTTGTTTTCCAAAAGGGTTTGGGTACCGCCGGTGGCGATGATTTCCCAGCCCAGTTCCTGCAGCTGCTGTACGAAAGGAACCAGATTCGTTTTGTCGCTTACGCTTACTAATGCTCTCATTTTATTTTGGTTACAAGTTTATCAAGTTTGTAAGGTTTGTCAAGTTTATCAAGTTTGTCAGGTTTGAAAGTAGAAAGTAAAAGGTATGAGGTCTAAAGTATGAAGAGGGGATGTGTGTTGGGAACTTTCTACTTTCTACTTTCTACTTTCTACTTTCTACTTTTACTCTTTACTTTTTACTCTTTACTTTTTACTCTTTACTTTTTACTCTTTACTCTTTACTCTTTACTCTTTACTCTTATTTATCAAGTAGTTTCTTTATTGTATCAACGTATATCTCGTGTTCGATAAGTTGTCCGAGGCGGTGGACTTCGGCGGGGTCGTTGCCGTCGTAGTTGAAGGCGCGTTGGGCGATGATCTTGCCTCCGTCCAAAGTCTCATCCACAAAATGAACGGTGATGCCATAGACTTTCACGCCGTAGGCAACTGCGTCTTCCACGGCGTGCGCCCCTTTGAACGCAGGCAGCAACGACGGGTGGATGTTGATGATTTTCCCACGATAGGCAGTCAGCAGCACATCGGAAACGATGCGCATATAGCCGGCGAGACAGATCAGATCCACATTGCGTGCTTGCAGCATCGCCACAATCTCTTTTTCGTAGTCGGCTTTGCTGGCATAGGATTTCGGAGTGAATACAAATGACTCAATTCCAAAACGTTGGGCGCGTTCAATGACGAGAGCGCCGGGCTTGTCGCAAACCATCAGCGCCACTTCGGCATCCAACCGGCCGTCGGCGCAAGCCGCGGCAATTGCCTCAAAGTTGGTGCCGGAGCCGCTGGCAAAAATCGCAAGTTTCTTCTTTTTAGTCATTACGTGTCTTCTTTATCAGATTGTTTGTTGTTTTGGAAAATATAGGGTGAAAAAAATAGGATCGTTCTAAAACCTTCTTGTAATGAAGACAAAATCTTCAAGAAATTCATCCATGAAGTCATCAATAATGCTAAAACCATCGCAATCGCCTAATGCGATAATCCGATAATGGGTAGCTTCATTGATATTTTGATCCATTGGACATATATACAATAAGTATTGGTATTCCGATGATTGTTCTATTCGATACTTGTATTCACCAGAATAATAGAATGTTTCACTTTCTTCCGCAAATTCTGTCGGAATAGAAACAAAAGTGGAATCGTAAAAGGTGATATTGTAAAAAATGTGCGGAGGATAATCTGTGAGATAGTAATGAGTATTTTTTGCGTTATCATCAAAAACTTGAACCTCACAATTTGTCAAGGAAAAATTCTCACATCCAATTCGCTGCGCTTTGTCAATTATCAGATGGTAATCTACCGTGTGATCAAAAGAACTGATAACCTTATAATTCCAAACAACTTGATTTTCAATAGTGTATCTAATAGAACACACAACCTTGTCTCCATCTGAAATCGGAAGTGATGACTCAAGGGAAACGCTTTTCAATTCTTCTTCCTGTATATCAATGAGTTCCACATTGCAAACTCGTGTGCCGTTTCCGCTGTTATCAAGGACAACCAGTTTTTGAGAAAAACGTTGTCCTCCACATTCTGCAATTAAAATATAGGCACCGCCTTGGGAAATGGAAACTTTGTACTGAAATACGCCTTTGGCAATAGTCATATTCTTTTCCATACAAATGTTGCCGAGCATGTCCACGATAAGCATCCGTAGTTTTGTGCTTTGTGCAGAGCTGATTTCTATGAAACTGCAGGTAGAAAAAGGATTCGCCCCTTTCACTTTCATTTGAAAAAAAGGAGCAGGGGTTGAATAGTGACTGATTCCTGTTGCGCAGTTGCTGTAAACTGTGTCTGGATAGTATAATTTAGTACCTACCGCTTGAGTCTGGTTATACACAGAAATGCTGTCAAAAGTTGCTGGGTGGTGGTTGATTCGTGGATGGAATGTGAACCTGTAGCAGGAATCCTGCTGGGCGATGGAATTAAACACTCCTATTGCCAGTAGAAGAGTAACAATAATGGTTTTAGGAGTGTTATGTGTCCTCATAGAAAGTAATTTTCTCTTTTTAGTCACACAGGATGTTCACGCCCGGCACGTCGGTCACGCGGCCGATAACGGTGGCTTTTTCGCCGTTCGCGTACAGAATGTCAATGGCTTTCTTGGCCTCTTCCGCACTCATTACGGCAATCATTCCGATACCCATGTTGAAGATGTTAAACATTTCTCTGTGAGGAACTTTACCCCATTTTTCCAACATCTTGAAAACAGGCAGGATTTCCCACGTCCCTTCGTGGATTTCCAGTCCCTGACCCTCTTGCAGCACGCGCGGGATGTTCTCGTCGAAGCCGCCGCCGGTGATGTGGCAGATGCCGTGGACATCGCACTGGCGGATGACTTCCAGCATCTGTTTCACGTAGATACGGGTAGGGGTGAGGAGGATGTCACCGAGTTTGCGGTTGCGGTAGCTTTCAGGAAGCTGTGCTGCCAATTTGGCATCGCACTCCGTAAGGTTGGAATGGTAGCTGAAACCGTTGTCTTCCACGATTTTACGCACCAAACTGAAACCGTTGGAGTGAACGCCTGTGGAAGGAACGCCCACCAGAACGTCGCCCACGCTCACCTTGCTGCCGTCAATCAGTTTCGACTTTTCGACCACGCCCGTGGTGAAGCCGGCAATGTCGTACTCGCCGTCGGTGTACATGCCCGGCATTTCGGCGGTTTCGCCGCCCACCAAGGCACATCCGGCCTGACGGCATCCGTCGGCCACGCCTGCCACAATCGCTTCCACTTTTTCGGGAATGTTATGGCCAAGCGCCACATAATCAAGGAAAAAGAGCGGTTCCGCACCCTGCGCCAATACATCGTTCACGCACATCGCCACGGCATCGATGCCGATGGTGTCGTGCTTGTCCATTGCAAAGGCGATTTTCAGTTTGGTGCCCACACCGTCGGTGCCACTGACCAAAATGGTCTCCTTGATATTCAGGCTGTTAAGGTCGAACATACCACCAAAAGAGCCGATGTTACCCATCGACCCTTTGCGGTTTGTTGAAGAAACGTGTTGTTTGATGCGGCGTACCACTTCGTAGCCGGCTTCGAGGTTTACACCTGCGTTTTCGTAGGTTTTTGCCATTATCTTTTACTATAAAATGATTAGATTATAACTATTTACTATTGACTATCAACTATCAACTATTTTTGGGGAATTGCCACGGGATAATGTCCGGTGAAGCAGGCCATGCACGGTTTCGCGCAGCCGAAGGTGGATTCCGTGGTGGATTCGGGACTGAGGTAGCCCAGTGAGTCGGCACCGAGGACGGCACAGGCCTCTTCCAGCGTGCGGTTGGAGCAGAGCAGCTCTTCCGGGGTGGAGGTGTCCACGCCGTAGTGGCAGGTGAACTTCATCATCGGGCTGGCGATGCGGACGTGCACCTCGGAGGCGCCGGCCTCGCGCAGCAGCTTCACGATTTTGAGGGAGGTGGTGCCGCGCACGATGGAGTCGTCCACGAGAACCACACGCTTGCCACGCACAATGCTGTGTACCGGGCTGAGTTTCAGCTTCACACCCAGCTCGCGCTCGCTCTGCACCGGCTGGATGAAGGTACGGCCCATGTATTTGTGCTTCACCAAGCCCATCTCGTACGGAATGCCGCTTTCTTCGCTGTAACCCATTGCGGCACTGAGGCTTGATTCGGGAACACCGACCACGATGTCGGCCTCCACGGGACACTCGCGATAGAGCCGGCGACCGGCCTCCTTGCGGTAGGCGTGTACGTTGCAGCCGTCGATGTCGCTGTCGGGGCGGGCGAGGTAGATGTACTCCATCGCACACATATTGAACTCTTTACAGTCGGAGTAGCGGTTGGAACGGATACCCTTGCTGTCGATGCAGATGATTTCACCGGGTTCGATGTCGCGGATGATCTTGGCACCGATGATCTCGAAGGCGCAGGATTCGCTGCTGATGACGTAGCCGTCACCTAACTGTCCCAAAACCAACGGCTTGATACCGTTTTTGTCGCGGCATGCATAGAGGCGTTTTTGGGTCATGATGAGGAAGGTGAAGCCGCCTTCAATCATCTTTAAACTGTTGATAATGTTTTCGATACGATCCTCGTTGCTTTTTTTCTTGATAAGATGCGCCAGCAGTTCGCTGTCAAGGGCGGTCTGGAAAATGGTGCCCGTCTGCTCAAGGTAGTCGTAGATTTCCTGCTTGTTTACGATGTTGCCGTCACCGGCGACGACGAAATCACCGCTGGTGTGGTGGAAGAACAGCGGCTGCACGTTGTCGAGACCGCTGCTGCTGACGTTGCCGTAGCGGACGGAAGCCATTCCGATACTTCCCTCCAGTTCGCGAATGGTGGAAGGACAGAAGATGCTGTCAACCAGTCCCATGCCGCGATGGCGGTGGCATTTTCCGTTGTCGTCGAAGGTGGCCATGCCGGCTCCCTCCTGACCGCGGTGTTGAAGGTTATGCAGTCCGTAATACAGGGCCGCTGATGCGTTGGGTACATTGTAAACTCCGAGTAATCCCATGGTTAATAAATTGATTGTTTTTATTTTTTGGTAAAATAACGTACTGCGTTGTCGAAAATCGGCTGCCACCGGTTTCCGTCGATGTTCTTGAACAAATTCTCTTCGTAGCGCTCGCTGTGTCCCATTTTGCCGAGGATGTGGCCGTCAGGGCTGACGATGCCTTCAATATCATAATAAGAACCGTTCGGGTTGTCGGTGTAGCGGAAGGCCACCTGGCCCGCCTCGAACAGTTTGTGCGCCAGCTGCGGATTGACCACGAACTTCCCTTCGCCATGGCTCAGTGCGATGGAGTGGCGTTCGCCCGGCTTGAAGCTGGACAGCCACGGGGAGTGTGTGGAAACCACCTCTGTTACAGAGATCTGTGAGATATGTCGGTTGATGTCGTTGCGGAAAAGCGTCGGGGAATCCGTCGTCACGCTGCCGATCTCGCCGTAGGGGAGAAGGCCGCTCTTGACCAGAGCCTGGAAGCCGTTGCAGATACCTAAAATCAGGCCGCCGCGTTTTTGCAAGGAACGTATCGCAGTGGCAATATGTTCGTTGCAGATGACGCTGGCAATGAACTTGCCGCTGCCGTCGGGTTCGTCACCGCAGGAGAAACCGCCGCAGAATGCCAAAATATGGCTTTCCTCAATCAGCGCCGCCAACTCCTGAATGGAGCGGTTGACATCTTCCTCGGTCAAATTTCTGAAAATGAACTTCTTGACTTGTGCACCTGCCCTGCGGAACGCCTTCTCCGTGTCGTAGTCACAGTTGGAACCGGGGAACACGGGCAAACAGACTATCGGGCCATTTTCCGGCACCGGACCATTGTATACCAAGTCATTGTCGTTCAACTTGTCAGACTGCCATTGGCAAACTTCTTCGTGAGATTCCGGCTGTGCGTATGTGGGGTAAATCTTCTCGTAATGGCCGCAATTCGCCTCTTCCAATTCGGCAAGTTCGATGGCTGTACCATTGATTTCAATACAGGGCGCGAGGATGACTTCACCGATCAATTCGGCGCATTCGTAGTTCAATGCAGTATTGCTTTCTACAATAATTGAACCATAATTGAGGTCAAACAGCTCATTCTCATTGAATTGGATCTTTGCACCCAAAGCATTGCCGAAAGCCATCTTGCAGATGCCTTCCGCCACGCCGCCGAACGTCACGGACCAACCCGAAACGATGTGGCCCGCCTCGATCTGCTGGCGGACAAAGTTCCAGTTCCGTTTCAGTAAGTCGGTGTCCGGGAAGTAGTTAGCGTGTGGAGTGTGCTTGATGAGATAGAGTTTGTTGCCCTCTTTCTTGAATTCGGGGGAAATCACCGTGTTGGCATTGACGGTGGTGATGCCGAACGCCACGAGGGTAGGCGGTACTTTCAGATTTTCAAATGAACCGCTCATGGAGTCCTTGCCGCCGATGGAGGGAAGTCCGAGTTCGGTTTGCATCCGCAATGCACCAAGCAGTGCTGCGAACGGCTTGCCCCATGTGTGCGGATCCGTCATCTTTTCGAAATATTCCTGATAGGAGAACCGCATCTTGGAAAAGTCGCCGCCAGCGGAAACCACTTTGTTACAGGCTTCTATGACGGCATAGGCGGCGCCGTGGTACGGGCTCCAGCTGGTCAGGTCGGGATTGTAACCGAAGGCCATGATGCTGGCGGTGTCGGTATAGCCATCGACGGGAAGTTTCTGTACCGACACCTGCGTTTCGGTGGCTTGGCGACGGCCTCCGTAAGGCATCAGTACGGTGGAACGGCCGATGGTGGAGTCGAACATTTCCACCATGCCCTTCTGCGAGGCGACGTTTTTGTCGACCATCACCGATATCATCTTTCTCTTTAATGAACCGTAGTAACGATTTGTATGGAAAGGATTTGTATTTTCAACAGAGGAAACTTTAATAGTGGCGTAATGTTTGGCGCCGGCGCTGTCGATGAACTCGCGCTCCATGTCGCAGACGATCTTGTCGCCGTTGAAGATGCGCATACGGCCCGTGTCGGTCACGTCGGCCACATAGGTGACTTCGATGTTGTCGCGGCTGCAATAGCGCTCGAACTCGGCACGGTCGGCAGCGGGGATGACCACCGCCATACGCTCCTGCGACTCGCTGATGGAGAGTTCGGTGGAGTTGAGGCCGGCGTACTTCACGGGCACGCGGTCGATGTAGATGTCCAGCCCGTCGGCCAGCTCGCCGATGGCGACACTCACGCCGCCCGCCCCGAAATCGTTGGATTTTTTGATCAGGCGTGTCACTTCCGGACGGCGGAAAAGCCGTTGCAGCTTGCGCTCTTCCGGCGCATTGCCTTTCTGCACCTCGCTCCCGCAGGTCTCGAGGGAGGACTCGGTGTGTTTCTTGGAGGAACCGGTGGCACCGCCGACACCGTCACGTCCGGTACGGCCGCCGAGCAGCAGGATCACATCACCGGCGGCGGGACTTTCGCGGCGCACGTTCTCCGCTTTCACCGCACCCACCACGGCACCGATTTCCATGCGCTTGGCCGTGTAACCGGGGTCGTAAATCTCGCGCACCATGGTGGTGGCGAGGCCAATCTGGTTGCCGTAGCTGGAGTAACCGGCGGCCGCCTTCTTGCTGATGACGCGCTGGGGCAGCTTGCCGGGCATTGTCGCGGCCACGGGCTTGCAGATGTCGCCCGCACCCGTCACGCGCATGGCCTGATAGACGTAGGCACGTCCGGACAGCGGGTCGCGGATGGCACCGCCGAGGCAGGTGGCAGCACCGCCAAACGGCTCTATTTCAGTGGGATGGTTGTGGGTTTCGTTCTTGAATTGCAGCAGCCATTTTTCGGTTTTGCCGTCCACATCCACGTCCACGAAGATGCTGCAGGCGTTGTTCTCCTCGCTGCGTTCCATGTCGTCCAGGAGTCCCTTGGCGCGGAGGTAGCGGGCACCGATGGTGGCCAGTTCCATCATGCAGAGGCTTTTGTTCTCGCGGCCGAGTTCCTTGCGGATGGCGTAGAAGTCCTGCAATGATTTCTCTATATCATTTTTAATAAAAGAATCTTCAATTTCAATGTCCGTCAGTTCCGTGGTGAAGGTGGTGTGACGGCAGTGGTCGCTCCAGTAGGTGTCGAGGATGCGGAGTTCCGTTTCGAGCGGGTCGCGGCCCTGCTTGCGGAAGTACTGCACCACTTCGTTCAGGTCATCCTCGTTCATGGCGAGGCCGTGGGAGCGGCAGAAACCGGCGTAGTCGGCCGGCGTCATTTTGGTGAAGCCTGTGAGGTCTTCCAGCGGCTTCACTTCGGCGTTGTCGTTCAACGCCAGAATGTCCATGTTTTTGGCGCGGCATTCCACCGGGTTGATGATGTAGTGGCGGATGCGGGCGAGGTTTTCATCGGAGAGGCTGTCGTCGAAGATCAGCAGACGCGAGCTGCGGATCTGGATTTGGGCAGCGGGATCGATGAGATGGGCGCAATCGACGGCGGAAGCGGCCCGCTGGTCGAACTGTCCCGGGATGAACTCCACGGCGAGGAACTTCTGCCCGTGGAGCGGATTCTCCTCCGTGACGTTGTCGGTGACGGTCTCACCGAAAACGCGGTAGCGGCATTTCTCCACCAGGTCGTCGCTGAAGCCGAAAAGGTCATAGACGTTGAGGAGTCGCAGTTCTTTGAGGTCAAGGGAGAGGTTTTCATTGAGTTCGGCGAGCAGGCTCTGTGCCTCCACGCGGAACTGTTCTTTCTTTTCAACAAAAATACGTCTTGCTTTCATAATGGGTTGGTTTAAAAGTTTGATGCCCACTTGGTTGCGAAGTGGGCATCAAACTTACGGTTTTATATGGTTGTATTGAGGATTTTTTCGCTTTGCTTTCTGCGGAACTCCTCTATACGTTCCGTGAGTGTGGGGTTGCCGAGGGCGAGTATGGTGACGGCCATCAGTGCCGCGTTCTTGGCCCCGTCGATGGCCATGGTGGCCACGGGGATTCCTGACGGCATCTGGACGATGGACAGGAGGGAGTCGAGTCCGTTGAGCGCCTTCGACTTCACCGGCACGCCGATGACGGGAAGGGTGGTGTAGGCGGCGATGACACCCGGCAGGTGGGCGGCGCCGCCGGCTCCTGCGATGATGATGTCAAAACCGTTGTCGCGGGCGGCACGCACATAGTCGGCCAGCGGGCCGGGGTTGCGGTGCGCGCTCAGCACTTTCTTCTCAAAGGGGATTCCGAATTCCTCCAGCGTCTCCCATGCGGGGGCCATGACATCCTTGTCGCTGGCGCTTCCCATGATAATGGCAACTTTCATAGAATTTCTTTAAATGAAGTGATTATTCAAAGAAAAGTTTGGAGAGAGTCATCGGTTCGATGTACTTGCCGTCTTTGTAAACGCGCATGTTGCCGGAAGCGATTTCGTCGATCAGCATCACGCTGCCGTCCTTGTCGTAACCGAACTCGAACTTGATGTCGTAGAGGTCAAGGCCTCTGTCCTTCATGGCGTCAGCCACGATGCGGGTGACTTTGCGGGTCATCTCCTTGATGTCATCGTACTGCTTTTCGCTCATGATGTTGAGAGCCACGAGGCCGTCCTTCGTTACCAGCGGGTCGCCCTTCGCGTCGTTCTTGAAGGTCATCTCCACATACTCGGGGAGGTCTGCACCTTCGGTGATGTACTCACCGTAGCGGCGGAAGAAGCTGCCTACGGCTTTGTAACGGCAGATGACTTCGAGTCCCTTGCCGAAAACTTTGGCGGGCAGGACTTCCATGGTCGTGTCATCGAGATCGGCGCTCACGTAGTGGGTGCGAATGCCGGCGGCATTAATCTTCTCAAAAAAATAGACGGACATCTTGAGGTTCACCCTACCGACTCCGTCTATTGTAAGTCCCACTGAATTTTCGCCGGGATCGAAGACACCATCTTTCCCGGTGCAGTCATCTTTGAATTTGAGCAAATAATTGCCATTCTCGAGCTCGAAGACATTTTTTGTCTTGCCCGTGTAAACTTGTTTTTTAATCATAAGGCTTTGAAATTTTGATGCTGCAAAAGTACACTTTTTTTGCTTTTTTGAAAAGGCTCTTGGCATTTTTTTTTCGATTTTTATCAACTTTTCAACAATGAATGTTGTAGTATATATTTATTCATATATATTAGTTTTATCCGAGAAAAGAGGGGAGATGTGAAAGTCAGTTCTCCGAATTAACAGATTTACCAAAATAAATCGTACCTTTGCAGCCCGTATTTAATTATAGGGTCAAACCTTATGAAAAGAATTGTACTGTTCCTGATAAGCCTTTTCTTATTTTCTTTATTGGTTGATGCACAGAACTTTACTCTTACTATTACGGGTAAGGGACTGGCAGCGGATTCTTTGCGTATCCGCGCCTTTGACGGGAAAAAGGCGTTCAAAACCCTCGCGGTTGCTCCCTGCACGGAGAAAACGGTCCTGAAAATGAAGGACAAGATTCCAGCCGGGCTCTATAAGGTGCAGAAGGATACCAATTTTTTATTTGATCTGCTGATATCGGAGGATAAAAAGCATTCGATTTCTGTGTCAATAGATTCCAAAGGAAATCCGGTTTTTGAAAATAGTCAGGAGAATAGTAATTTTCAGGCTTATATCCTTCGCACAGAGTGGTATGCTGCCAAGGCGGACTCCATCAACCATGTTTTTGAGGAGGCTCAGAAAACGATGCCCCAGTATATGCTCCAGACCCTTGCCCAAAACCTGATGCAGGAGGCCGAGGGTTATACAGCACAGGAAGCGGCTTTTAAGCAGCAGGTTATAGATGAGAACAAGGGAACATTGCTCGCGTCGGTCGTGCAGTTTTCCAAGCAACTGCCGCCTCCTCCCCGCGAATATTATGGCAATCAGGGCGCGTTAAACTACTATTACACCGTCCACACATTTGATAATTTCCCGTTCGACGACTCCCGCATGGCCGCTACTCCGTTGGCTGCCCCGCGCATCCGGCAGTATGCCGCCGAAATCTATTACCTGCAGCCGGAAGAAGCCGCCAAGTTCGTCGATGAGTTGCTGACCAAGGCCCGCGTCAACCCCGTCACCTACCACTGTTTCTTCGACAACCTCGAGGCGGTACTCGGAACATTGAAGTCCCCCTACTTTACAGAGGAAATCTATATTGCCATGCTTCGCAATGCATTGAGCTATGACAAGATAGAAAAAAAACGGGTGAACTACTACCAACAGCTGCTGGATTTGCATTCCAAGAATCTACCGGGTACAAAAATCCCTGAGTTTCAGGTTCTGTGGAGCGACAGTTCCAAGTCTTCGATTTACGACATCCAAAGTGAATATATCCTCCTCTATTTCCAGAATCCCGACTGCCCGACCTGTACCGAAGTGCGTGGAAAACTGGCTGTGAACGAGGATGTCAACCGCGCCATTGAAAGCGGAAAACTGAAGGTGGTCACCATCTATTTCGAGGACGACCGCGCCCTGTGGGAACGCTACCTGCGCAACCACGCCAACCCCAAGTACCTCCATGGTTGGGATTACCAGAACGAAATAAACAGCAAGAACCTTTTCGACCTCCGCATCATCCCTTATATGTTCCTGTTGGACAAGGATAAAGTTGTCCTGAAGAAGGATATGATGTACAACGAGGTTTCCAATATTTTAAGGAAGTACAAAATCTATTAGCTCATGAACACAAGCGAAGAATTTGACCTTTTGGCGGAAAGATGTCTGGACATTTTTTCCAAGAAGGCGGTGGACTATGGAACCGCGTGGCGCATCCTGCGAACTCCGTCGCTTACCGACCAAATCTATATTAAAGCACAGAGAATCAGAAGTATAGAACAAAAGGGTGTGGCCCTTGTCAATGAAGGAATCACGCCCGAATACATCGGCATCGTGAACTATTCCGTGATGGCGCTCATCCAGTTGGAGGTGGGCGTGGCCAACACGATGGAGGAACTGATGCCCGCCGAGACCGCCATTGAGCTTTTCAAGAAATATCTTGGAAACGCCAAAGCGCTGATGGGCAATAAAAACCACGACTATGACGAGGCATGGCGGAAAATGCGCCGCAGTTCGTTGACCGATATCATTCTTATGAAACTATTGAGAATTAAGCAGATAGAGGACAACGACGGCAACACTCTCATTTCCGAAGGGTTGGATGCCAACTATTACGACATCATCAACTATGCGATGTTCGCGCTGATTAAGCTTTACGAAAACGAAAATAATTAATTGTCAATAAATTATGAATAGAAGAAACGAACCGATTGTCATTATGATATTGCGCATTCTGCTGGGATGCGTATTCATCTTTTCGGGACTTACCAAAGCCATTGACCCCATTGCCAATGCCATCCAGTTTGACGACTATTTCATCTCGTTCCGGATGCCTTTCATGCAGTTGTTCAGCATGTTCATGGCCATTTGCCTCACCATTGTGGAGTTCACGCTTGGTGTGATGATGCTGCTCCGCATCAAGGTGCGGCTCACGTCGTTGTTCTACCTGCTCTTCATGTGCTTCTTCTTCCTGTTGACGGCATGGCTCGCGTTGGCGGAATATCTCGAAATCCACCACGGTTACGACTTCGGTGTGGTGAAAGATTGCGGCTGCTTCGGCAAGGCCATCAAAATGAGCAACTTCCAGACTTTTATGAAGAATGTGGTCATCATCATCCCCACCATCATTGTCTTCATTTACCGTGACTACATCCCCGACATCCGCCTTACGGAGCTGGGCAAGTGGCTGTTGGTTGCCATCTTCATGTTTATTGCGGGAATGATCCAGCTTTATTGCTACCGCCACCTTCCCATCATCGACTTCAGCGACTGGAAGAAAGGTACGAACGTGGCCGAAAGTTACATCGACAAACAGGCTGTGGCTGAGACGGTTTACGTCTATGCCGACTCACTTGGCAACGAGTATCGTTTCAACGATGCCGAACTGATGGAGAAGTTTGAAACAGATCCTGGCTTCTTCGATGACAAGAAGGATCTGGATCCCGAAGTGAAGGTGATCAGTGACATTGAACGTGCTCCGATTCAAGGCTTTACGATGGAGGATTCCGTATCGGATTACTCCGCCAACTTCTTGGATACCAACAATAACCGTCCGCTGTATATCCTGTTTATGAATTACTTGGATGAAGTCGATGAGCGCGGAATCCAAAGTGAGGAGTTGCAGAATATCATTGCCTATTGCAAAGAAAACGATGCTGATTTTGTGGGGCTTACCAACTCCACCGATGCGGAAATCGCCGCTTTCAAGAAGGAATTTGGCATTGAATTCCCGATATACCGCAGCGACTGCGACCCCGTGAAGGGTCCCTTCATCGTCCGCGATGCCATCCACGCCAACCCGGGCCTCATTTACGTCCAGAACGCCATTGTGAAAGGCAAATGGGCCTGGCGCGACTTTGACGACGTTCTGAAATAAAAACTGTAGAGACGTGGTGCACCGCGTCTCTACTTCTGCATCATACCTTCTACCTCTTTACCTGAAACCTGTAACCAGAAACCTGAAAATAATGAAACCAATTATTGCCTCCACCTTAAAGAATGCCCTTTCGTCCTTGTATCAGATTGATTGGACTGAAGATACATCCATTATCCAGAAAACAAAAAAGGAATTTGACGGGGATTACACCATCGTGATGTTCCCGTTTGTGAAGCAGGCCCGCAAGTCGCCCGACGCCGTGGCGACGGAGGTGGGCGAGTACTTCAAGGAAAACCTGCACTGCGACTTCAACGTCGTGAAGGGATTTTTGAATCTCTCCGTCCCGTCGCAGGTGTGGCTGGACTTCCTCCGCGAGAGCCGCACGAACGTACAGTTCGGATTCATGCAGGCAGCCTCGGACGAGCCGGTCACGCTCATCGAGTACTCGTCGCCCAACACCAACAAGCCGCTGCACCTCGGACACATCCGCAACAACCTGTTGGGGGATTCCGTATCGCGCATCCTTTCCGCCTGCGGCAAGAATGTGGTGAAGGTCAACCTCGTGAATGACAGGGGAATACATATCTGCAAGTCGATGCTGGCGTGGCTGCGCTACGGCAACGGCGAAACGCCCGAAAGCTCCGGCATGAAAGGCGACCATCTCGTCGGGAAGTACTATGTGGAGTTCGACAAGCACTATAAAGCCGAGATTTCCGAACTGGTGAAGCAGGGGATGGACGAAGAGACGGCGGCCAAGAAGGCTCCGCTTATCATGGAGGCGCAGGACATGCTCCGCCGATGGGAGGCCAACGACCCCGAAATCCGTGCCCTCTGGAACAAGATGAACGGGTGGGTGTATGCCGGTTTCGACCAGACCTACAAGCAGTTGGGGATCTCGTTCCACAAGATTTACTACGAGTCGCAGACCTACCTCTTGGGCAAGGCGCTGGTGGAGGAGGGACTACAAAGCGGCGCGTTGTACCGCCGTCCCGACAACTCCGTGTGGGTGGATTTGCGTGACAAAGGCTTGGACGAGAAACTGTTGCTCCGTTCCGACGGCACCTCCGTCTATATGACGCAGGATCTGGGCACGGCGCAGTTGCGTTACGAGGAATTTCATCCGAAACAGATGATCTATGTGGTTGGAAATGAGCAGAATTACCACTTTGATGTGCTGAAACTGGTCTTGGGTGAGAAGTTGGGGAAAGAGTTCGGAAAGAACATTTACCACCTTTCGTACGGGATGGTGGAGCTGCCCAACGGCAAGATGAAGTCGCGTGAAGGAACCGTGGTGGATGCCGACGACCTGATGGAGGAGATGATTTTCCAGGCCAAGGAAAAAACGTCCGAGCTGGGCAAGAATGCCGTTGGCGACGAAAATACACTGTACGAAATGATTGGACTGGGTGCTTTGAAATACTTTATTCTGAAGGTGGACCCGAAGAAAAACATGCTGTTCAATCCGGAGGAATCCATTGATTTCAACGGAAATACGGGGCCTTTCATCCAGTACACGCACGCCCGTATCCGTTCGCTGCTGCGGAAGGCCGCCGAAAACGGTATCGACTACACGGCGGAGACGGCTGTGGAGCTGCCCAAGGCGGAGAAGGAATTGGTGAAGGTGCTGTACGACTTCCCGGAAGTGGTGCAGAACGCCGGTGCGACGATGAGTCCGGCACTGATTGCCAACTACGCCTTCGATCTGGCCAAGGAGTTCAACCGTTTCTATCAGGAGACCCCGATTTTCAAGGAGGAGAACGCCGCCGCCCGCGACCTGCGTCTACGTATTTCCGAACTCACGGCGCTGGTGCTGAAAAACGCCATGTCGCTGCTGGGTATCAACGTTCCTGAAAAGATGTAATAACCAGCAGGTTGTATGACGAACAAGGGGATGGTGATGCAGTCAACGGGCAGTTGGTACGAGGTGCGTACCGACGACGGTGATGTGGTGCGGTGCCGGTTGCGCGGGCAGTTCCGCATCAAAGGCATCAAGACAACCAACCCCGTGGTGGTGGGCGACCATGTGGAGTTCATCGTCGAGAGTGACGGTTGCGGTTACATCGTCGCCATTGCGCCGCGCAAGAACTACATCGACCGCAAAAGCACCAACCTGTCGAAAATCAGCCACATCATTGCGGCCAACATCGACCGCGCCTTCTTGGTGGTGACGCTGCGGGAGCCGCGCACCTCGCTCGGCTTCATCGACCGTTTCCTGGTGGCGGCGGAAGGGTTCCGTATCCCTTGCTGCTTGGTTTTCAACAAGATGGATATGTACGATGCGGATGAGAAAGCAGAGGTGGCGCGGCTCCGCGAAATCTACGAAAGCATTGGTTACCAGACGCTCTGCACCTCCGTGGTGACGGGCGAGGGGATAGGGGAGATGGCCTCGATGATGTCGGGGCGGGTGTCGCTGTGCAGCGGGCACTCCGGCGTGGGTAAGTCCGCGCTGATCAACACGATAGACCCGTCGCTGAACCTCCGTATCGGCGCGATTTCGGAAGTGCATGAGAAGGGAAAGCACACCACCACCTTCGCCACGATGTTCCCCGTGGGCGACGGCTTCATCATCGACACGCCCGGCATCAAGGAGTTCGGGCTGATCCAGTACAAGCCGGAGGAGATCCGCGACTATTTCCCTGAACTTCGGAAATACAACAACCAGTGCCGGTTCAGCGACTGCTCACACACGCACGAACCGGGCTGCAAGGTGCAGGAAGCCCTTGAAAGGGGCGAAATCGCGCCGCACCGTTACGAAAACTACCTCAACATCCTGCATGACAACGACATGATGATTGCGGAGTGGCAGTTGCGCTAAAACAAAAGGAAAAATTCAAATTTTGTGAAATAAAAAACCGCCTGTTAAGGCGGTTTTCGTGTCTCCGCAGGGATTCGAACCCTGGACCCATTGATTAAGAGTCAATTGCTCTACCAGCTGAGCTACGGGGACATTCTCGCTGTTTGAGGTTGCAAAAATACAACTTTTTTTATTCGCTGCAACCCTTCTGAAAAACTTTTTTCTTTCTTGTTTTTTTAGAAGAAAAATGGTTTATGGTTTATTTATTTTGTTGAAAACAAGATGTTTGTAAAACAAGCATCACCCGTGAAAGAGAAATGTGGAAAGCATGGAGATGGCTTGAATGAAAGCAGGATGGCTGGTTTTTCGGAGTTTTTTGCTCAAAAAAAAGCCGGACGAACTAATTCACCCGGCTATAAAAGAAAGTGGAAACACTCAATTATTTATTGTAACGTTCTTTTAAAACCTTGAGCATATCAACGGTCATCGACTGGAGGTCGTACTCGGGTTTCCAGTTCCATTCGCTGCGGGCCGCGCTGTCGTCCATGTAGTTGGGCCAGCTATCGGCGATGCTCTGTTTGAGCGGATCCACGTCGTAGGTCATGGTGAAATCGGGGATATGCTTCTTGATTTCGGCATAGATGGTTTCGGGTGCGAAACTCATAGCCGTGATGTTGAAGGAGTTGCGGTGGATGAGCTTGGCCGGGTCGGCTTCCATCAGCTGGCAGATGGCGTGGATGGCGTCGGGCATGTACATCATGTCCATGAGGGTGCCTTCCTTGATGGGGCAGGTGAACTTGCCTTCCTTGATGGCGGCGTAGTAGATTTCGACGGCGTAGTCGGTGGTGCCGCCGCCGGGCAGGGTGACGTTGGAGATGATACCGGGGAAGCGGACCGAGCGGGTGTCAACGCCGAAACGTTTGTGGTAGTAGTCGCTCAGCAGCTCGCCGGTCACCTTGGTCACACCGTAGATGGTCTTGGGGCGCTGGATGGTGTCCTGCGGGGTGCCGTCGTGCGGGGTTTCGGGACCGAAGGCACCGATGGAACTCGGGGTGAAGACAGCGGTTTTCAGCTCGCGGGCCACTTCGAGGCAGTTGAGCAGCGCGCCGATACCGACGTTCCAGCCCAGCATCGGGTTGAGTTCGGCCTTCGCCGACAGGATGGCGGCGAGGTTGAAGATTGTGTCGATGTTGAACTTCTTGACGGCGTCAGCGATGTCCTGGCGGCTGGTGGCGTCAATCTTCACGGACGGACCTGCCTCGGCGAGTTCGGGGCGAAGAGGGTAAACAAGGTCGCTGGCAACAACGTTGTCGGCACCGTAAATCTTACGGAATGCGGGAGTCAGCTCGGAACCAATTTGGCCGGATGCTCCAATGATTAAAATTCTCTTCATTGATATAAAGGTTTTTAGATTTTTTGTTGTTTCAAAAATTCGGGTGGCAAAGGTACGATAATTTTCGACATTATGATATTTTATTTAAATGAAAAAAAATATTGCGTATATAAAAATTTTTGTCTATTTTTGCGCCAATAAATCAAATAAACGAAAATATGATCTCGGTCAAATCGATTTTTATTAAAGGATTTAGGAATGTCTATTCTACAACGATAGATTTGCAGGATATTACTTGTCTGTTGGCCCCCAATAACTATGGAAAAAGCAATATCCTCGCTGCCATTGAATTTGGACGTTATTTTATCAATGCGTCTGCGGAGGAGAAGATTTATATGATGCAAATGGTTACAGCTATTCCTGTCAACAAGTCTATTGCTGGAAAGCCTTTTGTGTTTCGTTTGGAGGGTGCATTGGATGAAAAACGTGACTATCAATATGGTTATCAATTTAATTGGTTTCAGAATAATGGGGCGGAAAATCGAAATGTAGACGGAAAAATAACGGGTGAGTTCTTTAAGGTTAGAGACAACACGAAAGAAAAGCCCAAATTCTCCACTATTTTCCAACGAGATGCAGCGGACAAAGCCAAGTATCTTCCGAGTCCAACAGGAAGATGCGACAAACCCTTGAATATTGAACCATACGAGTTGGTTCTCAGTAAATTATCCAATTTTGACGAGTTGTTTTACCATGCTGATCTAGACGCTGTATTAAATATCAATATTCAGGGAATTGATACGCTGAGTAATCCGGATAATTATTTCACTCCTCAGGTACAAGTCCAAAAAGGTGGGCAAAGGTATACGATAAGTGATTGGGCTTCAACATATTTATTTGGTTTGAAGCAAGAAGACAAGCAGACGTACGACTATTTGCTGTCCGCTATACAAGTTCTTCTTCCAAACATTGAGTCGATAGAACCGGTTATGGCCAGCCCAAAGGTTCAAGTGGAAGATGGTGTTCCGTTCACATACCCGGACAGGTATGATATTATGGTCAAAGAAATTAACAACAACCAAGCCACTCGCTTGCAATTTCTTTCGACAGGGAGCATGAAAATCTTGTATTTGCTCATCTGTATTATTCGTGCACGCAAGAAAGGAACTCAGTTGTTGTATATTGAGGAGTTGGAGAATTCCATTCATCCTAATTTAATGCGGACATTACTCACGATTATTGCGGAAATGAAGGGGGATACCAAGCTTCTGTTTACCAGCCATTCTCCCAATGTGGCAAAATATTTGGCAGCACCTCAATTGTATGTTGGTTTGCCTTCCGACAAAGGTGTGGTGGATTTTCGTACCATAAAACCCTCGAAAGTCAAATCGGTACTTCAGATTGCGGGAGCTGGCGATATGGCCCTGGGCGAATACTTGTTTGACCTCATGTTGGATACTGAGACAGATCCGTCCCTTATCGACTTTTTCTTTGTTCCACAAAAAGAAGAGTAAGTATGGCTGGGCGCAAACAGGATACTAAAAACAGGAAGACTATAACGGTCGTTTTTGTTGAAGGGGATGCTGATGAATTGATAATTGGCAGATTGCTTGATTATTACCGCGAGAAAGGGTGGCGCTGTCAAGGGGATTTGATGGTCAAGAACACCAATGGTTTTCCGAATGAGAAAAAGATGAAATCCAAACTCACCCAAATTCAGCAGACCACCACTAAAATGCAGGTGCTTTTCAACACCATATTCTGTGAATATGACACCGATATCTTTGAAAAAGGCATACAGGAGCAGCCTGATTGGAAAAAAGTGGAAGATAACCTGCGGCGGCAATACGACATATCCCATTTCAGCAGAATTGAAGCCAAGACTAGCATCGAAGATTGGATGTTAAACGATTTGGACGGACTGCTGTTGGCACTCGGTTTACCCAAGGATACAATTCCTAAAGGGAATACAGGACAGGAAAAAGTAAAGAATTTGTTCTTGAAAAAGAGCATGGTATATGACCGACATAAAGGAAAAGCGAAAATCAAGCCCATCATTGACAAACTTGACATGGGCAAAATCAGGGAAGCGAGGAAGAAGGAACTGAAGGAGTTTGAGAAATTGTTGGAAAGTGCACGATTTTTGAGTTGAATAGCTGATAAACCGAACCCGATGAGCCTGCAACCGAATAACCTCCACCTCTTCAACCCCGACCATGACCTCGCCCTCGCGCACGGGCGCACGCACTACGTGCCGCCGGCTTCGGCCGCCGCCTTTGCCGCCGATGCCGCACCCGTCGTCTCCTGGTTGACCCGCGACGCCGCCGCCCTCGTGCCGGAACGTACTGTGCCCGACGAGTTCCTCCGCCAACTGCAGGAACTGCGGAAAGAGTGCCGCTGGGTGACACAGCGGGAACTGCCGGAGCTGCCACTGGAAAAGGTGGTGCCCTGGGGCTGGAACTACAACATCTGGGAGCGGCTGAAAAAGTGGGGAGTTCCCGACGAAGCACTTCCAACCGATTCGGAAATCACCGCTATACAGCGGCTTTCCCACCGCCGCACCGCCGCCGCAGCCATGCAGTTCCTTCGCGACCGCGCCCCCCGCCCCGACCAACTGCCGCTGCCCGCCCAGGAACTGCACTCGCTGGAAGAGGCCGACCGATTTTTCCGGGACCATGCGGATGTGATGTTCAAGATGCCGTGGTCAGGCAGCGGCCGCGGACTCCGCCACGTTGTCGATGCCATGAGCACCCACCAGCGCGGCTGGATCGGTCAGTCCATCCGCAAGCACGGCTGCATCCTAGCCGAGCCGTTCCATTCTGTCGTTCAGGATTTTGCAATGGAATTTATCTGTGACGAAACTGTCGTGTTCGAGGGCTATTCGCTGTTTGAAACCCACAACGGAGTCTATCTTTCCAATACCTTAATGTCGGATGCTGCCATTGAAAAGCATCTTTCACAATGGATTGACATCCAGATTCTTGCGGAACACAAAAACTTGCTTACGCAATTCATCCAACAAGAAATTGCGCCATACTACAAAGGATGTGTCGGAGTAGATATGTTTGTATACCAGAAGGAAGGCGATTTTTTTGTCAACCCCGCCGTGGAGCTGAACCTGCGGATGACCATGGGACTGCTGGCGAACCGCTTCGTACGCGAATACATGGCTCTGGGTGCAACGGGAACGATGTCGGTGGAGTACCGGCCTCGGGCGGGCGAACTGTATAAGGAGCTGCAGGCCCTGAAAAAAAAGTTCCCGCGGGTGTTTGCCGACGGGAAACTGATGAGCGGTTGTATCTCGTTGTCTCCGGTGTTGCCGGAAACCTGCTACACGGTGCAGGTGATTGTTACGAGACAGTCATGTTGATTTATTTCACCTTTTCGATGATTTCGGAAATGGGTAATTTTTCCTGTTCGCCTGTTTCCATGTTTTTCAAGGTGAAGAGATGGTCCTTCATCTCGTCCTCGCCGGCCATCACCACGAACGGTATGCCTTTGTTGTTGGCGAAGGTCATCTGCTTTCCGATTTTGGCTTTGTCGGGGAAGATTTCGGCTACGATGCCGGCCTTGCGGATTTCCTGCAATGCCGCCAAAGCGTAACGTTCCTCGTTGTCACCGAAGTTGAGGATGAGCACACGGATGGGGTTCTCCAACGATTTCGGGAAGAGCAGCAACTCGTTGAGTACGTCGTAGATACGTTCGGCACCGTAGGAGATGCCGACCCCGGACACGTTCTTCAGCCCGAAGATGCCGGTGAGGTTGTCGTACCTTCCGCCGCCGGAGATGCTCCCGATGCTCACGTTCAGCGCTTTCACCTCAAAGATGGCGCCGGTGTAATAGTTCAGTCCGCGGGCAAGGGTGATGTCCAGTTCAATGTTGGCTTTGATGCCCAGGATCTCTGCATATTCCAGCATCTTGCGGATTTCCTCCACGCCCTTTGTCCCGATTTCGCTGTTTGCGAAGATGTCGCTCAGCTTGGCCAGCTTCTCTTCGTTGGTCCCGGTGAAGTCGAAGAAGGGCTGCAGTTTTTCAATGGCTTCGCAGCTCAGGCCGCGCTCCTGCAGTTCGGCACAGACGTTCTCCTTGCCGATCTTGTCAAGCTTGTCGATGGCGGTGCAGATGTCGGTGATTTTGTCGGCCTCGCACAGCACATCGGCGATGCCGGACAGGATTTTCCGGTTGTTGACCTTGATGACGACATCGATGCCGAACTTCTCAAATATTTCGGAAGTGATCTGCATCAGTTCCGCCTCGTTGAGGAGGGAGTTGGTGCCGACCACATCGGCGTCGCACTGGTAGAACTCGCGGTAACGGCCTTTCTGGGGACGGTCGGCGCGCCATACAGGCTGCATCTGGTATCGCTTGAACGGGAAGGTGATTTCGCTCTGGTGCTGAACCACATAGCGTGCAAAAGGCACCGTCAGGTCATAACGGAGTCCCTTTTCGCAAATCTTGGTGGCCAGGCGGGTAGCCGACGGTTCGGTCATGTCCACGCCCTGCGTGAAATCGCCGGAGTTGAGTATCTTGAACAGCAGCCGGTCGCCCTCCTCGCCGTACTTGCCCATCAGCGTGGACAGGTTCTCCATCGACGGGGTCTCGATAGGCAGGTAGGCGTGCCGCTCGAACACGCTGCGGATGGTCTGGAAAATATAGTTGCGGCGCATCATCTCCACCGGGGAGAAATCGCGCGTGCCTTTCGGAATGCTGGGTTTGATCATTTAGTTTGTAAAGTTTATCAGGTTTATAAAGTTTGTCAGGTATCAGGTAGAAGGTAAAAGGTAAGAGGTTTGAAGATGGGTGTGTGCGAAGCAACCTTATACTTTATACTTTATACTTTTTACTTTTTACTATCACGTCTTTTCTCGTACTGTTCCAAAAAGTCGGGGATGGTGCTCATCTCGATGCGGCGGTTGAGGATGATTTCCCGTTTTTCGTTGAGGATGAACATCGCGGGGTTGCCGCTTTCATAGATGTTGTAGGCATCGAGGTAATCGACGTTGGCCTTGTTGCCGCCGACGTTGATCCACGGGTAGTTGTTCTCTTTCACATATTTTTTCCATCGGTCAATGTCCGCGTCGTTGGCCACGGCATAGACGTCGAAGTTGCGTTTGCCGATGTTCTCCAGTGAATCGTAAAGGGCGCGGAGTTTCTTCGACTCCTTCTTGCAGGTGGGGCAGTCGGGGTCGTAGAACCAGAGGATGACGTAGGGTTTCGGAAGCCGGTACGAAGAGTGCCACTTGCTGAAATCGTCGGTCATGGAAGTGTCGGGGATGATCAGCTCTTGAGACTGTTTGCCGATGAGGATGGGGGCTAGGTGCTTGGCCCTTTTTTCGTACTTCTTTACGACATCCTCAGCCAACCATGTGCATTTCCCTTTCAGATGGTTGTTCTGCACAAGATGCACGAAAACGCCGTCGTGTCCCAGAATCTTGCTGGTCTCGTAGTGGTACGCGAGCCAGTCCACAAAAAAGTGGTACATCAAGGTGTCCTTTTCAGTCTTGGCAAGGATTTCATCGATCAGGACGTTGATGGTGTCGGCTTCCTGGTATTTGAGGAGGTTGTTGAAATAGTCCTTGATTTTCGGCTCCAGCATCGGTGTGAACAGGAGGCGGCTGTCACCGAGGTCGATATTGTCCCAATAATGGTGAAGGTAGTAGCGGAACTGGAACGTTGAGTCTTTTTTGCCGCTAGCGTCCACCGGGGCTTCGGGGATGTCAATCTCCTGATATCCGTTCTGCATCTTTGAGAAAAGGTAAGAAGGATTCCGCTTGATAAGATCCAAAATGAAATCCTTCATCTCTTTGTTCAAATTCTTGATCTCTTCGGTGTATTTGTCAATATCTTCCTGGATATTGTCTTTTTTTGCCACATCCAGGGCCTTGTGCAGTTCTCCCATCTTCTTTTGGGCGACGACGGTTTTCTTCTGGAAAGCAAGCACCTCGTCGTTTTGCGGAGAGTTGGTGTAGCTGACGTTGTCGATGGTACCCGTGGTGTCGCAGTTCACGGTGAAATTCTGAGAGCCGTCGATCACGAAATCAAGGTAGGGGAAGTGCTTCTGGCTCACTAACTTGTAAAGCCCGCCCTGATAGGGTTCGTCTCCCTTGAAAATGAACTGTGGGCCGTTTTTGGTCATTGTGACGGAGGCGGAGTCCTTCAGGATCAGCTTCTCTCGGAAATAGACGGCAAGGAACACTTTCTCGTCTTTTGCTCCTTTGACGTTGAATACGATGTTGTGTCCTTTCGTATTCCCGGCATTCTTCTTCTGTGCCTGTAAGCTACAGGGGATCAGTATAATTGCAGATAAAAGAATCAGTACCAGTTTTTTCATTATTCTTTGTTTTGTTGATTGTTCTGGAAAAAATCTTCAAGTTGCTCTAACGAAAATTGTCGCATGATTATTTTATGGTCCTTGTCGATGAGCAGGCAGCAGGGGGTGGTGACGATGCTGAAATAGTCGATGAAGTCGTAATTGGTCTCGCCCATCTCGGAGCACGTGTTCGGCCACGTCAGTCCCCACTCTTTGGAAATCCGCTTCCACCGTTCGGTGTCGGCGGTGAGGCTGAGGGCAAACACCTCGAAATCATACTCTTCGGCGTGCTCTTCATACATCTTGTGCAGGATCGGGGTCTCCTCTTGGCAGTCCTCGCAGTCGGGGTCCCAGAACCAGATGACGGTATAGGCACGCTGCGGGTTTTGCGTGGACTCCCGTTTTCCGTCTGCGTTCACCGCTTCCAAATAGGGTATCTCCGCTCCGACGAGCGTGTGCCGCTTGCGCATCACCGCGCGCTTCAGCGTCCGTTCGTAGGTGTCGGAATAGAGCTGCAAGTGGTTGGGCAGGTAGTACTTGTCGTACAGATGGACCAGAATGTCGTCAAACGGCGCATTGTTGTCCATGTTGTAGTACTTCAGCATCTTGGCAAGGTAGTACTTCCCGATTTCACTGGCCGCACCGAATTTTTCTATGGTTTGGTCGATGGTGGGAATGTCGGCAGACATCAATTGTTTTGAAATACGAAAATTGAAATCGGGATGGCGCAGCAGACGGCTCTCCATCTGGTCGCATGAGTCCAGACCGTAAGTTTCCAGTTTCATATACTTAGAAACCAACGTGTTTGGACTTGTGGAGCAAAGTGCCTCTGTAAGAACACGATCTTCCCATGTGGAACCAGCGGCATGTTTTAAGAAGTTTTGGTAGGTTTGGTTCTCCATGGAATTGCTGACCATTTCGGACGAAATCGTGAAGCTGCGACTCTGTTCCACCACGATGCCGAAGAGAGCGGATTCTGTACCCTGGGTGATTGTGTAGAATCCGTCAGGCAGCATTGCTCCGCTTTTGAAACGCGCCATTCCTTTTTTGACGCGGCAGCTGTCAATGTAGCTGCTTTCATCGCCGTAAAATCCTTTCAGATAGAACATTTCCCCTTCCTTGTCCGGAATCAGTGCCTTTATGTCATATCCTTTTTTCTGCGCAAAGCACGTCAATGTCCCTATACATATTAATAATAGGGGGATGATTTTGCGGAAAAGGCCGTTCAGTGAAATTTTTTGCATAATGTTCAATGACGCAGGAAAAGTGATAATGTTGCAAAACTATTCGACGGAAACGGATTTGGCGAGGTTACGGGGCTTGTCCACGTTGCAGCCGCGCAGGACAGCTACGTGGTAGGCCAGCAGCTGCAGCGGGATGCTGGACAGCAGGGGAGTGAGCAGCTCGATGGTTTCCGGAATCTCGATGCAGAAGTCGGACATCCCCTTGACCAATGTGTCGCCCTTGGTGACAATGGAGATGATTTTGCCCTTGCGGGAAATGACCTCTTGAATGTTGCTTACCGTTTTTTCGTAAGTATCTTGTTCTGTGGCCAGTACCACCACGGGCATCTCCTCGTCGATGAGGGCGATGGGGCCGTGCTTCATCTCTGCCGACGGATAGCCTTCCGCGTGGATGTAGGAGATTTCCTTGAGCTTCAGTGCGCCTTCGAGGGCCACGGGGTAGTTGATGCCGCGCCCGAGGTAGATGGCGTTCCGTTTTTCCACGAAGAATTTGGCAATCTCCTTGATCTGGTCGTTCAGCTTGAGGGTTTCCTCCACCTGCTTGGGAATCAGTTCGAGGCAGCTGATGATGCGGTGGTATTCGGAGAGTGGCAGGGTGCCTTTCTTGCGGGCGAGGCTGAGGGCCATCAGGGCCAGCACGGTGACTTGGGCGGTGAAGGCCTTGGTCGATGCCACGCCGATTTCGGGGCCTGCATGGGTGTAGGAACCGGCCTGTGTGATGCGTGAGATGGTGGAACTCACCACGTTGCAGATGCCGATGACCGTCGCGCCCTTGCTCTTGGCCAGCTCGATGGCGGCGATAGTGTCGGCGGTTTCGCCCGACTGTGAGATGGCGATGACGACGTCGTCCTCGTAAATCAGCGGGTTGCGGTAGCGGAACTCGGAGGCATACTCCACCTCGACGGGAATGCGTACCAAACTCTCGAACAGGTACTCGCCGACGATGCCTGCGTGCCACGAGGTGCCGCACGCCACAATGATGAAGCGTCTGGCATTCAGCATCTTCTGCTCGTATTCGATGATGCCGCCGAGGGCGACAATGTCTTTTTTCACGTTCAAACGGCCGCGCATGCTGTCCTTGATGGCGCGGGGCTGCTCGAAGATCTCCTTCAGCATGAAATGTTCGAAACCGCCCTTTTCCAGCTGTTCGAGGTTCAATTCCAGTTTTTGGAGGTAGGGGCGTTTCTTGACATTGTCGTTGATATTCTTGATTTCTAACTTCTTGTGAGGATTGACAACGGCCACGTCACCGTCTTCGAGATAGACCACCTTGCGGGTGTACTCCACGATGGGGGAGCCGTCGGAACCGATGAAGTACTCGTTGTTGCCGATGCCGATGAGCAGGGGGCTGCTCTTCTTGGCGAGGATGATCTGGTCGGGTTCGTCGGCGCTGATGACGGCGAGGGCATAGGCACCCACCACGTTGGCGAGGGCGATGCGGACGGCTTCGGCGAGGTCGCACTGCTCGTTCTTGTGGATGTCGTCGATGAGGTGTACCAGCACTTCGGTGTCGGTTTCGCTCTGGAAGATGTATCCGCGCTGGGTCAGCTCCTTGCGGAGAGCCAAGTAGTTCTCGATGATGCCGTTGTGGATGACGGCGATGCGGCCGTCGGCGGAGAGGTGCGGATGGGCGTTGGTGCTGCTTGGCTCGCCGTGGGTGGCCCAGCGTGTGTGTCCGATGCCCGTGTGTCCCGAAACGTTCTTCGTCATGCATAGTTCGTCCAGCTGGTCCACACTGCCGCGCTGCTTGAATGTCGCCAGCTTGCCGTCCTGGATGATGGAAACGCCGGCACTGTCGTACCCGCGGTATTCCAAACGTTTAAGTCCTTTTATTAAAATGGGGTACGCTTCTTTGCACCCCGTGTATGCTACAATGCCGCACATATCATTTTTGGTTTAAGGTCAATGGTTTATGGGTAGAAGGTAAAATGTATGAGGTAAAAGGTTCCCCCTTCTATGTAGAAGGGGTGGCCGAAGGCCGGGGTAGTATTTTTACTTCATACTTTATACTTTTCAGTTTTCAATTTTCAATTTTCAGTTTACTAATATTCTGTATAATAAATCGCCAGTTTCAGTCGGTCGGTATAGGATTCGTCGGTGCCGCGGAAGACGAGTCGGTTGCCGCGCACGCCCGCGCCGGCGACAACGATGTTGAGACCCTGTTCGCTGTCTTGGCCGTTGCGGAGCAGTTCCTGGATGTAGTAGGTAATGCGGAAACGGTACTCTTTCTTGTCGCTGTTGTAGTTGCCGCCGAAATAGCTGGTGGAGGTATAGACGGCGTCATCGGGAACGTAGGAGGTGCTCCCGCCTTTCAGGACCCGCTGGAGGCCGAGGTTGGCGGGCGGTGCCAGGACTGTCTCGGACGGGTCTGCGTTGGAGAGGACCAGTTCCGCCTTGTTGACAATGATGTTCTTGTCTTTGCTCCATTCGGTCAGTCGGGAGAGGTCGACACAGGTTTTTACGCCGCCGGTGGACTGCACGTACAGGATGTCGGAACCGAGGGAAGTATCCCCATTGACCACTTGCCGCTGGAAGTCGGCGTTGGCTGTGTTGTAGTCGTGGGTGAAGAAGGTGTAGCGTGCGCAGTCGGTGCTGACGGGGAAGGTGTACTTTTTTGTTTCATCTCCAGACCTATAGTAGAGGATGAGGCTTGTCAGGGCGGCGGTGGGATTGAAGTAGCAGAGGTTGCCGGTGCCGTTCGCGGCTGCCTTGACCACCAGTCCATAAAAAGCCGACTGGAATGACGAAGTGCTGTTCAGGTCGCTGCTTGACAGGTTCAGCAGTCGTCTCCCGAAATCGTTGGACAGGCGGATGCGCATGTGGGGGACATAGTTGAGGGTGTCGATTTTGATGCGTGTGGAGGGAGTCGGCAGTACGGGAGCCGTCGAATAGACGAGGTTGATTCCCTGGTGGGCCGGCTGGCTCTCGTTGCTGTAGTACTGCTCCTTGTTGAGTTGTTCGTTCAGTTCGTACACCTCCAACCGCAGCGCCGAAAGGGTGTCACCGTAGTAGCCGGCGTATTGCAGGGTGAGGACGACAGAGTCGATATCAAGGGCGTCGCCGAACTCGGTGTTGCTGCCCTGGAGGGCGAACTGTGTGCAGAAACCCGCTTCCGTGGCTCCGAAGACGGGGTCATGGATTTCTCCGAGAAGGGTGTACAGAAGGTTCTTGGTATAAAGTGAATCCTCAAGGACGGAGTGTGCGGAGAGGGGGATCTCCGCGTATGCATTGCCCAAAGTCCCGTCCTGCAGGTTGAGGCCGATGGTGTCGATGTCTTTTTTACAACTGCTGAGGAGTAGGGTGAACAGGGCGAAGATTGCGGTGAGTCGCAAACAGCGTTTTTTCATTGCTGGTTAGAAGGTTATGGGTTCTCTTGTGATAAGTTCGTTGTAGAAGTCGTTGTAGGCGTCGGCGTAGTTCTCTTCGACGGGATGGGTGAACACTGGGCGCGGGTACTCCTTGAGGTATTCGGCGACGGCGGGGTGGATGTCGGGATGCCCGATGACGACGGCGTCGGAATAGTCGGCGGCGAGCCGGATGAGGGAGGGGTAGTCCGGGGTCTCGAACTTGCTGACGAAGCTCTCGTCGATGCCGGTGCCGACCAGCTTTTTGGCCATCGTCTCGTTCAGCATGTCGCCGAACTGGTCGTTATAGACGGAATAGACGAGGCGGGTGTCCTGGAACAGCGGGCTGTCCTTGTAGTAGGTCTTGATGAAGATGGGGACAAGGGCGCTCATGAAGCCGTGGCAGTGGATGATGTCCGGCTCCCAGCCCAGCTTCTTCACGGTCTCGATCACGCCTTTGGCAAAGAAGATCATCCGTTCGTCGTTGTCGCTGAAGAAGGTGCCTTCGGTATCGTGGAAAATCTGCTTCCGCTTGAAGTAGTCCTCGCTGTCGATGAAATAGACCTGCATGCGTACCACCTGGAGAGAGGCCACCTTGATGATGAGCGTGCGGTCGATGTTGTCCACGATGATGTTCTGCCCCGACAGGCGGATGACCTCGTGCAACTGGTTCTTCCGCTCGTTGATGCACCCGAATTTTGGCATGAATGTGCGGATTTCATTCTCCCTCTCTTGGATTCCCTGCGGTAAAAAACGACAGATGTTTGAAATGTAACTTTCTGGTAAATAGGGGTATATCTCCGATGCGATATACAGAATCTTCTTTTTCGCCATAAGCTATAAATTTGCGTGCAAAGATACTAAATTTTCTTTTTCCTTCGCCTTTAATATTGTATATATTTTGATTTTTGCAAAAAGTTATGTTTTAAAGCCGTATTTTTGCCGACGTATTATGAAGACCGACCGTTTGTCGCCATTTCTTGTCGCCGACGGGGATTCCGTCCGTTTGAACAGCTCGAAGAGCCTGCTGATTCGCGCTCTGGTGGCGCGTTTCCTGTACGAAGGCGTCCTGTTGCCCGTACGCTCCGACGATTCGGAGGACGTCCATGTGGTGCACCGCTGCCTTGAGGTTGTGCGTAACGCAAGGGGAGCGGATTCCCGTGTGACGGTGGATGCGGGCGACTGCGGCGCGGCCTGCCGTTTTCTGATGGCGTTGCTCGCGGTGACGGAAGGGGAGTGGCTGCTCACCGGCACGCCCCGCCTCCTCCAGCGTCCCGTCATCCCGCTCGTCACCGCCCTCCGCAGCATCGGCGCCGACATCGAGCCCGCCCCGGACGGCTGGCACATCGCCGGGAAACCGCTCCGCGCCGAAACCCTCGCCGTGGATTGCACCCTCAGCAGCCAGTTCGCCAGCGCCCTGCTGCTCATCGGTCCCAAAATCGGTCTCCGGACATTGGAAACCGTGCCCACGACCCCGCCCTCCGAACCCTACATCGCCATGACCCGCTACGTCGTCGGGGAGGTGCTTGCCGGCCGGCCGCTCCGGCGCGAGGCCGACTGGAGCACCGCCGCCTTCTGGTACGCCTTCGTCCTCCTGTCGCCCGATGTGGACTCGCTGCTGCTCCGCGAATTGCGGATGGACAGTGTTCAAGGTGATTGTATTACAAGTCAAATATTCAATAATTTAGGAGTTTCTTCTCAACAAAAGGATGAAGGTGTTTTTATAGAAAAAAAACAGGACTTCAACCATGACTTTAAACTTGATGTTGACCTCAAATTCCATCCCGACCTTGCGCCGGTTCTGGCCGTCACCGCGGTGATGCTCGGGATGCCGTGCACGCTGACCGGCCTGGGAAACCTGAACCACAAGGAGGCGCGGCGGCTGGATGTACTGGCGCAGGAACTTTCCTCCTTCGCCCCTGTTTCAGCCGACGGCGACACCCTTCGGATACCCGGGGGAAAATCAGTGCAGGACACACCTTTTGCCCCTGTTGTGTTGGATACGCACGGGGACCATCGCATGGTAATGGCTTTTTCGCTTTTTTCTTTAAGAAGTAATGTGCATCTGTCAGATACAAAGTGTGTTAGAAAGTCGTATCCGGATTTTGAAAATTATTTCAACCCTGTTTCCCGCATTGGAAAATAAAACGTACTTTTGCACCCTCAAATTTTAGGCTTTAAGACAATGCATGAACTCTTATTCCTTATAGGTTTCCTGTTGTTGGTGACGCTGCTTTTGTCGCTTGACCTTGGCGTTTTTCATAAAAAGGACCATGTCGTCACATTCAAGGAGGCCACTGTCTGGACGTGTGTCTGGATCGGGGTCGCCCTTCTCTTTTACGGCTTTATTTTCCTGAAAGGGGAATTGATTCATGGTCCTGAAAACATGGCGCAACTGCAGGAATTGAACGTGCGTCACGGACACAACCTGAATTTTGCCGCCTTGCAGGATTTGGACGAACAACAGGCGTTCGAGCAGGGGGTGAAGATGTACCGCAAGGCACTGTCGCTCGAATACATCACCGGCTACTTGATAGAGAAGATGCTTTCGTTGGACAACATCTTTGTGATGATCATGATTTTCATGGCTTTCGGGGTGGAGAAGATGTACTACCATCGCGTGCTTTTCTTCGGCATCATCGGGGCCATTGTCCTGCGCTTCGTCTTCATTTTCACCGCTTCGGCGTTGATCCAGAAGTTTCATTGGATTCTGCTTCTTTTCGGTATCGTGTTGATTTACACAGGTGTCAAGATGTTTCTTGACCGCAACAAGAAAGAGACGATGGACGTGGCGAACCATCCTGTGGTGAAGTTTACCTCGAAGCACAAACTTTCCACGTCGGCGTTTCATGGTCACGATTTCTTCGCAAAAATCGACGGGCGGTGGTTGATGACCCCGCTGTTCATCGTATTGCTGATCATTGAGTTCTCCGATGTCATTTTTGCATTCGATTCCATCCCCGCCATTTTTTCCGTCACACAGGACCCGTATATCGTCTTCTTTTCCAATATTTTCGCGATTCTCGGGCTGCGTTCCCTATTCTTTATGCTGGAAAGCGTGATGGACAAGTTCTATTACCTGAAAGTGGGCGTGGCGATTCTCCTGTGTTTCATCGGTGTGAAGATGATTCTTCCGTTTGTGGGCGGATTTTTCGATAAAGAACTGGTTATTGGCACAGGCGTTTCGTTGATTGCCATTGTCGGCATATTGACTATCAGCATATTGGCATCGATTTTTATACCACGGAAACAACAAAACGATGTAGAGACGTGCCATGGCGCGTCTCTACAGGACAAAATTGATAAACTAGATTGAAAAAGATAGCAATTCTCGGTTCCACAGGTTCCATCGGCACGCAGGCGCTCGACGTGGTGCGGCAGCTGCCGGAACTGTTTCAGGTGGAGGTGCTGACGGCGCATTCCAACGCAGACCTGTTGATACAGCAGGCCAAGGAGTTCCAGCCGAACGTGGTGGTGATAGGGGAGGAGAGCAAGTACGAATACGTGAAGCAGGCATTGTGGGATGACGATGTGAAGGTGTATGCCGGCATGGACGCGCTCTGCGACGTGGTCCGGATGGACTGTGTCGATACGGTGCTGTCGGCCATCGTCGGGGTTGCCGGTTTGAAGCCCATCTACCGCGCCATCGAGGCGGGCAAGCAGATTGCCCTCGCCAACAAGGAGACCCTCGTGGTGGCGGGCGAGCTGATGACCAAGGCCGCCTACGACAACCGGGTCGCCATCTATCCCGTGGATTCGGAACATTCTGCTATTTTCCAGTCACTTGCGGGTGAGTTCCACAACCCCGTACGCCGCATCATCATCACCGCATCGGGCGGACCTTTCCGCGGAAAGTCGAGGGAGTTCCTGCAAACCGTCACCAAGGAGCAGGCCCTGAAGCACCCCAACTGGTCGATGGGCAGCAAGATCACCATCGACAGCGCCACCCTGATGAACAAGGGGCTGGAGGTGATCGAGGCCAAATGGCTCTTTTCCGTGCCGCTGGAGCAGATCGAGGTGGTGGTGCACCCGCAGTCCATCGTCCACTCGCTGGTTGAGTTCGCCGACGGCTCCGTCAAGGCGCAGCTGGGGTTGCCCGACATGCGGCTGCCCATCCAGTATGCGCTGACCTACCCGAACCGGCTGGCCAACGAGCTGCCGCGCCTCAACTTCGCCGACCATCCGACGCTCACGTTCGAGGAGCCTGACATGGAGACGTTTCCGTGTCTGCGGCTCGCGTACGAAGCCTCCCGCGAGGGCGGCTGCATGCCGTGCGTGCTCAACGCCGCCAACGAGGTGGCCGTTTCCCTCTTTTTGCGCGACAAAATCGGCTTTTACGACATCCCCCGCATCATCGAGGACGCGCTGGCACACGCTGAATTTTGTGTGCCGGCCTCCGTGGAGGAATATTTAGCCATTGATAAACAAACGAAAGAATCGATCATACAATCATTTAAATAAACTAATGGGAATTACAACACAGGTTATAGGACTGATATTGAGCCTTTCACTTTTGGTGATTGTGCATGAGTTCGGACATTACTTCTTTGCCCGCCTGTTCAAGACAAGGGTGGACAAATATTATATTTTTTTCAATCCCTATTTCTCGCTTTTCAGGATGAAAAAGTTGGGAGGACGTTGGCGCTTCAAGTTCTTCGCGCGCAATGTGCCCGATTCTGTGGTGGAGGAGAAGGATGCCGATGGCAATCCGAAGAAGGATGAGAAAGGGAAACCCGTGTGCCGTGTGATGACGGACGAGGACCGTGCCGCCCTTCCGGAGGACGACTGGCGCCGCGAACCCGACAACACAGAGTGGGGGATAGGGTGGCTGCCGTTCGGCGGCTACTGCTCCATTGCGGGTATGGTGGATGAGACCACCAAGCCCGGCGACCTTCCGTCGGAACCGCAGTCGTGGGAGTTCCGCTCCAAGCCGGCATGGCAGCGCCTGCTCGTCATCGTCGGCGGCGTGCTGGTGAACTTCATCACCGCCCTCATCCTCTATGTCGCCATCCTCTTCACGTGGGGCGAGCAATACATCCCGATGGAGAATGCCAAGTACGGACTCTATTTCTCCGAAACGGCTTTGAATGAAGGTTTTAGGAATGGTGACCAGATTTTGACTGTGGATGGAAAGAGCTTTGATAAACTCGGCGACCTTGCCACCGCGTTGCTGGTGGACAATGCACAGCGCGTGGAGGTGCTCCGTGACGGACGGAAGGACACCGTCTATCTCTCCGCCGACTTCGCCCAGAAGGTGCTCGCATCGGGCCAGCAGCAGTTCTGCCAGTTCAACTTCCCGTTCGTCATCGACTCGGTGATGGACGGCTCCGTGGCCGCCAACGCCGACCTGCGGCGCGGCGACAGCCTCACCGCCATCAACGACACCGTCATCACCTCCTTTTTTGACTTCCGGTCGGCGTTGGCGCAGCACGCCAACGAGGAGGTTGACCTCTCCCTCTTCCGTGCCGGACAGCCCGACACCTTCCTCGTGCAGCTCGGCGAGGACGGCATGCTCGGCGTGATTCCCGTCTCCTATGTGGAGATGCTGGGGACCAAGACGGTGGAATACACTTTCTGGAGCTCCATCCCCAATGGCATCGCCAAGGGATTCCAGAAACTGGCCGATTATGTAAAGTCCTTTAAGCTGGTGTTCACGAAGGAGGGCGCGTCGCAGCTCGGTGGCTTCGGCACCATCGGCAGCATCTTCCCGAAGGTGTGGAACTGGGAGATTTTCTGGAACATGACGGCTTTCTTGTCCATCATCCTGGCCTTTATGAACTTCCTGCCGATTCCTGCCTTGGACGGCGGCTACATCCTGTTCATCCTCGTGGAGATGATCACGGGCCGCAAGCCGAGCGACAAGTTCATCGGCTATGCCAATACGGTCGGTTTCGCATTGCTGATCCTTCTTCTGCTTTACGCAAACGGAATGGATGTGGTTCGTGCTTTTAGATAAGATAAATTATTGAATATTAAAATATTAAATTATCAAAATTATGAAGAAAAATGTACTTGTTAAGTCAGCCCTTTTGCTGGCTGTAATGCTGTTTTCTTTTTGGGGAAGAATTTCCGCCCAGACCTGGCAACAGGTGGACATTTCGGAACTGACCACCACGGATATCTTTGTAATTGTGGATATTACAAGTGGTCGAGCCATGACGAACGACAACGGGACATCCATCCCTTTGGCTGTTGAAATTGCCGTCAGTGGGGATCAGATTACGAGTGTGGTAGAGGACAATCTGAAATGGAACATCAGCGGCAATGCTACCGACGGTTATGTCTTCTATCCTAACGGAAGCACGACGACATGGCTTTATTGCATTAGCGACAACCGCGGTTTGCGAGTGGGGACAGAGGCAGAAAAACTCTTTACCTTTGACTTGAACACAACACAGAACGAGTATTTTCTTCATAATACGGCAAGAGACAGATACATAGGCGTCTATAATAATCAGGACTGGCGCTCATATACTTCTGTAAACAACAACATTAAGAATACCAAAACCCGTTTCTTCAGATATGAAGCAGGGGCACCTTCGTCTGTCGCCACGCCCACTTTCTCACCCGGAGGTGGTACGTACTATGTGCCGCAGACGGTGTCTATCAGTTGTGAGACGGAAGGTGCTGAAATCCACTACACGTTGGATGGCACGACTCCGGATGAGAGTTCCGCCGTTTATTCCGTTCCTTTCACAGTCAGCACGTCAACAACCGTGAAAGCCATTGCCTATCTTGGAAGTGACGCCAGCAATGTAAATACGGTTACCTATACGTTTCCTGCTTTGACGGATGTCGCAACGATTGCTGAACTCCGGGCACAGAATGCCGACAACAGCACGTTGTACCGCCTTACCGGGGCTTCGGTCGTCACTTTCACGGGACTGGGACCTTCGGGTAATTCACGGTACACCTACATTCAGGATGCCACGGCGGCGATGTACATCTATGACCAGGCCGGCAACACGACCAACGGACTCGCCAACAGTATGGTGGTTTCGACATTCATAGGCAAGTTGCAGACCTATAACGGTATGTTGGAACTCATCCCGGAATATGTCGGGGAGGTGTTGAGCAGCGATAGCGCCATCGCTCCTTTGGAAATATCACTGGCACAGTTGGATGAAACCTATCAGGCGCAGTTCGTCAAGGTGATGAACGTTACCTTTGCCGCGACGGGAACATTCGGTGCGGCCAATAACTCGGCTACCTATGCACTTGCAGAAAGCGACATCGTCACTCAAATCCGCTACCGCGACAATATTCTGAGCGGCACGGAGATTCCGACCACTCCGCAGAATCTTACGGCACTGGTGTATCAGTACAACAGCACGATTGAGCTTGCTTTGCTGGCACTGGAAGACTACGTTCCCGAACCGACCGACTGCGAGAATGTCCCGTCGATGGGGACATGCTCCGCTGTGCTGGACAACCGCGACATGCTCTTCACAGGTCGGATTGCCGTGGACGACCCGCTCTGCACCCTGCGAGAGTATGGTTTCGTCTATAGCACCTTCAACACCATGCCCGATGTGGACGATGAGGCCTGCACGAAGGTGGTGCTCGGCACCGACATCGTGGCCGGCACGGATTTCTCCTACCGCTTGGCCGGTCTGGGTTTCGAAACCTACTATGTGCGCGCCTTCGCCACCAACGAGGTGGGCACCGGCTACAGCGACGTGACCTCCATCCAGCAGGCCGAGCCGGAGAACTACACGGTGAACTTCCTTGCAAACGGCTATGCCGGTTGGGATACTGTTTCCGTATTCTCCGTTTATGAAGGTGAGCCGATTATGAAATTCCCCATAGCGGATGACTGCGGAAACCTTTCTTTCGCCGGTTGGGCGTTGCAGCCGTTTGAAGGACAGACCGAGGAAAGTCCCGTCTTGTACACCTTGTTCACCCCCACGTCCGATACTACTTTTTATGCTGTGTTCAGCAGCACCAGCAATGTTGTGAACGATGAGATCGTCATCAGCCGTGCCAGCTTTGAAAATGTGGTAGGTTACGGAACGGATGACCAGTGGACGGCCGTGTCGAAAGTCGTCGGCACTGAAATTACAGGTTGGTGCGACTTGTACACAAATGATGCAACGATGCAGATGAGAGTGAACACACCATACGGAAGCTATCCCTATAATGAAACCGTTCTTCCGGGTGCAATTTCCTCCATCACCATGTATGCAGCAGAAAACGGGTCTGCCCGCCAATGGACGCCATGGCTCTCTTCAACCCCGCTTTCAAAGGAAAACCACACCGACGGTGTCAGCTTGGAAACACAAGATTTGAATCCTTCTTCTTCCGTTACGTGGGAGGTAGCTGCAGAACAGAATGCCACCTATTTTTACATTGCTTTGAGTGGCGGTGCCGCTTACGTTGACAGCATCGTGGTCACCTATACCAGCGCCGATTATCTTTATACAATGCTGGCCGTCGATACCGTGACCATCGACCAGACCATCTGTGAAGGATTGATCTATAATGAAAACGGCTTCAACACAGGGGAGGCGGGTCTGTACACATATCGTTTGGAAAACAATGAGTATTGCGCTACCTATTATGTCTTGAACCTTTCGCTGGAACAGCGTGACACTATCCATCACTATGTGGATACTTGCGATCTCTATGTGTTGAACAATGAAGAATACAGGAATTCAGCCGAAGTGGATGTCGTCACGCCCGCTGAAGCAACCTACGGTTGCCCCGTGGTGGACGAATGGCACATCACCATCCGCCACTCTTCCGAATCCTCCTTCACCGTTGACACCTGCGAATTCTATACATGGAACGACACAACCTATCGTGAATCGGGAATTTACACGCAGACCTTTGTGAATGCCGAAGGTTGCGACAGCACCGTGACACTGAACCTCACGGTGCGGTATGGCACGCACAACGTGACGGACACCACCGTTTGCGAAAGCTTCACATGGCACGGTGACACCTATACGGTGTCGGATACCTACATCTATGAATATGACAATGAAAGCGGCTGTCCGAGTGCCGACACGCTCCACCTTACGGTCAACTATGGCACGCACAACGTGACGGATACCACCGTCTGTGGCGGTTTTATGTGGAATGGAGAAATGCGCAATTTGACAGATACGTACATCTATGAGTACGAAAACGAGCGCGGCTGTGCCAGTGCGGACACGCTGCACCTCACCGTCAACCACGGTGATTATGCGGAAGTTCTGGTGGACACCTGCGGCACCGAGTTCTACTGGGAACTGGCCGACACCACCGTCACCCGCTCCGGTATCTACTATTATTACAGTGAAAACGCCAACAGCTGCATCGACACCATGGTCTTGAACCTTTCGCTCCATCAGGCTGTTACAAGAGACATCCATGCTCAAATCTGCGAGGGTGAAACCTACAACCAGAACGGTTTCAATGCTTCGGAGGCGGGCGACTATACGCTGTCGCTTGAAACCGTTTACGGCTGCGACAGCACGGTGACCCTGCATTTGACGATCGGCAGCGAAGCTGTCACTAATATCAATGCAAGTATTTGTGTGGGTGAAGATTATAATGCAAATGGCTTCACCGTCACCGCCCCCACGGTGGGTAATCATGAATACTCCAACACGATTGAACGTCCCGGAACGTGCGACAGCATTGTGGTGCTGCACCTCACGGTGAACGCGCTTCCGACGATTGCGGTCAGCGGGGCCACCTCCTTCTGCGAAGGCGGCTACACCACACTGACGGCTACGGGCGCTGAAACCTACGTTTGGACGCTTCCCGTTTCGGCGGATCCCGTTGGAAACACGGCAGAATATGCGGCCACTGCGGCTGGCACCTACACGGTGACGGGCACGGACAGCAACAACTGCGTGGCTATGACCTCTGTGGAGGTGACGGTACACGCGTTGCCGATCATCACCATCAGCGGTGAAACCGTATTCTGCGAAGGCGGTAGCACCACGCTGACCGCTTCCGGCGCGACGACCTACACTTGGGGCACCGTAACCACAGCCGAACTTACGGTTGATGCGGCCGGCACTTACACGGTGACAGGCACGGATGCCAATGGCTGCGAAAACATGGCCTCTGTGGAGGTTGCTGTGAATGCGTTGCCGACCGTGACCATCAGTGGCGAAACAGCCTTCTGCGAGGGCGGTAGCACCACGCTGACGGCTTCCGGCGCGACGACCTACACTTGGGGCGACGAAACCACAGCCGAACTTACGGTTAATGAGGCCGGCACCTACACGGTGACGGGCACGGATGCCAACGGCTGCGAAAACACGGCCTCTGTGGAGGTGACGGTGAATGCCTTGCCGACTATCACCATCAGCGGCGAAACGGCCTTCTGCGAGGGCGGCAACAGCGTATTGACGGCTTCCGGCGCAACGACCTACACTTGGGGCAACGAAACCTCGGCTGAACTTACGGTTGATGCGGCCGGTACTTACACGGTGACGGGCACGGATGCCAATGGCTGCGAAAACACGGCCTCCGTGGAAGTTACGATGAACACCCTCCCGACTGTAACCATCAGCGGCGACACCGCCTTCTGCTTCGGCGGTAGCACGGTGCTGACGGCCTTCGGCGCGGCGACCTATACTTGGGGCGACGAAACCACGGGCGAACTGACGGTGACCGAGGCCGGCACCTACACGGTGACGGGTACGGACGCCAACGGCTGTACCAACACGGCTACTGCGGAGGTGACGGTGAACGCCCTTCCGACCGTGACGATCAGCGGTGAAATGGCCTTCTGCGAAGGCGGCAACACCACGCTGACGGCTTCCGGCGCGACGACCTATACTTGGGGCGACGAAACCACGGCCGAACTGACGGTGACCGAGGCCGGCACCTACACGGTGACGGGCACGGACGCCAACGGCTGTACCAACACGGCTACTGCGGAGGTGACGGTGAACGCCCTTCCGACCGTGACGATCAGCGGTGAAACGGCCTTCTGCGAAGGCGGCAACACCACACTGACAGCTACCGGCGCAACGACCTATACTTGGGGCGACGAAACCACGGCCGAATTGACGGTGACCGAGGCCGGCACCTACACGGTGACGGGCACGGACGCCAACGGCTGCACCAACACAGCCTCGCAGGAGGTGACGGTGATTACGGT
>JAEEGL010082801.1_pt1 | contig 68431 bp, 51 predicted proteins | sample 9134231 | NCBI WGS metagenome assembly JAEEGL01 (sample SAMN16246548, study PRJNA631951) | gut metagenome | biome: gut microbiome; feature: rumen; material: fiber-attached | host: Bos | place: Iran: Karaj | collected 2018-10 | reverse complement strand
TTCGTCCTGCCCTCCGAGATCGAGAATTCTCCCAATTCCATGGGGGAAGCGATGCTCCTTGGTATGCCTGTCATCGCGTCGGAAACCGGCGGGATCCCGAGTCTGATCACCGACAGGAAGGAGGGACTCTTAGTCCGGCCGGGAGATCCGGAAGGTCTCACAGCGGCCATCCGGCAGATCTTTGAGGAACCCGTCATTGCTGACGTTTACGGAGAAAACGCAAAAAAGCGCGCCTGCGTGACCCATGATCCGGAGCGCAATCTTGCCGCGCTCCTGAATACCTATGACCGGATCGCGGGAGGACGGCAGATATGACGATCACCTGGATCTCCAATTATATCAACCATCATCAGATCCCTCTGTGTGAAGAGTTTTACGCGGCACTGGGAGACGGATTCCGTTTTGTCGAGACGAGTCCCATGGAACAGATGCGCAGCGATATGGGATGGGGCAGCGCGGCGGGGCAGGCGGATCCCGCCTGGCTCATCCGGGGGTATGAGGATCCCGGACGTGCCGATGCGCTGGTAAAGGAGGCTGACATAGCACTCATCGGCTGGGCGCAGAGAGAGGATCTCGTGGCTGCCCGGATGCGGGAAGGGCGCCCCACGATCCGCCTCAGTGAGCGGATATACAGGGAGGGTCAATGGAAGCGTTTCTCGCCCCGCGGACTTGTGCATAAATACAATGAGCATATCCGTTACCGCAGGGGACCGCTCTGGCTTCTGGCGATCGGCGCCTATACGGCTTCGGATTTCCGGCTTATCGGTGCCTATCCGGGTAAGATCTTTCGCTGGGGGTATTTTCCGCCGTTTTCGGACCGGGATGCGGAGATCCTCGAGCGCGCGCCGTGGGGTGCCGGATCAAGGACGGAACTCGTCTGGGCCGGCCGTTTTCTTCCCCTGAAGCACCCGGAGCTCGCTCTGCACGGTGTGAAGCATCTCGCGAGTACCGGGGTGGACTGCCATCTCACCATGATCGGGGACGGGGAACTCAGGGAAGACATTGAGAAATATCTCATGGACAACAACCTGACGGACCGCGTGACGCTGACCGGTTATCTCTCTCCGGAGGAGACCAGGGAGCGGATGCGGCATGCGCAGATCCTGCTGTTCAACAGCGATCATCTGGAGGGCTGGGGAGCGGTCGTGATCGAAGCTATGAGCGAAGGTCTCGCCGTCATTGCCGGAAATGAGGCGGGCGGCCCGGCGGTCCTGATCAGGGACGGCATCAACGGCCTCCTGTATCCGGGGACCGATGAGGCGGCTTTTGTCAGCTGTCTCACCAGACTGGCGCGGGATCCCGCGGAGGCGGACCGGATGGGCCGGGCGGCTTACGCGGAGATCCGGGATCTGTGGAATGCGCGCCACGCAGCCGGGGAACTGCTTGGCTTCTGCGAACATATCCTGAACGGCACGCCTTACACCCCGCCGGAGGAGGGACCCATGAGTGCGGATCCCGCGCGGCGCCCTTATGTGCGGACGGGAGGCTGAGATGCATCCTGTGAATAAGATCAGTGTCATCGTACCCGTATATAATACCAGGCGTTATTTATCCCGCTGCCTCGATTCCCTGCTGGCCCAGACTTTTCCCGCGGAGCGGCTGGAAATCATCGTTGTGGATGACGGCTCCACCGATGACAGTGCCGCGCTGGCGGAGGACTATGCGCGCAGGCACGGGAATATCCGGCTGATCCGCCGGGAGAACGGCGGATCCAGCGCGGCGAGAAACACCGGGATCGATGCGGCTACCGGGGATCATCTGGGTTTTGTGGACAGTGACGATACGGTTTCTCCCGATATGTATGAGGCGCTGGCGGCTTTTATTGAAGCCACGGGCGCGGAGATGGTCCAGACCGGGCGGGACGAGATCGCGGAAGACGGCACGGCACTGCCGTCTGTCGTGGCGATCCCCGAAGAGGAGACCTGGATCCGCTCGGAGGAAATGCTCTTCTCTCTTCTGCTGCATGAGGGGGACGCGTCCTTTTGTACAAAGCTTACGGCGAAGCGTCTCTTCGACGGCGGAGAAGGGGAGCAGCCGCTGCGTTTTCCCGAGGGAGAGCTCAATGAGGATTTCCGGCTCCTCCTGCAGATGCTGGAGCGGATCGACCGTCTGGGCTCACTGCCCCGCCGGGATTATCATGTCTGTTACCGCACCGGCAGCAATTCCCGGAGGCGGAGAGAGGATGCGGATCATTTCCCGCCGGTCTTTACCGATATCGTGAACAATGCCGACTTTGCCGCGGCGCTGGTCGAAGAGAAGCATCCGGGGATCCGTCCCGCGGCGGCGCGCTTTGCGCTGGTGCAGCGGCTGGATTACCTGCTTCATATCCCGGTATCCCGGATGCGCGGGGACAATGACTTTTACCGCCGGGTGGTCGCCTATATCCGGCACAACAGACGGGAGATCTTCCTCAATCCGTATCTGTCGGGCAGGGAGCGCCGGAATCTGTTCCTCCTGTCTCTGGCACCGCGCACGCTGCGTGCGCTCCACAAGCGGGTGAAGCGGCTGTGAGGGGGCGCAGGGGGATCCGGGCAGCCTGCTTCGCGGGTATTCTGCTGCTGGGGATCGCAATGGTCCTCTTCTTCGGCACGCAGAAGCAGGGATTCCACGAGGATGAGCTGTATTCGTACTATTCCTCCAACCGGACGGCGGGACTCTTCACACCGGACAACACCTGGGTCGATACGGCGGAGATCACGGCGGAATTCACGGTGCTGCCCGCGGAGCGTTTCCGCTACGGACTGGTGCACACCGTGCAGTCCTGGGATGTGCACCCGCCGCTCTATTACGATCTGCTGCATACAGCATGCTCCCTGACGCCCGGGCTGTTTTCCAAATGGCAGGGGATCGCCGTCAATCTTGCGGCGTATATCACTGTGTTTTTCCTGCTGTTTCTGATCCTCAGGGAGTGCCGGCTTTCATTCCGTCTGCGGGCGCTTTTTCTCCTCGTCTGGGCGGTCCATCCGCTCACGGTCTCCGCTGCCATGTTCATCCGGATGTATCTGTGGCTCACGGTATGGGTGCTGGCCTGCCTGCTCCTGCATCTGCGGCTGCTGCGCGGGATGACAAAGCTCCGCATGGCGGGTGTGATGGCGGTGAATTTTCTCGGATTTCTCACGCATTACTATTATGTGATCTGGCTCTTTTTTACGGCACTGACCGTTTGCGTTTTCTGGTTTCTGCAGAAAACGGAGGATACGGAGGCAACGGAGATGAGCACCCGGCTGATGAGGATCCTGCGCTACGGTCTGTGTCATGCGGCTTCCCTGGCGGCCTGTGTCCTGATCTATCCGGCATGTCTCAGACATATCCTGCGGGGTTATCGCGGACAGGAGGCGGTCGGCGCCTTTTTCCGCGTCGGGGACTGGGGGAGAAGGATCGCCTTCTTCGGCGGTCTGCTGAATGACTATCTGTTCTCGGGAACCCTTCCGGTGTTTTTGTTCCTGTTCATCGTGCTTGCGTTGGCGGGCGGCCGCGGAGACCGGAGATTTAAACTCTCCACGATCCTCGTCGCCGTCCCGGCCGGCGGCTATTTCCTTGTGGTTTCCGAGACGGCGCTGCTTTTGGGCAACACTTCCAACCGCTATCTGATGCCGGTGGATCCGCTGTTCCTGCTGTTGTTCATCTCGGCCGGGGACTATCTGCTCACCCGGTTTCTGAGCGGGCTGAAAACGATGGGCGGAGAACCCACAAAGAAAAGCATGTTTGTCAACCGCATCGTCCGTGCGACTCTGCGTTTTCTGTATGCGGGCCTCCTGCTCTTTATCGTTGCCCGGGGGCTGTTTGCGGAGGATCATGTCCTCTTTCTCTATCCGGAAAACCGTGCCGCCGTCGGGACAGCACGTGCAAACCGTGACATTCCTGCCGTCGTCTTGTATAATGAAGAGACGCCGGACAATATCTGGAGACTGTATGACAAGCTCTCCTGCTTTCCGCGGCTGTATTTCGTGAACGCGGCCGGGGAGGAACCGGTCCCTGCCGATGCGCTGCCGGATTCGGAAGACTGGTACGTGTTCGCCGCCGATACAGCGGACAATGCCGACCGGGACAGGCGTCTGTCGGAACTCATGCGGCTGGGCTCCGGCCACGGGACCAAGGAGTTTGTGATGCGTGATGCCATGTGGACATGGTACAGACTGAGATAGGGATGGATCCTTCGCATCAGACAAAACTGCTCAGCATTATCGTCCCCGTGTACAACATGGCGGGGGAGGGGAAGCTTGCCCGCTGTCTGGACAGCCTCCTGGCACAGACGATACTGAAGCAGCAGCCGGGACGTACGGAGATCCTCGCGGTGGATGACGCGTCCACGGATGATTCCCTCCGGGTGCTCAGGGACTACGAGGAGCGGAGCGGCGGAGTGCTCACGGTCATCGCCTCCCCGGAGAACCGGAAACAGGGCGGAGCAAAGAATCTGGGCCTCGCCGCAGCGCAGGGCGAATGGATCGGTTTCATCGATGCCGATGACTGGGTAAGCCCCGATTACTATGAGCGGCTCCTGGCCGAAGCGGAGCGCACCGGCGCGGATATGGCGGGCTGCGATTACTCGCTGGTGGATCATCCCACGATGACACCCGGTGAACGCGTACCGAATAATGATCCTGCACAGGCGGGGATGCTGGACAAAAATAAATATCAGTTGTTATTGTTAGACTCCGGGAGCCTCGTAGTCAAGATCTACCGGCGCCGGATCATCTTCGGGGACACGCAGGCTCCCTGCCCCGCGGGACGCCACGGGACGGGTACCTTTCCGGAGGGGATCTTTTACGAGGATAATGCGGTGGCGGCGACCTGGATGCTGCGGGCGACGAATTTCGCCTATCTGCCCGAACCGCTGTATTTCTATTACCAGCACGGCACCTCGACGGTGCATACACTTTCGGAGAGCAATCTGAATGACCGGATGGAGGCGGGACGGCTGCTGCTTGCGGAGGCGGAGCAGGGCGGTTATCTGGAAGCCTACCGTCCGGAGATCGAATTCCTCTTTACGAACCTCTTTTACCGCAATACGCTGTTTTCCGCCATGGCGGGCTATCGGACGGGAGAGGGACCGGGAGAGCGGCGGGAGTCCGTCTATCGTTTCACGAAGCGGCTGGCACGGGAGATGCGGGACGCTTTTCCGCGGTTTTATGAGAATCCGTATTACAGGGAGCGGATCGATGCGGAGGAACGGGGCTTTATGGAGCTGCAGATGAGATCGCAGTTCCTGTTCTATATAAAATATCGCTTGTTATGGAAATATCGGAGAATGCGGGCACATGCGTAAGATCTTAAAGAAAATGGCGGTCCTGCTGGACGGCAGGCAGAAGCGGCAGATGGCGGGCATCGTTGTGCTCATGCTGATCGGCGGTATCCTGGAATCTCTGGGGATCGGGCTCATCGTCCCGGTGATGCAGATCGTGGTGGATCCGGACAAGATCGTCGAGAAGCCGTGGCTCGCCATGCTCTATAACGGGCTGGGGATGCAGAGTTCCACAGCCTTTGCGGCATTCTTCATGGTGCTCATCGTCGTCGTCTTCGTGTTGAAGAATATCTTCCTCTTCCTGGTCAATGTGGTGCAGCTGCGTTTTGTCTATACGAACCAGTTCGAAACTTCGCGCCGGATGATGATCAATTTCATGACGCGGCAGTACGAGTATTATCTGGGGGCGGACACAACGGTGATCCAGCGCAGCATCACTTCGGATGTGAACAACATGTACGGGCTGATCCTGAGCATCCTGCAGCTTGTGAGCGAGATGATCGTCTTTGTCTGCCTGGTGGGGATCCTGCTCTTTACGGATCCTGTCATGACCTGTACGATCGCATTGCTGCTCATCGTCACGCTCCTCGTCATCAAATACTTCATCAAACCGGTCATGGTGCGGGCCGGAAAGGACAATCAGGATTATTACAGCGGTCTGTACAAGTGGATCGAGGAGTCGGTGACGGGGATCAAGGACATCAAGATCGCTGCCCGGGAGAAATACTTCATTAACGGCTACGCCGACTGCGGCAAGGGCTATGTGAACGCGGTGCAGAAGTATCAGCTTTACAATTCAACACCCAGGCTCCTGATCGAGACGGTGGCGATCGCCGGCATGATCGGCTACATGCTGGCCGTCCTCTCCACGGGCGTGCCCTTCACGCAGATGCTGCCGCAGCTGACTGTCCTCGCGGGCGCCGCTGCGAGGCTTCTTCCCAGTGCCAACCGCATCAACAATTATCTGACCTCCATCGCGTATTTCGAGCCCTTTTTCATGAATGTCAGCGACAATCTGCAGACGGACATCCGCGACGTGCGCGTGACCTATGACGAAAACGGCTACCGGGCGAGGGAGACGGTGGATAAGCTCCCCGTCACGGATAAGATCGAGCTGTCGGATATCACCTACCGTTATCCGGGTACGGAGACCAATGTGCTCGAACATGCTTCCATGACCATCCCGGTGGGCAAGGCAGTCGGTATCGTCGGCGCCTCCGGCGCCGGCAAGACCACGATCGTCGATATCATGCTGGGACTGCTGCAGGTACAGGGCGGTACGGTCACGGCGGATGGGGTGGATGTCTTCTCCAACTATCGCGGGTGGTTGAAGAACATCGGCTACATCCCGCAGACCATCTTCATGATCGATACGACCATCCGCAAGAATGTGGCCTTCGGGATCCCGGATGATGAGATCGACGACGAGAGAGTCTGGCGGGCACTGGCGGAGGCACAGCTGGATGAATTTGTAAAGAGCCTGCCGGACGGGCTGGATACGACGATCGGCGAGCGCGGCATCCGTCTCTCCGGCGGACAGAGACAGCGCATCGGCATCGCACGGGCGATCTTTGAGGATCCCGAGGTTTTGGTGCTGGATGAAGCCACGAGCGCGCTGGACGGGGAGACGGAAGCGGCCATCATGGAGAGCATCAACCGCCTGCACGGCAGAAAGACGCTCATCATCATCGCCCACAGGCTGCAGACCATAGAGAAATGTGATATGGTCTACCGTATCGACGGGCAGCGGGCGCTGCCGGAGAGAGGAGTATGATGGCGAATTCGGAGATCCTCAGGGGAGACGAGGGATACCGTACCAGGAGAGAAGCAAATTTCGAGCTCCTCAGGGTGATCGCCATGGGAATGGTTATCGCCCTGCATTATCTGGCCCACGGCGGGCTGCTCCCGGTGATGGGAGAGGCGCTCACACCCGACACGGTCACGGGAGCCATACTGGAATCGCTGTGTATCGCATCGGTCAATATCTGGGTGCTCATCAGCGGCTATTTTCTGTCTCAGACCGGCGTATCCCTGCGGCGCCTGCTGCGGGTGATCCTGGAGGTATTGTTCTATACCGTTTTAATAACAGGCGTTATGTTTGCGGCGGGCAGCTCCTCCGGCACGTATCAGGGCGCATACGGCCTGCTGCAGGAGTACTGCTTTCCGATCTCCTCGGAGCACTACTGGTTTGCGACGGCCTATGTGTTCATGTATCTTTTTGCTCCGATCCTGAACAAGGGTGTGCTGGGACTGAGCAGAAAACAGCTGAAGTATACGATCATCGGCCTGCTGCTGTGGTTCTCCGTGATCAAGAGCGTGGTACCGGTCGCTTTTCCCATCGATGATTACGGCTACGGGTTCGGATGGTTCCTGTGTCTCTATCTCATTGCGGCGTATATCCGCAGGTATGAGGTCAGCTTCCTGAACCGTGCCCGGAAAGGGGCCATCCTCTATCTCGTTTCGTCGGCCGTGATCCTCCTCGTCACGCTGGCCGTCCATGCGATGAACCTGGCGACCGGACACCTCGGCAGCTGGTACGGCACACCGTTCCATTATAACTATCTGCCCACGCTCGGCGCGGCGTTGGGGTTATTTACCGTTTTCAGGCACATCCGCATCAGGGAGGGATGGCTTGCCCGCGCTGCGCGGTTCCTCGCTCCCTTCACCTTTGGAGTTTATCTCCTCCACGAGCATCATGAGATCCGGGACCGGTGGCTTTTCTGGCTGGAAGACTTTATCGGTCCGGTTCCGAAGCAGCAGCCGCTGATGTTGATCCTACATATGATAACAAGCGTTATCATAGTATTTCTGGCAGGCTGCATGGTGGACTTCATCCGGGCCACGCTCTTTGCCTGGCTTATCCGGGTGACGAAGGACACGCCGCCGATCCGGCGCCTGAAACAACTGGATGCCTCCATCCATAAAAACCGTCTGAAGGAAGGCTGGACGGAGAAAAAGGAAGATGAGGAAAACAAGATATAATATCAAGCGATATGATAACGAGCGATATTAAAAAATGGTTGAACGGGAAGAGGGCGCTCCTGACGCAGGCCGGGCGGATCCTCTTCCCGCTTATTCTTATCCTGTGGCCTTTCGCGGGTGTTTGCCGGGGAGTGGATGTGGCGGATACCACCTATTCCCTGACGAATTTCACCTGGCCGCAGGCCATGGATCCCATGTGGTTCTACTCCACCTGGCTCTCCAATCTGACCGGTGCCGTGCTGGTGAGGTTCCCCGGAGGAGGGACGCTCAGGGGAATGAACATTTACTGTGCCTGTTTTATCGCGGCCATCGCGCTTCTTGCATGGACTGCCCCCTGGGATGCCCTGCGTCCGGACGGGAAACGATCCGCGGCAGCTCCGCTCTTCCGGTTTCTCGCGGTCTGGACAGCGGAGAGCCTCTGCTGGTGTCCCGCTGCGATCCTGTACAATACACTCAGTGTCCTGTTTCTGACACTGGCGTCATTTTTCCTCCTGCGGGCATTTACGGCGTTCGCCGGGGAACAGAGTGAGCGAGTGAAGAGACGATATTATCTGCTGGCAGGACTGGTGCTGGGACTTGCCGTGTTTGTACGCTTCCCCAATCTTCTGCAGGCACTGCTCATCCTGCCGGTATGGTTTCATGAGATCCTGCTGTGCCGGGAGGAAAGCGCCGGCACGCCGGCAGGCGGGACGAAGGGACAGACGGTGATGAGGCGGTTGCTCGCGGCGACAGGTGTGTGCCTCGCAGGATACATAACAGGCGTTATCATACCGCTTGTTATCATATCGCTCAGCGAGGGGCCGTCCGCCTATTTCCGGATGATCGGTTCGCTGTTTTCCATGACGGGTTCCGCGCGGGATTATTCGGCGGGCGGGATGCTCGTATCGGTTCTGGCGGCCTACGGGACAACCTGCAAAGAACTCCTGCTTGCTCTCCCTGTTCTCGCGACGGGCTTCGGCCTCTTTCTGTATGCCGCGCACACGGGCAGGCACAGGCGGCTCATGATCCTGTTATACGCGATCCTGCTGGCACTCCTGTTCCGCTGGTATCTCGCGACGGGCGTCTTCACCCGGAATTATCAATACTATGACTGTATGTTTGAGCTCGCGATGATGGCGGTGATCCTCCTGATCCTCCTGTGCACGGCTGCCGTCACGGGTCTTATGAGGGTCTCCCGGCCCCTGCGCAGCGCGTCGCTTCTGTTTCTTGTGACGATCCTCTTTCTGCCGCTCGGCTCCAACAATTATACCTTTCCGGTCGTGAACGATCTGTTTCTGCTCCTGCCGGGGCTGCTCCTTCTGCTCGCGGAGGCGGCGCGGGCGCTCTCCGATCCTTACGCGGGGGATGTCGGGGTGCGCTCCCTGTGGAAGGACGGCTTCCGCATGCCGTTCCTGTCCTTTGCCGGTGCCCTGTGTCTCCTTTTATCGCTGCAGGGGGCACTGTTCCACCTGAACTTCGCGTTTGGCGACGGTACGGACGGGACCCCGCGGGATACCGTGATCGTCCGGATCCCGGCAGCGGCGGGGATGCACACCACCGCGGCAAATGCCCGTATGCTTGAGAGCCTGTATGATGCCGTCACGGGGGAACTCTCGGAAGCCGTCTCCGCTGCCGGCCGCCGGGCCGTCATCTGCGGCGATGCGCCCGGACTGCATGTGCTGCTCGGTCTGCGGCCGGCCCTTTATACGGCCTGGCCGGATCTGGACAGCAATGCGTATGAAAGAGTGGAGGCATCGCTGACCGCTCTGGCGGCGGAGGAGGAGCGCCCGCTCGTGATCCTGAGGGGCGATGCATCCGCGGATCCGGTCTACGATCTCGGAAGTCCTGCCAAGACAGACCTGGTACTGGACTATCTGAACGAAACGGGCTATAATAAATTGTTTATGGTTCAGGGTGACAACGGACTCTTTTACGAGGTATACGGCTGTGAATAAACTGCTTGGACAGATCGCGCGTTTCGGGGTAGTGGGGATCGTCTGCTTCTTCATCGATTTCGGCATCTATACGGCGCTCAATATCCTGTTCCGGTCGATCGGCTTTGACAGCGTCTTTGCCCAGTATTATCTGCTGTCCAAACTGGTGAGTGTCATCGTGTCCATGGTATGCAACTATCTGCTGTCCATGAAGTTTGTCTTTACCCGCAAGGATGACATGAGCCGCCGCAGGGAATTTACCATTTTTGTGGTGCTTTCGGTGATCGGTCTCATCCTGGCGGAGATCATCCTTTACGGCGGGATGGGGCTCATCGGGCCGAACTGGCCGTGGCTTACCGGTGTCATCGGCTGGTGGGGTGCACTGTTCGGCATGAGTCAGGCCGGCGCGGAGGAAACCTTCTGGGTACTGGTGTCGACGGTGGTCGTCATGTGCTACAACTTCGTTTCCCGGAAGATGACGCTCGAGAAGAAGGAGGCGTAACGATGCGGATCAATTTTAATGTCCCGCCCTATACCGGGAAAGAGATGGATTATATCAGACAGGCTGTTGAAGCGCAGAAGATCTGCGGAGACGGCGAGTTCACCGACCGGTGTAACAGCTGGCTGAAGGAGCGCACGGGTGCCCATGATGCCCTGCTCACCACGAGCTGTACGCACGCCACGGAGATGGCGGCTCTCCTTCTCGACCTGCGCGAGGGGGACGAGGTGATCCTGCCCAGTTACACCTTTGTCTCAACGGCCAATGCGTTTGTACTCCGCGGTGCGGTGCCGGTCTTTGTGGATATCCGGCCGGATACCATGAACATCGACGAGAAAAAGATCGAAGAGGCCGTCACGCCCAGGACCCGTGCGATCGCCGTGGTCCATTATGCCGGCGTTGCCTGCGAGATGGACACGATCATGGAGATCGCCGCCCGCCATCATCTGGCGGTGGTGGAGGATGCCGCCCAGGCGATCCTGTGTACCTACAAGGGACGGCCGCTCGGTGCCATCGGTGATTTCGGCAATTTCAGTTTTCATGAGACCAAGAACATCTCCTGCGGCGAGGGCGGTGCACTGATCCTCAGGGATGAGACCTATGCCGACCGGGCGGTCATTGTCCGGGAGAAAGGTACCAACCGTACCCTTTACCGGCTGGGCCGGGTGGACAAATACAGCTGGATCTCGGCAGGCTCCTCCTGGCTGCCCAGTGAGCTCAACGCGGCCTATCTGTGGGCGCAGTTCGAATGCGCCGATGAGATGAACAGGAGACGTCTGGTGCTCTGGGACCGTTATCATGCGGCATTTGCCGATCTGGAGGCGGCGGGTCGCATCACGAGGCCCGTGATCCCTGCGGAATGTGTCCACAATGCGCATATGTATTACATCAAATGCCGGGATCTCGCCGAGCGCACGGCTCTCATCGGGTGGCTCAAAGACCATGACATCCTGCCGGCGTCTCATTATGTGCCGCTGCATTCCGCGGCTGCCGGACTGAAATACGGACGCTTTCACGGAGAGGATGTCTATACCACCGCGGAGAGTGAAAAACTGCTCCGTCTGCCGATGTACTACGCGCTCACGGAGGAGGACCAGGACGAGGTGATCGGGAGGGTCAGGGAATTCTATCATGCCGGCTGAGAGTACACCGATCTTTTATCTGGATCTCAATGATGACGCGCTGATCCGCGATCTGCTGTCGGGGGTCTGTTCCGGTACACCCGAAGCGAGGGATATCCAGAACCTGTATCCGTTCGGAACATTTGTGGCTTTTCTTTACCGGCTGATCCCCGGCGTTCCGCATTTCGGGATCATCCTGTTCGGTCTGCAGATCGTATGTGCGATCCTCATCCTGCTCAGGGCGGTATCTCTGGTCCGCGACAGCGAACGGTTTGCGGCGGGAGCTGTCCGGGGAAAGAGGATCGGGATGCTGGTCGTCCTGCTCATGTGGGGGATCCTGTATTTTCTGTCGCTCCCTCATTTCTTCTTTGTGCAATACAGCGTTACGGTGGGATTTCTTGCCGCCGCGGCAGCGTTTTTCTTCATGACGGGACAGAAGAGACGGCATTTTGCCGCGGGTGTCATCCTCTGCGGCATCGGCTATGTGATCCGTTCCGAGATGCTTCTGCTCCTGCTCCCGCTCATCCTGTGCGCGCTGTTGTTCCGATACGCCGGCGAGGTCCGCGCTTCCCGGGCGGAAAATGAGGAACTGCCCGGTATAGGGGAATTGATCCGTTATCCTTTTGTGACGGATCATTACCGCCGGTTCGGGATCACGCTGGTGAGTCTCATCCTCGTCCTCAGCGCCTGTTGGAGTGTGGACAGGATCGGGTACGCCGCGCAGGAATGGGATGATTTTGTGCGGTTCTTCAACGCCAGGACACAGGTGTATGATTACACCGGAGTCCCGTCCTATGAGGGGAATGAGGCGTTTTACGGGTCGGCGGGTCTGGATGCCGGCTCGGTAATGCTCCTTGAGAATTACAATTTCGGTCTGGAAGACAGGATCGATGCGCAGGCCATGGAACAGATCGCTTCCTACGCGGCGAAGCAGGCGGCTCCTGCGGGCAGCAGGCTCCTGCAGGCAACAGGGGCGTATTTTTACCGCCTGCATCATACGGGATTTCCGGCAGACTACACCTGGCCGCAGACAGACGCTCCCTGGAATATCATGGCGGCTGTCCTGTATCTGGGGGTGATCGCCCTTGCGCTTCTGAGCATTCCGCGGTCCGTGAGCATGGGGCAGCGTCTGATTCGTGCGCTCTGGCAGCCGGTGCTGCTGTTCCTCTGCCGCAGTGCCCTGTGGCTCTATATCATTACCGGCGGCAGGGATCCGGTCCGGATCACGCATCCGCTGTATTTTGCGGAGACCGCCGTGCTCACCGGCATGATCCTGATGCGTCTGCTGAGCGACAGGAAAGAAGTGGTCAATGAGGAAGAGAAGGGACAGAACCCCGTGAGAGCCAAACTGGCGGTCACCGTGACGGTGTTCGCTGTCTTTCTGGTTGTGGGCGGTCTGTACGGCGCCGGAACGGTGCGTCTGATCCGGCAGGATCAGAGCCGCCGGCAGGAGGCCAATGAACCCTATCTGGCGCTGCGCGCATATTGCAGGACGCATAAGGACAGTCTGTACGTGTTTGACGTCTACAGTTCCGTAGCGGAGACGAGACCGCTCTTTTCGGGAGACAAGCGGAAAGGCCGCCCGGATAATCTGTTGCTGGCCGGGGGCTGGGCGGCGAAGAGTCCCGTCTGGCAGGATCAGCTCTCCTCTTTCGGCTATGATACACTGGCGGAGGCATTGCTTTCGGAGGACGTGTGTTTTGTCACGGATGCGGAGAGGGATGCCTCCTGGCTTGCGGAGTACTATGCGGCGCGCGGGATCCGCGTGACGCTCACGGAGGAAGATACGGTGACGGCCGGCGGCAGGACCATGCGGATCCTGTCGGTCCGGGAGGTGGCTTCTTGAATATCTGCAGTGTTGAGGGGGAGCTGATCGTCCTGAGACCGATGACGGAAGAGGATACCCCGCTCATCGTGCGCTGGCGCAACAACCCGAGAGTCCGTGCCTGTTTTGTTTTCCGGGAGACCTTTACGGAGGAACTCCATCAGCGATGGATCCGGGAGCATATCGAGGGCGCCGGTGACGTGGTGCAGTGGATCATCTGCCGCAGGGAGGAGAACGGGACAAGGCCCGTGGGCAGTGTTTATTTCCGGGATATCGACCGCGAGCGGGAGACTGCCGAATACGGGATCTTCATCGGGGAGGATGACGCGGTCGGTCACGGCATCGGCACGGAAACAGCCCGGCTGGCCTGCCGGGCGGCGCGGGAGCAGCTGGGACTGAGGACCGTGATCCTGCGTGTTTATTGTGATAACACACCGGCGATCCGCAGTTATGAGCGGGCCGGATTCACGGTGGTGAAAAAACTTGCGGACGTCCGTTCCACAGACGGAGAGATCCGGGATATGTTCATGATGGAAAGGAAGTTATAGGAAATGCTCAGCTTTGTGATCCCCTGTTACCGGTCGGCACAGACGATCGAAGCAGTGGTGCGGGAGGTAGAAGAGACCTGCGGCCGTCTTGCGCAGGCGGCGGACGGGTACGAGATCATTCTGGTCCATGACGGTTCCGGTGAGGAGACCTGGACGGTATTGAAGCGTCTTGCGCTGACGGACCCCCATGTGGCGGCCTACGACCTCTCCCGCAATTTCGGACAGCATGCGGCGCTGATGGCGGGACTCCGTATGGCACACGGAGATGTCGCGGTCTGTCTGGATGATGACGGACAGACGCCGGCGGACGAGGCCGGGAAACTGCTGGATGCGATCGATGCCGGCGCGGACGCCGTTTATGCCAGGTATTCCGCCAAACAGCATTCTCTGTTCCGGAATTTCGGATCTGCGGTCAATGACCGGATGGCGGATATCATGCTGGGCAAGCCGCATGATCTGGCGGTCTCCAGCTATTTTGCGATCCGCCGGTTCGTGATCGACGAGATCCTGCGGTACCGGGGTTCCTATCCGTATCTTATCGGTCTGGTGCTGCGCAGCACGAGCCGCGTGGTCAATGTGGATGTCAGTCACAGGCAGCGCGAGACGGGAAACAGCGGCTACACGCTGACCAAGCTCATCAGCCTTTGGATGAACGGATTCACCGCCTTTTCGGTCAAACCGCTCCGGATCGCCACACTGACCGGTATGGGCTTTGCCGTCATCGGATTCCTGTACGGGATCTATACCATCATAAAAAAATTCGTCATCCCGGATGTACCGGTGGGATTCTCTGCCATGATGAGTGCGCTGATGTTTATCGGCGGCATGCTGATGCTGATGCTCGGCATGGTGGGCGAGTATCTCGGGAGAATGTATCTGACGCAGAATAACACGCCGCAGTACGTGATCCGTGAGGAGGCGGGTACGGAGCGCGGCGATGCGTAGAGCGGTATGGTTTTCCGACGCGCTGCGTGCAGCCGTCGTGATCGCGGGGGTGCTGCTCATCCTCACCGTATGGCCTTTCCGGCTCTGGCAGGTGCCGGTCTCGGAGGAGGGCGGCGGTGTCCGGATGGAGGTCTCCGCGCAGATCGATGACGCGCACGATCTCATTCAGGACTTTATCGCCCAGCACGAGCGTCTCGAAGCCGTCGAGGTATATACGCAGGACTTTGTCTCCGGACGCTATGTGGATCTGTCCGTGTTCGATGACCGCATGGTGGAGATCTTTCACAAATACGCGGACCTGGGAGAGGAGGATCTGCCCGGACGGGTGAAGATCCCGCTTGGGCTGGATCTGGAGATCGGCAGGGAGTACCGGCTCTTCTTCACGGGCGTGTATTCCGGTTACCGTTTCGGTCTGCAGAATATCCCGGCGAAAGGTGCGTCTCCCTACTTCACGAAACTCTATCAGGTGGATACCGAGACGCCGGAGTGGCGCCTGGATATGAAACTGGACTACAAAAGGCCTCTCGGACCGCGGGGGATCCTGGCGCTCATCGCGGCGATCGCAGCCGTGACGCTTCTGCTGGAGCGGACCGTATATGTCATCGCGCGACGGCTCGGAAGAGAGCGGGATAAAGTGGTGACGGTCGCCGGGGCCTGCAGCCGGATCCTGGCACCGCTCTTCTACGCCGGTCTGACCGTGCTGGCGGTCCTCGTCCTCGCGGGGCGTTTCGATCATCGCGTAACGGATAATGTGTTTTATCTCGCGGGGCTCATCATCGCAGGGCTTCTGGGAGCGCTGTTCTTTTTTACGGAGGCGCCGGCGGCAGGCGGGCGGGAGAAGGAAGCCGTTTCTCTTCCGGTCAGACTGTGCGAGGCCGCGCAGACGGTCCTCTTCGCTCTTGCGATCGGTGCGGCCTGCCGCTATATGAACGGACTTTATGACGCGGAGCATCTGATCGCAGCGAGATGGGAAGCCGGATATCTGTCCGCCTTTTTCCTCCTCTTTCTGATCGGGGGAAGTAAGGAGAAGAAACGGGGCGGAGTCCGGCCGTCGGTCTTCGGGATCCTGGCGCTGGTGTTCTTCGTGCTGCTGATCGTCTTCCGGAATACGAGATCATGGGGAGCGGCGCTCGCGGGTCTCTTCGCCGAAGGAGTGCTGTGTTATTATTTCTCGAAGCGGCGGGAGCGTTTCCTGCCCCTCCTCACGGAGGGACTCATCCTGCATTTTGCGGTGAGCATGGGTTACTGCCTCATGAGGCGCTATTTTGTGGCGTTTGTCAGTGCGCGGTTCCCGTTCATCTTCCATACGGTGACGGTGACTGCGGAATATCTGACGATGATGGCATCGGTCTCATTTTCCCTGCTGTTTGCCGCCGTATGCAGGCAGCCCCGCGGCACGGGGATCCTGCGGCTCGTTGTGGCAGTGCGCAGGGAGGCGCTCCTCTTTGGCCTGATCGCTTCCTATGTGCTCTTCACGCTGTCCAGGACCGGGATCCTGGCGGTTGCGGTATCCGTACCGCTGCTGCTTGCCGTGATGGGGATCCGGGGAATGGGCAGGAAGCGGAAGAGAGAGACCTGCGGGTTTGCGGCAGGCCTGGCAGTGACGATCTGCTCTCTGATCGTATGTTTTCCCGCGGCCTTTACGATGCAGCGGATGCTCCCGGTCATCGCGGGACATCCGGTCTTCATGGAGATCGAGGACATCGATCCCAATCTCCGCGGAGCGGTGAACTGGGACAGCAGCTTTCTCATCAGCATCGAGCGGTTTTATATGGTCTTCCGGGAGAAGATGTTCGCGATCGAGGGAGCGAACTATGATCATCCCGAGGATCGTTACAACTATGACGCCGCGGGAAATCCCGTTTATCCGCGGATCACCGGGGCGGGACAGACCTCTGCCGCTGTCGGGCAGGAGACTGCCGGCGGATCGCAGGGGACTGCCGAAGATGCCGGAGAGGAAGCCGGACAGGAGAGCACCACGGAGAAGCTTGCCAACGGCCGCTTTACGATCTGGCGCAGTTATCTGCCGTATCTGAACCTCACAGGGCATGAGGAGATGGGCGTGCCGCTGCCGGACGGGGAGATCACGACCCATGCACATAATACCGCCCTCCAGATTTCCCACGATCACGGGCTGATCACGGGAGCGGTGTTCGGCCTCCTGCTCGTGGCGGCGATGATCGCCGGCAGCCTGTATGGCAGGCGGGCGGAGCAGGATACGGGACCGGACGGGATCTGTTATGTCCCGGTGGCACTGACTGCGGGATTCGCTGTGGCGGGGCTCACCGAGTGGGTGTTCCATCTGGGCAATATGATGACGATCGCCATGGTGACGGCCTGGATCCCCCTGTGCTTCGGGGGAACGACGGGAGTGAAGAAGGCATGAGAACAGGAAGAGGCAAAAAGGAAGAGGGCATGTTCATCAACTGGACCAAGCTGGGCCGGCAGGCCGTGCTCATGGTCTATGACGTGTTCGCCGTGCTTGTTGCAAGTTTCCTGGCCATTCTCGTGCGTTTTGAATTCCGTATCAGCAGTGTGCCGGAGATCTACATGAAGCCGATCAGCGACTTCATGCCCATTCTTATCATCCTGACGATTGCGCTGTTTTACATCTTCCGTCTTTACAGTTCTCTGTGGGCCTATGCCGGGGAGAACGAGCTGCAGAATCTGGTCGTTGCATGTGTCCTGGACGGTGTCATCAACGGCATCGGCCTGCAGTTCTTCCGTGTGGATCTGGTCAGTGTGCCGCAGAGCTATTATTTCCTTTACACCTTTCTCCTGATCTCGCTGACCTTTATCAGCCGCTTTGCCTACCGTTTTATCCGCAGCAAGAAGCACCGGAATGACAACCGGAACAATTCCATCTCCGTCATGATCATCGGGGCGGGCGAGTCCGGAAATATCCTCATCAAGGACATCCAGACGGGGAATTATTCCACGCGGGTGGTGCGCTGCATCATCGATGACGATCCCACCAAATGGGGACGGTACATCCAGGGAGTCCGTGTCGTGGGCGGGAGGGACAAGATCATCGAGTCTGCGGACCTCTATCACATCGACGAGATCATTCTGGCGATCCCGTCGGCGCCCCGTCCCATGATCAGCCGGATCCTGGACATCTGCAAGGAAACGAACTGCCGTCTGCAGTCGCTGCCCGGCGTGTATCAGCTGGTGAACGGCGAGGTCAGTGTCTCCAAACTCAGGGATGTGGAGATCGAGGATCTGCTGGGACGGGAGCCCGTGACGGTGGATATCGATTCCATCATCGGCTATGTTCGCGGTAAAACGGTGCTGGTCACGGGCGGCGGCGGTTCCATCGGCAGCGAGCTCTGTCGGCAGATCGCGGCGCACGACCCGAAACGTCTCATCGTATTTGATATCTATGAGAACAATGCATATGAGATCCAACAGGAGCTGGAGCGCAAGTATCCGGAGCTGGAGCTCATCGTGCTCATCGGCTCCGTGCGCAACACGGCCAGAGTCAATGCCGTATTCTCGCGCTGGAAGCCGGACATCGTCTATCATGCCGCCGCGCACAAGCATGTGCCGCTGATGGAGGAGTCTCCCAATGAGGCGATCAAGAATAATGTGTTCGGTACCTGGAAGACCGCGCTCGCCGCGGCGCAGAATGGCGCGAAGAAATTTGTCCTGATCTCCACCGACAAGGCGGTGAACCCGACGAATATCATGGGAGCCAGCAAGCGCATCTGCGAGATGATCGTGCAGACTTTTAACAAGCATTATGACACGGAATTTGTGGCGGTGCGTTTCGGCAATGTTCTGGGCTCCAACGGCAGCGTCATCCCGCTCTTCAAGAAACAGATCGCGGAGGGCGGCCCCGTGACCGTGACGGATCCCAATATCATCCGCTACTTCATGACGATCCCCGAGGCGGTGTCCCTCGTCCTGCAGGCGGGTGCCTATGCAAGGGGCGGCGAGATCTTCGTTCTGGATATGGGGGAACCCGTGCGGATCCTGGATCTGGCGGAGAATCTGATCAAACTGTCCGGCCTGCGCGTGGGGGAGGACATCCGGATCGAGTTCACGGGACTCAGACCCGGTGAAAAACTCTATGAAGAGATGCTCATGGACGAGGAAGGACTGCAGGATACGGCAAACCGGCTGATCCACATCGGCCGGCCCATTCCGATCGACGAGGTCCGGTTCTTCAAACAGCTCGAGGAACTGAATCAGGAATCCAAACATGAGAGTGCCTATATCCGGGATCTTGTGAAACAGATCGTTACAACCTATCACCCGGAAGAAGGCGGCGAGGGCGGCACGGATGTTTCAAGCCGGACGGAGGCGCTGCGGCATGCGGCGGAGCGGATCGATGAAGCGTAAGCCGCTGCGCGTTCTGTTCACGAGCGTCGGCAGGCGCGTGGAACTGATGCAGGCGTTCCGCGCGGCGGCGGAACGGCTGGAGCAGCCGCTCGTGATCTGCGGCGCGGACATGTCGGACACTGCGCCGGCTCTCGCGTATTGTGACAGGTATCTCCCGGTCTGCCGGATCTCCGATCCCGATTATATCCCTTCGCTCCTGCGCTTCTGCGAGGAAGAGCGGATCGATGCGCTGATCCCCACGATCGACACGGACCTGCTCCTGCTGTCGGAACACAGCGGAGCATTTCTTGTTGCGGGGACGAGGGTCATCGTGTGTCCGCCGGACTCCGTGCGGATCTGCCGGGATAAGAGGAAGACAGCGGCGTTTTTCGCCTCCGCAGGTCTTGCCACACCCGTGCCGGTTGATGATCCGGCGCGTTACGATCAGGGCTTTCCCTGCTTCATCAAGCCGCTGGACGGCAGTTCTTCGATCGATGCCTATCGGATCGAGGATGCCGCGTCGCTGGCAGCCATGGCGGAGCGCATCAAAGATGCCATCATCCAGCCCTATGTGACCGGAGAGGAATACACCGTCGATATCCTCTGCGACTTCGACGGCAGACCGGTCCTCATCACGCCCAGAAGACGCCTTGCGATGCGCAGCGGCGAGGTCATCAAGACCCGGATGACACCGGATGAGCAGATCCGGGAGGAATGCAGAAAGCTGCTGTCCGGATTTCATGCGATCGGGCCGATCACGGTACAGCTGATCCGCGGGCGGCTTGCGACGGATACGCAGGACCGCGATTATTTTATCGAGATCAATCCCCGTTTCGGCGGCGGCGCCCCCTTAAGCGGCCTGGCCGGCGCGGATGAGGCGGAGGCACTGCTCAGGATCCTTGCTGGAGAAGCATATACCGGGGAACAGACGCCGCTTCTGGATACCGCGGGCGTCTACTGCAGGTTTGACCAGAGCGTCTGTACCGGCAGGGAGCCTGTGCGGATCGCTTCTCTGGAGGAAGTGATCCCCTATATAAAGGAAAATAAAATATCAGGCGTTATCTTTGATATGGACGATACCCTCTATCCGGAGACGGATTATGTGAAGAGCGGGTATCGGAAGATCGCAGAGAGCGGACTGCTCGGGGAGAGGGATCCGCGGGAGACGGCTGAGGCGCTGTGGAAGGCTTTTCTCACGGGGGAGCCCGCCATCGACCGGGTGCTCTCCGGATATGGTCTGACCGACGCATCCGGCGCTCCGGATCCGGAGCTGAAGCAGCGGCTCCTGACGATCTACCGGGAGCAGGAGCCCGATATCAGGCTGTATCCCGAGGCGCGGGAGGTACTGGACCGGCTGAAACAGATGCCGGGCGTGGAAACCGGACTCATCACGGACGGGAGGCCGGGAGGCCAGCATGCCAAGATCCGGTCCCTCGGGATCGGGGAAGATTTCGCTGAGATCCTTATCACGGATGAACTGGCGGGCAGTACCGGCGATCCGCTGCTCTTCCGCAAGCCGGATCCGCTTTCCTTTACGCTGATGCAGCGCAGGATGCGTCTGCCTGCCGGACGGATGGTCTATATCGGCGATAATCCGGCCAAGGATTTTGCGGCACCGTTGTCTCTCGGAATGCACGCGCTGTGGTTTGACAATCCCGGCGCTTATCGAAGGCTCTTCTCATGAGAGGCGTCTATCCGCGGTTTGTGAAGCGCGCTCTGGATTTTCTGTTCGCGCTCGCGTTTCTCCTGCTGTTTTCCCCCGTGTATCTCATTCTGATCCTGCTCGTGCGTGTGAAGCTGGGTTCCCCTGTGTTTTTCACACAGGAACGCCCGGGACTGGGCGGCCGGATCTTCCGGATGGTGAAATTCCGTTCCATGACCGATGCGCGCGGCGCCGACGGGGAACTCCTGCCCGATGCCGAGAGGCTCACACCTTTCGGCAGGAAGCTCCGCAGCACCTCACTGGATGAACTTCCGGAGATGGTCAATGTCCTGCGCGGAGAGATGTCTCTGATCGGCCCCAGACCGCTCCTGCCCTCGTATCTGCCGCTGTACAATGACAGGCAGGCGCACCGGCACGATGCGCGGCCGGGGATCACGGGTTATGCGCAGGTTACGGGGCGCAATGCGATCACCTGGGAAGAGAGATTTGAGAAGGATGTGTGGTATGTGCGCAACTGTTCCCTGCCCCTCGACCTGAAGATCCTGTGGCTGACCGTGCGTACGGTACTGAAGCGGGACGGGATCTCCAGCGCGACCAGCGCCACGATGGAGGCGTTTGCCGGTTCGCCGGATGCCCCGCGCGGGCGGGTACTCATCCTTGCCAACAACGCGAGCGGTCTGGTCCTCTTCCGCAGGGAACTGCTGCAGTGTCTGAGGGAGGAACATCTGGAGACCGTTGTCAGTGTTCCGGATGAGGCGTCAGCTCCGGAACTGATTTCGTTAGCCGATGAGATCGTCCATACGCCAATGTCCCGGCGGGGGACATCCCTGAAAGAGGACTTTGCGCTCTATCAGGCCTACCGGCGGCTTATCCGCGGGACGGCACCGGATGTGGTTCTCACCTATACCATCAAACCCAATGTGTACGGCGGTTATGCCTGCAGGCGGCTGGGACAGCGGTATCTCTCCACGGTGACGGGGCTTGGGAGCACTTTCCAGTGGGAGGGGTTCAAAAAGAGGCTGATCACCGCGCTCTACCGCGCCGGGATCGCGGGAAGTTCCTGTGTGTTCTTCCAGAATGCGGAGAACCGGGAGATCTTTGAACGGCTGGGGATCCTGAAGAAGGCGGCCCGCCGGAAGCTGGTGAACGGCTCCGGCGTGAACCTCGCGGACCATCCCGCTCTGCCTTATCCGGGCCACAGGGACGATGTGACGCGATATGTCTATATCGGCCGCGTCATGCGGGAGAAGGGGATCGACGAATATCTCGCCGCGGCGGAGGAGATGCATGCACGGCACGGAGACCGGGTCTCCTTTGCGGTCATTGGCTACAGTGACGAGGATTATGAGGAACCGCTGCGCCGCGCCGCGGAGGCGGGGATCCTGCGCGTGATCCCGTTCACGGCGGAGATCCTGCCTTATTACAGAGAAGCGGACGCGGTGGTGCTGCCGTCTTATCATGAGGGGATGAGCAATGTGCTCATGGAGGCGGGGGCCTGCGCGAGACCGGTGCTGGCTTCGGATATCAGCGGCTGCCGGGAGATCGTGGAGAACGGCCGTACGGGCTATCTCTTTGCACCGCGGGATAAAGAGGCTTTGATCGGAGCCATGGAACGGTTCTTTTCGCTGTCCGTCGCTGAACGCGCCCGGATGGGCATCGCAGCAAGGAAGAAGATGGAAGAGGAGTTTGATCGTACGCGGATCGTTGAAGCGTATCTGGAGGAGATCCGGAGGCTCAGCGCGGGAGGTTAACGGAGATCAGACCGCATTGAGAGAGAGCATCCTGTAGCGGACGGCGGTATTGCTGCCCGCTTTTTCTTTGAGTTTGCGCGCGATGCGGTTGTAGATGGTCACCGCGTTATCCTCATCGGCGCCGGGGAGCAGCACAAGGAAACTGATCTCGTCATGACGCGTGAAACTGTCGCCGATCCGGAGCGCGGAGTGGATGGCGAGGTGCAGCTCACGGGAATACTGTTCCTGCTTGCGTTTCATGGAGAGAGGCTTCCCTTCATAATCCACCAGCGTGAGCAGCATCAGCGTCGCAGGACGGTGATCCCGGGGAAGATTGCGTCGCAGGAGCTTGACTGCGTCAATGAAACTGGGATAGTTGCAATAAAAGGCGCCGTTCTTCTCCGCTTCCGTTTCCTCCGCATCGATATCCACCACATCACGCAGGGAACTGCGCAGATTGACGGGATCCGCGGAATTACCGGTGAGGGACAGGAGCCTCGCGCATTCTTCCAGCGCCTCCGGGATCCTGCCGCGCCCTCTGGACTGGAAGGAACGCAGCGTCCGGTCATAGTGACGGAAAGCGGCATGCGTATCCCCTATGTCGATGAGGGAACGGATCAGAGCGGCATCCAGCAGCGCTTCTTCATCCGAGGTGATCTGTACGGCCTGGGCATAGAGCTCCGTGAGCTTCCGCGCGTCTCCTTTTTTCCGGTAGATCGCAGCCAGATCGGCGATCGCCTGTTTGTAGGCATCGGCCAGCGAGACACGCCGTTCATCGATCCATTCGATCCCTTTTGTGCCGGGCAGCAGATCTCCGGAGTAGAGAGAAAGCGTCTGCCGGAGCGTATCCTCCGAAGCTTTTTCCGGCGCGGGTATGCTCTGCAGGAAGAGATCCACATCCGTTGAAACGGGGACGGCGGAGACCAGATAGTAACGGTCCTTTTTCTTGCGGATCGTGGTATCGGCGGGCAGACCCGCGCGTTCCAGCTGCTTGCGTGTCTGGTAGACCAGATTGTTCAGGCTGTTGGAGATATTGGCGACATCGGCGTCCGCAAAGAGCGTGTGCACCACGTCCTCACGGGAGAGACCGTCGGAAAGGGACAGGAGCAGCATCTGCAGGAAGCTCAGGAACTTGGCTCCCGCGTTTCGTCCCGGAGTCACATCCTTCCCGCCGTACGTGACGCCGAAACCACCAAGCATATCGATCTGGATCATCCCCTGTTCACTCATGTCAAAACCTGTCCGGATGAAAACTGTATCTGAAAGCACCGCTTAATATCATACGCTTTTTTCGTGAAAGTGACAAGATTATGATGACATGGTATCATAAAGAGATCCTGTATCCTGATGATACAGGAAAGGAGAAGGGGGAAAACTGCATGGAACAGGGAGATAACAGGAGGATCAACAATGCGGTCTCCGCGCTGCTCGCGGATTACGACGGCGGCAGGGATGTCGACCGGATGGATTTCTTTGCCCAGCCGGACAGAGAGGAGGTTAAGGATATCACCCGCAAGCTCCTGCAGATCTGTTTTCCCGGGTATTACAGGGATTACGCCTACAGAAGTTTCAATGAGGACAACCGCCTCGCGGTGCTCATCGAGGATGTGATCTACCGCCTGCGCAGACAGGTGGCCATCGCCCTGCGGTATCACATCAATTACGCGGAGATGGCGGATACCGATCTCTTTCCCATCGCGCTGGATAAAACGCTTGCCTTTACCGGAGCACTCCCCGGCGTCCGCGCATATCTGGAGACGGATCTTCAGGCGGCGTATGACGGAGACCCTGCGGCGACGGGCAAGGAGGACATCATCCTGTCCTATCCGGGCTTTATGGCGATCGCCGTCAACCGCCTGGCGCACGAACTCTTTCTGCTGCAGATCCCGCTGATCCCGCGGATCATGACGGAGTATGCCCACTCGATCACGGGGATCGACATCCATCCCGGTGCCACGATCGGCCGGTATTTCATGATCGACCACGGCACCGGTGTCGTCGTCGGCGAGACTTCGGTGATCGGCGACCATGTCAAGGTTTATCAGGGTGTCACGATCGGCGCGCTTTCCACCCGGGGAGGGCATGGGCTTACCGGTGTGAAGCGCCATCCCACAATAGAAGATGATGTGACGATCTACGCCGGTGCCTCGATCCTCGGCGGCAAGACGGTCATCGGGAGAGGCAGTGTCATCGGCTCCAATGTCTTCATCACCTCTTCGGTCGAACCCGGTACCCGCGTGTCAATGCAGGATCAGAAGCAGGACAGGGAAAGAGAGGATCAGGATGTACTTTTCGATTGCGGCGGTCTTTAATCGCACTGTCACGCTGGAGATGGACAATGACGAGATCTTCCGGATGCAGCGATCCGTGGAGATCCGGATCCGGGAGGCAGGAGAGGATGCCAAAGCACGCAATCACCGCTCTCCCGCCTGTCCCAATGTCTGGCGCAGCTATACCACAGACCGGAATGTGTTCAGTATCGACGGGCTGACCCCCGCGACCTCCTATGAAGTACAGGTGCGGGATGCCGACGGCGCCGTCACCGGACAGGAGTTTACCACTCATCAGGAAAGCGTACTGCTCGATGTGCGGACCTTTGGCGCCGCAGGCGACGGGGAAAAAGAGGATACCGCTGCGATCCAGGCTGCGATCCAGGCGTGTCCGCCGGAGGGAACCGTTTATGTGCCGGCCGGCACTTACCGTGTGACGCCGCTGTTTTTGAAGAGCCGGATGACGCTGTGGATCGATACCGGCGCCGTGCTCCTCGGGGAGACCGACCGCCGCAGATATCCGGTTCTTCCCGGCATGACCCGTTCGACCGGCGAGGAGGAGGAGTACAATCTCGGGACCTGGGAGGGAAACCCGCTCGACATGTTCGCCTCTCTCCTCACCGGGATCAGTGTACGGGACGTGGATATCATCGGCGGCGGCACGATCGATGGCAATGCCGGGGCAGGCGACTGGTGGCGGGACCCCAAGAAGAAACGCATCGCCTGGCGCCCCAATATCGTTTATCTGGCTTATTGCGCCGGGATCCGGATGCAGGGTGTCATGGTGTGCAATTCCCCCTGCTGGACCATCCATCCCTATTACAGTGATGATCTGGGTTTTTATGATCTGACAGTCAGGAATCCTTCCGATTCCCCGAATACGGACGGGATCGATCCCGAGAGCTGTGAGCGGGTCACCGTGCTGGGGACCACGATCTCCGTGGGTGATGACTGCATGGCGATCAAGAGCGGCAAGATCTATATGAGCCGGGTGCATCTGCGCGCCACGCGGGACATCGAGGTGCGCAACTGCCTGCTCGAGCGCGGGCACGGGAGTGTCACCATCGGCAGCGAGATCGCTTCCGGCGTACACGGCGTACATGTATCGAAGTGCCTTTTCGACGGCACGGACAGAGGGCTGCGGATCAAAACGCGCCGCGGGAGGGGAGAGACCTCCGTCCTTGACGGGATCTGTTTTGAACAGATCCGGATGCGGGACGTCCCGATGCCATTTACCGTCAACATGTTCTATTTCTGCGACCCCGACGGGCATACCCGCTATGTGCAGGACCGTTCCGCGATCCCCCGGGATGACCGGACCCCCTCGATCGGCACGATAACGGCGAGGGATATCACCTGCACCGGCGTGGAAGCGAGTCTGGTATGCGCCATGGGACTCCCGGAGTCTCCGATCGGAGAACTGGCGCTGGAGCGGATCGAGGCCTCCTACCGGCCGGCTGCGGAGCGTGTGGCGAGGCGCCCGGTGATGATGGACGATCTGGATCCGGTGAGCGGGCAGAGCATCATCGCCCATAATGTCAGGAAACTCACGCTGAACGGCGTGCATATCACGGACAGTGACGTGGCGGAGCCTGTGCTGGAAGGTGTGGAGGAACAGGAACTCCGGGATCTCCGGATCGGATGACGGAAACCGGAGAAGAAAGCGAGGAGAGATGAAAGCGATCGTAGCGGTGGATGAACACTGGGGTATCGGACGGGACGGGCGGCTCCTGATCCGGATCCCGGCGGATCAGAAGAATTTCAAAGAGGAAACCACGGGTGGTGTGGTGATCCTGGGGCGCAAGACCCTGCAGACCTTTCCCGGCGGAGCGCCCTTAAAGGAGCGCACCAACGTGATCCTCACAAGGAACCCGGAATTTACGGTGCGGGATTCTGCGGCCGTCATCGTTCACGATGAGGCGGAACTCGATGCGGCGCTTGCGGGATATGAAGAGGAACGGATCTGGGTCATCGGCGGTGAGAGTGTTTACCGTCTGCTCCTGCCGCGCTGCACGGAAGCCGTGGTTTCCCGGATCGAGAGGACCTATCAGGCGGATGCCTTTTTCCCGGATCTGTCCGCGGATCCCGACTGGGAGAGGGTCTTTGAGGGAGAGGAACAGGTATATTTCGATACCACCTGGCATTTGGAACGATGGATGAGGAAGAGCGCGAGCGGGAAATAAGAAACCGGCGGATCCGCAGGGTGATCGGGGGAGTTCTGCTCCTCGTCGTGCTCGCTGTCGTTTTCCGGTATTTCACGGAGCGCATGCTGACCTCCATGGGGCTGCAGGCTGCTCCGGATTCCTTTTTTGAAGAGGGACCGGCAATGGAGCCGGAACCGGAGGAATTTGCCCACGGCCATGTCGCGGTCTGGACCGGCGAAGAGGAGGATAAGGGGCCCGCGCTCCCGGCCTACGAGGTCACCGTGGAGGACTACCGGCTCGCCGGACTCTCCAAAGTGGGAAGACCGAGCGCCACGCAGGAGAAGCTCTCCACGGATCTTTTTGTCGTGATCAATGACGATCCCGGTGAGCTGGTGCTCGCGGCCATGGAGAAGGCAGGGATCGAGCCGAAAAACGCCGATACCATGAGCATTCTGGTCCGGGATCATCCGGACAACTGGCAGACACTCTCCGTTTTTGATCCGGTGACGGTGACGGTCACTGTGCCGGATGCGCTGGTGGAGGAAGCCTTTGTGGACAATCTCGTGGTCTACGCGGTCTACAACAAGCAGTATCCCGATGCCCCGGGAGGGCTCGCTTCACTGCCGGTATCGGTATCCGAGGAGGACGGCATCTGCTACGCCAGCTTCCTCATACGGGAGGAATATGAGACGGAATATGCGCTGTGCGCGGGTACCCGGTAACTGATGGCATACCGGGTGGGAGAACATGAATTCAGGACACCGCAGGAGATGCAGGCGGCGAAGCGGGATCTGCAGAAGATCCAGATGCTCCGGCGCCCCGTCGGCACTCCGAAAGAGACGGCCGTGTCCTATCTCCGGCAGATCCAGGCGAAGGGCATCCGCTTTGAGACCGCCGTGGGAAAGGATTTCATCCGTAAGCAGGCGGAGATCCTGAACGAAGGGAAAAAACCGGCCTCCGGTGACAAGAACCGTTTCTATGACGATCCGAAGAAGGCGAAAAAGGAGGCCCGGGCGAAATACCGCAGGGAGAACGGGTTCGGCGCCCGCCCCCTCTGGCAGAAGGTGTCGATGATCTTCCTCGGTGCCGCGCTGGCCCTGCTGCTATCCCTTCTCGGGCATGAGCTGTACGGGGATTTTCTCTCCCGCAAAAATGTCACCAGGCTGCAGGAGGTGGCGCAGGAGACGGAGCCGGAGGAGATCACCTTTAACGAGGTGCAGGAGGAGACCCTGGCGGCAAGCGGTGTGCAGGTCCTTTCCTGGGACGGCAAGGAGATCCTGCCGCAGTATAAGAAACTCGTGCTGGAAAACCCGGATTTCGCGGGGTGGCTCACGATCGCCGGCACGGCGGTGGATTATCCCGTGATGCACCGGCCCGACGACAACGATTTCTATCTCTTCCATAATTTTGACGGCAAGGACGATGTGAACGGCCTGCTGGTCCTGGACAAGCGATGCGCGGTGGACGGCACCGACGACAACGTCCTGATCCACGGGCACAACATGAAGTCCGGTTTCATGTTCGGCGCGCTGAAGAACTACAAGAGCGAGGATTACTATAAGGCCCATCCCACCGTGAAGTTCAACTCCCTCTATCAGGAGAACACCTATGACATCATCGCGGTCTTCCTCTCCTCGGTGGACGAGACACAGGATGATTTCCGGTATTACGATTTCATCAATATCTATAACGAAGCGGAGTTCGATGCCTACATCAACGGCATCAAGGAAAAATCCCTCTATGACATCCCCTATACCGCCATGTACGGGGACCATCTGATCACGCTTTCCACCTGTGATTACACAAAGCGGGACGGCCGTCTCGTTATCGTGGGACGCAAGCGCTTCGTCTGACGCGCCATCTTGTAATGCTTGTCATAGTGCATACAATATCTTGTGGTATGCGATAAATCGCTAAAAAATATTTGCGATTTTGCAAAAAGTGCGTGCATCGCGGATCGGATTGTGATATCATGACGCTGTATGCACTGTGGTGTTCCCTGTTTTCATGCGGGAAAGGAAAGGTGTCGGAGATGAAAAAGTTCAGCTGGAGCAAATTGATCGCGATCGCACTGTCTGTCTTTATCGTCATACAGTTCGTCGAGGTGTCGTTCCTGGCAGCCGGACAGATCGGAGGAGCCCGGGCGGACGCCGGATCGGATGCTTCCCGCGGCAGCATAGCCGGGGATATCTACCAGGGCGTCTGGGATAAGGTGGGCGACGGCGATATGATCCTCACGGCGGGTGCGGCAGGAGAGAGCACGATCGGCGTGCGGCTCCTGGAGGCGTCGGCCGGTACGCTGGATCTCTCCGATGCGGGCGAGAATGCCTTTGATCTGAGTTTTGCGCTTTCCTTTACCCCTGCCGCGAATGCGGAATATCTGTCCCTGGGCAGCGGCAAGACGATCTCGATCGCTCTCCCCGAGGGGATACAGGGCAACTTCTCCGAGACCGCTCCCGTATCCGTAACGCGCATGGAGGCGCAGGAGGCGGCGGATCCCGGGGCGGAGCCCGCGCTTGAGAGCGTGAGTGAGAACCGCGATGATATCGTGAGCGCGGAGCTGAATGATAATGTATTGACGGTCACGGTGGCACCGTTCGCGTATGAACAACTTTTCACCGCCATCGATGACGCGCATGTCACGGTGAGCGCGCAGCTCACTGAGGCGGCTGCAGGCCGCGCATCCGCCACCTGGACTTATCCCGCGGGGAATGACGCGGAGGTGACGGGAGCGACCGTCACGGTCGTCTATCCTGCGGGCGGCAGTTCCTCTACGGCGATGGCGGGACCCGAAGATCCCGTACCGGATCCCGCTGCGGATCCCGCGGCCGGTTCTTCCGAAGAGGAGGATGCGGGCACGGGTGCGTCCTCTGACGCCGGGACCGGAGCGACCACCGATGCGGGCGAGGGCGGTTCCGCGGCTGCGGGGACCGGTGGTTCCAATGAGGCGGGAACCGGCGCTTCCGATGCCGGCACGGGTGCTTCCGATGCCGGAACCGGTGCTTCCGATGCTGCCACAGCGGGTTCCTCCGGCAGCACGGAGGCAGATACGGCGAATAGCGGCTCGACCGCGGGCAATGAGCTACGGCTCGTGCCGGGTACGGGCGGGACGCCCGAGCGGACGGGACTGTCTTACACGGACGACAACATCACGATCAATGTGACGAAATCCACGAAGGAAAACTATGGGGGCGCCGATTTTGTGTCGTGGTCCGCGACGATCTCGCACAAGACGGAAAAGTTAAGCGGCGCGACCATCACGCTCACGCCGGGCACCGATCAGGTGATGTACGGGGATGCCGGTGCGGTGTATGCGCAATATTTTGATGATATCAGTTCATGTGTAAACAATGCCACCGATTGGACCATGACGGTGAAGGACAGCTATGCTTACACGAGTATCACGATCGGCTGGATGACCCGGCCGACGGATGCGGCCTATTGGGATACGCACGGCTTCCTGACCTGTTCGATCGATGTGATGACGGCCGGTGGGGCACACGCGGAGTACGCGGATGTGCCCGGCGTGTATAATAAGGTCCCGTCTCTCAAGATCAAGACGGTCGACGGCAACGGGACGGCGTTAAAAGACTGTGAGATGATGATCTCCGCGGACAGGAATCTGTTTGCCGCCGCGGTCACCGGGCTGACGATGAAGTATTATCAGGATGCGAGTGCCACGACACCGACAGCGACCGGTACCTACGCCAGGGGGACCTGGAAGACGGCGGCAACGGGGACGATCACCTTTACGAACGCGCTGGTCCTGGGAGCGGAATACGAACTGGAAGGGATCGCGGCACCGGCCGGTTACGAAGCCCTGATCGGCGGACTTGGGAAGTTTACCGTGGATTCGGTCAGCTACGGAGATGTGCTGGATGTGGATCTGTCGAGCGCGGATACATCCATCGTATCCTTTGATCCGGTCACCAATACACTGCTGATCAAGACGGACTTAAACGTGGTCGGCTCATCGATCCTCGCACAGGTGGCGGGGACCGGTGCGGGTATCCCGGATGTGTCCCTCGCCGGCGCCACTTTTGAGATCTGGCGGATGAAGGGGACATCACCGGTTCCGGTCAATGATACCAAGATCGGTACGGCGACCTCCGATGCCTATGGTCTGGTGAAATTCAAGCCGGCCGCGGCAAACGCCTGGGATTCGACCAAGGACTATTATCTGGTACAGACCGCTGCTCCCAACGGCTACGATATCTATAAAGACGCCGGAGCGACGATCTATTACACCTTTACGGTGGACGATGACGGCATTGTACAGACGCGCGGAACGGAGTGGGATAACGCGGAAGGCGGTGAAGCCGCACAGGGAAAGATCGTCAATCTCCGCAAGGCCGGAACACTGGTCGTCGTCCGTTCGGACATCAAGACGGATGCGCGTGTGAAGACAACGGATCAGATCAAGTATCAGATCTACGAGGATGCGGCCTGCACGACCGAAGTAGCGGACGGAGAGATCCTCCTCACCAAGGCGAGCGGTCAGGGGATCAGTGAGCCGGCCGCCGTTCTTGAGTGGACTTCGGAGGGGGCGCCGAAGGAGTATTATATCAAGGAGACCACGGACACCTCTGCGATGGATGCCGGATACAGTGTGGATGAAAAGATCCACGGTCCTTATTCCTTCAGTACGGCCATGACTGCAGGCAAGGATGCGCTTTCCGGCTGTGCCTATGCCGTGGATAACGCGAATGTGAAGATCACGGCCACGATCATCCCGCAGAAGAAAACGCCCGTGAAATTCATAGATCCCACGAAGTCGCTCGCGGGTGCGACTTTTATGATCACGGATGACGCGATCAAGGTGACCACGGCGGATCCCACGGCAGCGGATGTGGAGCTTGTTACCCTTGATGCGACGACCGGAGAATATACTGCATCGGAACTGATGACAGGCGGCTCCTATACGCTGACACAGACGTCCGCGCCTGCGGCAGGCAAGGCTAAGATCGTCGTCAAATTCACCCTTGCCGCGGACGGCAAGGTGACGATCAAGTCCGGAACGGACCAGGCCACGGCAAACAATACCACGACGCCGCCCACGGTCACTCTCAAGGAGACCCAGCCGAAAATGGTCTTCTACATGGAGATCTGCACGGCGGAGGATGACGAGGAGTATAAAAACACAATCGATAAGGAGAAAGAGGTCGCAGCCGCCCCTGACGGTTTCACGTTCTCGGTCTATGACGACGAATCCTGCTCCACGCTCTCGGTGAACAGTTCGGGCACGAAGATGTCCGGGCAGAAGACCGATTCCAAGGGGGCCGTGACCGTCAGCGGGCTGGATGACGGGGATTACTATATCAAGAGCACGCAGACCGCTTCGGTGTCAAATGCAACGCAGGTTCAGCTGGATAAGGATTCCGACGGGGATTATTCGATCTTCAAGATCACGCAGAGCGGCGGTACTGTTACAGCACTTACCAAGGCAAATTCCGGCGGCCGCTGGGAGGTGAAGAACAACAAGATCCGGGCCAAATTAAAGAAGGGCTCGGTCACGATCAAGGCGCAGTCGGATAAGACCTTCTATCTCTACCGTCTCTACGCGGGAGACAGTGATTCGGATGACAAGCGGGAAGCCAAGAAGATGAAAGGGGACACGGCCACCTTCAGTTCGACCGACAAGAAGAGTTATTTTGTGACGGCGACCAGTTCCTCTTCCGGCAGTTCCAAGAGCGCAAGCCTCGATAAGATGCTGCTACAGGGGTTGAAGGATCTCGACAGTCTCTTTGTTCTGAAGGCCAAAGCCGCGGATTCCGCCAGCAAGATCTCCTATGCGGGACAGACCTGGCAGCTCATCGGTTCCAATCAGCCGGGGAACGGCAGTTCCCATACCTTTGAGGGGCTGATCGCTGGTCAGAACTATCTGATCCGGGAGGGGAGCGAGGATGATTCGGAGAAGAAGTATTATCTGGCTTCGGTGACCGCGGACAAGGATCTGGCCATCACGAGCAGCACCGCTTCCTCCGGCAGTTCCAGCTCCAATGCGTCGAATTCCAAGACCTCCGGTTCCGGTACGGGCAGCGGCGGCAGCAGCGGCAGTGCGGCCGGCGGCGGGCGCGGCGCGGCGACCGGGGACAGCAACAAGCTCTGGTTCCACCTCATCATCATGCTGATCGCCTTTGACGCGCTTGCGGCGGATCTGCTCTACATCAGCCGAAAGAAGCAGAGAGCGTAACAGTCGTACAGACAGGATATCACAACACATGCCCCGCTGATCACAGCGGGGCATGCTTGTCTATGAGATACGAAAAAATGCCGTGCCGTTCGGATCAGCCGGTTATCTGATTCTTTTGCAGATCTCTAACAAGGGCTTCCAGTCTGGCGATCTGCTCGTCTTTCTGAGAGAGCTGCGCGTCCTTCCGGGAGAGCTGCTCCTTGCTCTCCGCCAGCGCATTCTGCAGCTCCTGCATGTGGATCTCCACATCCCGCTGGCAGCGGTGGTAGTCCTCACGACCTCTGGCCTCCTCCCGGATCGCGTCCTCCGCAGAGAGGCGGTACATGGTCTCGGCAGCTTGCCGTATGTTGACATCCTGTCTGGCTAACATCTTCACATCCTCCCAGGTCGCGGATTTGAACAACTGTGCCCATTTATCGATATTATAGCGCCTGTCGGTATCCGTCGCAAGATTGATCCTGGTCAGATCCACCACGCCGATCATGAACTTATCCGAGTAGAGGTAACCGGTCTCATCCATGAGACGGTAGGTGGAGTAGAAGACCGGATGATCCGTGAAAAGGGTATAATCCAGCAAACCGATGTGGATGGAAGGTGTGGCCCGGGAGAAATTGTCCCCCTGTTCGAGCCTGGTAAAGTTCCTACAGGTATAGTACAGGGACCTTTCCGTCCAGTTGTATTGGTTGACCACCTGCATCTCCAGATCGATGCGGGCCTCATGATTGAAAGCAACATTGACATCGAGAATGATCTCTTTGGCACCGACGGACCTGCCCGGGATGATGGGATTGATGACGGTGAGCTCCGTGACACTCTCCGGGTCCCGGTGCAGCAGGGAGCAGATCAGGGCCTTGAGCACCTGCTCGTTTTCCTGGAGCATCATCTTGAAGAGAAAATCGTTGGTCATGGGGATGTCGACTGGGCCGGTGGCATTTTCAAACAGTAGCTTGCGACGTCTTGACATAGACAGGATCCTCCTGTGGACAAAAAGAGATCGGCGGGCATCAAAAAAGATGTCCTTGGACGAGTGCTATTGTCAGGGGAATGATAAAACCGGACAGGAACTGTCCGTGGCTGCGTATTGCGGTTACCATACCACAGATCGCGCGATTTTTCAAGAGACATTTCAGGAAGGACGGAAATCTCCGGTAGAAACAAAGCCGTAAATGTGGTAAAATATTGATTCGGACGCGTGCGGATCACAAACAGGCAGGAAGCACCGTCAGGAAGGAAACGAACATGGTCAAAGCAGTAGTCGGTGCCAACTGGGGCGATGAGGGAAAAGGGAAATTCACGGATATGCTGGCGGAGGATGCGGATATCGTCATCCGCTTCCAGGGCGGCGCCAATGCCGGTCACACCATCGTCAACAATTACGGGAAGTTTGCACTTCACACGATGCCCTCCGGGGTCTTTCACCGGAAGATCATGAACATCATCGGCAACGGGGTGGCCTTTGACATCGAGAAGTTCATGAAGGAGCTGGACGATATCACGGGCAAGGGCGTGCCGGCGCCGCAGCTGATGGTGAGCGATCGCGTGCAGGTGATGATGCCCTACCATGTCCTCTTCGATTCTCTGGAAGAGGCGAGGCTTGCGGGCAAATCCTTCGGCTCCACCAAGTCCGGCATCGCGCCGTTCTATTCCGACAAGTTTGCCAAGATCGGCTGGCAGATCAATGAATTCTATCAGGATGACGAGGTGCTTAAGGAAAAGATCGCGCGGATCGCGGAGATCAAGGACGCGCTGCTCGTCAATCTCTATCACACGGACCCCATCGATCAGGCGGCGCTCCTTGACTGGATTAAGGTGCAGAGAGAGCGGGTGAAGCCGTATCTGGGCGATGTCTCCCTGTATCTCGATCGGGCGATCAAAGAGAATAAGACAATTCTCCTCGAGGGGCAGCTGGGTACCATGAAGGATCCCGATCACGGGATCTACCCCATGGTCACCTCGTCCTCGCCGCTTGCGGCCTACGGAGCCATCGGCGCGGGGATCCCGCCCTATGAGATCCGGCAGATCGTGGTGGTCTCCAAGGCGTATTCCTCGGCGGTGGGAGCCGGCGCTTTTGTCTCCGAGATCTTTGATGAGGAGGCGAAATTGTTACGCAATCACGGAGGGGACGGCGGCGAGTACGGTGCCACGACAGGCAGACCCAGGCGGGTGGGTTGGTATGACTGTGTGGCTTCGAAATACGGCTGCCGCCTGCAGGGCTGTACGGATGTGGCGCTCTCCGTGCTGGACGCGCTGGGCTATCTCGATGAGATCCCGGTGTGTGTGGCCTACGAACTGGACGGACAGCAGATCACCGAATTCCCGCTCGCGAAGGATCTGGAGCGCTGCAAGCCTGTCCTTAAGGTGTTTAAGGGATGGAAGTGCGATATCCGCGGGATCCGGAAATTTGAGGAGCTGCCGCAGGAGACTCAGGATTACGTCAATTTCATCGAGGAGCAGATCGGATATCCGATCACCATGGTATCCAACGGTCCGGCCCGCGATGACATCATCTACCGGAAGAAGTAAGCAATGAAAAACAACGAACACAACAGCCGTTACACGCCGTTACAGCGCATGGCGGCATTGATCGGCGCCGCCTGTCTGGCGGCGCTGTCTTTATCTGCCCTGGGGGTCGCGCTGTTCGGCGGACCGGAGCGGACGGGCCTCGTCTTCACCCTGCTGGCGGCGGCGGTCTTTGTCCCGATCCTTATCTTCCTCTTTACCTGGGCGCTCGGCAAGGCACCGGGCGGACCGGGGGAGCAGAACGGTCCGGAGCGGGCGGAACAGCAAACATCGGCGGCAAAAACGGGCACCGCGGATGAGGGAGGCCGGATCGATACGGTGGTCTTTGACATCGGCGGCGTCCTGGTGGGGTTTGATTACCGGGATTTCATTGCCGGGAAAGGCTATGATCCGGAGATGACAGAGCGGATCATCGCGGCCACCGTGCACAGCCCCTGGTGGCAGGAATATGACCGCGGCGTCATGACCGATGAGGAGATCATGCGGCAGTTCTGTGAAGATGCGCCGGAAATCGCGGAAGAGATCCGGAGCACCTTTGCCGATGTGCGCGGGATGATCACACGCAGGGAGGAGAGCATCCCCTGGATCCGTGCGCTCAAGGCCGCGGGATACCGGGTCCTGGTCCTGTCCAATTATTCGCAGAAGGCACTGGATGACTGCCCGGAGGCGGTCGATTTTCTGGACGAGGTGGACGGCGGGATCCTGTCCTTCCGCGATCATGTGATCAAGCCCGATCCCGCGATCTATAAGCTGCTGGCGGAGCGGTATGCGCTGGTGCCCGGGCAGACCGTTTTCATTGATGATACACCGGAGAATGCCGATGCGGCCGCCCGGCTGGGGTGGCATGCGATCCGGTGGGAGAGCAGGGCGCAGGTCGAAGAGGAACTGCATCGTCTGGGGGTTGATTGGTGAGGAGGATCTCTCATGGCTGATCTGGAGGGTTTATACCGTGAGTGCCGTTTGCAGCTGCAGAAGCGGCTGATCCCGTTCTGGTCGCATCTGAGGGATGACATCAACGGCGGTTTCTATGGATTGGTCACCGCCGATCTTGATGTGAACACCGAGGCGGACAAGGGCTGTATCCTGAACAGCCGCATCCTGTGGTTCTTTTCGGAAGCCTACCGGATCCTCGGGGACGAGGGGGCGCTCGAGCAGGCGAGACACGCCTACCGGTTTCTGCGGGATGCCTTCTGGGATGAGGAGCACGGAGGTGTTTACTGGTCCGTGACGGCCGACGGCAGTCCCAGGGATACGGAGAAGTATTGCTTTTGTCAGGCTTTTGCCATCTTCGGTCTGGCGGCTTATGCGCAGGCTGAAAATGTGAACGATGCGCTCTCCATCCGGGACGGCAGGGGCAGTGATGCTTCGGGGGACGCGCTGCAGATGGCCCATAAACTGTTTGATCTGGTGGAGACACGGTTCCGGGATGCGGACGGCTATCTGGAGGCCTTTTCCGCCGATCTGCAGCCGATCCCCAATGAGCGGATCTCGGAAAACGGTCTGGATCCCGGACGGACCATGAACACGTCGCTTCATCTGCTGGAAGCCTATACCGAACTGTATCTGACCGACGGACGGATCGAGGTCCGGGAGCGGATCCGCGCGCTGATCGATCTCTTCCGGGACAGGATCTTTGATCCGGAACAGAACCGTCTGCAGGTCTTTTTTGACAGGAACTGGACGCCTCTCGGCGATCTGACCTCTTACGGACTCGATATCGAGGCAGCCTGGCTCATCGACCGGGCGGTCTCTGCCATCGGAGATTACGCAGAGGAGAAAGAGGCGCGCAGGATGACGTCGGCTCTCACGGCCGCAGTCTACAAGAACGCCTACCGCGAGGACGGCAATTTCGCTTCTCTCCCGATGGGACGGGACGGAGGAAATGTTCACGAGGCGCGGATCTGGTGGGTCCAGGCGGAGGCGGTGAACGGGTTCTTAAACGGCGTGCAGGCGGCCATGTCGGACAACGACACGGCTGCGGCCCTGAAGTATGCGGAAGCGGTGGGCAAGGTCTGGGCTTTTATCCGTGCCGATGTCATCGATGAGAGAGAAGAGGGGGAATGGTGGGGCCGTCTGAACGAGAAAGGGGAGCCCGACCGGACGATCCCTCTGGTGGATCAGTGGAAATGTCCCTATCACAACGGCCGCATGTGCATGGAGGTGATGCGCCGTGTGTATCCGGAGGATGAATTCCTCGGCGATGAGGAAGCCGCGGATTCCCTTGGCGGACCGAAATTCGCAGAGCAATACCCGCTCGAACGCGACCGTCAGGAGGAACTGATCGCACTCCCCAACGAGCCTGCGGGAGAATACAACGGGATCTTTACACGCTATCGCAATCCGGTCCTGACGCGCGACCATGTGCCGCTGACCTGGCGGTATGACCTGAACCCGAAGACCAATCCGCTCTTTATGGAGCGGCTTGGGATCAATGCGGTGATGAACGCGGGGGCGATCTATCTGGACGGGAAGCACTGCCTGGTCGCCCGGATCGAGGGCAATGACCGCAAGTCGTTCTTCGGTGTGGCGGAGAGCGAGAACGGGATCGATCATTTCCGTTTCCGCGACTATCCCTGTGAGATCGGGGAGGCGCCCGGCAGAGAGGGACGGGAGACCAATGTCTACGACATGCGTCTGACACAGCATGAGGACGGATGGATCTACGGCGTTTTCTGCTCCGAATCCAAAGATCCGGATTCCGATGATCTCTCCGCCGCGATCGCGTCCACCGGGATTGCCAGGACGAAGGACCTGAACAAATGGGAGCGCCTGCCGGATCTGGTGACGAAGCGGTCGCCGCAGCAGCGCAATGTGGTGCTGCTTCCGGAATTTGTGGATGGGAAATATGCGTTCTACACGCGTCCCATGGACGGCTTCATCGAGACGGGAAGCGGCTCCGGCATCGGTTTCGGGCTGTGTGAAGATATCACGCATGCCGTGATCGATGAGGAACGGATGACGAGTCTCAGGAAGTATCATACGATCACGGAAGCAAAGAACGGCGAGGGGATCGTTCCGATCCGCACTTCGCGCGGGTGGATCCACATCGCCCATGGCGTGCGGAATACGGCGGCAGGTCTGAGATATGTGCTCTATGCTTTCGCCACGGATCTCAAGGATCCGGCCAGGGTCATCGCGGAACCCGGCGGACTGCTCCTGGGACCGCGCGGCGGCGAGCGCGTGGGAGATGTCTTCAATGTGGTCTTCACAAATGGCTGTATCGTGCGTGAGAGCGGAACGGTCTATCTGTATTACGCGGGCAGCGATACCCGCGTCTATGTGGCGACTACCTCGATGGAGCGGCTCATTGATTATGTGTTCCATACGCCGGCGGATCCGGGGCGGAGTGCCCTGTGTGTCAGACAGCGCGTGGAACTTATCAGCAGGAACAGAAAGTACATGGAGACAGGGCTCAGATAGGAGGTGTCTATGCGGTCATTTGCGGTCACGAAGATCCCGGAGCTCGTCAGATGGGGACGCACAGCGGAGTCCGATGAGGGGGCTTCGCTGTCTCTTTTCTGGACGGCTTCGGGAGTGGAACTTCTCTGCAGGGCGTCGGACCTCATCCTCGAGGTGGAGGCGCTCTACGGGGGACTGGAGTTGTGGGCGGATGTGCTCATCGACGGGGAACTGTCCCAACGGATCAGGCTGCCGAAGGGGGTGAGCCGGATCCCCGTCTTTACCGGGATGGACGGCAAAAAGACCAGACGGGTACGTTTCCTGCGCGATACACAGGCGATGCCGGGAGATGCGGTATCCGTGCTTAAGATCCGCTCCCTGGAGACGGATGACGGTGCCGAATTCCTGCCGGTCCCGGCGCCGGCGCTCCGGCTGGAGATCATCGGCGACAGTCTCACCAGCGGGGAGGGCGCGGGACTGGAGAAGCAGGAGGAATGGGTGCCCGCGGTCTTTTCCGCGGTGGAGAGCTACGCATACGAGACGGCGGAGCTTCTGGATGCCCGTGTGAATGTCATCAGCAACAGCGGCTGGGGGCTGTATGCCTCCTATGATGCGAATACGGAATGCGCGATCCCTCTTTATTACAATGAGGTGTGCGGCCTCCTGAAGGGGGAGGCAAATGCCGGGGCGGGAGCGCAGCGGGACTGGGATTTCGGCGCGTATGAGACGGATGTGATCGTCGTCAATCTCGGGACGAATGACAGCGGGGCGATCAAGGCTTCGGATAATTGGACGAAGGAAGAATATCACGCGTTATTTATTGAGACGGGTGTTTCTTTCCTGAAAACGCTCCTGTCGCGCAATCCGCATGCGCAGATCCTCTGGGCATACGGGATGCTGGATCATGAACTGGAGCCGCAGATCCTCTCTGCCATTGAACAGGTGAAGCGCGAGACCGGAGAGAACCGCGTACACTACTGCAGTCTCCCGCAGTGTGACGCGCCTCTGCTGGGGGCACGTTTCCATCCGAACAGAGAGGCACACAGGCAGACAGCGGCATTGCTCGCGCGGGAGATCCGCGGGATCGCGGCGGTCTGAAAACAGGGGGATCAAAGATGGGGATCGGAACAGAACGACTGAAGCGGTTTGTCAGGCGGGCCCGGGCCGGAGAACGGCTCACGATCGGTTTCCTCGGAGGTTCCATCACGCAGGGCTTTTCGGCTTCCGCGCCGGTGAACTGTTACGCCGGCCGTATCATGACTCTTCTCGCGGACACCTTTCCCGGAGCGGAGCTGTCCTGTGTCAATGCGGGAGTCGGCGCGACCGGTTCTTATTACGGAGCGATCCGGCTGCGGGAGGATCTTCTGGATCACCGGCCGGATCTGGTCTTTGTGGATTTTTCCGTCAATGATCCCGGCGAGCCCCGCATCATGGAGGGAGTCCGGTATCCGGATCCGCAGAAGACCTATGAGGGAGTGCTGCGCGGGATCCTGGATTCGGTGCGGATGCCCGCCGTCATTGTGCTGAACAACGCGTTTTATGAAACGGGGGACTCCACCGAAGAGATCCACAATGCGGCCGCGGATCACTATGATATCCCGCATGTCAGTGTGCGGGATCTGATCCTGCCCCGGATCCGCGGCGGGGAATTCACGGTGGCAGACCTGTCGCCGGACGGTCTGCATCCGAATGATACGGGGCACCGGCTGATCGCGGAGGAACTCATGAAGCCTGTGCTGGAATGCCTGGAGCGGCTGCAGGGAGAGGATGCCGGATCGTCCGGTGGATCGGGATCTGCGGACGGTGATGCCGCGGCCCCGGAACTGCCTGCACCTTTTACAACGGATGCTTATGAGAAACTGCGGCGGTATGACGTACGCAGCTGTGCGCCGGAATTGTACGGTTTTGAAGCAGATGAGACGCCGCAGGCTTCCTTTACGGATTTCTTTAAGAACGGCTGGATCGGGAGAAAGAAAGGAGACCGGCTGGAGGTGACGATCTGGGGGCGTGAGATCGCTGTGGTTTACCGCAGGACGATCCGGCGCCCGGCGCCTGTCGCGGAGCTCATCCTGGATGAGGATGAGGCACATCCCATCCGTCTGGACGGCAATTTTGACGAGGAATGGGGGGACTGTCTGTATCTGCAGCCGGTCCTGACCGCGGGGGAAACCGGCCCGCACCGCCTGCGCATTACGATCACGGAGGCTTCCGAAGAAGACCGCGAATGCTTCTATCTCGTGTGCTTCGGCGGTCAGGAGGTGTGAATCGGATCACGATCTGCCCTGTTAATCCAGGTTCACGTGCTTCTCATTGATATAGCGGATCACCAGATAACTCGCACAGACAACGATCACACACACGATGAGCTGGGTGAGCATGGAGGCGGCATAGTATGAGGAGATGTCGGGTGTCCGCATGAAGTCCGTGCCGAAGGAGCGGAACATGCTGTAGAAGGTGGTGACGGTGGATACGGTGCGTCCCAGTGTATGCAGACCGATGTAGCAGAGAATGGCGCCGGCGATCTTGTGCTTCTGCCACAGCTGACCGACGGAAACGCACAGATACAGCACCATCAGGGTGGAGAGCGGCTTGACGACCGCATACAGAAGGGTCAGAAAGACACCGCCCGCACGGACATAGGAGAAGGCTTCCGCGATCTCCCGAAGGGGGAATTCCTCATTCAGGAGTGTGGAGAGGGAACCGAAGAAGCCGCTGAACATCAGCAGGAGCGAAAGACCCGTGAGCAGATACGCCGCACAGAGCCAGATATAACCGGTGATCATGCGTGCATGCAGCAGATCGGGTGTCGCCACGGGCAGTGTAAAGGTCAGATAACCCTCTGGTGAGTAGAGGCTCCGGTAATAGCGGACCACCAGATAGATCAGCGTCCCGATGTTCGCCGCCATCACGGCGATGACATAAAGGATGAACCAGGTGAAGTAGCTGGAAACCAGCGCCGCGGAACGCGCGTCGGAGGAATTTTCGGGGAGTCGGAACAGCGTGAGGGAGTGCAGCAGGATAAAGCCCGCGATCCCGATGACGAGGAGGACGGCGTCCAGCAGTGCGAGGATCCGCCAGGTGGCTTTGAATTCATGTGCGATCAGTTTTACCAGCATCGGTACACCTCCCGGAACAGTTCGTCCACGCTCTTTCCTTCCCGTTGTCTGATATTGTCGGTGGAATCATAGAGGGCTACGCGTCCCTGCTGCAGGAACAGCGCCTCCTGCAGGATATCCTGCACATCCGCGATCAGATGGGTCGAGATGAGCACCGTTGCGCCCGGATCGCAGTTGGTGAGGATCGTATGCAGGATGAAGTCTCTGGCGGCGGGATCGACACCCGCAATGGGTTCATCCAGCAGATAAAGCCTGGCATGGCGGCTCATGACGAGGATCAGCTGCACCTTTTCCTTGGTCCCTTTGCTCAGCGTCTTCATCTTGCAGCCGGGATTGATCGAGAGGCCGGTGAGCAGCCGGTAGGCCTTGGGCTTGTCAAAATCGGTGTAGAAATCCGCAAAATACTCTACCGCCTCATTCACCGTCATGCCGTCGCTCAGGTAAGTCCTGTCCGGCAGATATGAGGTGATGGCCTTGGTGGCGGGCCCCACCGGCATGCCGTCCACGAAGATCGAGCCGGAGGTCGGCGTGAGCAGGCCGCAGATCATCTTGATGAGCGTCGTCTTGCCGCTGCCGTTGGGACCGAGCAGACCGATGATCCGGCCGGCGTTGAGATTGAGATTGATGTTGTCGATGGCGGGCAGGGCATGGTTATAGGATTTGGTCAGCCCGCGAAAGGACAGAATGTCATTCATGCTTTATCCTCCTGTGGCGGTGCGGGAAACAGGATCGCCGCCGCAGGTATTATTATATCACAAGTGAGACGGGTGGGAGAGCCGATATGGAAGAATACGCGAGAAAGCAGGCAACGGGAACACTGGCGGAGGCTTTATCCGGATCGGCGCCGGAACAGCCGCTTGAGATCTGTCTGGAACCGCGCGTCTACGAGGAAAAGATCCTCGTCAGGCACAGGGATCTCATCCTGTCCGGGGCCGGTGAAAAAACAGTGCTCCTGTGGCATGACGGCGCGGCCGTGATGATGGAGGACGGGTTCCGGCGGGGGACCTTTCGCAGTTACACGGCCTTTTTCATCGGGGAGCGGCTCGTGCTCCGGGATCTGACGATCCGCAACGATGCCGGAGACGGGCGCGCCGCGGGTCAGGCAGTGGCGGCGGCGATAGACTGCGCGTCGGTCTATGCCGAGAACTGTGTGTTTGATTCCTGTCAGGATACGCTTTTTCTCGCGCCGCTGCCGGATGAGGAACGTCAGCCGCGCGGATTTGAGGGACCGACGGAACACACGGAAAGGAGAAGAACGAAGCAGTATTTCCGGCATTGCCGCATCATCGGCGATGTGGATTTCATTTTCGGCGGAGCGGACGCTGTTTTTGAGGAATGCGAGATCGTCTGCAGAAACCGCGGCGAGCAGGTGAACGGTTATATTGCGGCACCCTCGGGACGCGGAAGCGACACGGGGTTCCTGTTTATCCGGTGCAGGATCACGGCGGAGGAGGGAACGGCGCCGGGTTCGTATTATCTCGGGCGCCCCTGGAGACCGGAGGGACGGGCGGCATATATTGACTGTATCTGTGACGGGCATATCTCACCCGCGCGGTTTTCGGGATGGCGGGAGAGAGGTGTGATCGAAGAAGAAGCGGCCTTTGCCGAATGCGGGACGAGACGGCCGGACGGTGCGCCGGCAGATCTGAACGGAAAAAACCCGCAGGTCACCGTGCCGGATGCCCGCGGGAGAGAAGAACTGTTAAGAAGGGCGGCAGAGATCTACTCCGCGGTGAGCAGTTCCGTATAGGCAAGGAGCAGAGGGGCGACGCCCTTGGCGTCATTCTCCACGACGGGTTCGCTGAAGTAGTAATCCAGTGAACCGTCCCGGTGCTGTTTGCCGCCGAGACCGGCGACCAGGCAGATACCGCCCAGCTGCAGGGAACCGTCTTCCTTTTTGCCGAGATATCGCTCCGTGGTGCCGTAGAAGGCTTTTTCCGCGATTTCGTGATAGCGGGCGGGCAGGAAGCCCAGACGGATGGCGCGTAAGATCCCCGCCGCGATCAGCGCCGTGCCGGAGGTTTCGCGGTAATTGCGGGGATCCTCCGGTCTGTCCACCACCTGCAGGAACATGCCGTCCTCCTGCTGATAGGGCAGCAGCGCACCTGCCAGATCCTCCAGCATCCCCTGCAGATAGCGGCGTTCATAGTACATGGATTCATCGGTGGCTGCAGCGGTATCCACCAGAGCCAGCGTAAACCAGCCGATCGCCCGCAGCCAGAAATTTCTGCTCCGGCCGGTTTCGGGATCCGACCAGTACATCTGTCTGCTGTCATCATAACCGTGGTAGTAGAGACCGGTCTTTTCGTCTTTCAGGAACCGTTCCACATTGACGAACTGGCGGAAACTGTCCTGACAGCCCTGCATGCCGTTGAAGCGGGTTTCGTATTCCATGTAGAAGGGCTGTGCCATATAGAGACCGTCCAACCACACCTGATGCGGGTAGATGCCCTTGTGCCAGAAATTGCCGTCCGGGATGCGCGGCATGGTATCCAGCTGGGACCGCACCAGATCCATGGCTTTTCTGTATTTTTCCTTGCCGGTGAGATCGTACAGACGGAAGAGATTCTTGGCCGGATTGATGTTGTCGAGATTGTATTCTTCCGTGGAATAGGTGCGGATACTGCCGTCCTCCTCGACGAAGCCGGAGACGAAGCGGTCGGCGAAATCCAGATAACGGTCCTCGCCGGTGATCCCGTACAGAGTCAGGATCGCGTTGATCATGCAGCCGTCGATATAGTTCCATTTATTGGGGACACCGTTCCGGATCCGTTCGATGTTCCACATGGGATGTTCGGAATCCGAATGAGAGAGGAGTTCATCGATGTATTCCCGCAAGAGAGCGTCGGTTTCCTGTCTGTTCATGGGCATGTCCGCCTTTCTCCAAGTCTGATGTACGGATTAAGTGTATTTTATCACAGGAATATGGTAAAATAATAGCGTTCGGTCATATAAAAACATGCGTTATTGAATGATCAGAGACGGAGTAATATCATGGGATTTCTGGACCGGTTTCGCCCGGATAGAAAAAAAGAAGATTCTCTCGAGGCGCAGCGCAAACGGGAGGAGGAAGAGAAGAGGGAACTCACGGAGAAACAGCGCAGGGAGCACGAAAAGCTCGCCTGGCCGCAGATCAGGCCGCTCTCTCCCGTGCGCGTCAAGGATGACCGTGGCAATGAGCGTGTGGCGTCCCCGCTTCAGGATTCCGTTCCGCCGAACCGGAAGGATGAGATCGGGCCGCTGATCTACGAGCCTGCGATGAACGCCGAGGCGATCCGTTTTCTGTCGGTGCAGGAGCTGATCTTTCTGCTGACCGCTATGGAGGCTTTTCACCGGGAGGCGCCGCTGCATGATTTTGAAGAGAACCGCCGGATCGTCTACAATGAGATCTTAAACCGGGTACGGAATGCCGGACGTCTCTATGTGCTCATCGATCTGACAACGGGATATCCTTTTCTGGAGCACGGGTACGCGCTCATCTATTCCGAGGAGGAATACGCGCATGCGGCCGCAAATGTATACGCGGCACAGTTCCGCAGGCTTCTCGTGCAGTGCGCCGGTGCGGAGGGAGGTCCCACGCCCGCGGGCTTTTTTGAAATGCTCTACTATATGGGTGCGGAACGGATGCTGCTGGACAACGGATACTACGGTGTCCGCATCGAGCGTTCCCAGATCATGGCTCCGCCAAATGTGACAGGCACGGAGAAACTGCCGCCGCTCAATCCGCCGCTGAATTACGCGCTCTGTGATTTTCTGTCGGAGGTGCGCTGGCCGGTGAAATATGAGAAGCGCGATGCGATCCTCAGGGAGAAGGAGGCGAAGATGTGGTCTCTGATCCGGAGTTCTCATTTCATCGTGCCGATGCAGCAGGAGAGTCCCGTTGAACTGGTGGGGGACAAACTGAAGCTGGGAAAGGATACCAAGCTGCGCTTTCCCATGGTGACGGGGCCTGACGGCAAGACCTACCTGCCGGTGTTCACCGACGGCCCGGAATTCTCCGGAAAATATGCCAAGGAGGGCTGGAACGGCGCAGCCTTTTTATGGAAGGATGTCCTGTCCCTGATCACGGAACGGGACGGACTGATCGTCAATCCCATGACGCATAAGGCGGTATTGTCCAAGGAACGGATCGCGCAGATGGAGACGGCTGCCGCCCTGCAGAGCGGCGGACTGAAACACGACTGACAAGGCCGCGGCAGACTGACCGTTTTCCTTCAGACCTGCCAGCCTCCGTCAAGAGCGATGATCTGCCCTGTGAGATAAGACGGCGCGGCAAGAAGCGCCAGTACGGTCTCTGCCACATCCTGCGTGGTTCCAAAGCGTCCTGCGGGGATCTCTTCTTTCAGTATTTCCAGTTCCTCTTCCGATAAATGTTCCCGGTTCATATCGGTATCGATGACGCCGCAGGCGATCGCATTCACGGGGATCCCGGAAGGGGCCAGTTCTTTGGCAAGGGACCGGGTGAGTGCGTCCAGACCGCCCTTGGCGGCACTGTAGGCAGTCTCCATCGCGGCTCCGCGGCTTCCCCATACAGATGAGATATTGATGATCCGGGCAGCTTCGCTTTGCAGGAGGAGCGGGACCGCGTATTTCAGGATGTGGAAGGGCCCTGTCAGATCGGTCGCCAGGATATCGTTCAGATCGGTCTCCGGAAGTTCCTGCAGCAGGCCGAACCGCGAGATGCCGGCATTGTTGATGACGATGTCCAGAGAGGAGAGCCCGGACAGAGCCGTTCTGCAGGCTTCGGGATCCGCCACGTCAAATACGAGAGGAACGCAGGGGATCTCATAGCGATCTTCCAGCGAGGCGGCAAACCGCTGCAGTTCTTCCGCGCTTGAGCGGCAGGTGACGGTCAGCCGCGCTCCCGCCGCGGCCAGGCTCTCCGCCACTGCGCGTCCGATCCCGCGCGAAGCGCCGGTGATGAGGACGGATTTGCTTTTCAGGTCGGATTGTTTCATAATAGTATAATAGCATATTATGCGGCAGGGAGGACATTTTTATGTATGATACAGTGATCATCGGTGCGGGACCCGCCGGCATGGCTGCGGCGATCTATGCGATGCGTGCCGGTCTGAATCTCGCACTTATCGAGAAGAATCCGGTCAGCGGCGGACAGGTGCTGAACACCTGGGAGGTGGACAACTATCCGGGACTGCCGGGGATCAACGGTTTTGATCTCGGCATGAAATTCAAGGAACATGTGGACCGGCTTGCGGCCCCCTGCATCGATGATGAGGTGACGGGGATCGTGAGAGAGGAGACGGCGGATGCGGCTGTCTACAGGATCCGGCTCGCGGAGGGCGGAGAGCTCGTCAGCCGTACGGTGATCCTGGCAGCAGGTGCTTCCCACGCCAGACTCGGTGTCCCCGGGGAGGAGGCACTGACCGGTAAGGGCGTCTCCTACTGTGCCACCTGCGACGGCAACTTTTTCCGCGGCCGTGAGGCGGCGGTGATCGGCGGCGGAGATGTGGCGGTGGAGGATGCCATCTATCTCTCGCGGATCTGCTCCCGTGTCACACTGATCCACAGACGGGATGCACTCAGAGCCACCAAAGTACTGCAGGAGGAACTGTTCGGGATCTCCAATATCACGGTACGCTGGAACACTGTGGTGAAAGAGATACAGGGGACGGACCGGGTGACCGGATTAACCCTGGAAGATACCGTAACCGGTGCGCGGGAGACGCTGGCCGTGGACGCAGCATTTGTGGCGGTCGGGATCCTGCCGGATACGGGACTGGCAGCAGGACTGGTGGAGACCGATGCGGGCGGGTATATCCCGGCCGGGGAAGACGGTGCCACTGCTCTTCCGGGCTTTTTTGTCGCCGGCGATGCGAGGAAGAAAAGGCTCCGGCAGATCGTGACGGCCGTGGCGGACGGGGCCAACGCCGCAACGGCGGTACAGGATTATCTCATGCGGCTGAAAAAGTGAATTTCATAGTTTTTTCATAAACCGCTATTGACAAAAAGTGCCTCTGCGGCGTATATTTGTAATCGTCTGAAACATTTGTAACATTTCCGTAACATATGAAGAGAGGGACGAGAAGAAAACTGCATACGACCGCCGCCTGCATGCTGGCCGCCGCGCTGTTCATGAACAGCGGCGTGCCTGTTTTTGCGTCTACGGATAAGGTCACCTCGGTCCTTCCTTCCGCGGGAGCGAATTTTGCCGTCTCCAGCGGACAGGTCTCTCTTTCCACACTGCAGGGTACGGAGGGGATGAATGCCGCGGCGATGGCTCAGTTCGCCACGACGCTTCCCGAGGGAACGGAGCTCAAGAATATCACGGATGCTCCGGTGCCCAAGGCATCCCGTGTGGGTGATGCGATCTTAAAGGATATCCAGTCCGCCACGGGAGCCAAGACGCTGTCCGATGTGGCTCCGCAGTTCAAGGATTCCGATTCCGGCATGAGCAGCAAAGAGGAGGATGAAGCACTCTTCCGTACGCTCGTCATCGCGGATGTCAACAGCAACAGTTATGTCAATGTCCGCAGCGGCCCCGGAGAAGACAATTCCGTTATCGGTAAGCTCTATGATAATTCCGTCGGTACCTATGTAAGTGAGGAGAACGGCTGGTACAAGATCCAGTCCGGATCCGTGACGGGTTATGTTAAGGGAGAGTATTGTGTGACCGGCGAAGCGGCCGTTGAGATGGCCCGTCAGGTCGGTACCCGTATCGCGACGGTGACCACGACCACCCTTAAGGTGCGCAAGGATCCCAGTCTCGACGCCGAAGTGCTGGGTCTGGTGCCCATCGATGATCAGCTCGTCGTCCACGAGGAGCTGGATGGCTGGGTCAAGGTCGACGTCGAAGAAGGTGAAGGCTATGTCTCTCTGGATTACGTGAAACTCTCCACGGAGTTTGTCAAGGCGGAGTCCAAGGAGGAAGAGGAAGCACGTCTGGCCAAGGAGCGTGCGGCGAGAGCGGCAGCCAATGCGGCGGCCAAGAAGGGGACCAAGGGTTCCAGCAACGGCAAGATCAAGAGCGCCATCGCCTACACGACGGAATCCAGTTCCATCGGACAGGCAGTCGCGAGATTCGCCCAGCAGTTTGTCGGCAATCCTTATGTATACGGCGGTACGAGCCTGACAAACGGCGCCGACTGCTCCGGATTCGTCATGAGTGTCTACTCCAACTTCGGTGTGAAGCTGCCGCATTCGTCAGCGGCCGACAGGACGCAGGGCGCGGCGGTCGACGGACTCGCAAACGCGCAGCCGGGTGACATCGTGTGCTACTCCGGTCACGTGGCCATCTACATCGGCGGAGGCAAGATCGTGCATGCTTCCACATCCAAGACGGGCATCATCATCTCGGATGTGGGCTACAGAGCGCCGCTGGCGATCCGCAGGATCTTCTGATACAGACGATCGGTCCGTGTGCGAACAAGCCCTTCGGCAGATTTGTCGAAGGGCTTTCAATATGGTATAATGCTCTTATCGGGTTGCTGTTTACAGACCGCCCGTGACTGCTCAGGGTCATGCGGCGACAGATCAAACAGAAAGCGAGGCGTCAATATGCAGTTTATCATCACGGGCAGGAATATCGACATCACTCCTGGTCTCAGGAGCGCGGTGGAGGACAAGATCGGCAGGCTGGAGAAATACTTCACGCCGGATACCGTCGTCAATGTGACGCTCACCGTGGATAAGGAACGTCATAAGATCGAGATCACCATTCCCGTTAAGGGCAGCATCATCCGTTCGGAGCAGGTATCCAACGACATGTATGTCTCCATCGATCTCGCACAGGAGATCATCGAGAGACAGCTCAAGAAGTATAAGAGCAAGCTCATCGACAAGCATCAGCAGGCGGCCACCAACTTTAAGAAGGAGTATATCGACAATGATTTCTTCGAGGAAGAGGAGATCCGGATCGAGCGTGTCAAGAAATTTGACATCAAGCCCATGTATGCCGAAGATGCGGCTGTGCAGATGGAACTGCTCGGGCATAGTTTCTACATCTTTGTGAATGCGGAGACCGGTGAGACGAATGTGATCTACAAGAGAAAAGGTAACAGCTACGGATTGATCGAACCTGAAAAATAGGAACGGTCGCCGGATATCAGATCATCGTTTATGCCGCGGGAAGATCCTCCCGCGGCATTTTTATCGTGAGCATACGCCAGGCAAAGAATACGGCGGGGAAGAAGGTGCAGACATAGGCGAGCGGCTGCGCTTCCTGGATACCGGCGAGACCGCGCAGCGACGAGAGGATGAGGAGCAGGGGGATGAAGAAGATCCCGCTCCTGAGAGAGGAGAGGATCGACGCTGCCAGTTTCTGACCGGTGCTCTGCAGGAGCATCTCGGTGATCATGGTCGCGGGCAGGAACAGCAGGGAGGCACATTGCAGCCGCAGTGCCCTGGTACCGATGGCGATGACGGCCGGATCGTTGCGGAAGATCCCGATGACACGGTCGGAAAAGACGGAAACGATGATCAGAGTTCCGATCATGAGGAATTCCGAGAACACCAGCGTGAAACGATATGCCTTGCGGACTCTTGTATATCTGCCGGCGCCGTAATTGAACGCGCTGACCGGCTGGAAGCCCTGACCGATCCCCAACGCCATCGAGAAGACGAAGAAGCTCACACGGGAAACGATGCTCATGGCGGCGATCGCCTCATCACCGTAGGGCTGCGATCTCCAGTTGAGGATGATGGTGGCGATGCTTCCCAGACTCTGCCGCAGCATGCTGGGGAGTCCGGTGGCGCAGATATTGCCGATGGCGGCCGGCGAGAACAGGATGTTGCGCACGGAGAGTCTGGTGGTCGTCCGTCCCGTGAGGAACATGGAGAGCAGGATCGAGAAGCTTGTGATCTGGGAGAGACAGGTGGAAAGCCCCGCACCCGCGATCCCCATCTTCAGGGCGAACATAAACAGCGGATCGCCGGCGATATTGAGGATACCCCCGGCGGTCAGACCGATCATGCCGAGCATGGCTTTCCCCTCGTAGCGCAGGATGTTGTTCAGAGTAAAACTCGCTGTAGCAAAAGGTGCCGAGATCAGCAGGTAGGAGAGATAGATCCGTGCTTCGGGAGCGATCGTCGGCGTGCTCCCGAGAAAAGTGATGAGCGGATCGATAAAGCAGGCGGAGAGGACGGCGAGGATACATCCCAGTGTGAGGGAGCCAAAGAAGGCAGTGGAAGCGGTGTGACTCGCTCCGTTCGGATCTTTGGCACCCAGCTGTCTGGAGAGGATGCTGCCTCCCCCCTGTCCGAACATGAAGCCTACAGCCTGCAGCACGGCCATATGACCGAAGACAACACCCACCGCTGCGGCGGATGCCGTGCCGAGCCGTCCCACAAAGGCATTGTCCACCAGATTGTAGAGATTGGTCACAAGCATCGAGATCACCGTGGGAACCGCCAGGATACAGATCAGGCGGCGTACGGGGGTCTCGGTCATTTTTTTATACTGGGTCACCTGGGAATTGGTCATATGCAGTATTCTACCATATAAATCGTATTGTCCAGTATAAATAACGCATGATATTATATTGTGGCAGGATCGTCCTGTCTGTCTTGAAGCATCGGCAGCCCCGTGCTATGATGGTTGTCGTGAATGCAACAGTGTGGAAGAAACGATCTCTGTGGATCCTTTCGGTTTTCGGGATCCTGCTGGCCGGCGTGCTGCCGGCTTTTTTCCATGAGATGGCTTCTGTGCGGCTGTCGGAATGTATCGGCTCGCGCGGGGAGATCGAGGCATTGCGTACGGACAGAACGGAGCAGGCCGGACTCGCGGACGGGCTTTTTTTTGACGGACAGCAGCTGATCCGGGATGAAGAAACGGGGATCTGGTATTACTCTCTTACGCGGGGCAGTGCAAAAGCAGGCGATCCTGTCGTACGCGTTGTCTCCGGCAACGGGAAGGTGCGTCTCCTGATGAACGGCGGTCTCCCGGATCAGGAGAGCATCCGGGAGAATGAGTCCCGGGAATTATTCTTCTATGATAATGCGCATTATGAGACGGCAAGCCTGATCTGCACCACGCTGCCGCTGATGCGGATCACATGTGACGGGGAGATCTCGCCGGACAGGGAAGTCGTCAGCGATGTGCATGTCACATTGTATGATAACCGTTCCCGGGTCACGGATCGTTTGCTGCAGTCCGATGCGACGCTGCATGTCCGCGGGCGTACGACGGTCCATTACCCCAAGCATTCCTACCGGATATCGCTGAAACGCCGGTCTGCTTCCGGTGACAGGGAGGTCAACAACGACCTGTCCCTGCTCGGGATGCGGAGCGATGACGACTGGATCCTCTACAGCGCATACAATGATCATGAAAAGGTGCGCAATGTGTTCTGCAGCAATCTGTGGTCTGTCAGCTGCGGTACGGATAACAGGGACGGCCGCGATACGGGGACGGAATACCGTTATGTGGAACTGTTCCTGAACGGGAGGTACGACGGCCTCTATGCGTTAGGCTATCCGGTGCAGTCCAAGGCTTTTCGCTACGGAAAGGATTCGGACAGAGAGTGTCTCTATAAGGTCAATGATTTCGGTGATGACAACCGGCTGTATTTTGACAGGGAAGGGACGATCGTGGGATATGAGCCCGACCGGGAGCCCGCGAAGGGGGATCCGCGCGGACTCCTGAAGAAGTACTACACCACGCTCGGGCTGTACGGAGATGATAACGAAGTGCTCCGCAAGGGGATCGATGTGGACAATGCGATCGATTTCTGGCTGTTTGTGGATCTGATCCAGGGCATCGACAACCGGATCAAGAACTATTATCTGGGGCTCACCGAAGAGAACGGGACCGTTCGGGCGCTCTATGCGCCGTGGGATATGGACGCGTCCTGGGGCCGGAGCATCGACATGAGCACCTATGAGTATCCGGCGGATATGGATGTGATCTTCCGGAGCGGATATCTCTACCGGCTGATCGCGAACGGCGATCCCGCGATCCGTAGAGCCGTCACGGAGAAATACGCTTCGCTGAGAAAGGGGGCCTGGTCCGATGCCGCCATCATGGGGATGCTGGACGGACTGGAGACGGATATCTACGGTTCGGGGGCTTTTCTGAGAGACCGGGTGAGATGGCCGGACGGGAACTACTGGGATTCGGACAAGGGGCTGTCCGATCTCCGGACATTTGTCGCCGCAAGGCTCGCGTATATGGATGCCCGGATGACGGATCCGGACTGGGAGGCTTATACGGATGTGTATCCGGCATCCTTTGGTGTGTACGAAGAGGAACGGATGCTGAGCACGCTTCGTCAAGAAGGGGTGAAACCGTTGATCCTCATGGAGATCCTGAATCCCGCTGTCTGGGAGGAAGATTATTACCGTCCGTTCTATGATGAGATGGGGATCGAAGAAGGGGTGCGGATGGATGTTCCGGAGACGCTGCGCGGATTTCTCCGGGAGTGCGGCCTGCGGGAGGAGATCACGGCAGATACAAGGGCTGTTCTGTGGGTGCCCGGAGAGGAAAATGCCTGTTCTGTGCAGACAGGCGCTTCGGTGGATACTTCCATGGGAACGCTGGCCTGTTTCGAGGGAGAGGAAGGCGCCTACGGCATTTATCTGAACGGAAGCGAATTCTATACGGGGTCCCGCGCACAGGACGAGGGGATCGATATCCGCATCATCTGGCAGTTCCCGGAGGATGAGTCTCCATATGTGGCGTCGGAGTGGACCTTTCGCTGAAAACGGTGAACCGTATTGAAAAACCCCGGCGGATCACCGCCGGGGTTTTCATATTCTCGGGTATTCAGATCCGGTTTCTTACGGCCAGTTGACGCAGGTGCCGTTCAGGCATACGCCGGCATAACCCTTGGCGATCATTACGGCCTTGTCGGATTCGGAGATCTTGACGACCCCTTTCTTGTTTTTCGTATTGACGGTGAAATAATTGTTGCCGTCGGACTGCACCACGCCGCCGGGGATGAGCTTGGGCATCGTCCCGGAACCGTCGGATACGGAGAAGGAGGCGAGCTCCGCGCCTTTTGCGTCATAGAGCATCTCTACGGTATCATCGCGGATCAGGGAGATGGTCCCGTTCTTCTTGCTGCCCTTTAAGGGCGCGGCATTGGACTTGGAGACAACGGTCTGGCCGGAGGGAGCGGTCTTTGTGCCGGAGGCAGGCTGCACATAGATCTCGACCGAGGCGTAGCATTCGATATCCTCGGCGGTCATGCCGGGGAAGTTGCGGTCATCAACATAGAAGTAGAAGAAGACATTACCGCCGCGCTCATCCTCTCCGATATGAATGATGGGCTGTGTCGTGCCGGCCTTCCAGCCGCATTCGCAATAGGTCTTGCTGCTGGTGGCACCGGTGATGAAATAGGTATAATCGTAATGTGAATAGAAGTAATTGAGCTTGAGTGAATCACCGGCTTTGACCTTGGCGACGCGCGGGTCGATATCAAAAAACGCGGGATAGGTATCGTCGCCCCAGACATCCATGTAATTGTTCGGGATCTCGTCCGACGCCTGTGACTTCAGCGCGAATGACGGCGAAACGGACGCCGTGACGGCTACGATACCTGCCAGTGCAACCGCCGCAACTGTCTGAAAAATCTTTGCTTTCATGTTGGCTTCCTCCCCTGATCGATCCGATCCCGTGATCGGCATTCATATAAACTTACTATATTATACTACGACACCTGTTCGTCAATATCCACAAAAATTTTCAAATTTCCATCAAAATAGTGGATATTTTTAACAAGGATTGTTAGAATGTTGATATCATTTCAATCCATCATCGGAGGGGGTAGCTATGAGCAGCAACATGTTGGCAATGATCCTGGCCGGAGGCCGGGGAAGCCGTCTGCATGAGCTGACGAACCGGGTGGCAAAGCCCGCAGTCGGCTACGGCGGCAAGTACAAGATCGTGGATTTTCCTCTTTCCAACTGCGCCAATTCCGGCATCGATGTCGTCGGCGTCCTGACCCAGTATGAATCTGTCCAGCTGAATTCCTATGTGGCAGCGGGTACCCGCTGGGGGCTTGATACCAAGGACAGCGGTGTGTTTGTCCTGACACCCAGGGAAAAAGCCGATTCCGGGCTGGATGTCTATCGCGGCACGGCAGATGCGATCTCCCAGAATATCGATTTCATTGATACCTATGATCCGGACTATCTGCTGGTGCTGTCCGGCGATCACATTTACAAGATGAATTATGCCAAGATGCTGGAGTATCATCAGGAGCACAACGCGGATGCCACGATCGCGGTCATCGGTGTGCCCATGAGAGAAGCCAGCCGCTTCGGCATCATGAACACGGACGGCAACGGCCGGATCGTGGAGTTCGAAGAGAAGCCGAAGAAGCCCAAGTCCAATCTGGCCTCCATGGGGATCTATATCTTCAATTGGAAGCTGATGCGCAAGATGCTCCTTAAGGATATGAAGGATCCGAACTCCAGCCATGATTTCGGCAAGGACTTCATACCCGTCATGCTGAACGAGGGCCGCACGCTGTGCGCCTGGGAGTTTAAGGGATACTGGAAGGATGTCGGCACCATCGATTCCCTGTGGGAAGCGAATATGGATCTGCTGGATGACAAAAACGAGCTGAACCTCAATGATCCCACCTGGCGCATCTACACCGAGGATGCGGCGGTGCTGCCGCAGTACATCGGGCCGGAGGCTAAGATCAAGCGGGCATATATCACGCAGGGCGTGGAAGTGGAAGGCTCCGTCACACATTCCGTTCTCTTCACCAATTCCCGAGTGGGAGTCGGTGCCAAGGTCGTGGATTCGGTCCTGATGCCCGGTGCCGTGGTGGAGGAAGGAGCCGTCGTCAATCGAGCGCTCGTGGCGGATGGTGTCCGTATCGGCAAGGGGGCTGTCGTCGGCAAGAAGAACAGCGAGAATATCCTGCTGGTCGCTGAAAACGTGGCAGGGAAGGAGGTCTAAGGCGATGGCGAACAAGGCATTCGGAGTGATCACCTCGGCAGCCGGCAGCTTTCATGTGGAAGGACTTCATGATTACCGGCCGATCGGTGCGTTTTCCTTCCTCGGCAGATACCGTGTGATCGATTTCCCTATTTCCAATATGAGCAATTCCGGGATCGACCAGATCCAGGTCTATGTGAGTTCCCGCCCGCGTTCCATCGCGGAGCATATCGGGACGGGACGTCATTACAATATCAACTCCAAGAGAGGGAAGCTGCAGCTGCTGTTCACGCAGATCAACAATCCCCAGTCGATTTACAATAATAATATCGCAAGTTTTCTGGAGAATTACGAGATCATCGAGCGCATGCACCTGCCCTATGTGGTCGTGGCTCCCAGTTACATGGTCTACAAACAGGATTACGGCAAGCTCCTGGATGATCATGTGGCGAGCGGCGCCGATGTGACCCTGCTGTATCACCGTGTCAATGACGCCAGAGATTCCTATCTGGGCTGCAGCGTGCTCAATCTCAATAAGCAGAAGGGGGTTCTGTCCATCACGCCCAATATGGGCACGGCGAATGAGAAGAATATCTTCATGGATACCTATGTGATGTCCAAGGAACTCTTCCTCGATCTCATCAAGCAGGCGAAGGCGCTTTCCTCCGTTTATACGCTGACGGATATCGTCTCCCTCAAGGCGGATGAGCTGGACGTGCGGGGTGTGGCACACCGCGGGACCTTTGCGGCGGTGACGAGCCTGAATGATTACTACAATGCCAATCTGGGTCTTCTTGACCGCGACAAGGCGGACGATCTGTTCCGCTCCAACTGGCCGATCTATACGCGTACGACCAATGCCTGTCCGACCAAATACTTTGATACGGCGGATGTGCGCAAGTCCATGATCGCCAACGGCTGTATCATCGAGGGCAAGGTGGAGAATTCCATCATCGGCCGCGATGTGATCATCCGCAAGGGTGCGGTGGTGAAGAACTCCATCGTGCTGGCTTATACGGAGGTCGGCGAGGGCGTGCGGATCGAGAACACGATCGTTGACAAATGGGCCAAGATCACGCATATCAAGGAAATCGTCGGCGCACCGGATCATCCGGACTACGTGAAGCGGGGCGACACGATCTGACCGGACCGCGATCATTTCCATTAAGAAAAGAAACTGCCGCACGATCCGTGCGGCAGTTTTTTATCGGAGCGGTTTGGCGGCACCGGTCAGCCGGCCTCCATGATCCCGGCGATCGACCGGTCATAGGGGGGACGCAGGATCCCCGCCGGTGTGATGATGGCCGTGATGAGATCATGGTCCGTGACATCAAACGCGGGATTGCAGATATCGAAACATGCTTCCGAGGGAGCCATCCGCTCCCTGTACCAGAGTTCCGACACCTCATCCGGATCGCGCTGTTCGATGACGATGCCGGCACCGGTCGCGGTATGGATATCGATCGTGGTGAGCGGCGCACAGATGTAGAAGGGGATCCCGTAGTGCTTTGCCAGGATCGCCACACCGCTCGTGCCGATCTTGTTGGCGGCATCGCCGTTGGCGGCCACCCGGTCGCATCCCACGAAAACGGCGTTGATGTGACCTTCCTTCATCAGATAGGATGCCATATTGTCACAGGCCAGTGTGGTCCGGATCCCGGCGGATGAGAGTTCGTAGGCGGTGAGCCTCGCGCCCTGCAGGAGAGGCCTTGTCTCATCGCAGTAGACATGCAACTGCATTCCCCTCTCATGGGCCAGATAGAACGGTGCGGTGGCGGTACCGTAACGCACCGTGGCCAGACGGCCCGCATTGCAGTGCGTGAGAACGCCGTCCCCGTCTTTTAACAGGGTCAGGCCGTATTCGCCGATCCTGCGGCAGGCTTCGATATCCTCATCACGGATCGCGACGGCTTCCCGGTGCATGGCTTCTGTCACGCTATTCTTCAGCGTTGGCCAATCCGCGCTGTCTGCTTCAAGATGCTTCAGCGCACAGGACTCCATGCGCGTGAGCGCCCAGGACAGGTTGACGGCGGTCGGCCTGGAGGCATTCAGATGATCCTTCCGTTCCCGGAGATCCCGGACGAAGTCTTCGCGATTATCCGCCGTGCTTTTTTTCATCAGCAGATAAAGTGCGAAGCCGGCAGTGACGCCGATGGCGGGGGCCCCCCGCACACGCAGCTTTTTGATCGCTTCGATGATCTCCTCCTCACCGGTTAATGAGAGCATTTCCACCCGGCCGGGCAGGAGTGTCTGGTCGATGATGCTGATACAATTGTTTTCTTCATCCAAAGATACGGTATCGGTCAGCGGATCTTTTCGCATGGGGCATCCTCCAAGTTTAACGATTCACATTATTAAAAAATCATAAAATTCGTCATTTTGCACAAAAAAAAGCAAATTTTACTTGTATTATTCGCAAATCCATATATAATAGTCAATCGGGGACGGGAACGCCCCCATGTAACTTTCACTTATTTTACAAGAGGAGGAAAAAAAAGTGAAGAAAAAAGTATTATCTCTCATCCTGAGCTCTGTCATGGTCGCGAGCATGCTCGCCGGCTGTGGCGAGTCCGCTCCCGCGGCTGCGCCCGTTGCTGATGCACCGGCCGCCACGGAGGCACCCAAGGCCGAGGAAGCTCCCAAGGCTGAGGAGAAGCCCGCAGAGGAGGCACCTGCTGCTGAGGAGCCTGCTGCTGCGGCTGAGGGCGCAACCCTCAACATCTACTGCTGGAACGAGGAGTTCAAGTCCCGTCTGACGGACCACTATCCGGGGTACGTCGAGGTGGACGGCACCCACGGCACCATCGGTGATGTGAATGTTGTCTGGAATATCACCCCTTCCGATGACAATGCGTACCAGAACAATCTGGACAACACCCTGCTTGGTCAGGACAGCGCCGCTGCCGATGACAAGATCGACATGTTCCTTGTCGAGGCTGACTACGCGCTGAAGTATGTCGACACCGACTACACGATGCCGGTTGCCGATCTTGGTATCACCGATGCCGAGCTCGCGAATCAGTATCAGTACACCAAGGACGTCATGACGGATTCCAACGGCGTGCTGAAGGGCCTCTCCTGGCAGGGCTGCCCCGGTGTCCTCATCTACAACCGTGAGGCCGCCAAGGAAGTGCTCGGCTCCGACGATCCGGCTGATGTGCAGCCTTTCGTCAAGGATTGGGCGACCTGGAATGAGACCGCGAAGACCATGAAGGACAAGGGCTACAACATGGTCGCTACGGTCAATGATGCATATCGCGTATATTCCAACAATGTATCCGGCAAGTGGGTACAGGATGGCAAGATCGTTGTCGATGCGAACATCAAGCAGTGGGTTGAGGATTCCAAGGCTCTTGTCGATGCCAAGGAGACCACGACTGCCGAGCTTTGGTCCGATGACTGGAGCAAGGGCTTCTATCCGGACGGCAAGGTATTCTGCTACTTCGGACCCGCATGGCTGATCAACTTCTGCATGGCTGCCGATCAGGAAGGCTCCATCGCCAACATCGGCGGCTGGGGCGCCACCGAAGGCCCTCAGGGCTTCTTCTGGGGCGGCACCTGGATCTGCGGCGCGGCCGGCACGGACAACCCGACCCTTGTTGCTGACATCATGAGACAGCTGACCACCAACGAGGACATCATGCTCGACATCGTGAAGAAGGACAGCGATTTCGTCAACAACAAGCCCGCTATGGAAAAGGCAGCTGCGGATGATGCGTATGCATTCTCCGTCTTCGGCGGCCAGAATCCTCTCGGCATGTTCTGCAAGGGCGCGGAGAAGATCGACCTCTCCAACCAGTGCGAGTATGACCAGGGCTGCAACGAGGAGTTCCAGGGTGCCATGAAGAACTACTTCGATGGCAATGCCAAGACCTATGAGGAGGCGCTTGATCTCTTCTACAAGGCTGTGGAAGTGAAGTATCCCGAGCTCACTCACTAATCAGCAGTAATTGATGTGCCTGCCCGGTGTATGCCGGGCGGGCACTCTTTTTCTCTCCCGCACGCGCAGGGGTGACCACGCGGAGGTTATTCATGAAGAAGGCGAAACGAAGCAAGATCGTCAGCTATAACAAATGGGGATATATCTTTCTCATACCTTTCATTGTCGTATACCTGATCTTCCAGTTTATCCCCCTTGTCTCCACCATTTATAACAGCTTTTTTGAGAATTACCGTTCCGGTCTGAAGCAGATCGGTCCGAATTTTATTGGTTTTGAGAATTACAAGACGATCCTGACCAACGGGGATCTCTTAGGATATACAAAGAACACGCTCATCATGTGGATCCTCGGCTTTATCCCGCAGATCCTGCTCTCTCTCCTGCTGGGGGCCTGGTTCACGGATCCGAGTCTGCGGCTGAAGTGCCAGCGTTTCTTTAAGACCGTCATCTATCTGCCCAACCTGATCATGGCCTCTGCTTTTGCCATGCTGTTCTTCACCCTGTTCGCGGACAGCGGGCCGATCAACTCCATGCTGATGCAGATGGGTGCGATCAGTGAACCCTACACATTTATGTCCCATGTGTGGGCGGTCCGGTTTCTGGTGGGCTTCATGAATTTCATCATGTGGTTCGGCAATACGACCATCCTGCTGATGGCCGGTATGATGGGAATCGATGTATCGCTTTTCGAAGCGGCACAGGTGGACGGCGCCAAGCCGGGGCAGATCTTCTTTAAGATCACGATGCCGCTGTTGCGGCCCATCATGGTCTATGTGTTTATCACATCCCTCATCGGCGGTCTGCAGATGTTCGATGTGCCCCAGATCCTGACAAACGGTACCGGTGATCCGATGCGCTCCTCGATGACGCTGATCATGTACCTGAACAAGCATCTCTTCAGTAAGAACTTCGGTATGGGCGGTGCGCTCTCCGTATTCCTGTTCATCATCACGGGAATCCTGAGCTTTATCGTCTACCGGTTCACGACGACGAAGAACGATTAAGGAGGGACGAGGATGAATCCGGATAAAATGAGAACCGAATCCGGCGCGAGCGTGCATGTGCGCCGTCTGATCGCCTATATCGTACTGATACTGGTCTCTTTCCTGTGCCTGTTCTGGTTCTACGTGCTTTTCATCAATGCGACGCGTTCCAACGGCGAACTGACCAAGGGCTTCACGCCGATACCGAGCACCTATCTGATCACCAACTGGAAGGGACTCCTTGCGGGCACGCTCCCGGTGTGGAACGGTCTGTTTAACAGCATGTTCATCGCTCTCGCGACGGCGGCGCTGTGCACCTATTTCTCCACCATGACCGCCTATGCGATCCATGTGTATGATTTCAAACTCAAGAAATTCATGTTCACCTTTATCCTGATGATCATGATGATCCCCACACAGGTCACCGCGCTTGGGTTCATCCAGCTGATGACGAAGATGAAGCTGATGGACAGCTTTATCCCGCTGATCGTGCCCGGTATCGCGGCGCCGATCACCTTCTTCTACATGAAGCAGTACATGGAGTCGGCACTTCCGCTGGCATTGGTGGAAGCAGCGCGTATCGACGGTGCCGGTGAATTCCGCACCTTTAACGGGATCGTGCTGCCGCTCATGAAGCCGGCGATCGCTGTACAGGCGATCTTCACCTTTGTGTCGAGCTGGAATAACTATTTCACACCGGCCCTGATCCTGCAGACCGATACGAAGAAGACGCTGCCCATCCTCATCGCCCTGCTGCGTGCGGCGGACTGGATGAAGTTCGATATGGGCCAGGTGTATGTGATGATCGCATTCTCCATCTTCCCGGTCATCGTGGTCTATCTGCTCCTGTCCAAGTACATCGTCGCAGGTGTGGCACTCGGTTCCGTCAAGGGCTGACGCGGCGTTCGCAGAGACCGCGTGGCGCGATACCCGTTTGCAGAGGCTAAACGGCAGATGACACGTTTCCACAGATATGATACAATGATCCCGGCTGATCTTTCGGCCGGGATTTTTGTCTCGTCCTAACTGCAGAGAGGATACGGGGGATGGCACAGGCGGCGACAAAGATACAGGAAACCAGAGAATTATTTGCGAATGCGGGACTGGATTATGATCAGGTCCGCTCACAGGGATTCGATTCCTATCAGCTGGCGGAGATCCAGAAGGGACTGGAAGCCGGTGTGTCCGTCATGGATTATCTCGATCCCGATATGCCCTGGACCGAGATGGAGGAATACCGGCTGGAACTGGAGCAGGGGATCGATCTCTCCGCTTACCGGAAAAAAGGCTTCTCCAGTGACCGTCTGGCACAGATCAGAGAGGGACTGGCGCAGGGGCTGGATGTCAGTCTCTATGCCGGGACGGAGTACTTCGCCGAACAGATGAAGGAGATCCGCGAGGGACTGGCCAAGGGCCTCGCTGTGATGTTCTATAAAGATCCCGCGTATAACTATATGCAGATGGCGGAGATCCGCATGGGGCTCGAGCAGAATCTGGACATTTCCCGTTATGCCGATCCCGGGATCCCGTATCGCAAGATGCATGCCATCCGGGATGCTCTTGCCCATGGGATGACGCTTGACGATGAGACGATCGCGCGATTCGAAGCAGGTGTGATCGAGCAGATCGTAAAGGCCAGATCCATGGGGGTCGATGTCCTCGGTTATGCGCAGGACGGCTATGACGCGGAACAGCTCAGAGAGATCCGTCTCGCGCTCTATGTGCGCATCAAGGATTTTCCCAAATATATCAATAAACAATACCGGGGAGAGAGTCTCAAGGAGATCCGCCTGGGACTCGAATCCGGAGTGGATGTGACCCGTTACGCCTCGTTGGAGTACGGCTGGGAGCAGATGCGGGAGATCCGTCTGGGTCTGGAAGCCCGTGTGAATACACGCGTATATGAGAAACCGCTCTACAATGCACGGCAGATGCGGGAGATCCGCAAAGGTCTGCAGGAAGGACTGGATGTCGGATACTATACCAGCATGGTCTACTCCTCCCGCGAAATGCGGACGCGCAGGCATGCCATGCTGGACGTCCTGAAGAAAAAGGGAGAACGTGCGGATGTCGGAGAGGCGTTGGAAGGCGTCACACAGGGTATCAACACTTCGACGATGCAGGGTGTTGAGCAGGATGAGAAGGAACTGATCAGGAAGGGTATGCCTTTTATCAAGGTCTCATCCAAGGGAATCAAGGCGGAGCTCTATATCCCGTTCAAGGTGGGACAGCCCGAATACACAGTGGATATGATCAGCGATATCCTCAAGAAGGAAGGCATTGTGTACGGGGTCGATTTCAGTGCCGTGGCGGATCTTGTGGAGAAGAAGCACTACAACCGGTATGTCACGGTGGCGAACGGCAAGCCGGCCAAGCCCGGCAGAGACGGTGCCTACAAGTTCTTTTTTGACACCAATGTTCCGTCCACACCGGCCATCATGCCGGATCTGTCACTTCTCTATGATGATGTGAAGTACTTCGAGCTGGTCAAGGCCGGACAGAAGATCGCCGAATACCGGGATGCCGAATACGGCGAGCCCGGCAGGACGGTGCGCGGAGAGGAGATCCCGCCGGTAAAGGGCAGGGAATACCCTGTGCTCAAGGGACAGGGTATCATGATCATGGAGGATAAGAAGAGTTGGTGCGCCACGATCTCCGGCAGCATCCGGATCGAGGACTTTGTGGTCGCCGTAAAGCCTGTGGAGACACTGGAGGAAGCACGGGATCCCAAGGTCAAATATGAATATCCGGGGAGTGTGCTGATCCTGGGCAATGTCACAAAGGGAGTGACGATCCGCGCCAAAGGGGATATCGTGGTGCGCGGGAAACTGGAAAGTGCCCGTCTGGATGCGGATGGCAGTGTATGTGTGATCGGCGGGATGCTGGGTACCACGGAGCGTTCGCTCGTGCGTGCGGGAGGGCGCGTTTCCGCCCCTACCATCCGGAATACGGATATCCGTGCCGGAGGCAATCTCAATTCCAACTATATCATGGACTCGGAACTCACTGTCGCGGGACGCGTCACGGTCTCCGGACAGCGCGGCACGATCACCGGAGGAGAGATCCAGGCACAGATGGGACTCTCCTGCGCGATCCTGGGTGACGCCGGCGGCAGACGCACGATCATCCAGCTGGGTGCGACCGGTGAACTGACCGCCCGGTATCAGAACTGCCTGAAAAACCTTTCACGCGTGAATTCCGAGGTCGGATTGCTGCGCAGTGAGAAAGAACGGATCGACGGCTTTGCAGACAATGCCGTTAAGGTGGACAAGCAGATCAAAGTCGGGCAGGCACTGTCCATCAAGGAGAAGGAAGAGGACGAGCTCAATATGAAGCGCCTCGAGATGGAGGATATGCTCAAGACGGTGGCGGGTGCCAAGGCGCGTGTTTCCCATATCGCCCATGCCGGTTCCATCATCATCATCGACGGCATCGCCAGACAGCTCATGAATGATATGACCAAACCGGAAGGTCTGCTTTTTGTCAAGAGAGGCGGAGGCGGGATCTCGGTGTCCCGTCGGGATGAAGAGGATGACGCGTGATCGTTGCGCTGACAGAGACGACATGATAAATGGGGAGAAGCAGCCATGGATAAGAGGAAGAGAAACATCCTGATCGTCGATAATACGGGGAGAAGCCGCAATCTGTTAAAGGACAGTCTACGGGATCATTTCATGTGCTTCGACGTGGATACCGGAGAGAAGGGGCTTAAGGTCATCACGGAAGCCGGAAGCCGTCTCTCCGCCGTACTGATCAATCTGGTCATGAGCAAGATCAGTGCCGAAACGATCCTGCAGGAAATGAGCCGGCTGAAACTGATCCCCGGTCTGCCCGTCATCGTGATGCTTCCGGCCAAGGCAACGGAGGAGGAGAACAAGTGTTACCAGCTGGGCGCGATGGACATCATTCATAAGCCCTACGACCCCACCTCCGTGGTGCGGCATATCCGCAGCGCGATCGAACTGCAGGACCGTCTGAAGAAGGATTCCACCGGGGCGGATCCGGTGGTCGTGCTCTCCCGTCTGATCATGCAGCAGAGCCGGGATGTGGAGCATCAGAAGGACAATAACAACCATATTGTGGATGCGATCTGCTCCATCGTGGAATTCCGTCATCTCGAATCCGGTTTCCATATGCAGCGGATCCGTGAATTCACCCGGATCCTGGCTTCTCTCGTGATGAACAATTATCCGGAATACGGGATCACCCCGGATCAGATCGACATCATTGTCCAGGCGGCGGCCTGGCATGATATCGGCAAGCTGGTCATACCGGATGCTATCATCCTGAAGCCGGGGAAGCTGACCGCGGATGAATTTGATGTCATGAAATCCCATACGACCAGAGGGGCTGAGATCCTGGAGTCGATGCTCGACAGGGAGGACCGGCAGTTCTTTGATATCTGCTCCGATGTCGCCAGACATCATCATGAGAAATTCGACGGCGGCGGTTATCCCGATAAACTGTCGGGGGATGCGATCTCCATGCCGGCACAGATCTGCGGCATCGCTGACATCTACGATGCCCTGAATTCCGACCGTTCCTACAAAGCGGCTGTCTCACCCGAACGGGCTTTTGAGATGATCGTGGGCGGCGAGACCGGTGCGTTTAACCCCAAGCTGATCAACTGCTTCCAGATGGGCCGGGCGGAGCTCGAGGGGTATGCGATCCGCACCAGGCAGGAGGAGAAGGCGCAGCAGGAAGCCTGACCGCCATGCGGTCGTACAGAGCGTGGTGGTTCATACTTGACAGGCGCCGCCCTTTGTACTATGATGACATAGTTGTAAATGCGTGCGTAGCTCAGCTGGATAGAGCGTCTGGCTACGGACCAGAAGGTCGTGGGTTCGAATCCTGTCGCACGCATCCCAAGGAAAATGGCGTAACCACAAGGGTTTACGCCATTTTTTCATGTCTGAGACGCGTCGAAAGTAGGGTAAAGTAAGTACGTTTTGGTTGATGTAAATGTTCGCATTTTGTTCGCAAATGTTCGCGCGAATATATCGAAATAGCGAAAAGTAGTTAACGGTAGCACTCTTAAAAAGTTGACGATATTACGTATACTAGACCTCGGATGGAAAGCGTCCAGATGATCTTATCGCGGTTGGGAAATGGACGGCCTAAGACACGAAAAAGGCCCGATCCCTATGGATCAGACCTCCTGTTTCTTAATGACTGTGATAGGTTTTTTATGACTTGGAGAATGCCTTGTTCAGGGTTTCCGCTACATTCTCCTTTTCTGCGAGGATATGGCTGTACACGTCCAGAACCATACGTTCATCGTCTCCCAGGAGCCTTGCGATCATCTTTGTTGAGATGGCCGGGATCTGGTAGCAGAGCTCCGTACAGAAGTTGTGACGGAAGATATGGGCGGTGAGACCGGTAATTGGTTTCTCACCCCGATTCTTCTTGGCATTCGGATTATAGCCGGCAGCTACGTTTAATGCAGTGACGATGGAATCCCACATCCTGCGATATATGGAACCTTGGATCTTAACCAGTGTTATGTAAGGGATGATTCTTTTGATCTTCTTGGATGGGTACGCTAACAAAGAGAGGACAGAAAGAAACTCAGTAATAATCAGATAAGACAACTCGATGATATCGGCATGGTATGGAAGAGTGCACCGGTTCCCGCTACATTCGCAGAGAGGAACCTTGAAGCTGTCAGGGAATATTACGAGGAGCACGGGAATATTGATATCCCGTTAACCTATAGGACGGAATCGGGTATCATGCTTGGTCATTGGATCAGACATCAGAAAGAGCTGAAAAGAAGACTATCTAAAAATCGTATAGCTATACTTGAAAAGTATGGGATAGACTGGAAAATAGAGGATTAAGATCAGCTAGTCCGACATTTTCGGCATATTCAACAAAAAAGAGCATAGCTAACATGTTACAAAATCACAAAGCAACATATCGTATATAAAATCATACCACATATTACGCAATCATAGTTTTCATGTACCATATTTTGTGTTTTTTATTATTTTTACCCTCTTTATTTGTTTACAAAATTGTATCAGTATACTAAAATTACTCTGTATGTGTTTTGCCTTTGGCGGAGCCCTTGGTAGTGTTATGTTTAAAAATATGACAATAGGGGGAGAAAAATAAAAGGGGGAGGTATTTGGATACATGAAAGCAAAGTATTTTCAAAACCAATTGGGTAGTAAGACCGAAGGAAGAGATTGATTTTAGGGAGGCTGCATTTGAATACTACTTGGAATTGGAATATGAGGATATTTTTGATAAGCATCATTCAGAATTATATAGGGTAATGACAGGAATATCGACGAATGAAGATCTTTTCAAACCAAGTCGGGCTAATGTTGATATAACAGATTCCGTTGTTGAAATCAATGCTAATGGGTATCCCAATGTATATATATCAGACTATGACATGCTGAGTTTTATAAAGAATTGCGATGATAGCAAAGTTTATACGGCTATCGGAGATGACCCAAAATTCTATGTAATGGAATTTATGGATAAAACTATTAATTGCTATAAAGAAATAAATACAATCAAGAATAAACTTGCTATGGATGCAGTACGAAAACGATGAACAAAAAGGAAAAGAAGATAAATAACTATGTTACATAACGATACTATGCGCATATGGACTATAGGATTAAAACCATATTACAGGAGGGTAATTTATGCACGACAGAAAGAGGATATTGGTAACCGGTGGGGCCGGATTTCTTGGCAGCCACTTATGTGAGCGTCTTGTGAATGAGGGGAATGATGTTATCTGCATGGATAACTTCAGGACTTCTGCCAAGAGGAACATAAGGCATCTGATGGACAGTAATTACTTTGAGTTTATAAGGCACGATATCATCGAGCCTATTTTTATTGAGTGTGATCAGATATATAACCTGGCATGTCCGGCATCACCCATATGGTATCAGCAGGATCCTATCTATACGACCAAGACAAGTATATACGGTGCTTTTAACTGCCTTGGTATTGCCAAGAGAACGGGGGCAAGGATACTGCAGACGAGTACAAGCGAGGTTTATGGTGATCCCGAGATGCATCCCCAGAGGGAGGAGTACAGGGGAAATGTCAATCAGATCGGCCCCAGGGCATGCTATGATGAAGGTAAGAGGGTGGCTGAGACCCTGTTCTTTGATTATCACAGGCAGCATAAGGTGGATATCAAGGTCATGAGGATATTTAACACCTACGGGCCCAGGATGGATATGGGTGACGGGCGTGTG
>JAEEGL011311631.1_pt1 | contig 68434 bp, 59 predicted proteins | sample 9134231 | NCBI WGS metagenome assembly JAEEGL01 (sample SAMN16246548, study PRJNA631951) | gut metagenome | biome: gut microbiome; feature: rumen; material: fiber-attached | host: Bos | place: Iran: Karaj | collected 2018-10 | reverse complement strand
TGAGCATCACGAACATGGCGAAAGCTGCGGTTGCGAACATGAACACAGTCATCATCACCACGAACACGAGCATGATGAACATGAGCATCACCATCATAGCGAGGGCTGTTGCTGCGGTCATGAACACGGACACTCTCACGAACATGGCGAAGAAGAACACGAACTTTCAGTAAAACAGCTGATTTTTGCGGCGGTTCTTTTTGTACTCGGACTTGTGATTGAACACCTGCCGGTCGAGAACTGGCTGTCCAACGTTGCGCGAATCGACCTTGTTCACCATGCGGTATGTATGCTCCTTTACCTTGTCGCCTACTTCATCACCGGCAAAGACATAATCATAAGGGCTTTTTCAAACCTGATTCACGGCGAACTGATGGACGAGGCTTTTCTCATGTCTGTTTCTTCCATAGGAGCAATTCTTCTAGGCAAATATGAAGAAGCCGTTGCAATTATGATTTTGTACCAGATTGGCGAAAAGTTCGAAGACTACGCCGTGGACAAATCCCGCGACTCAATAGAAGAAATCGCCAAGCTGCGCCCCGACCACGCTACGCTTAAAATCACCGGCGGAACACGCGACGTGCATCCTGACGAAGTTGAAAAAGACTCCGTAATCATCGTAAAACCCGGTGACCGCATTCCGATTGACGGCGTTGTTGTGGACGGCGAAAGCTTTATAGACACTTCCGCGCTCACCGGCGAAAGCATTCCGCGACACGTCGGTCTTGGTGACGAAGTTCTTTCCGGTTCAATCAACAAGCAGGGCGTTCTCGAAATCCGCACAACTCGGCATGCCGGAGATTCCGCGCTTGCCCGCATCCTCGAACTGGTAGAAAACGCCACCGAGAACAAAACAAAGTCGGAGCAGTTTGTAACACGGTTTGCGCGCGTATACACACCGATTGTAGTGTACGCTGCAATAGCACTGGCACTCGTTCCAAGCGTTTTTATCGGAATAACAAGCGGCAACTGGGGCTGGCAGTCAAACTGGTCAACCTGGGTTTACCGCGCACTTATGTTCCTCGTAGTAAGCTGCCCGTGCGCACTTGTTATTTCAATTCCGCTTACGTTCTGCGGCGGTATCACGGCGGCGGCACGGCAGGGTATTCTCATCAAGGGCAGCGTTTATCTTGAAGCACTCGGTAAAACGAAAACAGCCGTATTTGACAAAACCGGAACTCTCACAAAAGGCAACTTTGTTGTATCACATATCCACGCAACGGACCCGGCAATTACTGAGGACGAGCTGCTTGCACTTGCAACCCACACCGAAATGTTCTCAACACACCCTATCTCGGCCTCTCTCAAGGCGGCGCACCACGATAAGTGCTGCGAGCAGGTAAAGCTTGAAAATGTTGAAGAAATCACGGGCAAAGGCATAAGGGCACTTGTAAACGGCAAGCAGGTTCTTGCAGGTAACACAAAGCTCATGGAACAGTTCGGAATAGCATACAAAGAATGTGCCGAACATCAGGACGGCACGGTTATTCACGTTGCGAGCGAAGGCAAGTACAGCGGTCATATTGTAATAAGCGACGAGATTAAGGAAGATTCCGCCGCAACAGTTGCAGGGCTTAAAAAGCTTGGCATTGAAAATGCCGTTATGCTGACGGGTGACAACGAACGCGCCGCACAAACAGTAGCCGCAAAGCTTGGGCTCAAAAAAGCTTACGCACAGCTTTTGAGCGCCGATAAGCTTACAAAGGTAGAAGAACTTTTGGCGGAACTTAAAGCGCCGAACGGAAAGAAGCGCGGTACACTGATTTTTACCGGAGACGGAATAAACGACGCGCCTGTTCTTGCACGCGCCGACGCAGGAATTGCGATGGGCTCCATGGGGAGCGATGCCGCGATTGAAGCAGCTGATATCATTATAATGGAAGACAAACCAAGCAAGATTGTGGACGGCATCAAAATCAGCCGCCGCACGCTCCGCATTGTTTACGAAAACTTGTACGGCGCGCTCGGCATAAAAGGTCTGATTCTGCTTTTAAGTGCACTCGGCATAAGCAACATGTGGCTTGCTGTATTCGGCGATGTTGGAGTAACAATCCTTGCCGTACTGAACAGCCTCAGGCTGCTTAGAAAGTCACAGTGCGCGGTGGAGCCATAAAGCTCGAAATTGTGGCCGTCGCATTCTTAAAGTAAAGAACTTCGGTGTTGTCATCATCTGCCGAATACATTTTCTGCAAGTCGGGGTAATGAGCCAGCATATCGGCCTTTGCCTCGCGGCGGTCATCGCGCACAAGTTCACCGGCAAGACGCAGCCAGCTTCCGGTGCTTCCGTCAAAGCAGCAGATTTCTACCTTTGGGTTCTTTTGAATCTGCTTTGAAACAGGCTTTGATTTTCCTGTCTGAATATAGAGTTTGCCTTCAAAAACATTGACTGTACCGAACGGTCTGTTGCGCGGCTGTCCGTCTTCTACGGTTGCAAGATAGTATGTTCCGCATTTTTTGATAAATTCATAAATTTCGTTCATAAAAACTCCTTTTGTAACATATGGATATTATAGCACAAATTCGTAATGGTGATAGATTTTTCTGTAAGGATTCGAACGACATTTATTATCAATAGCGGTTAATTGTCTTTTCATAAGCGATAAAGTATAATAACAGCACTATGCCCGATACGACAAAGATTCAACCTTTCGATATGAAGAATATTCCGCTTGTTCTTGACGTACTTGTTCCACTTTGGAGTCCGCCGGTCGGCGATGCCGATTTCAAGCGGTTTAATGTGGAATACATCATGCGGAACAACATTTTTGAAAACGAATACAATTATCAGCTTGTGGATGACAGCGGAACTATACTTTCCGCCGCATTCTTTGCGCGCAAAGGTGATGTGAACCGCGCCGCCGAATGGTTTGCAAAGAACTCTGAGCGCTTTCCCGACAATTTAAAAATTGCTTCCGATATGAGCAGAACGTACATTGAAATATTGGACAAGCGTACATTCAGCATCATGAACAACGATGATATAAAACTTTCGCTTTTTGTGAGCCGAAAGCGTGGTTGCGGTTCAGCACTCTTAAACGCGGTCTGTGAACAGCTCCGCACACAGGGCTGGAAAAACCTTTACCTTTGGACCGACTGCGACTGTAACTGGCACTGGTACGAAACACACGGTTATTCACTTGTTCGCAAGGACTTGTACGAGCCGTTCAGCGACGAGCACGAAGAATACTGGACATACGTCTTTAAAAAACAGATTTGAAAGTTCATTTCCTTTCCATCTCTCCGTCACAGCACGGCCGGAACACGGTCTATGTCTGTGGTAACGCAGGGGCTCAGGAATTCGCGCTTCATCTGCCAGCCGTCCTTGGTGAACGATTTGGCAAGTGTGAGTGAATGGCGGCCGCACGCAGCTGTTATGGCATCAACGGCTTCCATCAGATTGCGCTTTTTTACGTCTTCCACAGGATCAACCCAAAGCCAGCCCTGATACTGCGCGGGCATCAGCTCCAAAAGCGTTATCATAACTACCTTGTAGCCGTACCCTTCGCGGAAAATCCGCGGCAGGGCAAGCCGTGCGGCGGCTACTATGTCCGGCGTGTATGAGGTAAAACGCGGAAGGCGCACAACAGCCGCGTTTGAATACTGCAAGCTTGCGTCATCGCTGTAATAGTTGCACGTTGAGATAATAACCTGCACAGCCTGACACTCAGACCCCTGTTTGCGCATCCTCTCAACAGCAATCTCGGTGTATTCAACCATGGCACACTCGATTGTTTCCATATCATATACTTTTATGGAAAACTGCTTGCTTGAAGTAATCACATCCTTTTTTTGCCTTGTGTTTTTATCCATCACACGGATTCCGTTCAGTTCCTGAACAGTACCCATGCCCTGAACAGTCAAAAGCTTTTTAGCATCGCAAAGCGGCATGTGCTTTAGCATAAGTGCGTTTTTAACACCACGCTGTGCAAGGGTCTTTGCGCGGGCAGGACCTATTCCCCAAATATCTCCGCAGGGTGTGGTTTGCAAAAGCGCATCCACACCGGCAGAATCATATACAAAAACACCGCCGTGTTCTTTTGCCCGCTTGTTGTACAGCTTGGCGAGAGTTTTTGTGGGTGCGGCTCCCACGCAGATGGGAATTCCTACTTCCTTCATAATTCTGCGCTTAAGGTCGTGCCCGATTTCTTCATAGTCTTTTATAGACCAGTTGCAGTCATCAAAGAACAAAAAAGATTCGTCAATGGAATACACTTCAATTTCGGGCGCGTATTCGGCATATATGGAAGTAATTCTCCGGCTGATGTCCGCATAAAGGGTGTAATTGCTGGAAAAGATTGTAATACCGTGCAAAGCACACAAGGCACGCACCTTAAAGTAAGGGTCTCCGCGCTTTATTCCGCAGGCTTTTGCTTCCTTGTTCAGAGCGATTATTATGCCGTCATTGTTGGAGAGAACCGCCACCGGTTTTGAGCGCAGGTCGGGACGGTAAATCTGCTCGCACGAGGCATAAAAAGAGTTTCCGTCGGCGTGCAGAATCATGTTCTTTTTACCGTGTGTATTATGTAAGTTATTGTGCCAGTAATAAGCATCTCATCCCCTATGTTACACGCGCGCCCCAGTGCAAAATGTCCTTCCGATTCATAAACCACAAGAGCTTTTGGATTAAACGGCAGCGCCCTGTCAATTACAAGCAGGTCACCGTCATAAATGCCCATATTGCGGTAGCGTGAACTTTCTATCTGCATAAAAACGGTTGCGGCAGGGTGCTTTATGAGGATTGTGTTCAAATCTATCGTACTGCTTTCATAGCCCTGCGCGGGGCTGGGGAATCCGCTTATCATTGTAATTTGATAATAATTCCGCGGCGATTATTTGTCAACAAAAATAATAACCAAACAGTTATTTATTTTATTAAAAAATCATTGTATAATAATCAGCATGGATGCGGAACTATTTTGGAAAAAAGTAAAGCTTTTGCTCTCTGAACAGGACAAGAACCAGGAATGGCTTTGTGAACAGACAGGTCTTGTACTCGGTTCACTTCGCAACAAGATTTCGCTCGGAAGGCTGCCGGGCTTTGATGAGGGGCTTAAAATAGTTGAATCTCTCGGTCTTACTATGGAACAGTTCAAGCTGTACCCCGATGTACCTTCTAAAGATATTATAAACATTCCGGTTTATGAACAGGCTTTTTCTGCCGGTAAGGGTCAGGAACTGCCTGATACCGCGGAAATTATGGATTATGTTGCGCTTCCTGCCAATCTTAAAAAGTACCGCAACAATATACGCGCCTCTTATGTGCGCGGAGACTCGATGGAGCCGACTCTTTTTGACAATGACATTATTCTTTACGACACTTTCGGCTATGACGGCGCTGACGGCATTTATGCCATAAACTACAAGGGGGCGGCGTTTGTAAAACGTCTCCAGCGCGACAAGGACTTTGTCCGCATTATTTCAGACAACAAGATGTATGCGCCCATGACCGAAAGCGGCGAAAGCGACGACTTTAGGATAGTGGGTAAAGTCCGCTACGTTGTTCACAAGTTGCAGGGCTAAAACCGGATATTACGCCTGCATCATCTGTTTCAGCTTTTTTGCGTTCTTTGCGCCGTTGCCGTTGGGGTGGTTGTTAAAGAATACGTGAACCTTTTTTTCTTCCACCAAAGCCTGATTTATAACAGGCACAAAGCTTTCAAGCTCACTGTCGCTGTATTCGTAATTGTATCGTGCAGAGCCGTTCGGAGAATCATTGACCGAATACCAGGCGTTTTCGTTGCGACCGTGAAGACGTATATACGCATTCTTACCGATAAACGGTGTTTTGAGCCTGCTTCCGTCGGGCAGGTACTTGAGCTGCGGCATATCGCAAAAAACTATTCCGGCATTGCGCTTTTCAAGCCCTTCAAATACGGATTCCTTTATCCATTCTGCGTGGCGGAACTCTATCACAACAGGAAAGCCGTCAAAAACTTTGATGAGATTAGCAAGATACAAGCGGTTTTCTTCTGTATAATGAAAGCTCTGCGGAAACTGAAACAGCACCGCGCTAAGGCAGCCTTTGTCTTGAAGCGGCTTGAGCGCATCTTCAAAAGCCTGTGCTGTACTCTGCCAGTTTTGGGCAATTTCATGTGTGAGCAGGCGGTTAGCCTTTACGCTGAACTGTAAGTTGCCCTCACTCCTTTCGTAAAACGAAAGGAGCCTCTCACCGGTGGGCATATTATAAAATGTGCCGTTAAGCTCAAGCGCATTAAACTGCGTGGCATAATACTGCAAAAAGTCTTTACGCTTTAAATCAGCAGGATAAAACACACCCTTCCATTCGGGGTAGTCAAAACCGCTTGTGCCTATAAGAAGATTAGTAGTAGTGGCCAATTTTGTTTTTCCTAAAAACTGTTTTCATAACAATTTATTTACCGAGGGTAAATCGTCGACGAACCGTGGGTAAATCGACTATTTACCCTCGGTAAATCGACGATGCGCAGTAGGTAAATCGACTATTTACCCATGGTAAATAAGCTATTTACCATCTGCTAAAACTGCATTTTTAATTTCCTTTCCAGCCTTTACCTTTTCAGTCTCAGGGATGGCAAAGATAATATCCAAATTATAATCCTGATTTTTTTTCAATAAAGTTCTTGCAGGCATACATTGCCTGAGTCCAGGCCTCATAAAGAGGATAACCAAAAATACCTGCTGAAATAAGCGGGAATACTACCGAATGAATGTCATTTTCGCGGCACAATTCCAATGATTTTTTGTATGCACCGTAAAGAGCATCCGGTTCGCCATGCTTTCCATCCAAATAACGAGGCCCTACGGCATGAATAATGTGTTTGCAGGGACAGCCGAAGCCCGGTGTAATAACAGCACTCCCCTCATCACAGTGTCCGATTGCATTACATGCTGCCGTAAGTTCTGTCATACCCGCTTTTCGGAATATAACTCCGCAGACACCGCCTCCTGCCCAAAGACCGGTATTTGCCGCATTTACAATCGCATCCGCCGGGATATCAGTAATTCCTTTTTGTTGTATTTGAATTGAACTCATAATTTTATCTCCTCTATTTTGCGCTTTTTTATCATACATCAATTAAATCCGGCGGTATGCGGCAACAAGTTTTTCAAAATTCCAACGTGCATTTGCAGGGCTCGTACTCGGAAGACATTCGCAAGTTATGCCGAAACTCTGGTATTTGGCTGCACAATATTTGTTCCAGAGCAAAAATGCGGTATTACCGGTACAGAAAACCCTTTTGATTTGTGATTCCGAGAAAATCTGTGTAAAGTCGTTCGGTACTGCGTTTTTTATGCTTGAATCCGCCGCACCTGTAATTTCGCAGCTTTTAAGCACATCCCAAAGCGCAATTTGATGCCGGTACAAAAAATCAATACGTTCCTCAACAGCTTTATCTTTTTGGGGTGCATTGTTGGCATAAACAAGTGTTTCACCGAATACTTGAGGCAGAACCTTCCAAAAGCGGTTCTGAGGATGCATATAGAAAAAACCGGCTTCACGGCTTTTGGGAGACGGCATTGTTCCGAGAATCAGAACTGTGCTTTTGCTGTTCCAAACAGGTTTTATTTCGTGTACAACAATACTCGGACTTTCATTTTTCATAGTTGCTTGCAGAATTCTACACAATCCGGCAGTCATTTTCAACAGCAAAGCTTTTCGGTCTGTACTTTTTCACGTTCTACAGGTAATATATCCGTAAGTACAAAAATTATGAACGAACTTAATTACATTGCCATTGACTTTGAAACAGCAAACAAACTTTCGTGCAGTGCCTGTTCCATAGGGCTTATAAGATTTGAAAACGGAGTAGAAACAGACAGCGTCTGTCATCTTATAAAACCCGCTGTTATGTATTTTGTACCGGAATGGACACGCGACATTCATCATATAAGTTATGAAGACGTTGTAGATCAGCCGTGTTTTCCCGAAGTGTGGCAGAATTTGGTTCAACCTTTTTTGGACAAAACCCCTGATTTTCCGCTGGTAGCGCACAACGCTTCTTTTGATATGGGCGTTATAAAGGGATGCTGCGACCGTTTTAATATGGAGCTGCCAAAGATAAGGTACTTTGATTCTTTGCGTATTTCGCGCAGAACATGGCCGGAGCTGAAAAGTCACGCGCTTACCTTTTTAGGCAGTACATTCGGAATAGACTACCTTGCCCATGATGCGCTCGAAGATTCCCGCACTTGCGGACTTATCATAAAGCTCGCCTGCGAAAAATGGAAAGTTGCTTCCGTTGATGAGCTTTTGTGTGCATGCAATTCAAATTTGCAAGAGCTTTCTTAATCTGTTATAATTTTAATAAGTATTTTCGGAGGATTTATGAGCAACGAATTATGTCCGTGTGGTTCCGGCAAAGCCTATGACGAATGCTGCAAACCGATTATAAAGGGAACAGCCCCGGCAAAAACAGCGGAAGCCCTTATGCGCAGCCGCTACACAGCTTATGTAAAGCACGAAATTGACCATATCATCAATTCATGTGAAACTTCTGACAAAGAAAACAGAATAGATGTTGAAGAAACACGCAAATGGAGCGAAGAATCAACCTGGCAGGGGCTCAAGATTTTGCGTACCGAAAAAGGTAAAGAAAACGATACGGAAGGTGTTGTTGAATTTACTGCGACCTATACCACAAAAAAAGGAATCCGTGACGTTCACCACGAAACTGCAAACTTTAAGAAAATAAACGGCGAATGGGTTTACTCCAGCGGCTATTTAACAACAACAACTGTTGTACGCGAAGGCAGAAAAATCGGAAGGAATGAGCCGTGTCCGTGCGGTTCCGGCAAAAAATACAAACAGTGCTGCGGAAGATGAGAGTAGTAACCGGATTTCACGCAATAGAAGAATTATTGCGTACGGGTGCGGGGACAGCAGAGGGGGCAAAACCCCAGCTGTTGTACAGCAAACCCGGACCACGAATAAAAAAAATACTTGAAGACGCAAAAAAACGCGGTATACACGCATCGCAGACAACTGACCGTGAGTTGGACAAGCTTACTGCAAACCTCTCAGAAACTGCACGTAATCACCGAGGAATTGTTCTTACAATTTCCGGTGAAGCTGAAAAAAAGCAGAACTTTGTTCAGTTCGATACCTTTGCCGAAGAACTTTCTCACAAAGACAAAGCTTTGGTCGTAATTCTTGATTCCATTACAGACCCGCATAATACCGGCGCAATCATTCGCAGCTGTGACCAGTTCGGCGCGGACCTTGTTGTTATTCCCGAACACCGCGGTGTAAGCGAAAGCGATGTTATAATGCGGTCAAGCGCAGGTGCGGCGGCTTGGGTTCCGGTTGCGGTTGTGCAGAACCTGAACAGAAGTGTAGAATTCCTAAAACAGCGCGGCTTTTGGGTTTACGGCGCAGATGCCGACGGGCAGTCCGCACGGCAAACGGAATTTGCGCCTAAAACCGTACTTGTTATGGGCAGCGAGGGCAGCGGCATTGCGCAGCTTTTGCGCAAAAACTGCGATGCCATAGTTTCTATTCCAACGTGCGGGAAACTGGACAGTCTCAACGTTTCGGTTGCAACCGGCGTTCTTCTCTACGAAATAAGCGGTCAGTTGCAATCAAAATAAGTGCTATACCAGTTCTATACCCTTCTTAACACGCATGCCAGCAAAAAATGCATACATTAAAAAAGGCGGATTATAAAAATCCGCCCTTTACTGTCAGGTCGCCTGTTATAAAACCGTATAGCCTGCGGTTTATTCCTTTACACCACCGATTGTCATACCTACAACAAAGTATTTTTGGAGCATCGGGTAAACAACCAGAATAGGTACTGTAGCTATGATTGTAATTGAAGCACGAATAGTAACAGGTGTTACCATAGCAGCTGAAGAACCAGAAGCCGCTGCAACAGCCATAGAGTTTGCATCAGCAGCAGAGTTACTCTGATTCTGACTTGCCTGCAGGAACGACATCAAAACGTACTGCAAAGAATGTAGTTTTGGTTTTGCTGAAGTATACAGATAGGTATCAAACCAGCTGTTCCATGCATTTACCGCAACAAACAGTGCAATCATTGCAACAGACGGAACAATCAACGGGAAAATTATACTCATGAATATTTTGAACTCATTGGCACCGTCGATACGCGCCGATTCTACAAAGCTGTCAGGGAGCCCGTTTATATATGTTCTGACAAGAATAAAGTTAAAAACATCAATAATACAAGGAATGATATAAACCGAATACTTGTTTATAAGACCAAGCTTTTTAATAAGCATGTAGTTAGGAATAAGACCTGCACTGATGTACATCGAAACGACAAGGACAACCGTAAACGGTTTTTTGAGTACAAATTCTTTACGACTGAGCGCATAAGCAAGCATACAAGTACAAAAAACACTCAGAATTGTCTGAAGAATTGTTCTTGTCACAGAGATTTTGAATGCATCAAAAATCTGTCCTGTAGTGAACAAGGCTTTATAATTCTGCCAGGTAAAAACTCTCGGCCAAAGTGTTATTCCACCCCTTAGTGCATCAAGCCCGTCATTGAATGATATTGCGATTGTATTCCAGAATGGATATACAGTAACTATAACCAAAAAAGCCAGAACAATAAAATTAATGATATAAAAGAGCGCATCAAAAAATTGAGTACGCCTTTTAGCAGCTGCATAATTTGTTTGTTTTGTCATCATATCAACCTTTCCTCACCGGCATTCTTAGCAAACCAGTTTGCCAAGAGCAAAAGAAGAATATTTACCACATTCTTGAAAATACCTGCTGCTGTAGCAAGAGCAAAGTTAAACAGCTTGAATCCGTATTTAAGAACATAAATATCAATTGTTGTAGAAACATCCTGAATCATACCGTTCTGCAGGAAGAAAGGCATTTCAAAGTTAGCATCAAGGATATGACCGGCAGACATAATCATCATGATGATAATAGTAGGCTTGATTCCAGGAAGAGTAATATGCCAGATTTTGCGCATACGACCGCAACCATCAATTTCGGCAGCCTCATACAAACACGGATCTATGGCTGTCATTGCACCAAGATAAACAATTGTGTTCCAACCGACTTCCTTCCAAACATAGGTCCATCCTATGATGTGCCAGAAATACTTTTGTTCGGAGAGCCATTTTACCGGCTCATCAACAAAACCGAAAAATAGCAGAACGTTATTCAATATACCGTCTTCTACAGAAAGGACATTAGCTACCAAACTGGTAACGATAACCCATGAAAGGAAGTGCGGTAAATAAGATACCGTCTGAACAAAACGTTTTATACTTATATGTCTTACTTCATTCAAAAGAATGGCAATTGTAATCGCTGTAATGTAGCCCAGAGCCGTACTTATAAGGCTCATACCTACAGTATTTCGTAATGATAGGAAAAACTCAGGTGAGTGAAAAAGCTCTCCAAACCATTTAAATCCTACCCATGTCTGCTTGAAAAAACTTTTTGCAGGCTTATAGTTCTGAAAAGCCATAGTCCATCCCCAGAGAGGAATGTACCGGAATAAAATCGTATATAGAACAAAAGGCAGCGACATAAAGACCAAAGCCTTCTGTTTTATAACCATCTGCCAGAATGTTTTTTTCTGATTTAACTGAGTAACTGCAACAGCATCAGATTTTTTATTTTTCATAAAAAACACCTAAAAAGAGAGATTAAAAAAGTCCACAGAAAAATCCGTGGACTTTTTTCAGACAGAGGAATGCAGCTTTTGGATAAAAGCCTCATTCCTCCTTTAAGTAAGCATGACGTGAAAGTCAATACTTATTTCTGAAAACCACCAAATGCTTCTACACGAGCATCGAGCTCTTTCTGCATAAACTTGTTGTAAACATCTGTAAGCGGTTTCATCTGCTTAACATACTCATCCCAAGTTTTATCGAAATCAGCCGGTTTGCCCATGATCATCATAGGAAGATATTTTCTCTGGAGTGTTTCAAAACCAGTCATAGCAACTGCGGCGTCATGTTCAAGACCATCATTTTCAGGTGACGGGTTGCACTGCCACATTGGATACCAACCAGCATTCTTTGGTGGGTTTTTGTCTACCAATTCTGCATAAGAACCAACACCATAAGCTTTCCAAACTTCTTTATCAATTTCTTTTGCTGCAAGTTCATATTCCCATGGAAGATCATCCATGCTGTTTGTGTAACCACTTGGCATTGTTCCTTCCATCTTAGGTGCTTCCCATGTAAACAGAAGAGCTCTGTTGTGCAAGATCCAATTAGGATCTTTCTGCTGCAGGCGCTGTGCTTCTGTTCTTGAAGGACGACCCTGTGCATCTTTCTGCCAATCTTCGCCTTCAAATCCCCAGTAAAGTATTTTCTGGTTTTCTTCTTTAATTATTTCATCCAAGAATTTAAGAATCTGGATTGCTTTCTTTTCACCACAGTTTACAGTAATACCATAACCCCTCTGAAGATTAGGAAGCGCCTGATCGCGGTACCAAGGTTTAATTGACTTGTCAAATGTAAGTGGCAGTGGAGCATATGTTCTTTCATCTTTTCCTGCTGTCCAGAGAGCCTGTTCCGGTTCACCCATGAACTGCCATCCCTGAATAAACATACCAAGAACACGACCCTGTGCAATCTTTGCATAGTACTGGTCACGGTTGTCTGTGAAAGAAGCAGGATCAATCAAGCCTCTCTGGAAGTAACCGTTGGCAAGTTTAAACCATCTCTTTGCATTTTCATCAGCAAAGTTGTCGGTGTAGATGTATTTATTCTTGTTTTTGGGATCCTGTGTAACGTGTCCGTTACCATCGTTTGGATAACCTGCGAGGAAGTTCGGCGGATTCCAAAGGTCAAATGCTTCCCAGTCAGCTGTGATGATTGAGAATGGAATTGTAGGCATACCATCGATTGTAGGATGTTTTTTTGCATATTTTTCGAGCAAATCAAAATATTCATCAACAGTTGTGATTTTTGGATAACCGAATTCTTTAAGAACGGCTTTCTGAATCCACCAACCGTTCTGGTTGTAATATGTATCAGATGGAATACCGTCATATACACCATAGTTAGGCAGAGAATAGATGTGTTCTGCAATAATCTTACCGTTTGCATCTTTTTCAGAATCCTGATAAACCATCTTTTTCCATACAGAAGAATAGTGCTTCTTAAGATTTGGACAGTATTTTTCCAATAAAGGCTTAAGATCGATAAGGCATCCTGCACCCTGGAATTTTTCTGAGTCAACTTCTACCATATCAGGAAGGTCGCCGGAAGCGATAAGAACACCGATTTTCTGATCTTTGTCACCAACCAGAATATCCCATGTGAATGTTACACCGAATTTTTCTTCAATCCATTTGTAAGCCTTGTTGTCTGCCGGTGGCTGTTGTCTCTGCTGAATCGTGAATACGGAAATATCCATCGCTTCCTTTCCACCCTTAGCAAAAACCATACCAAAAGCGAGAACAAGCATTACGAGAACAAGTAATGTTTTTTTCATTTTTAATCCTCCATTTTGTCTATTACATTCATAATGTAACTTAAATTAGTGTGCATCACGACAAGTAATAAAAAAATAGGGAATTTTACTTAACACATACTTAAAAAAATAATAATCAGTTCTTGGTTTTAGGAGCGGCAGAATCGTCTTTTTCCATCCATTCCACATGCACCATACGCTGCTCAATGTTCTCTATGCGCCATACATTGGGGCAGTTTTCTTTATGTACAATAATACCACGACCTCTTGATACATAACCTACTACGGAGTCACCGTATAAGGGGTTGCAGCAACGGGCGAAAGAAACCATAAAATTGGATGTATCGCCGATACGGATTCGCGGTATAATATGAGGGGCACTTTCCGGTAATTCACCGTTATTAAGTGAGCGTAAATACTGCTCTTTTGTTTGTCCTCGATGTACACCGGAAGAGTTCAGGCGAGTATCTTCAGTTGTTTCAGGTTTGTTGGATTTTACAAAAGCAGAACCATTTTCGGCAAGCCACGAACGGATTTTTGCGCGTGCTTTTGAAGTTTTTACCTGTTCAAGCTGATTAACAGTCGGACGTGCTGACTGACTTGTAATAATCTCGATGACCTGCGTGTTTTTGAGCGGCATTGAAAGAGGAATTATAACACCATCAGCTTTTGCCGCGGAAATCTTTTGTCCTACAGAAGAATGAACAGCATAAGCAAAATCAATGGCACACGCCCCTGCAGGGAGTTCTATTACGTCGCCTTTCGGTGTAAAGACAAATACGGATGTTCCTAAAAGCTCTTCTTTTATTTTTTTGAAAAACTCATTACGAGCCTGTTCATTTTCAGTACCGGAAACAAGATCTTTACCCAGTTCCTTCATCTGATTGACTACAGGCAGATTTTTTTCGGTCACAGAATCTCGGTTTGTACCCTTTTTGTAGAGCCAATGACTTGCGACTCCGTTTTCTGCGGTTTCGTGCATGGCATAAGTACGAATCTGAATCTCAAGCGGTCGTCCGGCACACATGACTGTCGTATGCAGCGACTGATAACCGTTGGGCTTGGGTTTTGCGATATAATCCTTAAAGCGTCCGTCAACGGGTTTCCACAATGTATGAACAATTCCTATGATTGTATAACACTCAACAGTATTGCGGCACAAAATTCTCATGGCAAGAAGATCGTAAATTTCATCAGGACCTTTATTGCGCTTTCGCATTTTTTGGTAAATTGAATAAAAATGCTTGGCTCTCGCATACACACTGACATTAATACCGGCTTGAGCAGCATTTGTTGTAATTTCATCAACAGCTTTCTGAAGATATACGGAACGCTCGTCTTTTTTTTGCGCAACAATGCTTTTTATTTGGGCGAAAACCTCTGGATTGGAATATTTTAAACTTAAATCTTCAAGTTCATCTTTTATGGAAGAAATACCTAGTCTATTGGCAATAGGAGCCCATATTCCTATGGCTTCCTGAACAGTTTTTTTCTGCTTTTCAGGATCTACACCCTTCAGATTACGCATTCTGTCCAGCTTGTCAGCCAGTTTTATCATTATTACACGAATGTCATCTATAAGAGCAAAAATCATCTTACGAACAGATTCCGTTCTCTGACGACTGTCGCACTTCATGGTAAGACGACTTATTTTTGCCGTTTCATCCAAGAGATTTAATACCGAACTGCCGAATAATGAAGAAATCTGCTCCTTTTGAGCTGCATCATAACCACCGTCATGCAAAAGTCCGGCAATTATTGTGTCTTCATCCATATTCAGCTGAGAAAGTATTTCGGCAACACGTTCCCTGTGTCCTGCATAGTCATCTTCGCTTGTCAAAGAAGGATGCGTTTTTGAGAATTCTATAGCTGCAAGAATTCGGGGAGTGTTGTTCATACTTTTTCAGCAATTGTAAGCCGCTGCTGTCCTCCAAGATCGGTGTATGTCAGGATATTTACAAAACCTCGTTTTTTTAACAGATTTCGTGTTTCATCCGCATTGTATTCACCGGTTTCAACAAGCAGTATACCGTTTTTTGCAAGAGCATTCCAGACCTGAGGAATCATTTGTCTGATTAGTTTCAAGCCGTCTTCTCCACCATCAAGTGCAAGTTCCGGTTCATTCCGTCCGTCCTGGAGCAGCTCACTTACTATTTTTGACGGTACATAAGGAGGATTTGACATAATCAAATCAAACTGCAGCCCTGTCCGTAAAATGGGCTCAAGCAAATCACCCTTAAGAAAGTTAATTTTATATCCGCTGCCTAAAATTGAATCAGCATTTTTCTTTGCAACAGATAATGCTTTATCAGAAATATCTGTAGCAAAAAATTGTATATCATATTCTTCTGCCGGCAGAAAATGTATAAGCTCAGAATAAACAGAAACAGCAATACAACCGCTACCGGTACATACATCTGCAATACAAAGTTCTTTTTTTTCTTTTTTTTGTTTGAGAATCTGAACAGCTTTTTCAACAAGTATTTCGGTATCGGGTTTAGGAATAAGAACGGAATGGTTTACATAAAAATCATGTTTCCAGAATGCTTTTTGCTCCGTAATGTATGCAACCGGTTCACCCTTCAGGCGGCGTTCTATAAATTCTTTAAAGGTATTAGCCTTTAACTCAGGAACTACATCAGAATCATGGACAAAAAGGTTGTTTTTGGATGTTTCAAGCGCAAAGGCTAAAAGAAGCATTGAATCCAAAGAGGGAGAAGCTGTTGCAGATTCGGAGAGGCGTTTTGTTCCCCAGTTGCGCCAAAAGCCAACTGTACCGGAATTATTAATACCTTCATTCATGTACAATAAATTGTAATCAATTACCGCTGCTTTTCAGCTGCTCTTCTTTTGCATAAATGCAGAGTGCGTCTATAAGTTCATCAAGGTATCCCTGCATTATCTGATCAAGCTTGTATAATGTAAGATTTATGCGGTGATCTGTAAGTCTGTTCTGAGGAAAGTTGTAGGTACGGATTCTTTCACTACGATCACCGGAACCTACCATACTCTTGCGTTCAGCGGCACGGGCTGCGTTCTTTTTTGATTCTTCCAAATCAAAAAGGCGGGCGCGCAAAACACGCATTGCTTTTTCCTTGTTGCGCAGCTGGCTTTTTTCATCCTGCTGGATTACAACAAGTCCTGTAGGCAGGTGTGTCAAACGTACGGCAGAATCGGTCGTATTAACGCACTGACCGCCGTGTCCACCGGCACGCATAACATCAACACGCAAATCTTCAGGGCGTATTTCAATTTCGGTTTCTTCCGCCTCAGGAAGAACCGCAACAGTTACAGCACTTGTGTGAACTCGTCCCTGACTTTCGGTTTCGGGAACACGCTGAACACGGTGAACACCGCTTTCGTAGCGAAGACTGCCGTATACATACTTGCCGCTTATTGAAAGCGAGATTTCCTTATAGCCGCCGACCTCTGTCTCATTGGCATCCATGACTTCGTATTTCCAGCCTTTCATATCGGCATAGCGTGTATACATACGGAACAAATCTGCGGCAAAAAGAGAAGATTCGTCACCGCCGGTACCACCACGGATTTCCATTATTATGTTTTTTTCTTCAAGAGGATCCGGCGGAATAAGCAACATCTTTATTTTTTCTTCAAGAGGCGGCAGCTGCTCTTCAAGTGAAGCCAATTCTTCCCTTGCCATTTCCTTGAGTTCATGATCCGTTTCGTGCGTAATCATGGCTTTGGAATCTTCTATTCCTTTCAATATTGTTTTATATTCTTCGTATGCTTCCATAACGGAAGTCAGATGAGAATGTTCCCTCATCAAATCCTTATATTTTTTAGGATCTTTGAGCAAATCCGGATCTTGAATTTCTTCGGCTAATTCATTATATCGTATCTGTAACTGTTCAAGTTTCTTAATCATAAGAGAATTATATCAAAAATAAGTATTATGTAAAAGATACAGTTGTATCAGTCCTTAAAATGGCGTTTCATGCACTGAAAGGTTGTATCGCTTATATAGTGCTCAATCCTACATGCATCCTGATATGCTGTAGGTTCATCAACACCGAGTTTTATCAAAATCTGTGAAATAACAACATGGCGTTCGTAAATGCGCTCCGCAATCTCAAGTCCCTGCTTTGTAAGCACAATTCCACCGTCTTCATTTACTGTGACATAACCATTTTCACGGAATTTTTTCATCTGAATGCTTATCGTAGGTTTTGAAAAGCCCATTTTTTTTGTTATGTCAACAGCACGAACCTTAGGCAGCTCTTTTGAAAGTACATAAATTGTTTCAAGATACATTTCACCAGCTTCCTGAATAACCATACCACACCTCTCCGTTTTTTTTACAAATATTTTTTAAAACGCTTTTCTACGTCTTTTATCAACTTATACTCGAATGAATCAACCAATGCAAACCAGGATGCTTCCATTATATCGGCGGAAACTCCGACTGTTATCCAACTGTCATTGCCATCTGAACTTTCAATTAATACTCTAACCTTTGCCGCTGTTGCACTCTTTGAATCAAGGACACGAACCTTATAGTCCGTAAGACGGATTTCACGCACATTCGGATAAAATCGTTCAAGAGCCTTTCTAAGTGCAACATCGAGTGCATGTACAGGTCCGTCACCTTCTCCTGCAGTTATTTCTATCTGATTTTCAACTTCAATTTTAAGCTGTGCAAATGAACATAGAGTACTTTCTACGCATGGTTTTTCACCGATAGTTTTGTAATAGTGCAGTTTGAAAAACGGCTGGTACTTGCCTATCATTTTGCGTACAAGTAACTCAAAACTGCCGTCGGCACCTTCAAACTGATATCCATCATGTTCCAGCTGCTTTACTTGTTTTACAATATCAGCAACTATAGGTGAATTTTTATTTAGAGAAGAATCAAACTTTCGGATTTTTTCTATAATCATTGACCTGCCGGCAACTTCGCTCATAAGGAATACTCTGTCATTACCGACACTTTCGGGCTCAACATGCTCATAAGCCAACGGATTTTTGGTTACTGCGTCAATGTGCATTCCGGCTTTATGTGCAAAAGCGTTCAAACCGACATAAGGCATTCCATTTTCCAAATTAACGTTGGCAATTTCAGCAATTCTGCGAACAACGGAAGTAAGCTGTCTTATTTTGCCATCAGGCAGACATTTAATACCGAGTTTCAATTCCAAATCTGCCATAATTGTAGAAAGATTTGCGTTTCCTGTACGCTCTCCAAATCCCAATAATGTCCCCTGAACCTGTGTTGCACCGCCCTCTACGGCCATCAACGAATTTGCTACTGCCAAGCCGGTATCATTGTGAGTATGGATTCCTATCTGAACAGGATTTTTGTGATTTTTTTCGCACCAGGAATCAAAATATTCCTTAACTTCTTTTACTGCCTGCAAAACCATAAGCGGCATTGTTCCACCTTTGGTATCACATAGAACGAGCGAAGAAGCTCCGTTTTCAACAGCGACTTCAAGTGTTTTCAATGTATAAGTTTTGTTGGAAAACCATGCGTCAAAAAAATGCTCGGAATCAAAATGAACAGTCCTGCCTTCGCTTGTCAAAAACGCTGTTGTTTCACCAATCATTGCAAGGTTCTCTTCCAGAGTTGCTTTTAAAATCTCAGTAACCTGGAAATCCCATGCTTTTCCGAATATAACAACATTTTCTGTATTTGCCGCAAGCAAGCTCTGAACCTGCATATCTTCCTGCGGAGTTATACCTTTTCTCCGAGTAGCCCCAAAAGCAGCAATCTTGGCATGTTCAAGGCTCATTTTCTGTGCATATTGAAAAAATTCCAAATCCTTTGGATTTGAACCAGGATTTCCGGCTTCTATCAAACTGACACCAAGCTCATCCAGAGCTTCGACAATATGGATTTTATCCTGAACAGAAAAACTTATACCTTCACCCTGTGCACCGTCACGAAGTGTAGAATCAAGTATCGTAATACTGTTTGTGTCTTTTTGAGCCATAATAAACCTTTGTATTCCAGCAATTTTTGTATTTATGCACTTTTTCCGTATATTTGTCAAGAAACGTAGATTTGATTAAAAGTTATCGGAAACAACAACACAGTTCTTTCCGTTTTGTTTGCCCCTGTTAAGACAGTTGTCAGCATCAACAAGAACATCGTCGGTGTTTTTAAAGTTTTTGGAAGAACTGATACCAAAGGTCATGGATATTGTAAACTTACGATCCTTATAGGACAATACGTTTTCCGAAATCAAAATTCTCAATGACTCTATGTCTTTAACCACCTGTTCTGAATTTGACGGGAACAGAAAAAGAAATTCCTCTCCGCCCCAACGTCCGACTTTTACATTTGAAGGGATACTATCATGCATTAGTAGTGCCGTAGCATGCAGGGCCTCATCTCCACAGCTGTGGCCATAAGTATCGTTTATACCTTTAAAATCATCAATATCGCATATACAAATTGAGTATTCACTTCCATATTTCTGTTTGTTCTGATGGGCCTGCGCCAAGTGTTCCCAGATACGTCTTCTGTTGATCAGAGTTGTCAGCGAATCATGGTTTGCCGCATACTGCAGAGCTTCCTGCCGGGCAGCAGCCTTTTTGGCAGTTAATATCAACTTGCGTTCGACGGAAGAACAAAGGTATATGAGCAGAACAGTAATTGAAACACATGCTACAACGTTGTGTATGCGGTAAAAAGAAAACGGGAACGGCAGAGTTTCTGCCATATCATGGAAATAATAATACGCCATAAAACCATTCGCGACAACAGTAGGAATTACGGTATACGTATAAAAATGTCTGGGTTTTTCCATATCGTATGCAAGCAAAAATGTTGCCGCTAAAAGTCCCAGCGTAAACAAATCCGTACCGGCAGGATGCCTTGCATGAAAAGTAAAAAAGATCGCATAGAAATCAATTTGAACAACAAGAATGACAAATGAAATATAATGCGGTATTTTTCTGTAGAAAAAAATGTGAATCAGGTGTAGACATGCAGAAATAATGCTGTACCAGACAAACAAGTCGTCATTATAATAGCGGAAATAAAAAACAGATACTACATGAAGAATAAAACTAAACAGAAGAATAACGCTTACATCGCAAAAGAAAAATTTCCGCAAATTTTCTTTTAATGAAACATTCACAAAAGACTCCTAAAAGTATATTTTACTCCTGTTTGTTGAAAATCGCAAATAAAAAAAGCAGAATTATAGAATCCTATAAAATTACTGTGCATCAAGCTGTTTAAACAAAAGCCTTGCTTTAGCGTGTCCTGGATTTAATGAAAGTGCATAGGTGAGACACATTAAAGCATCTTTTTCGGCCTTTTTTGCAACATATATATTAGCTAGCCTAAACTGAATTTCGGCTTTAGTATTCGTGTCTGCAGTAAGTTTTGAAGCTTTGAGCAAAAGTTCCTCTGCTTTGAGCATATCCGTATTTGCGTAGTAAATCGCTGCACTGTTCATAAGAGATGGAACAGTTATATTTCCGGCAGCAAACATGTGGTTGTACAAAACAGAAGCCGTTTCATATGATTCCTTGAGTTCTGAGGCGGAAAGCGTTTTGAAAAATGCCGCATATTCACATTCACGAGGAGTCATTTTATCCTTCAGTTCAACATAATCTACCGAACCGTATTTCTCATTAAGATTGACCAGAAAAATTCCTTCCGCCTCTGAAAAACGGTTTTGCATACACAAAAGCCATATTGCATATTCTTTTAAAGCCTGGTTTTCAGGATATTTTTCCATAAGAAGCCATATATCTACCAGCTTTTCATCGTTATTTCTGTTTGAATTTTCCCACTCAAGCTTTGCACGTTCAACAAGCAGTAAGGGATTATCGGTTTTTTCAAGCTGTGAACTCATTCTGGAAACAGCATCCGCAACGGGCACAATTTCCATGTCGGAATCTTTTTCCATTTTCAAGGTTTTTAATCCAGTACGCCTTAATGCTTCTGTAAGGCGGTCATCCTGCTCTGGATGATTCGAAAAATACGCATAATCACCGTAAGCTACCAGTCCCGGCACATATTCAGGGAAAAATGTAACAAGCTTTATTGCATTTTCGCCCCATAGTCTGTTCATTTCGTTCTTTTTTGCATATAGACACAAATTGTAAAGCGGAACAGGTGAGAATTTTTCATCATGAATAAGGGCATTAGACCACAAGGTATAGGCGGCTTTCTGTTCATCTAAAAAAAGAGCTGCATCTGCTCTTAACAGCATTATCTCGGCAGAATCCTCCAATGCTGACAAATCTATGTAAGATTGTGTAAAATCACCGGCATCATAGGCAACTGCTGCCCAAAATTTGCGGTCATTAAATGGGACTGTCTCGGGATGTAACTTGTATGCTTCCTGTATATGGCCTTCGTGAGCTTCAATTACCGCTGCATTTCGCAGGAAAGTTCCATTATGCGTTACTTTTGCAGCATCTATAAATGTTGTTACAAACTCCGGCTTGAAATAATCCTGTTCCAGACCGGCAATTCGGAATTTTATCTCTGTAAGAATTGAACCGTATAAAGTACCTTCCAAGGGCAAAGCAATTTTTTCAGCTTCTGAGAGCTTATTCTTTTGAATCAAACAATGTGCATATACTGCCCGTAATTCTAATAAATCACTGTGGTTGTAATAAGCTTTTTTTATGAGTTTTTCCGCTTCGTCCTTTCTGCCGATTTTCATGTATCTTTTATACAAAGCAAGCCATTCTTCGACAGATGATGCATTCTTTGAAAGTTTTTTAAGCATAGCGGCTGCTTGTTTCATCTGACCGGCTACAATATATGTGTCTATCTGATCCATGCTTCCGGCAAATGAATATGCAACTGATTCCTGTTTACAGGAATAAAATATTGATACAATAAAGACCACAAAAACGACTAAAAGAAGCTTTTTCATCATGATTCAGATCTGTAAGCGTTTTTTACGCTGTCTAAAACTCCATTTATAAATTTGAATGAATCGTCAGAACCGAATTCCTTTGAAATATCAATAGCCTCATCTATTATTATGGATGCAGGCATATCCTTTTGATACAACAGAGGATATACACTAAGCCGTAAAACAGCCAAATCTACTTTGCTTATACGTTCAAAACTCCACTTTGCGGTTAAATGCTTTTTTATGACGGAATCAATTTCTTCAATGTTTTCAATAGTTCCGGAAATCAACAGCTTTGTAAAAAGCAGATTATCAGCTCCCATTCTGTCAAGCACAGCACTGTCAACCCAGGAAAATTCCAAAAGTTCTTCCAGTGGAACGGCATTTACATCCCATGAATACAATGCCTGAAAAGCAATTATTCTACTTTTGCGTCTTGCCACAACAACTCCTACAAAAAAAATCCGTACTGATTATACAGAACCAGTACGGTTTTTACAAGTTGCAATTATGCTACTGTCCAAAAATATTACCAGGTTAAAAGCTTTTGCAGAGCATCATCTTTCTTTTCAATCTTAAAGTTCTTTGAATCAGCTCTTAATGATTTTGTCAAATCGCTTACACCTGCAGCAAGAATCTGTGACTGCTTTTGGTTTTTGAGATTCTCTTTGATGTATTCATATACGGTTACAGAAGTTCCCGGCTGTACAACATCACTCAAGCCAAGCATTTTCGCATTGTGCTTTTCAAGAATCTGCCAAAACTGAAAGTCTGTGTCTGTTTCTGTTACTTCAGAAATAAAACCCTTGTCCTTTTTGAACATTTCAAGCAAATCGTTATAATTCATACCAAGCTGTGCAGCAGCTGTAGCATTTTTTGCTACATAAAAATCACCTGCATCATAGCCTGATCCAGAACCCTGCTTAATTTTTTCAGAAGTTGTTTTCTTTGCCTTCAAATCACTGTTAAGTGTAGTTGCACGTGTTTTTGCAGCAGATGGATCACCTGATTTTTTTGCGATAACAAGAAGCATTTTCAGAGTATCGCTCTGAACAAAAGATGTTCTGTTAATTTCATAAAAATTCCGAACTTCATCGTCAGAAACTGTTACTGCATTAACTTCTTTTTCCTTAAGACTGAGGATGTACTGATTTGCAACCATCTGTTCCTTAAGGTATTTTTTATATTCGGCAACAGTCATTCCTGTCTGTTCTTTCATAAAGACTTCATAAGTCTTTCCCATTTCAGCCTTTATCATTTCTGCAAATTCGTTCTCAGTTACCTGTCTGCCTACCATCTGAGCCAAAGAATTCAAATAGTATTCATTTACCTGAGCATCTGTCAGAGTAATTCCAGCTTTTGCAGCAGATTGAACAACCAGTTTTTCATCAATCATCGCATTGAGAATTTCTTTTTTTTGTTCAAATGTCAAAGTTGTTCCTGTCTGTCGCTGATACAAATCAACCCTGCTTTTTAACTGTCCCAGAGTTATAGTTTCTGATTTATTGATTTTTACAGTTGCTAAAGGTTGAAGATTATTCTGAGCAAAAAGAGAAAATGCACAGACAAACAAAATAATCGTTGTTACAAAAATTTTTTTCATTTTAACCTCTTTAATTAAACCAAACTCAGTTTAACATGAAAATAATAACCAGTATCAATTAAACAATACCGTCCAAAAAAAGTTACAAAAATTCTGCAACTTTTATTCCAACACAGCCTTAATACGACGGACACCCGCAGACGAAGACTGTTCCTTCTTAATTACAAATTTGCCAAGAACCCCTGTATTTGTTACATGCGGTCCGCCACATACTTCCTTTGAAAAATCACCAATAGTGTAAACTTTTACATTATTCTCGTATTTTTCGCCGAAAAGAGCTGTAGCTCCACTTTTCTTAGCATCTTCCAAATTCATAATCTCCATTGTTACAGGAAGGTTACGCGAAATTTGCTCATTGACAAGATTTTCAACCTTCTTTATCTCTTCCGGGGTCATCGGAGCCGGATGAGAAAAGTCAAAACGCATCCTTTCATTTGTAATATTTGAACCTTTCTGTGCGACATGATCTCCAAGAACACGTTTCAAAGCAGCCTGTAACAAGTGGGTTGCAGTATGATACTTTATTGTCATTTCCGACTGTTCTGCAAGACCGCCTTTTGCCTTTCCCGCTTCGGCTGTTCTTGAAAGTTCCTGATGTTTTTTCTCGGCTTCCTTAAAACCGACCTTGTCAACTGTAAAACCATTTTCGGCGGCAAGCTCTTCTGTAATTTCAATAGGAAAGCCGAATGTGTCATACAGTCGGAAAGCAACACGTCCAGGAATTTCTTTTTTAGGATTCTTTGCCAAATTAGGCAGAAGTTTTTCGAATTCTGCTTCACCTTTGCGAAGAGTCTGACCAAACTTATTTTCTTCGGCTGTAAGTTCCTGCTTTATCTTTTCCGCATTCTGCTCAAGTTCAGGATATGCGTTTTTGAAATTTTCAATAACCGAAACAGAAAGATCCGCGAGGAACGTATTTTCGATACCGAGTTTTCTTCCATGACGTACAGCACGACGGATCAAACGGCGCAAAACATAGCCCGCACCGACATTTGACGGCGAAACACCTTTTGGATCTCCTATAATGAACACAGATGCTCTTGCATGATCGGCAATAATACGGACACTTTTATCCTTTTCTGCATCAGAACCGTATGTATAACCTGCAAGTTTTTCAATCGTTTTAATTATAGGCTGAAAAACTTCTGTTAAATAAACACTTGTCTTTCCCTGAAGGATACAGTTGGTTCTTTCGAGCCCCATTCCGGTATCCACATTTTGTTTTGGAAGTTTTACCAATGTTTTTTCGTCAACACGATTGTATTCCATAAAAACATTGTTCCAAATTTCAAGCCAGTTATCTTTATCAGTACCTTTATTTGAACCAACAGGAGGCAAGCCTTCGCCTACCCAGTAAAATATTTCTGTATCAGGACCGCACGGACCTGTTGGACCGGCTGCCCACCAGTTGTCACTTGCAGGTAAATAGGCAATTTTATCTTCCGGCATTCCGTTTGCTTTCCAATAACCGGCAGATTCCTCATCACGGGGGGCGTTTTCATCACCTGCAAAAACCGTTACCGAAATTTTAGCAGGATCCAGTGCAAGCCATTTTTTGCTTGTCAAGAATTCATAGCTGTATGCAATCGATTCTTTCTTGAAATAATCACCAAGAGACCAGTTTCCAAGCATTTCAAAACAGGTAAGATGACTCGGATCACCGACTTCGTCAATATCACCGGTTCTGATACACTTTTGGTAATCAGTCAGTCTTTTTCCTGCAGGATGCGGCTCACCCAGCAAAAAAGGAACCAAAGGATGCATTCCTGCCGTTGTAAAAAGCACGGAAGGATCATTTTCCGGTATAAGAGACCGTCCGGAAATTTCCACATGATCTTTACTTTTGAAAAATTCAATATACTTTGAACGTAATTCATTTGCTGTCATAGAACACATTTTATGGGAATGAGAGATTGAGTGTCAATATACCAAGACGGGTAAACAATCCGGATACAGAGGAGTAAGCCCAAAATCTCGACACAGGTGCAAAAAACTGATATAGTAAAAGCGATGAGAAAGTTTGTCATTTCAGTATTTGCTGCTGTTATAGTTTTTCTACTTGTTTTTTCATTAATAATGCGTACAAAAAAACCGGTGGAAAAAGAAATTGTAAAATCCGTTACAGTAAGACCGGTTACCAATATTGAACAGCAGGAAGAAGAAACTGTCGCAGTTTCCGAAAAAAATGCAGATATAACAACAACTCTCATTACTCTGCAACCGAACGAAATTCTTCTCAATATTATTGCAACGGATATTAACGGTGATACACTGGATGATCAGATTATCAGCGTAAAACGCTCCGGTGTCGCATCCGTCATTCTTATCACAGGCATATACAACTCCGACAAAGCCGAATACCAGCGGGTTTCAGAAATAGAAACAGGAGTAACACAGGCAAATACCTTTTCCTTTTCAGTTACAGACTTAATCGGCGACCATTCCAATGTTCTTGTGTTTACAGGAATGAATAACAACGGAGAATCAATTCTCAAAGCATACAAACCTTCATCGTTTTTGCGTTTTAAATTCAACTATGATTTGATAGCAGACCTTAAAACAGACGGCAATATTTTTATCCAACAGTCAGATCGGAGTGACGCGTACTCAATGTTCAAAACACAGGGAGAAAGCTACCCGATATGGGTCTACAGTTCGGATACAAGCCGCAGTACAGAATCATTGGATCAGATTCAGACCATGTGGAATTGGTCTTTCGCCGACAAAAAATATGTGGTTGTCTCGGAAACAAGGGTAAGCGGTAAAAAAATTGCAGCTAATGAATTAAACCGAATTCTTGACGGAACTGCAGAAACTTTTGAAAATTTTCTGTCCGGACTGTGGTACAAAACACCTTCATCGGGGAACAACCTGCGTTACATATTTTTTAATACAGAAGACAAAGAAATAATCCTTTCTTTCGACACCACCCAGGAACTTTACGGCTGGACTGCAAGTTCTCTGACAAAAAACGGTATTCATATAACTTCAATGAGTAAGTCCATAAACAATCTTATTCGTCAGTTCAACATTACATTGAACGGCCTTGATGAAATAAAGCTGCGTGTAAATGATGACGTAAAAATGTATATAAAGGAAGAAACTTTGTGGGATGGCACTTACAGAAAAATTTCTTTAAAAGCAAGTTCATACAAACAACAGACTGATTCCCGGTTGCTGAATAAAATTGAAAGCGAGAGCCAAATCTGGACAACACCAGACAATATGTCGGTGACCATAAAGAAGTCGCAATTTTTTATAACAAATGATGAAAGAAACAGTTCAGGGATAATAACAGAGACAATGATAAACAATGAAACTCTTTTGGAATTCCGAACTCTCAAAGGCGAATCAATGCTAAAAGGACATTACAAACCTGAACTTGAAATGACGGATACAGATGACAGTACAAAAGAAACGCTTTTGCTCTATCCAGTTAATATAAGCATAAAAGGTTTTTCACTCACAGGAGAAGCACCTGTCCGTTTTGAAAGAACCATACAAAAATAAACGGCACCAGACGTCTTGCAAAAACTACAACACATTCTGATGCCGATTTCTTTTCAAGAATTCTAACGAATATCTTCTATTTTAATATCCAATTCTTTATATATCGCTTTTACAGAATCCATATCAAGATCCGCAATTCGGCATGTTACACGCCGTTTGGAAACATCATCTCCTTCAGAAGTAACAAGTGAAATAATATTTCCGTTTTTATCAGCGATAGCTTTTGTCAGTACAGCGAGCTGTCCAGGTTTTTCATCAAGGCTGAATGTAACACGGATTCCAAGATGTCTTGCCCCGAAAAGATCTACAAAAGTTCTGAACAAATCACTCTCGGTTATTATGCCGACAAGAAGTTTGCCCTTCATTACCGGCAGACACCCTATGTTATTATCAGCCATTATTCTTGCAGCTTCTTCAATGGTTTCAGTTTCTTGAACAGAAATAACATTCTTGTTCATTATATTTACAACCTTAAGCTTTGAAAGCAAATAGCTGATTTCATACATATCAAGGGTTGTCGCAGCACTGGGTCCTGCATTCAGAAGTTCTTTCTGCGTTACAATTCCGACAAGCTCATTGTTTTTATTAAGAACAGGGAGTTTTTGTATTTTTTCCCTTGTCATCAAAGCCTTTGCATCATTAACTGATAAATCAGGAGTAACAAAAACAGGGTTTTTGGTCATAATTCCGGCAATAATCATACATACCTCCGTTGTAATTAATTATAACACTAAAAACGAAGAAAACAACTAATTTTTTTATCCGCCCAAATATGCTTTCTTTACGGAATCATCCTCAAGCAAATCTTTTGCGTTTCCTGTCTTTGATATTACCCCTGTTTCCAGAACATATGCCCTGTCAGCAACAGCAAGAGCCTTGAACGCATTCTGCTCTACCAACAGGATTGTTGTACCGCTTTCATTGATCTTTTTGATAATTGAAAAAATTTCATCAACCAGAATAGGGGCAAGTCCCATAGACGGCTCATCCAAAAGGAGAAGACGCGGCTTTGACATCAGTGCACGCCCGATTGCAAGCATCTGCTGTTCACCACCAGAAAGAGTTCCGGCAACCTGTCTGATGCGCTCTTTTAAACGCGGAAAATTTTCAAAAACAAGATCGATATCGTCTTTTATTCCCTTTTTGTCAGTACGTGTAAAAGCTCCCATCTCCAGATTTTCCTTTACAGTAAGATTTGCAAAAATACGTCTACCTTCAGGGACTTGAATTAAACCTTTTTTTACGATTGTATCAGGCTGAAGAGATGTAATATCTTCGTCCTCAAATACAACCTTTCCGTCTGTTTTCTTTATTATATTTGAAAGAGCATGAAGAGTCGTGGTCTTTCCTGCACCGTTTGAACCTATTAAAGAAATAATTTCTCCCTCATTAACTTCAAAAGAGATCCCGCGCAAGGCTTTTATTGCGCCATAGTGTACCACAAGATTTTCAACCTTAAGCATCAATTACAGCCTCCTCACCCAAATAAGCTTTTATAACAGCAGGGTCCTTTTGAATTTCAGCTGGTAAACCCGCCGCAATAATTCTTCCATAATCAAGAACAATAAGACGTTCACAGATTCCCATTACCAAGTGCATATCATGCTCAATAAGAAGAATGGTCAGATTAAATTCCTTTCTTATAAATGAAATAAGTTTCATAAGTTCATCAGTTTCCTGTGGATTCATGCCGGCAGCAGGTTCATCCAGAAGAAGTAAAGTCGGATTTGAAGCCAAAGCACGTACAATTTCAAGCTTACGCTGTTCACCGTACGGCAGATTCTTTGCAAGCTCTTTTTTCTTATCTGCTATGTTGAATATTGCCAAAAGCTGTTCTGTTTTTTCCGTCATAAATTGCTCATCTTTACGGAAACGAGGAGTTCGCAAAAGTACGTCTAAAGGATTTACTTTCCTTTGAGAATGAAGCGCGATACGAACGTTGTCTTCCACAGAAAGATTGTTAAAAAGCCTGATATTCTGGAATGTTCTTGAAATACCAATTTTATTGAGCTGATACGGTTGCATTTTACCGACCATATGGACAGCACCTTTTTTGTCCCAAAAAGTAATATCACCTTCCGTTGGTGTATATATACCGGATAACATATTAAAAACAGTAGTTTTTCCTGCACCATTCGGTCCTATCAAACCGACAAGCTCTCCTTTGTATAACTCGCAGGAAAAATTGGAAACAGCCCGCAAACCTCCAAATATTATTGAAATGTCACTGGCCCTCAGTAGCAGGTTACTTTCAGTTTGCATCAGCTTTCTCCTTTTTTACTGATTTTTGTGTAATTTTTTCCCACAAGCCCACAAAAGAGATTTCCTTAGTTCCAAGCAGTCCCTGCGGTCTGAACAGCATAACAAGTATGAGAATAAGCGGATAAATCAAAAGCCTGTAATCACTCAGGAATCTCAAAAATTCCTGCAGATATGTAAGAATAAAGGCTGCAGATACAGATCCCGTTATAGAGCCCATTCCACCCAGAACGACAAAAATAAGATAATCAATACTGCGGTTGAAAGAAGCCAAATCCGGCTTTACAAACGCAATAAAGGGAGCATACAAAGCACCACCGATGCCGGCAACAAAAGAGGCAATTACAAAACCGGTCATCTTATACTTGAAAACGCCGACACCATTTGAATTAGCAGCTATTTCATCTTCTCTTACTGCCATAATTGCCCGTCCATAAGTTGAACGCATAAAATTCTGAAGAAGAATAATAATCGCAACAAGAGTTCCAATAATGGTCAAAAACGCCAAATCAGGGAAAACTGTAAGCTTTGTAGTAAAACGCATACCGTTTGCGCCACCTGTAATTGACTTTAGATTTACAAAAACTACTCGGATTATTTCACCAAATCCCAGTGTTACAATGGCAAGATAGTCACCGGTGAGTTTCAAAGTCGGGAAACCAATCAAAAATCCGAAAAATGCGGTTATTAAACCTGCAATACAGATGCTCAGAGCAAGAGGACAACCAAGAGATGATGTAAAAAAAATACAGGAATAAGAACCAATTGCCATAAAACCGGCTTGTCCTAAAGAAAGTTGTCCTGTTAAACCACAAACTATGTTTACACTTATGGCAAGGATTGCGTTTATCCCGCCGAGCGTCAAAATTTGTGCAGTATATGCATCGATTATGCTGAATTTTATTAATAGTGCGGGAACAAATACAATAAAAACAACAATTATTCCCAACAAAATAAAGTTTCTGGAATCTTTTTTCATATTTATACCTTAACCCTAATGTTTTTGCCAAGCAAACCGGAAGGTTTTATAAGCAGAATTATTATTAATATTGAAAAAGAAATTGCATCCGCATACTGGGAATTGATGTATCCCTTGGTCAGTGTTTCTGCAATACCAAGAATAAAACCACCGAGCATTGCACCAGGGACAGAACCGATTCCACCAAGGACAGCTGCAACAAAGGCTTTTAATCCAGGCATTGAACCCATAACAGGATCTATCTGTGGATATGCACTTGCATAAAGTATTCCACCAGCAGCTGCAAGAACAGAGCCCAGTGCAAAAGTAAATGAAATTGTCCTGTTTACTGAAATTCCCATAAGACTTGCAGCTTGCATATCAAACGAAACAGCACGCATTGCTTTTCCGGTTTTGGTATAGTTTATAAGGATTGTGAGGAGAATCATAAGCAGAGCTGAAATGCAAATAACTATAAGCTGTATATATGATATTGAGAAAGTTCCTAATGACAACTTACCTTCTATTACACCTGGGAAAGGACGGGGATTCGGTCCTACGAACGGTAGAACACGCATACCGTTCTGTAAAATCAGAGACACCGCTATAGCCGTAATCAGCGAATTCAACCTGGGCGCATTTCTTAATGGTCTATATGCAAACTTTTCAATTATAATACCAAGAAAACCACACAAAATCATTGATCCGGCAAAAGCAAGCGCCAAAGCCAGATAAGGCATACCCGAAGCAGCCAGTGCCGTAAGGATAAAGTATCCTGCATAGGCTCCTACCATAAGAATATCGCCGTGAGCAAAGTTAATAAGCATTACAATACCATATACCATGGTATATCCTAAAGCAATCAACGCATAAATGCTTCCAAGCGATATTCCGTTGGTCAACTGCTCTAAAAAAATACTGCCAGAACTCACAATTCCCCCAAAAACAAAAAATTTCTATGCATTATACTATGATGTTAAAAAATCGTAAAGATGTCTGTAATTGGCTGGCTGTATCAGCTACAAACCAAGCTTCAGAAAATCAGAAAGGAATTTGATCAAATTCTATGTCATTAGTTTTGATGACATTCTCACAGGAAGAAAGGACAACCGCCCTTTTCAGACAGTTAATAAGTTCCCTCACATTGCCAGGCCATGGGTAATCCAATAATTTGAAAAAGCCCTCAGGTGAAAGGATTTTTCCTGTATTCTTCAAAAAGTGATCTATAAACAGTGGAATATCATCTTTCCTTTCGCGCAAAGGTGGAATTTTAATCCGTAAAACACTAATACGATGAAACAAATCTCTTCTGAACAACCCGCTCGCTATCCGTTCGGTTAAATCGGAATTTGTGGCAAATAGAAAACGAACATTAAATTTTATAGGTTTCGTAGAACCAACTCTGAACATTTCACGTGACTCCGTTAAATGTAAAAGCTGGGTCTGAGATTTGAGAGGGGTTTCACCGATTTCATCAAACAGCAGTGTTCCGCCCTCTGTTTCCTCAATAAAGCCTTTTCTGTCAACAGCATCAGTAAATGCACCTTTTACTGAACCGACAAGTTCACTAAAAAAGACAGGAGTGTCAAAACACGAAAGGTTAAGCGTTCTGAAATTTCTTTCTTTTCTCAAGGAATGTTTGTGAATAAGTTCAGCAAGAAATGATTTTCCTGTTCCGGATTCTCCTTCGAGCAAAATCGGCAAATCAGTTTTTGCATATTCAACGAGTTTCTGCTTAAGCTGACATATTACAGGTGTTTTGCCGATAAAAGCATCAAAAGGCGCAATCGCGGCAACAGATTGAGTATCCCTTTTCAGCAACTTTTCAAGACGGCTTTCAAGTATGCATTGCTTCACAGGATACAGAATATAATCATCAAAACCTGCTTTTATTGCTTGTACAGGGAAATCAGGGAAAAATTCTTTTGACAGTATGGCTGCCGGAATATTGAACCGGTCCTTAATTTGCAAAAGAAAAGAATTATAACCGGCATTTAGATTGACAAAATCAATCAGCAAAAGTCGTACAGCATGAGTTTCAAAAAAGCTTGTTGATTGAAGAATATTAGAAAAAGATTCAACCTGTAATCCACAAATAGTGTCACCAAAAATTTGTATAAGAGAAGCATCTGCAGAAAACAATACAATATATTCGACCATAGTTAGCCCTTGAAAAAAATATTACATATAACAGGCTATTACGGGCAGTACAGATGTCAGGCAGAATCAATAGAATTTAGACTGTTTTGAAGTTATTTTATAAAATAACAATAATATTTTATACCATATATATGGAAAAATAAAAAATATTTTCAACGGATTTTTCACAATTTCCGGGAAAAATTCCAAACCTTTTGCAAAAAGCTTTTCGGAAACATTCTTTTTTCTGTGTGAAAAAACATCCAAAATATCCTTGCGGTATAAAAACATACTGGAAGAAAAGCTGTTCCGTCTTGAATAAACCCATCTGGAACCGCCTTTTATACCGTTGCTAAGCAGAACTAAAGCCGGTGATGCTTTGTAAATAGCAGAAACCACGTCTTTTTCAACCGTTTTGGTGTTATAGCCGGAATGACGACCGACGATTCTAAGTCCTGAAAAAGTTGAATGAATGTTTTGTTCTGCCTGCATAAGGCTTTTTTTATGGTTCCCCAACAAATACAAAGTTTTATAATGCTTATCCAAAACAGAAAGAATAGAAATAATTGCATCAAATGGATTATAGCGGAATGGTACAGGCAGTTTCAAAAATGAAGCTCCTGAAATAATCGATTTTGAAACAGGTAAAACAAGATCCGCATTCTGCAAACAAATCATAAAATCAGAATTAATGCGTGCAAAAAGCAAATCTTTTAACGACAGAAAAACAATCTGTTTTGCTCCGGGTTTTTCGGATAACGCTAAAATCTCCTTTTCCAAGTCATCAGGATTTATAACGTCTACCGGAACTGTAAGCAAACTTATTCTCTGAATTGCCATGTTTCAAACTCCGTCATAATTGTTTGTACCGCTGAAATTCCATAAACAGCGGCGGTTTCTGTTCTAAGGACATTAGTCTCAAAATGGATCGGCAAAAAACCGCTACTTCGTAATGCCTGCATTTCAGAAGGACTTATTCCCCCTTCCGATCCTACTGCAAGTATTATTACATCCGGTTTTCCCCTGAGACTACCATGCAAAGAACGATCTTCCAAACGTGATTCCGTAAGAACAAGCGAAACTGATGAAAAATCATTTTGCATCATTTTTTCTTTATCCAGTAAAACCTTCATTTTTTCCAGCACAATCGTCATTTCTGAAGGAGATTCCAAAAATGTTTCCTGTGGTGATGCTGACTGTTGTCTGGCTTCTTTCACAATACGATTCCAGCGGTCTTTTTTTTCAACCGTTTTTGCCTTTTCATACACAGAACGGTCACTTACAACAGGAAAAATCCTTTCAACGCCGGTTTCCACAGCTTGTCGTATAATTGTATCAAGCTTTGAAGCTTTCGGCATACATTGTAATAACCAAATCCGGCAAAAAGGGATTTTCTTTTCGAGAGTTTGCGCCCTCACCCCTCCTGCTACACCACTGCTACTTTCGTTGCAAACTGCTTTTACCGTATTAGAATCCGTTTTTTTTAACACAAGTGTATTTTTTGCAACAGATTCCACAACAAAATCCGCCAAAACACCGTTATTCATCCGGACAGGAATCAACGATCCAGGCTGAACACGCAAGACCTGCGCCAAATACCTGTAATCTTTTCCTGACAAAGTAACTTGACCGAATTCATTCAGCTCCCTGTCCAATATGAACTGGCGCATTATTTCTTTGCTTCTCCTTCTTGCTCGGCAGCTTTCGCCTCCGCCTGTAATTCACTGATTGTCTTTGTTTTTTTCATCAGCTTCTTAAAATCCTCGTTGCGTAAAATTGACAATGCCTCAACGAGCTGCAAATCATAATCCAGATCACAAATCGGTTGTGTACCGATTCTGTATACTTCATTAGAGATTATCTTCCGTAGAACGCGCAGTTCAAGCGCATAAGTTTTCTGCAATTCCTGCGCATAAGCGGCTATCTGCTGTTTTGTCATGCCAGGATGTTCCGCAACGTAATTTTCAACAACAGAGCTTTCAACAAGCTTCTGATAAGCTTTTTCTTCTTCTTCTGACATCGGAGGAAACAGAACTTCCCTGTCCGGTGGAATACCAACCTTATCAATGTTAGAATCACTGGGCGTATAATAGCGCGCGGTGGTAAGCTTTAAGCCGTCATTGTTAAGATTGAGGGGAACAACCTGCTGGACGGAACCTTTCCCGTATGTCTTTTCACCTACAAGATATGCAAGATGATGGTCTTTCAGCGCACCCGACAAAATTTCAGAAGCGCTTGCTGAACCTTTATTTATCAAAACAACGATCGGAATATCCGCAGGAATAGTAGTCTTTGACTTTTTAGCGCTGAATACAACGGTGTCTTCCTTGTATCTGCCGCGTGTTGAAACAATTACACCTTCGCTGATAAATTTGTCCGCAACCTGCGCCGCGCTGTTAATCAAGCCGCCGGGATTATTTCGCAAATCAATAAGCAGGTATTTGTAACCGGCTTCAGTAAAAGAATCGAGAGCCTGTTGAACCCTTTCCGGTGTCTGGGGTGTAAACTCAATAATCCTTATGTAACCCGTATCAGAACCAATCATTCCGTATTTTACGGTCGGAACTTCAATAACTTCTCTTATCATTGAAACAGTAAACTCGATATTTTTTCCGCGTCTTACGGTTACCGAAACAGGTTTGCCTACTTCACCGCGCAAAAGCCCTAAAACTTCTTCCATTGTAATGTCAGGAGTTGCAGTTCCATCAATTGAAACAAGGAGGTCACCTGCCTGAATTCCGGCACGCCAACCAGGTGTATCTTCTATAGGGGATGCAACTTCAACATAGGCAGGCTTTTCAGGAGTAGATACCACCGGCTTTGAAATCGAGAGTCCTACACCACCAAAATTGCCGTGTGTTGTGTCATTTATTCCGCGCATTTCGGAACTATCAAGATAAACCGTATGAGGATCACCAATAGATTCCATAAGACCGCGCATTGCACCTTCATAAAGCTTTACTGCGTCAAGTTCATCAACATAATTTTGTTCTACAAAAGAGAACACTGAACGCAGCATTTCAGAATACTGCTCTGAACGTACTTTTTTGTTTACAACAGCTTCTGTATTGTCAGAAGTTTTTTCTGTTTCTTCTTTATATCCCTGTGCCCATACAGCAGGAGAAAAAACAGCCAGAAATGCAAAAACTGCACAAATAGTAAAAACAACCGGCCAAAAAGATTTAACGCCGTTTTTCCTAAATAAATTCATAAAGTTATTTTACAAGAAATGAAAAAGAATGTCGATAAAAAACGATTTTCCTACGAAACAAAATGTATGATATAATTTGTATATGAGCGGGCTCGGCTACAACGTATGGTTAAATTATAAAAGGCAAAACAAAGCTTTTTCAGACAAATACAGACAAATCCTTACAAAAGTACTGATTCTTACAAGCAATAAAAAACAGGACCACATTCTTACATCAGCTGAAGAAGAACTAAAATTGGCTTTAGGTACTTTTTCGAACAAACAGATTAAGATTACATATGCTAATACCATTTATGACAAAACAGAAGGACTTGTAATCGGTACATACAATCTGATTCCGGATTCTGTCAGAAAACTAATTCAAATTCATAAAATACCAAAAAATGATGGCTATGTAATAAAAACTGCAAAAAACGGTCAAAAGCAAATCACGGTCATAACAGCCATATCATCAAAAGGCATTCTTTATGGAACTTTTAAATTCATAAGACTTTTGCAACAACAAAAAGAAATATCCTCACTAAACATTTTTTCAGAACCAAAAACATCTTTCAGAATGCTTAATCACTGGGACAATCTTGACGGATCCATAGAACGCGGATATGCAGGTAAATCACTCTGGAAATGGGACGAACTTCCACAAAAAATCAGTTCCCGTTACAAAGCCTACGCAAGAATATGCGCTTCTGTAGGCATAAACGCCTCTGTATTGAACAACGTAAATACACAGCCCGAAATCCTTTCCTGCGAATACTTAACAAAAACAGCTGCAATAGCGGATGTTTTGCGCAGGTATGGAATAACCATTTATCTGTCCGTCAATTTTGCAAGCCCCATACTGTTAGGGAAACTTTCCTCAGCAGATCCTGCTGACAACAACGTAATACAGTGGTGGACTGATAAAATAAAAGAAATTTACGAACTCATTCCCGACTTTGGCGGTTTTTTGATGAAAGCCGATTCAGAGGGACAGCCCGGACCTTTTGCTTATGGCAAAAACCATGCTGAAGGTGCAAACATGTTTGCCCGTATATTGCAAAAATACGGCGGACGCATAATATGGCGTGCTTTTGTATACGGACAGGGCGAAACAGATCGAGCAAAAAAAGCCTATAGTGATTTTCAGCCTTTAGATGGGAAATTTTTGCCTAATGCAATTTTACAAATTAAAAACGGAGCAATAGATTTTCAACCGAGGGAACCGGTTCATCCTCTTTTTGGAGCTATGCCCAATACAAACCTGTTTATGGAATTTCAAATTACTCAGGAATATTTAGGACAGGGCAATCACCTTGTTTATCTTGCCCCAATGTGGAAAGAAATACTGACTTTTGACACCTTTGCAAGCGGTAAGGGCACTACGGTCGGTAAAATACTTGCAGAAAAAGACGGCAGTGGATTTGCGGCTGTCTCCAACACTGGTGATAATGATGATTGGTGCGGTTCACTATTTCATCCAGCAAATCTTTTTGCATACGGAATGCTAGCCTGGGATTATGAAGCAGATACAAACGATATTGCGCGGGAATGGGCAGTCTGCACATGGGGTCACAACGTAAAACTCATAAATGCAATAATGTTTATTCTTACAAATTCCTGGGAAGCCTGTATCAACTATATGACTCCCTTAGGTCTGCATCATATAATGAAATACAACCATCATTACGGACCGGATCCAGCGTGTGACGAAGGTGAGAGAGAAGACTGGAAACCGCGGTACTATCACAGAGCGGATAGTGTCGGTCTTGGTTTTGACCGCACAGAAACAGGCTCAAATGCAATATCACAATATTCGGAACACAATAAAAAACTATTCGGGAACCTTAAAACTTGCCCCGAAAAATACCTGCTGTGGTTCCATCATGTGCCATGGAATTACGTCCTTTCTTCAGGAAGAACGCTCAAAGAAGAACTTGTTTTTTTATATAAAAAAGGAGTTGAACAAGCTGAAGAATTGCGTGATAAATGGATATCCATAAAAAACGAAGTTGATTCAGACTCTTATGAATCGGTTTTGAACAAACTCAATATACAGGTAAAAGATGCCCACGAATGGCAGAATGTATGCGTATCGTATTTTTTGAGCTTTGTAGATAAATAACTTGACAGATTAATAACATCTGTGCGCTACTTTTATTACAAAAAGTAAAGAAAAACAGGAGTGTTTATGATCAATCCATTATTACCGGTTGTAAAAAACCCGATTCTGCCGGGATTTTATCCTGATCCGTCAATTTGCAGGGTTGGTGATGACTTTTATCTAGTAAATTCATCCTTTGCCTATTTTCCTGGCTTACCGGTATTCCACAGCAAAGATTTGGTAAACTGGACACAAATCGCTAATGCCATAAACCGCGAAAACCAGTTGGATTTTACGAACAACAGCATAACACGAGGTCTTTTTGCTCCTACAATACGCTATCACAAAGGGACCTTTTACATAGTCTGCACAATGATAGATAACGGCGGAAACTTTGTGATTACCACAAAAGATCCCTCAAAAGACTGGTCAGACCCAATATGGCTGCCGCAGGCGGAAGGAATAGACCCGTCTTTATTCTTTGATGATGACAAAGTTTGGTATGTCGGAAACAGATGTGTTCCGCCCGACCGTTCTCAATACGATGGTAACTGCGAAATCTGGCTGCAGGAACTGGATTTTTCCGATATTAAACACGGTAAAATAACAATGAAAGGTTCTCCCCTGGCCATCTGGCAGGGCGCACTAAAATTCAGTGTATGGCCGGAAGGACCACATATCTATAAGATAGGGAACTGGTATTACCTCATGATTGCCGAAGGCGGAACTGCAATGGAACACTCGGTTATGATTGCACGTTCCAAGACAATTACAGAAGGTTGGGTCGGCAAAAAAGCAAACCCGATTCTCACACACCGGCATTTGGGCAAAACTGCAGATATTATTAATGTTGGACATGCCGACATGTTTGATGATCCTGACGGGAACTGGTATCTGGTTTGTCTCGGATCACGAACCTGCCTCAATCCACTGACCGAAAAAGCTCCACATAGAAGAACTTGTCCACTAGGAAGAGAAACATTCTTTGCTCCAGTTACATGGGAGGACGAATGGCCTGTTGTATCGCGCGAAACCGGAATACTTGCGAAACAATATTCCATACTATATATCCCCCAAAAAATTAATAACAAGCAAAACCATACTATAAGAGATTTACCCGCAAGGCAAACTTTTGAAAACCAAAAGCTGCCCTTACACTGGCTCACAATACGTAACCAAAAACTGATTTCATTCGACAAAAGTGATGGTACACTTGTTCTCTCATGCAAAGGTGCGCCGCTTTCATCAACGGAGGATGTCTCTTTTGCAGGACGCAGACTGATGGATCACAGCTGGACTCTGTCTGCGTCTATACAATTCAGCCCTAAAACAAAAACAGAAAAAGCAGGCATCGTACTTTTTCAGAACGAAGATTATCATTATCGTTATGAAATAACTTCAAACGGGAAAGAAAGGATTCTACAGATTGTAACGATAATCGGCGGCAAGGAATCTGTATGTTTCAACGAAAAAATTGATGAAAAAGACTTTCCTGCAGAAGTTTTTATTATACTTACAATACAGTCTGTTTCCCAGGTTCTCTCATTCTACATTACAAAAACGGATAATCTTGGTAACCGAAATGCTCTTCTTGCAGAACCTGTCAAAACAAACATTGATTCCAGCTGCCTTTCAACCGAATACTCAGGTAGTTTTGTTGGCACAGTTGCAGGTGTTTTTGCGACAGGCTCAAATTCCGATTCAGTTGCAAGGGTAAAATTCTTTGATTATGTTTCCAATGAAAAGCAGTTTTTTAATGCATTTCCACTTATTGTACGACCACTTACCTCAGGCGAGCATCTTGCACGCCATGCGACACTTACGGACAAACGGAACCGCCTTATACTCAGGGGCAAAGATGCTGCCAAAACCGTTTTTTTAGGTGATTCTCTGACACGTCGATGGGAAGACAATCTTTATATTTGGAATAAATATTTCTCAAAATTCAGTCCTGAAAACTTCGGTATCGGAGGAGAAACTTCTGACCAGCTACTGTGGCGTATTCAAGAAGGGGAATTAGACGGGCTTTTGCCTAAAACACTAGTACTGCTTACAGGTACAAACAATCTGCCATTCTGTTCCAACGGACAAATAATCGGCATTATTAAGGATATTGTTATTCTGTTAAGGCAAAAACTGCCAAAAACAAAAATCGTACTACAAGCACTGTATCCACGGAGCCCAGATAACGAAGAAAAGAATTATCTACCCCGTATTAAAATCATAAATGATGCAATAAAAGCTTTTCCAAAAAAATATGCACCGGATTTGGTTCTTGATTTTACAGAACTTTTGGCAGACGATAAAGGACTTTTAAATAGTTCTTATACTGACGACGGATTGCATTTGAATGCTAACGGCTACAACGTCATTGCACCTAAAATTGCAGAAGTCTTAGTATTTTGAAAGATATCGGTCAATTTCCCACTGGCTGACACGCGTTTTGTACTCGTGCCATTCGATTTCCTTGGCTTCTATGTATTTTTCAAGCACATGCTGACCGAGTGTAGCACAGACGAGTTTGTCCTTTTTAAGCTCAATAAGCGCTTCTTCCAGTGATTCCGGCAGAGAACCGATTTTTAGCCGCTTACGCTGTGCGGGTGTCATTGCGTAGATGTTACCGTCAACGGCAGGTGGCGGCGTAAGGTTGCGCTTTACTCCGTCAAGGCCGGCGGCAATCGTTACAGCCAGTGCAAGGTACGGATTGGCACTTGGGTCAGCGGAACGCAGCTCTATGCGAGTTCCTTTGCCACGTGCGGCAGGCACGCGTATAAGCGGACTGCGGTTTTGTGCAGACCAGGCAATGTAAACAGGTGCCTCAAATTCCGGCACAAGGCGCTTGTATGAATTTACAAGAGGATTTGTAATTGCGGTAATTCCTCTTATGTGTTCCATAACTCCGGCAATAAAGCTGTATGCTTCTTTGCTCAAGCCAAGACTGTCCTTCTCGTCGCAGAAAACGTTTTTACCGTCCTTTGACATTGAAAGATTGAGGTGCATACCGCTGCCCGCAATACCGAATATGGGTTTGGGCATAAAAGTTGCGTGCAAACCGTATTTGTTGGCGATTGTCTTTACAACCAGTTTGAATGTTATTACCCTGTCGGCGGTTGTAAGCGCATCACCGTACTTAAAGTCAATTTCATGTTGTCCGCGCGCACACTCGTGGTGTGAGGCTTCTATCTCAAAACCCATTTTTTCCAAAGTACGCACAATGTCGCGGCGAACATCTTCACCCGGATCCACCGGCCCCATATCAAAATAACCTGCATCATCAAAGGTTTTGAGCGTAGGTTTGCCTTTTTCATCGTTTCTGAACAAAAAGAATTCACATTCCGGTCCCACGTTGAAGCAATAGCCCATTCCGGCTGCTTCTTCCAGAACATTCTTCAGGACTTGCCTTGGAGAACCGTTAAAAGGCGTTCCGTCCGGCTTGTAAACATCACAAATAAGCCTGGCAACAGAATCAGGAGCTTTTCGCCACGGGAACTGAACAAAACTGTCCAAATAGGGGTGAAGTTTCATATCCGATTCTTCAATTCGGACAAATCCTTCTATGGAAGAACCATCGAACATGCACTGATTATCCAACGCTTTTTCAAGCTGGCTTGAGGTAATTGCTACATTTTTAAGGGAACCAAGGATGTCTGTAAACTGAAGTCGTATAAAACGGATTTCATTTTCTTTTACATATTTAAGAATGTCTTCTTTTGTGTAGGTTTGCATAAAACAATATATCCATATTTTGCAGGATTGTGCAATATCATTAAGTATTCTATCATAAGCTTATGAATATTGTTTCAATAAAAGATGTTTCCAAAAATGTAAAAGAAACTCCGCTCTTTACCGGCGTAAGCTTTGGCATTGACGAGGGCGAACGGATCGGTTTTGTAGGTCCTAACGGCTGCGGAAAATCCACGTTTTTACGCCTGCTGCTGAACGAGGAACCAACAGACAGTGGTTCTATAGCCCTCAGCCGTGAGTTAACAGTAGACATCCTTGAACAGCGTCCCGCTTTTGATGCGGACACCACCATAAAAAGCTTTTTGTACGCGGGAAGAGCTCCGCTTTTAAAGCTTGTTGCGGAATATGAGGCATGTCTGCACGAGGTTTCATCATCAAAAACCGAGAACAAAGCTCTTCAACAAAAACTCACAAAACTAACCCAACAGATGGAAGAACAAAACGGATTCGCGCTGGAACACACATACGAGTCACTTCTTTCGGAACTCGGAATGTATGAATGTTTGGATAATCTTATGAGTACACTGTCAGGCGGAATGGTAAAAAAAGCTGCGCTGGCAAGGGTTTTTACATCGCACCCCAAACTGCTTCTGCTTGATGAGCCGACAAACCACCTTGATATTGAAACAATAGAATGGCTGGAAAAAAAGCTTTTATCGTACTCCGGCACATTCATTCTTGTAACGCATGACCGCTGGTTTCTTGATTCGGTATGTAACGTGATGCTGGACATTGACCGCTGTAAAATCAATAAATATGAAGGAAACTTTTCTACATATTTAAGGCGTAAAAAAGAACGTGCCGAAGAAGAGGCCCGCCACGACGCAAGACGCGAAGCAATTCTTACGGTGGAACTTGAATGGCTCAAACGCGGACCTAAAGCGCGCGCACTAAAAGATTCGCACAGAAAAGCACGGATTCAGGCAATGCTTGATGAGCGTCACGCAAAGCAGACACAGATGGAAGAATTTTCAGCCGTAAGCCACAGGCTGGGAGGTAAAGTTCTTAACCTAAAAAATGTTTGCAAAAGCTGGGAAAACGGCAAAAACGTAATAAACCCGTTTTCCTATGAATTTACCAAAGGAGAGCGAATCGGCATCATCGGTCCCAACGGCAGCGGCAAGTCAACGTTCCTCGATATGATTGCAGGCAGAACCCCGGTTTCGTCAGGCGAAGCGGACTGCGGAGTAAACACCGTATTCGGCTACTTTGACCAGACTGCAAAGTTTGTAGACAGGGAACTTACCGTTCTTGAATATATGCGGAACATCGCACGGCACGTAAAACTAAAGGACGGAACAATGTGTTCCATTGAACAGTTTTTGGAAAAATTCCTGTTTCCGCAAGAAATGTTCAATCAAAAGCTTTCATATTTATCAGGCGGAGAATTACGCAGGCTACAACTTATCCAGATTCTTGCGGCAGCACCGAATTTCCTGTTGTTCGATGAACCTACAAACGATTTTGATATTCAGACAATCAGCATACTGGAAGATTTTTTAAAAGACTTTGACGGCTGTATTCTTACAGTTTCACACGACCGGGCCTTTTTGGATTCCGTTACGGATTTTCTTTTTGTTTTTGACGGTAACGGAAACATTTCTTACTTTGCAGGTGGTTATGCCGATTATCGCGCATATTTGACTGAAAAAGAATCAACAGATTCTGCAAAAGAAAAAAAGACGGAGACTGATAGGGATAAAAAAAGTTCCACACCGCAAAAAGAAGAAAAAAAACGACTTACATTTAAAGAAAAGCAGGAATTTGACGGACTTATGGACGTTATTTCTGCACTGGAAGAAGAAAAAGCAGAACTGGAAACCTTTTTTTCAAGTCCGGAAACTGCATCAAGCAGTGCAACGATTGGTGAAAAACAAAAAAGATACGAAACAGTTCTAGGTCTCATACAGGAAAAAACACAAAGATGGGAATATCTGGCAGAGTTTGCAAATTGAATTATTTCCCAATACAATATTTTGTGAATTTTCCACTTGAGTGGTTCTGAATGATGTTCTATACTTATAACTATGAGAAAAACAACTATCATTGCAGGTAAAGACTTTCCTGCAGGCAACACATATTCAAATCTTGCACTTGAAAACGAAAGAGATGTTATAATTACTACAACACCCGGAGTTCAGACAGACACATCAGGTTTAAAAGCGGACTCAATAGCATGGAATCGTTCTTCCCCTATTTCCGCCCGTACCGTAATGATGAAAGCTGACAACAAATATAAAAAGCTGGACGAATTATTGCTTATATTTGACGGACCTTTTTTTGCTGCACAATATGTGTCCAATGATATAGAAGGTTTTTCGCGAACCATTGATGACCTGATACTAGGATACTGCTATCTTGCCTCGGAAGCCGCCGCAAAGTATGAAAAACAAGGTTTTGGCAGACTAGTATTTATACTAAAATATACAGGAACCGGCGCAAACCCGCAAAAATCCGCAACAGATCTGCATCCAGCAAGCATACCACTTGCAGTTGCACAAGATGCATTCATTGCGCTTGCAGAAAACTTTGCAGCTCGTTTCGAAGCCAGCAAGCAAGTTTTTACAACCCTTGTACGTGCAGATGTAAACAATGACAACGAAATTGCAACATGGCTTTTTCCGTTTCTTTCAGAAATCCAGGTAAGAAGAACATCAGGCTGGCTTAAAGTAGGTACAAAACCCGGCGGAGTTTTTTCTTTCCTTAAAAACTGATACAGATGAATAATTTTTTTACGTTTTTTAAGTATTTGACAACCGCTCCTGAGTTAACCTCTGCAACAATGATATTCCGTATTGCGTTCAGTGCCGTTGCAGGCTTTTTCCTCGGTCTCGAGCGGAAACTACACCTGCAAAATGCAGTTTTGAGAACCCATGTACTTATATGCAGTTCTTCGTGCCTTTTGATGATACTTTCCATTTATATACCCCTCGCATACACACCTGACAGAGGAGACCCCGCACGCATTGCCGCACAGATTGTCTCAGGCATCGGCTTTCTTGGTGCAGGTGCCATTATCAGACAAGGTTTGAACATAAGAGGTCTTAACACTGCCGCTACAATATGGTCAGCAGCCGCTATCGGTATGGCAACCGGAGCAGGCCTCATTACATTGGCATTTGTGGCATTATTACTATGCATCATTATTATGTTTGTGCTTGGGAAATTCGAAAAGCACTACTTTCCGGCTGAACAAGTAAAACACCTGGAACTAGTTTTTAAAAACAGCAGAATCAATCTCATCAAACTTAAAGATGAACTGCTAAGCAGAGGAATTATTATTACAAACACCGACTTTTCCGAAGAAATTGATGCCGACAGGTTCCACATTACTTTTACAGTAAAAGTTCCTTATGATATTGATACAATCTCACTTACAGATGATTTGAAAAACATCGGGAAACTTCTCAAAATCCAAATGAACGACTAAAAACACTAATATCCGTTTTTTTAATTCCGATAAATGAAAAGTGAACTTTCACATTTTTTCGGAGTTATATAATGAGTAAATCAAATAAAACGGGCATATTTTTTGGCATCATTTTTGAGATAGCAGCAATATTCCTGCTTGCGGCAGTATTGTTGCAGTTTTTTGTACCTGCGGAAAACCAAAGCCCCGTTTTCAATACAGGTGTTATTCTTTACAATGTATATGGCTTCAGTTCAATTCTAATCCCTGTTTTTGCAGCTCTCGCAGGCATCATTCTTTTATGTGGAAAAGCTTCTGTAAAAACTGCGGTTTATTTTTTCTGCTCAATAGTACCATTCGCTACTATCTGCCTAGCGGAAAAGGTTGCAAAATTCATCTACAAAACTGATGGAACAGTTTTTGCCGGGATAAAATCAGGTGCCGCTCTTATAATCTGCGGACTGCTTGTTGCCATTGAATACATATTGATTGGTATGCTGGCAGACTTTATTCTTGCCTATGCAGCTAAAATGGCCGTTCAAGCAAAAAAAGAAGACGAAGAAGAAATCATTACGCCCTTTACTCCACGCAAAACTGAGGAAATACCGGAAAGTGATTTTTCTGTAAAAGAATCTGAAACACCGGAATACTCTGAAACAAACGAAGAATCATCAAACACAGGCTTTCAGCCGCCTAAATATGTACCATACGGCGAGCAAATCGCAAAAAAAACAGCAAACTGGAAAAACTACAGTTCTGTAGGTGATTATATCCGCAAAAACATAAAAGGCGAAGTAAAAACAGAAACTCCACAGAATGTACAGCAAAATGAGCCAATTTTTGTGGATTTTCATCAGATGATTGTTCCTGACATGAAAATTTCTGAAATAAAGGAAAAAACAGAGGAAGAACCCGTATCTAACAATATTGAAAATGTACCGGAAGAAAACACGGAAACAAATAACTATTTTGTAATAAAAAACCTCAGCGAAGAAGAAGCTGCACATGAAGAAGTATCTCATACTGATGAAATACCCCTGCCCACTGATCTTGTAAACGAAGACGAAGCTGCATTTCTTTCAAATCCATTTGATGAACCCAATGAAGAATGTTCCGGAATAACAGAGGAAGAAAACATAACAAATGAACCAGAATTTGATTCTTACGACTCCGAAGAAGAACAACCAGAAGAAAACTTGACAGAATCCGATACAGAAAATGGAGAGATTCATATTCCGGACTTTCCGGCTACACCTGTACTAAAGCAACAGGATGTAATCAGCGTAAATGAATTTGAAGCAATAAAATCTCCTGATAATGAAATTTCAATTATAAAAAACAAAGGATATGAATCAGAAAACAAGCTTACCGATTCTGAAACAGATTTTACCGATGATCCTGAAATTCCGGATACACTGGAAATAGACGAATCTTTTTTTGAATCAACAGAAGAGGATGAAACCGAAAGTTACGAAGATACAAAAGAATACGATGATGAAGTTCCTTTTTCCGTTGATGACGAAGCAGAAGGACAGACGCCCCGGATTATACCGGAGACTGAATCTGTAACTAATGTTGAAGTCATCGAAAACACAGCAAATACCGAAACAGAAATTGCCAAAGCTGCTGAGCAGGAAATCACCGTAAAACTACCACAGACAAAAGAAAGCATAGAGAACGTTGAAGCTGAGGATAGCGCTTATACAGAGGAAAACTCAGACACAGAAGATTTCCAGGCAAGTATCAATACTGAAGATAATATTTACGATAACCAAATTCCTGTTTCCTCAAAATACCAGATTCCTACCGAGAACATTCTGCACTCATATCCCGACGGACAATACTGGATCATCGATGCAGAAACACAGCATGCGGCAGCGCTTTTAAAGGAAACCCTCTCGGAATTCAAGATTGAAGCAGATGTTACAGGAATCCGCAAAGGTCCAGTCGTCACAATGTTTGAAATTCTGCCTGCACCCGGTGTAAAACTCAACAAAATTGTGGCATTGCAGGACAATATAGCACTGCGTCTTGCTGCATCGAGCGTACGTATCGTTGCACCGATTCCCGGAAAACATGCAGTTGGTATTGAAGTCCCTAATAAGCAACGTGCTATTGTAAGCTTCAAGGAAATAATCGAAAGCAATTCCGAAAATTTCAATAAAATGCAAATCCCAGTAATCCTAGGTAAGGATATTACAGGCGGTGCACAGATAATAGACCTTGCAGCAACACCTCACCTTTTGATTGCTGGTTCAACCGGTTCAGGAAAATCTGTATGCGTTAACACAATGATTCTTTCAATCTTATATAAACGCTCACCGGAACAGGTAAAGCTGATTCTCATTGATCCGAAAATCGTTGAACTAAAACTTTACAACGATATTCCTCACCTGCTCACACCGGTTATAACAGAACCTAAAAAAGCTTTTCAGGCACTTCAGTACTGCCTTTGCGAAATGGAACGCCGTTATGCATTGCTCGACCACATGGGTGTCCGTGATATAAAGAGCTACAACAAAAGAATAGTCGAACGCAATTTCTGCAATGAAAAACTACCTTACATAGTTGTAGTAATCGATGAATTCGCTGACTTAATGGCAACAACAGGCAAAGAACTTGAATCCACCGTTGCCCGCCTTGCTGCAATGAGTCGTGCTGTAGGAATCCATATCGTACTTGCTACACAGCGTCCTTCTATCGATGTTATTACAGGCCTTATCAAAGCCAATATTCCAGCCCGTATCGCATTTATGGTCGCTTCAAAAATGGACAGCCGCATTATCATCGATCAGGTTGGCGCAGAAAAATTACTCGGCAAGGGCGACATGCTATATTCTTCAGCCGTGGATCCTTTTCCTGTCCGTATTCAAGGAACATTTGTTTCTGAAGACGAAGTTGAAAACGTTGTTCAGTGTGTAAAACAATTCGGTGAACCCGAATACATTGATGAAGAAATTTTCTTTGATGAAGAAGAGGAAGAAAGCGAACCCACCCTGTTTACAGACGGTGAAGACCCTCTTTACGAAAAAGCTCTTGAAATCGTTACTCAAGCAGGTAAAGCCTCTGCCTCATACATTCAGCGAAGACTCAAAATCGGCTACAACAGGGCTGCCAGACTTGTAGAAGAAATGGAAGAACGTGGAATCGTAGGACCTGCAAACGGCTCAAAACCACGAGATATAATCCACGTTCCGAGCCGTCCTCTTCAATCCGTAGGATCAAATATAGAAATGTAAATTCTGGTGTTCTATCTTGTGTTCCTTTAATGCTATGCAATATGTACCGAAAAAGGCTGTTGCAGCATCAATTACAGCAGCAATGGAACACAGGAAGAACATTACAGGTTTAAGAATCAGATAACCGTTTTCAAAACCGCGACCATAAAGTGAACACATTACCGAAAGAGCTACAGGGATTCCTTCTGCAGGCAGAGAACCAAGAAAAAACGAAATAACAAACGATGTTATCAAAATCCAGGGAATATTCTCCAAAACACCATAGTCAATATACGATTTTAATATTACAACAAAAGAGATGACCAGAATCATGGCACTTCCACCGCGCGCAAATGTTGAAAAAACAGGGAGTGTCACAGAACCAATCCTGCGTTTTACACCAAGACTTTCTTTTGCATGTCGCAGCATAACGCCCAATGTAAGATTGTAATTTCCGGAGAAAAATGCCGTAAGTATTGAGGCAGTTGCCGCATACAACAATTTGTAAGGATGTCTTTCCTTAAAAGAAAATCTGAGAATCAAAGGATAAATAAGAATAATTACAATAAAGGCGATACACGACACCATACCAGCCAGATAAAGCATTGAAGATGACTTAAGGATCTTGAAGAACATGAATGTCCAAGAAGCACTGAGTGCAATAAAACCTATTGCCAGAATCTCTATAAAAAAACTCATTACTGCATAAGACACACGCGAAATAGAATCAAACAAATTAAGCATTGGTTTTGAATTGCGTTCGGCAGCACAACCTGCACCAGCAAACCCCGCAAGTACGTAAAGAGGCAACAGAAAAGATCCATCAAGAAATGACTCAAAATTAGAAGCCGGAAAAATCTTCATAATGTTTTCTGTAATACTTAATGTATAATTCTGGGAAACCTCACCAACTGAAACAGGAATTCTTGCCGGCGGGAAAAAGATTACAGCAACAAGCCCCAGAATCATTAATCCAATGGTAGTAATAACAGTGATAATAATTGTTTTTATTGCTATCCGTAAAAGAGATTTTTCTTCCCTGAGTTCAAAAACCGAAACTGTCATGGTAAAGAAAAGTAACGGAACCAAACTGTATTTTCCTATATTTACTGCCAAATCCGAAATATAATTGATTATTTCAATTGCCTGATTGTTATCACCCTGCAGTACAAATGCCATAGCAATACCAATTGCACAGCCCAATAAATACTTTAACCAGATTTTCATACTCAAAAGAATACAAGAAAGCATACAGACCGTCAACAAGGAAGTTGAGCTTTTGCCCCTGACATGCTATACTTTGGAAACTAAATAAAAAAGAGGCTTTTATGTATATTACCTGTCTTGATTTGGAAGGTGTTCTCGTCCCTGAAATTTGGATTGCTTTTTCAGAAGAAACTGGGATCGAGGAGCTGCGTCTTACTACAAGAGATATACCCGATTATGATGTTCTAATGAAAAAGCGAATCGCTATTCTTGAGGAACACGGACTCGGTCTTAAAGAGATTCAAAACACAATTTCCAAAATAGACCCCCTTCCGGGAGCAAAAGAATTTTTAGATGAGCTTCGTTCTTTCTCTCAGGTTATCATACTTTCAGATACATTCAAGGAATTTGCCGCACCGCTTATGAAAAAGCTCGGCTACCCTACTATTTTCTGCAATGATTTAACAGTCGATGCAAACAACAGAATCATCGGTTACAATCTGCGCCAACAGAACGGCAAATACCACGCAGTAAAAGCTTTGCAATCAATAGGATTCAAAACCATAGCAGCAGGTGATTCTTTCAACGACCTTGAAATGATTAAAAATTCTCAGGCAGGATTTTTATTCCGTCCACCGGAACACATAGCCAAAGAATATTCTCAGTTCAAGGCATTTACAGAATATTCCGATTTTCTTGCAGCAATTAAAAATGTAATTGAAAAGGAATAAAAACAGCCTGAAAATCGTCCGATAATTGCATTATGAATAATTTTTCTTCCTCTCTTTCTCACAAAATTTTAATATTGTGTTTTGTTATCATATATGCGTTTTGTTCCGTCAGGCCTATACAGGCAAAAGCTCAAAAAGAAAACACCGATAAAGCATTAGAAACTGAAACCGATTCAGATCAAAACTATTTTGAAAACACAGACGACCGACTCGAAAAATATCAGTATCCGGTAACTGATTCAACAGTAAAAACAGCTGTTTCGGTTACAGAGGAGCACCTGCAAACAATACCGGTACAGGAATACAATGAAATATGGGGTTATTTGATATATGGGCAGGAACAGTACTACAATTCAGAACTTCCTGTTACGGATATAGGCTATTTTAATGCGGGTTTAAGTACATTCGGGGAACTTGTCGGTGTACCTGATCTTAAAAAACTGCCAAAGACAGATGCAAGAGTTCATCTTGTAGTAATAGACAGCGGGAAAGCACTTACACACTTTTGTCTTGACCCGGAATACAACGTACGCAAAAAGCTCATAAAATCAATGCTTGAAGCAGCAAAACCTTTTGACGGACTTCAGATAGATTTTGAGCTTGTCAGCAAGGAAGACAAAGAACATTACTGGAGCTTTCTGCGCGAACTAAAAAAAGGACTGGGCAAGGACAAAACATTGAGTATTGCAATACCAGCCCGAACAAAAAAACTGAAAGTTGATGCATACGATTACGAAGAATTGAGCAAAATTGCAGACCGCATTCTCGTTATGGCATACGATGAACACTGGTCAACCAGTGCACCCGGACCGGTCGCCTCGCTTGAATGGTGCAGAAACGTTGCAACATACGCCGCCGAAACAATTCCACCTGAAAAACTCATTATGGGACTTCCATTTTACGGCAGAGCGTGGTCAAACGACGATACAGCGGGCGCATACAGATTCAGTTCCATTGACAGACTTTACCGCGGCGAAAACTCAAAGGGCAAGCTTTCCGAAGACACAAAAATCACTCCGGTAACTTTGGAAAACGGGATCCCTACTTTTAAGCTTTCAAAAAACGTCACATACATATTTTATCTTGATAATGCACTTTCTTTAAGCAAACGTCTCGAAATTTACAATGAACTTGGAATTACATCCGTCGGTTTTTGGAGACTAGGGCAGGAAGATTCCGACATTTGGAAACTTATCAGGGTAAAACAATGAAGTTTGTCCATGCTTTTATAACAGGTCTTCTGGAAGTAAACTCATACATCATTGAACTAGGCGGTGGAAAGGTTTTTATTGTCGATGCAGGCGGTAACGAAGACGAACTCATAGCCTTTATTAATGAAAAAAGCCTTATGCCGGTTGCGGTTGTACTCACACACGGACACTTTGACCATATCGCCGCACTCAGCGGTTTAAAAAAAAGCTTTCAAGACATAAAAATTATGATTCACAGCGACGACGCTTTTTTAATCGGAGAAAACGCACTGAAAAACCAATGCCGTATGTTTGCGGGTTCAGGACTTGAATCGTACATAGAACAATGTGCCAAGCATGTACCCGAAGCGGATGTGCATCTTAAGCAAAACGATGTTTTGTTTGATGATTCAGAAAATTTTAAAGGCGGTTTTACCGTAGTTCACACACCGGGACACAGCGAAGGTTCAATCTGCCTTTACAACAAAGTCTCCGGAATTCTTTTTTCAGGTGACACACTGTTCAAATCTTCCTGGGGCAGAACAGACTTTGGAGGCGGTAACGAAAATCTGCTTTTTGAAAGCCTCAAAAAACTGCTTTCGTTCCCGGCAGAAACCATTGTATTTCCGGGACACGGCAACTATACTACTATCGGGTCTGAGCAAGGGCTTTTGCAATACTGAACGCATGATCGCCGATTTTCTCGATTGTACGGACAATGTCGATATACAAAAGCTCTGTCTTGACATTTGCACCTTCTTCAAGACGTTTTTTAGCTTTCTTTTTAAGAGTCTTACGTACAGCGTCAATCTGGTTTTCAAAGTCCAGCGCCTGATCAAGCTGTTCGTCTGAAAGGCGTTTGTTGATATTGTCTTTTATGAACATAAGGAAAGTATGAACCAAGTCACTGTAAGGAATAAGTTCTTTCATATCTTCGTTCGGGAAAACCATTTCCTTATCGATACTGCGCTTAATCAGAACAGCGGTTTTAAAACAATCGTCTGTCATGCTTTCAAGCTCATCAACAATAGTAATCATATTTGTAATATTGTATTTAACTTCATCAGTCAGTGGCAAATGTTCGGAACACTTAATAAGATAATCCGAAAGCTGTTCCTTCATTTGATCTGCATATTCTTCTTTTTTAGAAAGCCTGTCAAAATTCTCTACAATAAAAGTACTGTTCCTGTTTTCAAAACCCTTCTTCAAGCGTTCAAACATTCGTGAAACAATGTAAACCATATCCGATATTTCTTTTTCTGCACGGATTATGTACGCTTCTGAACTTTCACGTATACCGGAAATAACAAACTCCAGCCGGTAATTATCCGAAATCCTGTCTTGGTCTTCTTTGATAATCTTTTGTGAAAGCGCTACAAGCATATTCTGCATAGGAAGCAGAATGACGGTGGACAAGGTTTTGAACACGGTATGAAGCATTGAAATACGGATGGCTATATTGGAATTTGCTCCACCCGGTGTCAGCAGAATTACAAGCTTAAGGAACGGCTCAAAGAAAATCATTGCGAGTATGGTGCCAAAAACGTTGAACATAACGTGAATTAATGCAGAACGCCTTGCATCAGCGCTTGTTCCCATCGAAGCAAGAACAGCGTCTATCGTGGAACCTATATTACTTCCCAAAGTCATCGCCGCAGCAAGTTCCCAGTTTACAAGACCATTATATGCCATTGTAATTACGATTGCTGAGAATGCGGAAGAAGAATGAAGCAGGGCTGTTATAATAATTCCTATCAGGAATCCGCCAAGAATTGCACCTACACCGGTAGAACGGAAAGCAAAAAGCCAACCGAGATTTTCCGGCGTAAAGATTTCCGATAACCCGCTCAATCCAAAGAAAAGCAGGGCAAAACCCATAATAGCCTCTGCCCAGTTTTTATATCGACCGTTTTTTAAAATGGAAAGGAAATATCCGATTCCGAACATCGGAATAGCAAAAACAGCTATCTTAAAATTAAAACCGAATATGGAAACAATCCAGGCTGTAATCGTTGTCCCGATGTTAGCACCAAAAATAACACCTACAGACTGAGCCAGTGTCATCAGTCCTGCATTAACAAATGTTACAACCATAACAGTCGTCGCACCTGAAGACTGAATAATCATCGTTACAAGCATACCCGTAAGAACAGCCAGAAAACGGTTACTTGTCATCCATGCCAATGTTTTATGTAAGCTTTTGCCGGTACTCTTTTGAATACCATCACTCATCATTTTCATACCATGAAGAAGGAATCCAAGACTACCTATAAGCTGTAATACAATTGACATTATTTCCATATCCACACATTATAATAAAAGCAAATACTTTTCAATAATTCAAGAAAAGGTTAATATACTATATATGACAACGAAAACAACTGTACTTGTATTTTCAATGCTTTTTGTATCTTTATTCTTATCCTGTACACAAAAAGAAATACAAAAAAAAACAACCACAACTTCTGTAAAAGCAACCTCAAATCAAGATACACCGCTGTTAAAAAAAGTAGCTGTTTTATATGGTTACGGCTATAATTCACCGGAATTTGTTGAAGATTCAAAGGAATATCTAAAAAAAGTATTTGATATAAAAGATGACAACAAAATAATAAAACCGATAATATACCCTGATGATTTTATGGTAGGTAAACGTATACGCATAAGTAAACTCGCTGATTTTCTTGAAGACCCCGATATATGTGGACTTATACTGCTCGGTGCTCCCGAAGACATACACCGCCCTATTGCAACCATGCAGGACAAAGGCTGGGACAAACCTGTTTTTTCTATTGTTGTAACATCTGATTTTGAAGAAGACAATGCTCTTGGGATTGAATATGTTTCTTCTCTTATAGTCGAGCAGTCCGATGTTCACAAGACAATACCTGCTCAGGAAATTTTTGATATACAGGCTGCTATTTTAAATTGTATTTCTTCCGATGTAAAATTCAAAAAAGAAAATGAGCTGAAGGCCCAGGTGGAACAATTGCTCGGTTCAAACTGGAAAGTTTCTTATTATACCGACATAGATACAGGAATCCGCTCTTTGAATCACTTTTTCATTGAATCATACGTTCCTGCAAGAATCGGTACCGTACAATAGGGATAAAGACATGAATGCCCTTATCCAGCATTATTCACAGCTGATAGGTTCCGACAAAGACATTGTGGAACTAGCCGGTGCAGAAAAGGCAAAGCTGCTTGTTATCTCAGACTCACACGGAAACAACAAAGTTACAGAATCCATAATCCGCGGATTTGGCCCCGATTGTCAGGCTCTTATTTTTACAGGTGACGGTATTTGGGATATTTTGAACACAATAAAAACAGCCTCTGTCGATAAAAATCTTTTTGCAGCTTTACCGCCTGTAATAGGACTAGTCCGTGGCAACGGCGATTATGACACATACACAATTTACAGCAACAACGACAATATTCCGATTCAAATCGCTGAAACACAGTTTTTAACCGTGGCTTCGCATAAAGTTCTTTTTACGCACGGGCACAGACATAGCGTTGATTTCAGCACAGACAATCTATTCAAGACAGCAACCGCCAACAACGCTGACCTTGTTTTTTTCGGGCATACACACCGCCCTTACAAACGTGAAAAGAACCAGATTTTGATACTTAATCCGGGAAGCTGCTCCCGTCCGCGCGGCGGTTTTCCACCGACATTTGCAGTAGTAACGGTTAGCAGAACAAATGCTCCAATGACACAGCATTATTCGATAGAAGGTTCTCTTTTTACCGGCTTTTCATACAGGGAAACAGAAATCACTTCTTCGCTGTATTGAAAAACACACTAAAGTCTGACTATCCTTGAATGAGTCAAAACCTGATTGCCTTCTGCCGTGATAAGCACATCGTTTTCAAGCCGGCAGCCGCCTTCCTTTGCGTTGTATAAACCCGGTTCAAGCGTTACTACCATACCAGGCGTAAAAATGTAATCATTGTTCACACCACGTACAAACGGAGCTTCGTGGGTTTCAAGCCCGATTCCATGACCCAGTGCATGCGGCATTTTGTATTTTTCTTTTGCAAATACTTCCTGCGCCTTGTCAAATGCAGACTTTGCCGCAACTCCCGGCTTGTACAATTCAAGTGCCTGATTATACGCATTCTGTACAAGCGAAATAATTTTTTCCTGTTCCTCCGACAAATCACCGACTGCAAAAGTCATTGTTACATCGCTTGTATAACCTTCGTACACCAGACCAAAGTCCAAAATAGAAAGCCCTTTTGTTGCGAACAAACCTGCTGTGTATTCTGGAAAGCAATGAATACCAAAGCTGCGTTCCGGTCCTGCAGCAAGAGTACTGAAACCGGTTCCTTCACAACCTGCGATGCGGGCTTCTTTTTCTATCAAAAGTGCCGCATCCGATTCTGTTTTTATTGAACCGGATTTTACACCGTCTTCTATTTTATCAATCAGCGAATCCGTAATTTCTGCTGCTTTTTTTATACATTCAATCTCCGCACTGTCTTTAACAGAACGCAATGCGGCGATATGAGCAGAAACACCGTTGTCGCGGCACAAAACATCATATTTTTCAAGAGTATCCACATATTTCAAAAAATCAGGATATGAAACTGTATCAGGAATTTCTACCTTGCTGCCCTCGGGAATTCCAAGATAGTCAGCAATTCCGGCCGCTGCCTGTATGGGATTGCGGTTAAATTTATTAAAGGGAATAATTTTGTTTACTTTTGCGCATTTTTTTGCCAGAATATCATCCCATGGACTAAGGACAGCGCTGCCGTCAATACAAATTCCCAGAACAGCATCATGAGCATGACCGGAAAAATAACGCAGGGCAGCATTACGAGCATTTTCAGAATCTTCTATAATAACCATGGCGATACTGTTCTGAGCCATCCATGTAGAAAGATTAGCACGTCTTCTTTGATATATATTAGACATTTTTTTCCTTTGTTTTCCAAAAAAGAACAAAAAAACCTCTAAAACTTTAACAGCTTTTAGAGGTTTTAACTGTACACCTGTACCCCAATTTTACCACAAGCAATATTGAGGAAACAGGTTGTAACAATAAAAAAATCAGAAAGCGCGCAGAACGCTGCTTTCTATTCATTATTTTAAGGCAGAACCGATTCTTTCAAGAACCTTCATTCTGTCCAAAGGTTTAACAATGTAGTTCTTTGCACCCAAAAGGAGTGATTTCTTTACAAGCTCTTCTTTTCCAAGTGCAGAAATCATTACAACTTTTGCATTCTTATCAAAAGCTATAATCTGTTCCAGTGCTGTAATACCGTCCATTCTCGGCATTGTGATATCCATTGTTACCAAATCAACATGAGGATACAATTCCTTGTATTTTTCAACACCTTCTTTACCATCAGCTGCTGTTGCTACAACTTCGTATCCTTCACTAGAAAGAATCTGTCCGATTTGCTTTGCAACAAACATTGAATCATCTACTACCAGAACACGAACTGAACCGCCTCCTGCTTTCTGACCATCAGGAACTTTAGCGTTTAATGAAGGAAAATCCTGTGAGGTTTTCATATTTTACCAACTCCAATCTTATGATTTATTTGCAATTATGTTCTTTCACGAATAGCAACATTAACTTCAATTTTTCCCTGCTGTGTAAGCATTGGAACAATCAAAGCTTCTACTTCATGATCTGAAATCTCCATTTTTTCACCTGTAAACAACGCAGGTGGAGTGAGATCGAATTTAAAACCAAGATCATGCAGCTTTGTAACTGCCTGACCTGTAATAAGGTTTGCCATCTCTGTAATTGTTGCCTTTGCAAGCTCGTCAAACTCAGGCAATTCTTCCATATTCATTTTGGAAGCAATCTTCATGGCAGTATCCATTGACATATCAAACAGCACACGTCCTTCTACATCACCAGCCAAACCTACAAAAGCAGCAACTCCCATAACAGGCATAGACGTAGACTTCAGATACAAATCACCCCGTTTGACATCTTCAGCTAATACTTCTGTCAAAATATTATGTGCCGCTTCAACAAACGGATTGATATACTCAACTCTCATAGAAATTCTCCTTTTATTATGAGTTATTTCGTATATATAACTACAGAACCAACTGTCTTTTCCTGCCAGCTGCTGTGTTTTCCGCAATTCTCATTCTCACCGAGAACCAGAATACCGTTACCCTTCAATTCATCATAGAACTGTTCAAAAAGGTTGTCCTGAACATTTTCTGCAAGGAATGATACCATATCTCTGGCAAAAATAACATCACATGCAGGCATATTTCCGTTGTTATTGCAATCATGGTATTCAAAAAGAATCATATCTTTTATTTCCTGAGCAAATCCATAATTGCCGTTTACAGCCTTTACAGTGTATTTTTTCATCCATGCAGGAAGTGCTTCTTCCGGTACAGTAAGCATAGGCGCATTTGATATGCTGATCAAATCAACATCATGCGCATAAATACGAATGCGTGACTCAGGATAGCACTCCTTGAGGACACATGCAAGGGAATATGTCTCATAGCCCTTTCCGCAACCGACATCCCAAACATTTATCTGCTTAGCTGAATTTTCAGGCATAATCTTTCTTATAACGTCCGCATATTCAGATGACCAGAGTCTTCCGGTACACGGAGAATAAAAATCCGAAAGGAATTCTTCACATTCCTCGATATTCTGAATCTGGAAAGAACCACCATTAGCCATTGCCGCAAAACGTGTTCTTACCCAGTTTTCATTTACAGACGATGTGTAGAATTTTTTCATTGACTGCAAAGAAGAAACTACGAATGAATAATCCTGAGATTCAGGTTTTACTTCTTTTTGTTCAGAAGCCTTTGCAGCTGCTCTTTTGCGGTTTTCCTGATTATAACCTACAGCCTGCTGAACAAGTGAAAGCGAAACATTATCATCTTTCTTTTCCTCGGCAGCACTTCTGTTACCAAAAATTCTTTCAATATCGAGCAGGATATAAAGCCTGTCATTGTTTTCTACAACACCGCGGATATATTTAATATTAATATCGCCGAACAAAGGATGCGGCGGCTGGATAGAAGACTTTTGTATACCAACAACCTTATCGATTGCATCTACAACAACACCAAACGTCTGATCTTCGATAGTAACGATAATCATGTCTTCAATTTCGTTGCTGATTCTTTCGGGAACCGGAATGTTAAAGAACAAACGCAGGTCAATTATAGGAATAATATCACCACGAAGGTTGTATACACCAAGTACAAAATGAGCAGTATTGGGAACATATGTAAAACGTCCTGTTTTAGCAATTTCCTTAACGTTCATAATGTCTATGGCATAATCTTTTCCTGCGAGAGAAAAAGAAACCATTTTAAAGTCGAGGTTGGCTACGAGTTCTTTCTTTTCATTTGCGATATTTTCTGTATTCAGTTGAGGTTCAGTTTCTGCAACAAGTTCCATGTCTTTCTCCTTAGCCAATAACAGCCTCACGTTCCTGACGGGCTACCAGTTCCTGTTTTACGCCAAGCTCAAGCAAGCGGGTTACATCAATAATCAGAGAAACAGAACCATCACCAAGAATAGACGCACCGGCGATTCCAGGAGAATTTGTAAACTGGTCATGCAACGGTTTAATAACAACGTCTTCTTCTCCAATCAGAGAATCTACCATAATACCGATTTTTTTGTCAGTTGAGCCGACTATAACAATAAAGCTGTATTCCGATTCCTGTTCGTTTTTAAGACCGAACAAGCGGTCAAGCCGCAGAACGCTGATAACTTCGTTACGAACGTTAAGTACTTCGTAGTTGTCGATTGTAGAGATTTCGTCACTCTTAACCCTGTGACTCTCAATAACTGACGCAATCGGAATAGAATATACTTCAGAAGCAACTTTAACGAGAAGTCCCTGAATAATAGCAACTGTAAGCGGCAGTCTGATACAGAATTTGGTTCCCTTACCTCTTTCAGAAGTAACAACAACAGAACCGTTAAGTTTTTCAATCTGTGTTTTAACAACATCCAAACCAACACCGCGGCCTGATACGCTGGTAATCTTGTCAGCAGTAGAAAATCCCGGTTCAAAAATAAGCTGGAAAGCATCATGGTCGGTTATCATCTTGTTAGGATGAATCAGACCGCGTTCAACAGCCTTGTTGCGGACTTTGGCAACATCAATACCTGCACCGTCATCGATAATCTCAATTACAATCATGTTACCTTCGTTACTTGCCTTGAGCATAACGGTACCTTCTTCAGGCTTGCCTGCAGCAAGACGGTCTCTAGGCTTTTCAATACCATGATCAAGAGAGTTACGCATACAGTGCATAATCGGATCAAGCAGATCTTCGATTACGGACTTGTCAAGTTCTGTATCTTCACCTTCAATAACAAGGTTTATTTTTTTATCCAAATCGCGTGACAAATCGCGGACAACACGCGGGAATCGTGAGAAAATCTGACTGATAGGAACCATTCGGATTTTCATTACACCTTCCTGCAATTCACCTGCTACACGACCGAGGTTCTGTGTTGAAGAACGGAATTTACTTGCAGTAGATTTGAAAGACGCATCAAATGAATCAAACAGAGATGTCAAATCACCGTATTCGTTGCTTATCTTTGCCTTAAGTTCTTTCATCGATGTTCCGTTCTGAACGGAATCAATCATCTTAGGCAACTGTTCAATAAGGCGTCTGATTTTTTCTTTATATTCACCTTCAATATTCTGCAACTGAGTCTGGAGTTCACCGACATGTATTGCAGCCTGGTTGAAGGCAGCTTTTGTAATAACAGTTTCACTGACGAGGTTCATCAGATAGTCAATGCGTTTTGAATCAACACGGAGTACACTTCCACCGGAATTTGCATGAGCAGCGGCGGCCGGTTTCTTAGCAGCAGCCTGTGGAGCAGCTTTTTTAGCTGCAGCAACAGCTTCTTCAATCTCGCTTTTTTCACCGGCAGAATCTTTCTTGGCTTCGGCAACCGGAGCCGCAGAACTTGCAGTTTCTGCAGGAGCGGCAGGTTTTGCCGCAGGTGCGGGAGCAGCCTCCGCCTGATCAAGGCATTTGGCATCAGTAGAAATAGTTACATCAGTAAGGAATGAAGCATCTTCAAGCTGATCCGCATTTTCTGTTGTAGCCAGATAATATACTACAGTCTCATGGAAAACATCTTCATAAAGCGCATCAAAATCAGGAACAGTTTTAAGAATACTACCGTGTTCCTTTAATGCAGCGAAAACCTGAATTCCACCGACAGAATTCATCGGGTTTGTTTCATCAAAAACGATGGTGATACTCCACAGTTTTGTTCCAGCAGGACAAATCTGTTTGAGCTCCAAAAGTTCATATTCGCTAAGCTCAGTCGCAACAGCGGCAGGAGCCGGTTCCGGAGCCTTTTGCGGTTCAGCGGCCTTTGCAACCGCAGCCATCAGGCCACCTTTTTTGGACTGCTTTTTATCACCTGATTTTGAAGGTATAAACGACCTAAGTTTGGTCTTTATCGGTTCAACGTCATCATCATATACAGAGCCGTTCGAACGGGCTTCGAGCATAGCTTTGATTATATCAATAGAAGAAAGAAGGATATCTACAACTTCTTCTGTAACAGAAACTTTATCAGAACGGATTTCGTCGAGCAAATCTTCTACAACATGCGTAAAACCCGACAATTCATTCATTTCTACGGTCGCAGAACCGCCTTTCAGGGTATGCGCCGCACGGAATATCTCATCAATCGCCTCATGATTTGTGGGGTCATTTTCAATGACAAGAATATTACTCTCGAGGTTCTCAACCTGTTGTTCTGCTTCAGCAAAAAAGTCTTTCAACAACTCTTCGTTATTAGCATCAAGATAATCGCTCATATCCTCTATTTTACCAGTTCAGTAATATAAGTCAAGCAAAAAAATGAAATTTTCTTAAAAATGTCCAAATTAAAGGATATGACAGGCAACTATTTTTCGCCGGCTTCAAGAAGCAGTTCGTCAATCGGTTTACCCGCAGGAACCATAGGCATAACCATTTCGTCAATATTAACAACTGTATCTATAAGCACCGGAGTACGTACGCCGTCAGCTCCGGCAGCTGCAGCCTTTGCAAACGCTTCCGCAAACTCTTTTTCGGTTTCGGCGCGGTAACCTCGTATTCCGTATGCGTCAGCAAGTTTTACAAAGTCGGGACCGCGATCAAGCGTTGTCTGCGAAAATCTGCCGCCGTAAAAGAGCTTCTGCCACTGGCGTACCATTCCCAATGTGCCGTTGTTTACAACGATTATTATAATAGGAAGATTATAGTAACTTATGGTTGCAAGCTCATTGCAGTTCATGCGGAAAGAACCGTCACCGGCAATGTGAACAACAAACTTGTCAGGATTTGCCACCTGCGAACCGATTGCGGCTCCTGTACCGAACCCCATTGTACCGAGTCCGCCGGATGTTATGAATGTTCGCGGACGGCTGAACGGATAAAATTGTGCTGTCCACATCTGATGCTGACCGACTTCGGTCGTAAGAATCGTATCTTTGCCGAGAGTGTTATAAATTGTTTCAAAGATGAACTTTGGATGCAACTTAAGTTTTTTGGTGTACATCGGCGGAATCTTCTTTTTCCACTCACTTATCTTTTCGTTCCACTCCGTTACACCGCGCTCTTTTACAAGAGGAATAAGCCGCATAAGGATTTCCTGAATATTGCCGACCACAAAATGATACGAACGTATATTCTTATTTATTTCAGCAGGGTCAATGTCTATATGCAGAATTTTGCTGTTTTTTGCGAACTTGGAAGCATCTGAAATAACACGATCCGAAAAACGCGCACCCACCGCAATAAGCAAATCACACTCATTGGCGGCTTTGTTGGCGGCAAATGTTCCGTGCATACCAATCATTCCGCATGCAAGTTCATGCTCCGCAGGAAATGCAGATTTTCCCATGAGCGAGACAGAAACAGGAATACGGCACTTTTCGGCAAGAAGTTTAACCTGTTTGCACGCATCAGCGTTAATAACGCCGCCACCCACATAAAGGAAAGGACGCTTTGATTCTGAGATAAGTTTTGCGGCGGCTTCTATTTCTTTGTCGTCCGCCTGATTAACCTTTGTAATACGCATAGCCTTGCTGCGCTTTTCACCCTGAACCACATCTTTTGCAAGAACTGTAGAATCGATGCTGAAAAGGTTCATCGGCTCAAACTCGGTTGTTGCGGCGGTCAGTTCCTTCGGTATATCGATAAGAACCGGCCCCGGACGACCGCTTTTTGCGATTGCGAACGCCTCCCGCATAACATCCGCTATGTCTTCAACACGGCGGACAATGTAGTTGTGCTTTGTGATGGACATGGTGATTCCGGTAATATCAACTTCCTGAAAACTGTCTTTTCCGAGAAGCGAAGAAGCAACATTGCAGGTTATCGCCACAATCGGCACAGAATCCATATAAGCCGTTGCAATACCGGTAACAAGGTTTGTTGCACCCGGACCACTGGTAGCAAGAACAACGCCAACTTTGCCGCTGGAACGGCTGTAACCGTCGGCGGCATGAGCGGCCCCCTGTTCGTGTGCAGTGAGAATATGGCGGATTGAATCGCTATTTTTGTATAATTCGTCGTATATATTAAGGATTGTACCGCCCGGATAACCGAAAACAGTATCAACTCCCTGTTCTTTTAAGCATTCTATTACTATTCGTGCACCTGTGAGTTCCATTTTTTCTTCCTATTGTAAGATTGCACCTTTGTCAGCGGAACTTACCAGTTTTGCATAGCGTGCCAGATATCCTGTTTTTACCTTTGGTTCGGGTGCTTTCCAGGCGGCGCGGCGCTTTGCAAGCTCTTCATCGCTAACTTCAAGTGTAATTTTGTATGCGTTTATGTCGAGCGTAATTTTGTCGCCTTCCTGAACAAGGGCAATAGGTCCGCCTACAGCAGCCTCAGGAGAACAGTGTCCGAGAGACGCGCCTCTTGTCGCGCCGGAAAAGCGTCCATCGGTAATGAGCGCAACTTCCTTGTCCAAGCCCTGACCAGCAAGAGCTGCAGTTACAGCGAGCATCTCGCGCATACCCGGACCGCCCTTTGGTCCTTCGTAGCGGATAACAACAACGTCGCCGCTTTTGATTTTCTGCTTTTGAACGGCTTCCATCGCTTCTGCCTCATCATTAAAGACGCGTGCAGGTCCGGTGTGCTTCATCAGTTCCTTTGCACAGGCAGAACGCTTTACAACTGTTCCATTCGGAGCAAGGTTGCCGAAAAGAATTGCGATTCCGCCGTTGTCGCTGAACGGGTTTTCAATCGGACGCAGAATTTCAGGATTGCGGTCTACAACGCCCTTAATGTTTTCGGCGATTGTTTTACCGGTAACAGTTATGAGTGATGTATTTATAAGCTTTTTCTTTGCAAGTTCGGCAAGAACAGCCTGAACACCGCCAGCATCGTCAAGCTCACACATGAATGTATGTCCTGCCGGAGCAAGGTGGCAGAGATTAGGTGTTCTGTTGGAAATTTCGTTTACTTCGTGCAGGTCAATTTCAATTCCGGCTTCGTGCGCAATGGCAGGAAGGTGCAGCATTGTGTTGGAAGAACAGCCCAGTGCCATATCAGCAGCAAGACCGTTTCTAAAGTTTTCAGCCGTCATCATTTTTCTGGCGGTGATTCCCTTTTTATACATTTCCATAACCTGCATACCCGCATGTTTTGCAAGTGCAATACGGCGGCCTGTAACGGCGGGGATTGTTCCGTTGCCGGGGAGACCGAGACCGAGAACTTCGGTAAGACAGTTCATGGAGTTTGCGGTAAACATACCTGAACAAGCACCACAGCCCGGGCAGGCTACGCTTTCCATTTCGCGAAGCTGTGCTTCAGTAACGCGGCCGCTTGCGACACCGCCGACAGCTTCGAACATATCAGTAAGTGAAAGGTTTTTGTTTGAATACGGGTTTGAATCGTCTTTTCCGGGGAGATGGCCGGGCATCATTGGTCCGCCGGACACAAACACAGTAGGGAGGTCAAGACGGGCAGCAGCCATCAGCATACCTGGAACAATCTTGTCGCAGTTGGGAATCATAACAAGTGCGTCAAACTGATGTGCCTTTGCCATACATTCAACAGAATCCGCAATAAGTTCACGAGTAACGAGCGAATACTTCATTCCCTCGTGTCCCATAGCAATTCCGTCGCAAACACCGATTGCGGGAAATTCTACCGGAGTTCCGCCTGCCATTCTGATTCCGGCTTTTACAGCCTCGGCAATTCTGTCCAGTTCAATATGACCGGGAATAATTTCGTTCTTTGCACAGCACACACCGACTAATGGTTTTTCCAGTTCTTCGTCAGTATAGCCCATTGCATAAAAAAGAGAGCGGTGTGGTGCTCTTGCAATGCCTTTTTTTGCGTTGTCACTTTTCATAGTCTTTCCCCTGTGTTTTAATCTTATTGATATAAAGACTATAGTTTTTTTATTCGTTTTGGTCAACGTTTGATTATTTTTTAAGAAACTTTACCATTGATTAACACAGTGTATTTTTACACTTTTATTTTATCCTTTTTTTATATATATTTTAACTATGACAATTTTTTATGTGAACACGAGGTTTTGATTAATTGAAAAAACTTAATCCGGGTTTTAAGATTCTAGATATTTTTATATTTGCAGCAATCCTTGCCGCCGGAATTTTTCTTTTAAAAAATTCTTTTACAAAAAAGGGAAGTACCGTAAGAGTTCTGGCAGACGGCAAAGAATATGAATATCAAATGAAGGACGGCACTTACAAAGTTGAAGGCGCAATTGGAATTACCACTTTTCAAATAAAAGACGGGAAAGTGCATATTATTGATTCGCCGTGCCCAAATAAAACCTGTGTTGAACAAGGATGGACAAGCCCTATAATCTGTTTGCCGAATAAGGTTGTCATTACTATTGCCGATTATGGAGACTTTGATGCTGTCGCAGAATAAAAAACGTATTGCTTACTTGTCCGCACTTACTCTGTTGTTTTCATACGCCGAGCTTTTTATTCCGCGTGTTTTGCCTTTTTTCAGACTTGGACTCGGCAACATAGCAGTTCTTTTATCATTTTCTCTTGATCCGGCAAGCTTTATTCTTTTAACCGTTATTAAGGCTGTCGCCAGCTGTTTGATGTCCGGTACTTTATTTTCTCCGTTCTTTTTGATTTCTTTTGTCCAGTCTGTAGTAAGCGGTTTATTTATGTACGGAATTGTCAAATTGTTCCGCGGCAGATTGATAAGCATTTACGGTGTTTCATTGCTTGGCTCAGCCTGCAGTGCGGTGATTCAAATTTTATTGAGCAGCCTTTATCTTGGAGAGGGAACTAATGCCCTTTTAGGGCCGATGCTTTTATTCAGTTTGTTCAGTGGAATTGTTACAGCCTTTCTTAGTCAGATTCTTCATATACCGGAAGAAGTACCGGAATTAATAAAACAAGAAAAACCTGAAACAAGCCCAGAAACAGAAAAAAAGCGAAAGACAAAAACAATCTGTATGATTATAGCAATTCTGGTTGCTTCCGTAGTTATTATGATGCTGAAAAATATTTATGTTCTGCTTTGTGCTTTAGTATTGTCTTTTACAGTACAACTATTATCAAAAAGAAAAATAAAAATCATACCACATATTTCTCTATGGCTTTTTGTTGTAATTTCCACATTAATGATGCCGCAGGGAGAGGTTCTTTATTCTTTGGCAGGCTGGAACATTACAAATGGCGCTCTGCTATCGGGTATTGAAAAAGCCATAAAGCTTTCTGCCCTATCCGCTTTAAGCCAGTGTCTTGCAAGCGTCCGCCCGACCGGAGAAGGAATTTTGTCTTTGTCTTTGTCTTATTTTGGCGGACTTTGCAAAATCCTTAACAGTTCAGAGGGCAACCTTATTAAACGAACCCGCTCCGCTTTATGTGCTCAGACTATTTACGAATGACGTTTACGGAATCAAAGTCTGCAAGAAGCTGCAATTTTCCCTCAAGACCTTCTGTGCAATATAAATCCTGATTTTCAGTAAAGATAATCATTTCAAAATCTGAATGTTGTTTCCAATAAGACGCGGCATCTTCCAAACCCATTACAAACATGGTTGTACTGAGGGCATCAGCATATAAGCCTGATTCTGTTATGATTGTTACACCCGCAATTCCGTTGTCCACAGGCCTGCCGGTTTTTCCGTCAAAAATGTGAATGTAGTTATGTCCGTCATCTGCTGTAAAAAAGCGTTCGTAACCACCGCTTGTAATAACTGCTTTGTCGGCGATTTTAATCGATGCGGCAGGTTTGCCTGTCCACGGACTTTTTATTCCGATAGTCCATTCTGTCCCGTCAGATTTTTTGCCAAGAGCCTGAATGTTTCCTCCCAAATCCAAAAGAGCCGAACAAATACCGTTGTCCTTCAAAAGCTTGATAACCTCATCCCCGGTATAGCCTTTTCCTATGGCTCCAAAATCCAATGCCATTCCATGTTCCAAGTTTATGGAATTGCCGTCGATTTGAATTTTTGAGTAATCTGTCAAAGGCAGCAGTTCGGCTATCTGTTTTTCAGAAGGCACTTTATAAGCCCCTGTCGTAAACCCCCACGCAGAAGTAACAGGATACAACGCCGGATTAAAAACGCCGTTAGTCCGTTTTGCAAAATCCAGACCGTATTTGGTTAATGTTAATGTATCTCCGCTTACGGACATATGTTCGCCGTGGTTTAATCTGTACACATCAGAATCTTTGTTTGTAGTAGATATGTTTTGTTCTATTTGATAAATAAGCTTTTTAGTTTTTTCCAGTGCGATATCCGGTTTTTTACCATATACCTGAATAGTCATAAAGGTATCCATGGCATTTAATGAGGTTGAAGCTTTTTCTTCACCGCAGGAAATAAATAAAAAGGCAGTAAAAATAATTACATAAAGAAACACGTATTTATTCATGACACGAGCATAACATATAAAATTAAAAAAATCTTCATTGAAAATGCAAATATTTTTAAGTTATCAAAAAAATTTTATCGATTTAGGATTTTCAATTAATAATTCTTGTGATACAATAATATTATATCTATAAACTTACTAGAGGGTTTACTTATGGCAAAATCTAATTTATTTAAGATTGTTGCAGGCATTTGTGCTTTTGCAATGCTTTGGGTAATGGTTTCCTGCGGTGGTGCCAAATATACAGACGGCACATACAAAGGAACCGCTGCTGGACGTAACGGAGACGTTGTTGTTTCTGTTACTGTTACTAACGGCAAGATTGCTTCTGTTGATGTTGTTCAGCACGAAGAAACAGCCGGTATCAGCGATGCTGCAATTGCAGAAATACCTGCTGCTATCGTAAAGAAGAATTCTTCAAAAGTAGATGCAGTTTCCGGTGCAACAGTTACATCAAAAGCTATTATGTCTGCTGTTGATGCTGCTCTTGCTAATGCTGGTGGAAAAGCCGCAAGCGGAAAAGCAGAAAAAGCTCGCAAAAATGTTGCTGTTACATATACACCTGGTACATACGAAGGTACAGCAATGGGTATGAACGGCCCTGTTACTTTGGAAGTAACTTTCTCTAAAGATGCTATTACTGACATTCAGGTAAAATCATCAAAAGAAACAGGACACGTTGGTGACCCAGCATTCCCGATCATGTTCAAAGATGCTATCGAAGCAAACGGTTCTGGTATTGATGCAGTTTCAGGTGCAACATTTACTTCACTTGCTGTTAAAAATGCTTTGAACGATGCTGCTCAAAAAGCTAATGCTTCCAAGATGGAAGATTTCAAAAAGAACACAGTTAAACACACTGCACAGAGCCCGATTGATTTAACATACGACGTTATCGTTGTTGGTGCCGGTGGTGCCGGTATCTCAGCTGCAGCTCAATCAGTTCAGAACGGATACTCAGTTCTTATTATCGAAAAGAACGCCGAAGTTGGTGGTAACACTGTAGTTTCCGGCGGTCAGTTCCAGTCAGTAATGCCTTACCTCGTTTGGGAAAAAGA
>JAEEGL010478613.1_pt1 | contig 68454 bp, 38 predicted proteins | sample 9134231 | NCBI WGS metagenome assembly JAEEGL01 (sample SAMN16246548, study PRJNA631951) | gut metagenome | biome: gut microbiome; feature: rumen; material: fiber-attached | host: Bos | place: Iran: Karaj | collected 2018-10 | reverse complement strand
GCTCCACGTAGAGCGCAATGGTGACATCGTTTGCATGACATCCTACGCTCCCCTCTTCGCACGCAAGAACGGCACACAGTGGAAACCTGACATGATCTATTTCGACAATGAGCGTCCTTTCCTCACCTGCAGCTACTATGTGCAGCAGCTGTTCGGACAGTCCAGCGGCCAGTACTACTATGGCGACTGCGTGCAGTTCGAGGGCGACGAGAAAGGCATCTGCCAGCCTCAGGAGAACGTTCACTACGGCCAGTCGGTCATCCTGAACGTGAAGACCCGCAAGCTCTATGTGAAGCTGGTGAACGCCACTGACCAGGAGAAGGAGGCCGACATCAACCTCTCCCGCTTCCCCATCAAGAAGAACTGCGTGAAGACCGTGCTCAGTGGTAAGCCTGGCGACGAGAACAACTTCGACAAGCAGCCCATCGCTCCGAAGAAGGAGACCATCAAGGCTGAGAAGAAGTTCGACATCGACCTCGAGCCGTACTCCATGGTCATGCTGGAATATCAGCTGTAAGCAGTTTTGAATCATCCTACCGTTGCACCATCAAAGCAAACGAACTATGGCAAAAACAACCCTTTGGCAAGATGACTACTGGCTGCCGCTGATGCAGGTCTATCTGAAGAAACCTGTGGGAGTGAAGCCTGTCTATAGCCGCGATCTGGTGCAATTGGGCATGGAACTTCATATTGCACCGCAGTTGCTGGTTCCAAAGATGGAACAGATAGCGCGTCTCGACACGCCCCGTCTGGAGCGCATGTGGAAAACATACGGTGAGAATCCTCACCATCTGGCACGCGCCGTTAGACTATGGCGCGAGATGCGCGGCTTCGGCGCCGCAGGCGACTTCTATGAGGGGGTGGAGCTGAACGAGAGTTTCGAGCGTGACTTCCGTCCGCTCACGGCCGACGGGCGACTCATGCCCGTCTCGCTCATTCTGATTCTCAATCTTTACTTCCAGCTCATCCCCGACACGATGGTGGCTCAGACGCCCGAGGTGGCCGAACTGGCCAAGCTGCTGGGCGTGCCTGCCGACATCGTGGTCGAAGTTCTTCGCCTTTACCAGCAATGTGACCCCTACCTGAATCGCAATGATGCGACGGCGAGTGCCCTGAAAGAGCCCTGTCAGGAGGTGTGGCACCGCTTCGAGGATGAAGCACCGGAACAGTTGGCAGCACTGGCCGAACAGCTGGAGGCTTATTTCCGATAAATCACAAGAACAGCACACAGTGGCACAAAGTCAGATACAAGAGCAAAAAATGGAACAGCGGTTGGGACAGAGCATCTCTGCCCAACAGCTGTTGCAGGCTCAGTTGGTGGAGCTGCCACTGACGCAACTGCTGGAGCGCATCGAGACGGAGATGCACGACAACCCTGCCCTCGAGACCTCAAGCGACGAACCGGAATACCTGGAAGGGCCGGACAGCGCCGACAGTCAGGACACGTCTGATGACTACGACCAGCAGCGTGAGCGTGAGGAGCGCAGCGATGCCCTCGATGCCGCGCTGGAAAGCATCGGTCGCGATGATGAGGAGTTGCCCGTCTATCATGGTGGCAGCTCAACGGCTGAAGAGCGTGAAGAGATGGTCTATGGCACTACCGAGTCGTTCTACGACCTGCTGAAACAGCAGATCGACGAGACCGACCTTACCGCTGACGAACGAGAGATTATCGAGTATCTAATAGGGTCGCTCGACGACGACGGTCTGCTGCGCAAGCCACTGGCTGACCTCGTAGAAGAGATGGCGCTGTTCAACCAGATCTACACCACCGAGCCGGAGGTGCTGTCCGTGCTGCGCAAGCTGCAGGAGTTTGACCCCGCAGGCATCGGAGGGCGCTCGCTACAGGAGTGTCTGTTGCTGCAGATAGACCGCAAGCCCGCCTCAACGGTGAAGACGCTGATGCAGCGGGTGATAGCCGACTATTTCGATGAATTCACAAAGAAACACTGGGACAGGATCTCGCAGGCACTCAGTCTGAACAACGATCAGACCGAAGCCCTGCAGCGAGAGCTGCGCCGTCTGAATCCGCGTCCCGGAGCCGCCCTGGGCGAGACCATCGGACGCTCACTACAGCAGATAACGCCCGATTTCATCGTAGAGACACAGGATGACGGCACGCTGACCCTCTCGCTCAACAACAGCGAGGTGCCCCAGTTGCAGGTGTCGCAGTCGTTTGCCGACCTGCTCAAGGACTATCAGCAGAACAAGGAGGGTCTGAGCCGCCAGATGAAAGAGGCGCTGCTCTATACGAAGCAGAAGGTCGATGCAGCCCAAGGCTTCATAGAGGCCGTGAAAAACCGCCGCCGCACACTCACGCTGACGATGAAAGCCATCGTGCAGTTGCAGCACCGCTTCTTTGAGGATGGCGACGAGGCCTCGCTGCGCCCGATGATCCTGAAGGATGTGGCAGCCAAGACGGGACTAGATCTATCGACCATCTCGCGCGTGTCCAACTCCAAGTATGTGCAGACGCGCTGGGGCACGTTCCCCCTGAAATATTTCTTCAGCGACGCCCTCGTCACAGACAGCGGTGAGGAACTGTCAACGCGAGAGATCAAGGCCGCCCTGCGCGAGCTGATTGACGAAGAAGACAAGAAGAAACCGCTGAGCGACGATGTGCTGAGCGAACTGCTCAAGCAGCGGGGCTACCCCGTGGCACGTCGCACCGTGGCCAAATATCGTGACCAGTTAGGAATACCTGTGGCAAGACTCAGAAAATAATGACGGAATTATCTCACACACAGAGCTTGAAAATGGAGCTGGCACGCCGCAAGCCGACCAAGATGACATTAGAAAAAATGGTCATCTATACGGCACGGTTCGTGAGTTTGCTGTTCACGCCCTTTTACCTCCCCCTCTTTGGCGTCATCATCCTTTTCACGCTGAGCTATCTGGCGCTGCTGCCCATCGACTACCGACTGGAGGTGGTAGCCATCGTCTATCTCTTCACCATTCTCATGCCCACCCTGTTCATCCATTTCTATCGGCGCTATCAGGGATGGAACCTGGTGGAGCTGGGCAAACGCGAGCGCCGCATGGTACCCTACGTTATCTCCATCCTCAGCTATTTCGCCTGCACGTGGCTGCTGACGTGGCTCAACGTGTTCCACTTCGTTAACAGCATCCTCATGGCCGCCCTGCTGGTGCAGGTGGTCTGTGCCATCATCAATGCCTGGTGGAAGATCTCCACCCACACGGCAGCCATCGGCGGTGTGGCAGGCGCATTGCTCGCCTTTTCCCTGTTCTTTGGCTTCTACCCCATTTGGTGGCTCTGCCTGATCCTGTTCGTGGCAGGCATCCTGGGTACGGCCCGCATCATCCTGCGCCAGCACACACTGCTACAGGTGGTGGCAGGCTTCTTTGTGGGACTCATCTGCGCCTATTTGGGCATCCTGATATTATAGACATCAACAAAAAGCAAAACATACAACATGACACCTCAAGTTAGCATCATCATGGGCAGCACGAGCGACCTGCCCGTTATGGAGAAAGCCTGCAAGTTGCTCGACGAGATGCAGGTACCCTTCGAAGTGAACGCCCTCTCTGCCCATCGCACCCCTGATGCCGTGGAGCATTTTGCCCAGACGGCCAAGGAGCGTGGCATCCGCGTGATCATCGCCGGAGCCGGTATGGCCGCAGCCCTTCCGGGCGTGATAGCAGCCTCCACCACCCTGCCCGTCATCGGCGTACCCATCAAGGGCATGCTCGACGGTCTCGATGCCATGCTCAGCATCATCCAGATGCCGCCGGGCATCCCCGTGGCTACCGTCGGCGTAAACGGTGCACAGAACGCAGCCATCCTTGCCGTGGAGATGCTCGCCCTGAGCGACGAGGCACTAGCCCAGCGACTGGCAGCCTATAAGACGGGACTGAAAGAGAAGATTGAGAAGGCCAACCGCGAGCTGGCCGAAGTGAAATACCAGTTTAAGACCAACTAATGAGTTATCAACGACGTTTTTCCACCGTTGCCCATGTGGGCAACATTGCCATCGGCGGCGCTAACCCCATCCGCATCCAGTCGATGACCACCACCGACACCAATGACACCGCTGGTTGTGTGGCACAGGCCAAGCGCATCATCGATGCCGGAGGCGAACTGGTGCGACTGACCACGCAGGGTAGCCGTGAGGCAGAGAACATGAAGAACATCTCGGAGGCGCTGAAGCGCGACGGCTATCTACAGCCGCTCGTGGCCGACGTTCACTTCAATGCCCATGTGGCCGACGTGGCCGCCCAGTATTGTGAGAAGGTGCGCATCAACCCCGGCAACTATGTCGATCCGGGTCGCACGTTCAAGCATCTGGAATATACCGACGAGGAGTACAGGCAGGAGCTGGAGAAGATCGACCAGCGTCTCGTACCTTTTATTAATATATGTAAGGAACACCACACGGCTGTGCGCATCGGCGTGAACCACGGTTCACTCTCCGACCGCATCATGTCGCGCTATGGCGACACCCCTGCTGGCATCGTGGAGAGCTGTTTGGAGTTTCTGCGTATCTTCAAGCGCGAGAACTTCAACGACGTGGTCATCAGCATTAAAGCCTCGAACACGGTGGTCATGGTGCAAAGCGTGCGCCTGCTGGTACAGGCCATGGACCGCGAAGACATGCACTATCCCCTGCATCTGGGAGTGACGGAAGCAGGCGAAGGTGAGGACGGACGCATCAAGAGTGCCTTGGGCATTGGTGCCCTGCTCACTGAGGGCATTGGCGACACCATCCGTGTCTCGCTCTCTGAAGAGCCCGAATGTGAGATTCCCGTAGCCCGCAAAATCGTCGATTCCATCGAGGAATGTGCTGCTTTGCGCGAGCAGGCAGAGGCCTCCATCGCCAACGACACCATCACGCTCACCCTCGACGCGCCCGACTGGGAGACCTTCCAACTGAAGGCCGCCATGGCCGTAGGCGCCCTGCTCATCGACCGCAAGGCCACAAAGCTGACCCTTTGTGCCGAGCGGTTCCTCCGCTCGGATCTCGACACCCTGGCTGACGCTCTCCTTCAGGCCGCCCGCATCAAGTTCACCAAGACGGAGTATATCTCCTGTCCTGGCTGCGGTCGCACGCTCTACAACCTGCAGGAGACCATCGCCCGCATCAAAGCCGCCACCAGCCATCTCGTAGGGCTGAAGATTGGCATCATGGGCTGCATCGTCAACGGCCCAGGCGAGATGGCCGATGCCGACTATGGCTATGTGGGTGCCGGTCGTGGTAAGATCTCCCTTTATCGCAGCAAGGAGTGCGTGGCAAAGAACATTCCTGAAGCCGAAGCCGTTGATCGCCTCCTCGAACTCATCGAGAGCGACCGAAAGAAATAAGCTAAGCCATATATATGCAAGAAATGGGGGCGTGCCGATTGACACGCCCCCATTACTATACACGATTAGCTATTACTCTTCATCCCACATGCCGTTGTATTCTCGTGCTGCGGGCTCGATGGTGCCGCCTTCATCCACGCCACCATAGCCGATGCCCTGTGTAGAGACAACGCCTGAGTCTGTCATCAGATTCTCCATTTCCATTGCAGCCGCCTTCATAGCGGGGGTGATATATCTCTTTTTCATCTTCTTCTTGTGTTTTTATTTGACAACCATTTTCTTACCACCCTTCACATAGAGACCCGACTTCACTCCTTTCTGAACCTTGCGGCCTTGCAGGTCATAGGTATCACTTCCGACATCAGCCTTCTTACTTCTCACAGCAATGATGCCCGTTGCATTATCGTCATGGAAAGCCATACCAACGCGAGCACCAGCCTCATCAACATTTGTCAGCAAATCTACGAACTCGAAGTAGGCACGGAAGCCCTTCATCTTCGTCAGGCCCTTCGAGTACCAGTATTTGTTACTACTCAAAAACAGGCTGTTTTTGGGCACGACCGTCTCTGCCTGATAGGTACCGGTGAACCAGCCCCAGACCACGCGCTTCTTACCTGTCAGTCCGTTGTCATACTCCACACATGGCTCGGTTTCTACCTCAATATCCACGTTGTCCACCGTGAACTCGCTGATGTCGGCTGCCACCTTGATGATATAGGGATGGTTGGCCTCTATCTCCGTGGCCTCGTCGAAGTCCACCGTGATGCCCACAATGTTCTCGTCATCATCCTCCACGGTGTCGTAGCTGACGAAGTCGCCCAGTTCTACATTATTACCGAAGGCCGCCTTCACCTGTGCCTCCGTCATGGCGAAGGGCAGGCAGATGGTACTCCATTCACCTGCTTTGATGGTGCGCTTCACCCTTACTTTCACCCCTTCAGCATTCGTGGGTGGCGTCGTGCTAGTCTCGTCAAGGACAGTCACGTTCTCCACTACGGTGATGTCAAACGAGGCATCCGCCATGTTCACAGCCACCGATTCGAGCGTGGAGAACACCACACCCGACAGCTTGCCGCTGAGCTCAGTGCTGATAGGCAGTGAGCTGCTCACGCTGATGGGAATCCTCACCAGCACGCCCTCCTCTCCGCTGATTACGGTAGAGGGATTGGAGTAGCAGGTCACGATATGCGACGTGGCGTTCAGGTCAAGCGTAAAGAGAGCCCCAGGCTGACCGTCGCCCAAGCTGACCAAGCCCTTGCCATACTCATCCGTGACGATGCTGATGCCTTCGGGCAGCTCCACCTTGAACTGATAGCTCACGTAGCTATGCCCTTCGTTCAGGTTGAATCTCACCTGGAGTTCTGTCTCTCCACCTTGTGGAGCCTCCACAGCCGCCACCTGCAGTTGTTCCTCTGCGCTCACCGAAGAGAGCGCAGTCACGAGCAGGGCGGCTAAGAATAGAATCTTTTTCATACGTTCATTTTATTATATTCCGTTTCCTTGTTTATTGGTTAATGATATTGATTACAGCCGTCACATCAGCGATGTTGATGCTACCGTCACCGTTGGCATCGGCAGCCGACAGGACGAAAGAGCCCGACGTGCTACCGTTGATGTGATTGATGATGGCCGTCACATCGGCAATATTGATAACCCCGTCACCATTGGCATCGCCTTTCTTGGCCAGTCCAGCCACCTCCACCACTATCGGCTCGCTGGGCGTGCCTGCCACCGTCTGCGTCTCAAAGTCTATCCAACAGTTCGGATAGTACTCCTTGTCCGACGATTTCTGGTAGATGCGCAACGTAACGGTTTCGCCCGTGGTCACATTACTGCGGATGCGCAACTGGAAGAGGCTGGTTCCATCGGTAGCCGTGAGCACCTTACCCACGCCGCGGCACTCCTCTCCGCAAAAGGCGGCCAGTTCATAGTCAGCCAACTGGCTGGCCGATGTCATGTTTTTCAGGCTGACATAGGCCGTCATGTCATATTGGAACGCATGCGGATTCACCGTCCAGTGCTGGGCCAGTGCGCCTGCTGCCACTCCGAGCAGCAGGCACACGATAGAGAAAAGTCGTCTTTTCATCGGCGTATCACTTTTTGAGTCTTTGAACGGTTCCTGTTAGAGGTCACATAGATGCCTTTCTTCATCTGCATGCCATCGACCTTACGTCCTTGCAGGTCATAGACGGCGTCATCCGTCATCCATCTGCCATCTTCCGTCTGGCTAATACCCGTCGGCTCGCCGATATGCAAGGCGTAGGGCTGCAGCATCGTGCCCAGCACGTTGGCCTCAAACGGCTCCGTCTCTGCCACAGGTAGCACTTCGCCCGTCTCGCAGTTCATGGCATAGAACCTGATGGGCTCGCCGCCCTGACCATAGACGTTCATCATCAGCGTGCCGCTCACCTCTTTGCTGATGCCTCGGCATTCAGCACCGCAGAAGGCACCAATCACCCACTGGCCGGCCTCGACCGCAGTCTCGTCCTGCATCAGCACGGCTATTACGCCCATCACATTGGGGTACTTCCGTTTGTCCACCGTCCAGCCCTCAGGCAATTGAGAATTGAGAGTTGACAATTGAGAATTAGCCCTGCGGCTGCTGGCTTGCGCCGTCGCATTGTAGAAGAGGTTCTTGTCTGATGCCGAGCGGTACATGTAGCCCAGACCAGGCACCATTTCCAGAAGCGTACCCGTCCACTGGCCTTCGCTGTAGGTGGTCAGGCCATCCTGACCGATAAGCATGTCGCCCTCTTCGGCCTCCAGCTTCTGAAGGGCCTCGGCAGGACTCATCGTGTTGGCCACGGGATAGCCCAGCCAGTTCCAGCCGGAATAGAGCGGCACGGAGCGGAAACCCGCATTAAACAGCCGTCCGGAGAGCTGTACCGACAGCGGACCGCCCATCTGCACCTTGTACATCTGAGTGGGCAGAAGTTCCGTGAGGTCGCCCATCCATCCGAAGTGCGTGTCCTCGTAGAGATCTTCCGTCTGGCTCTGCATGCGGGCAGAGGCTGGCTTCAGCGCATCTACTGTCAGCGGTTCCTGCTGGTTGTGCGAGATCCAGTTCCAGCCTACGGCCAGATCTATCTTCGTGTTCGTGTCGATCTGCGAGCCGAACACCTCGAAGGTGAATTCACGCTGAGCCTCTTTCTGCTCTACGTTACCCGCCGAGTCGGTCACGATGGTGTAGAAGCCATAGTCTATGCCTTCGGCCACCTTCACTCTCAGCAGAGAGTCCACAGGAATATTAGCTGCCTTGCGCTGCCAGATGCCGCTGGTACCCTCCTGCACATACAGGTCGTAGCGCCAGGGCTTCGAGAGTGCATCGGTAGCGGTCACCTTCACGCTGACGGAGTCGTCGCAGGCCATCGCTACGTTCTCCACATGACTTTCGGGGTCTGTGGCATCGACGGTGTTCACCCATGACGGTGTCATGATGGTACCCTCTTGGTCGAACACGATGCCGGCGCGGTTGCTCACCGTCTCTCCTTCCGTCATGCCAGGCTTCAGTTTGATGTCAAACATCAACTCGCCCTGGCCGTTGCCGTTCACGTTGACGGGCAGTACGCCCTGCATGGCATCCTCAGTCGGCTCCAGCGACATGGGATCGAGCGACTCGATGGTCCATGTAGCGATACCCTGCTGCTCATCGAGCGACAGGCTCACCTGGGCTATCACGTCAATGGCTGGACGCAAGTCCATCGTCTTCTTCGAGAAGTTCTTCTCTCCGTCGAGTTTCATCTCCACGCTGCCGATCTTCACGCCCGTTGCCGCAAAGGTCGAGAGGTCGAAGCGCGACTTGTCAAGTGTATCCTTCACCACGATAGTGTGTGCAGAGGCATTGGCAATCTCCGGGTCGTTCTCAAACTCGATGGTGTAATAGACATCCGTCGTGCCCTCCTTCATATACTTGCTGCCCGACTCTGCTGTATAACCGAAGATGTCATTCGGATCGCCAGGAGCATAAATGTCAATGGAGGCAGGCTGGACTGGCTCTCCTGTTGCAGTAGTTTCATTCCGAGCCTGGCAATCCTGCAAGCCGAGAAGAGTTTGAAGCCAGTCCCATCCTGCCAAGTGGGTTATCTGTCTCGGCGTTACCACACTGCGCCTGATATCTACCTCATAGTCGGCTAATACTTCAGCTGCAAAATCATCGTTTTCCGTAAAAGCACGAATAGATCTCATTCGCAAGCCTTGTTCTATTCCACCTATTGTCAGGCCAATGCCAACAGTAATCCGGGCTGCCTCGCCTACATTTTCGTCGATTGCATCTGCTACATCCATAACGGTATTTATGTCATCAATAACATCAGGGGCAGGAATTTTCTTTCTGATTCGTCGGGCCTCAGCAGGATTTTGATCAGTTTTAAGTTCAGCGAGATAATCCCAGACGGAATAGATGTTTGTTTCCGATGTGTTCGACTCAGTACTCTGATTCAGGGGAATACCCGTCCAAGCGTACAGATTGAATTTTTGATGCGCTCCTCCAACAAAGCCCAAGATATATTCTTTGGTCTCATTTGGTCCTAATTCCGGTATGAAGCCATGAAGCACCACGCCAGGGAGTCCTGTTCCAATCAGATTGTCGGAGATGGTGTATGGACTATAGCCAGAGTCCTCCTCTACGTCAGTCTCTGGAGTGGATAGAACATCAAAGTTCATTGTGTACATCGAAGTCCAGGAGCAAGGGCTGAGACTGTTCGTTGGCATCTGTCCCGTCAGGCTGAACGATGCAGCAAGGTTAAACGGCACATACATTTTGGAAACGTTGCCGGTATTCCTAACCTTCACAATCACAGGATAAGGGAAACCTGCCCTTCTAGTTGGCTCTACAGTGATGGCTATATCCCCAAAGTTCGCTTCTGTAAATCTGATGGCCTCTTCAAGAGTCAACATTTCTTCCTGACCTTCGTCATTGAAATGAAGAACGATGTCATACGCACCGGTCACTTCCTTGCCAGTCAAGGCAAATTGAAGTACGGCCGATGATTTAGAATTGACCGTTATCTTACTTGGTTGTATCTCCACGTCACCATTCAGAAGTGACGCGTTCTGCAGTTTATCGAATCCATTTCCGTCCAAGCTGATCTGTATATAGCCTACTGTCACGCCAATTTCTTCAGGCGTATAGCTCAGCACGGCATACTTGTCTATGTGCTGATAGTCCACGGTGAGCGTGGTGCCATATTGTGCCGTCACATCGTGAAGCGCCAGATAGTAGGTGCCGTCTTCGGGGGCATAGGAACCGCCGAACCTGACGGCATCAGGACCGGACACATTATACAGTTCCTCGCCTGAGGGCGAGAACAGCTGTATGGTGCAGGGATAGTCCGTCTTGAATGCCAGGCTATCACCCCGCACTGCCGTCACCTTATACCATTTGATGGCATTCTCCTCGGGCCGTCCCGATGTCTTGCGTTCGCCAGGATTCAGCAGCGTCACATTCGTCACTTCCTGTTTCACACTCTCGTCAACAAACAGCTTCGATACATCAGAGAAGCGACCCGTTGCTTCTGTAAAACGGATATGTATTTCATTCTTCGCATAGATGACAGGCTGTCCGTCTTCTATTCTGAAAGCAAAGCAACAAGAACGAAGGGGCTGGCTCTCCACAGGCAACAATGAGATTAGTTTGAAGGGACTGGTCGGCTCTGAGAGTTTTACTTCATGGATGTCATCCTTGCCGCTTTTCTCATTCAGCCAATACTGATAAGACGTAATACCGTTGCCGCCTACTGGAGTCTTCCAGAAGTACTGCGACTGCATGCTGGTCGTATTCTCCTTACCGTCGGAAAAGAAATAGCCTATCCGATGCAGACCGTCGGTCAGCTGGCTTACATCAAGGTCAAAATGAACACCTCCTGATGTAAATTGTCCTTCCCTGACGTTCAGCGTCTCATCATCTATGAAATAGTAGAACTTCATGCCTGACAACTCCTGTGCTGAAGCAACGCGCATAAAGATGGCGTGATAGGCCGATGTCGCTGCTCCGCTGGGAGTGATGGCAACAATCTGTATGTGATGGAAGCCCTGTTTCAGATTGCCCACATCGAGATTCCACAACAGCGTGCCTCCACTGTTCTCCACACGTTCTTGCTTGAACGATTCATTATCTATCGAACAGACCAGCGTCATATATTCCACCCCCTCAGTCTGAGGCTGTTTGATGAAATAGCAGGTGCGGGGGGATGACGGCACAATGCCGTCGGTTTGCACATGCAGCAGATGGATACCATCGTCCAACTGACTTACATCCAGCATGACCGCCTTACCAGCAGAAATACTTCTCTGCCCTGAAGACTCGTCATCGTCAAACCAGTAACGGAAGGTGCCTGCATTTGTCGAAGGAGGAATCTTCACAAAGTAGCGAGTCACGGGCGAGCTGCGTACCCCATTGGCATCCTTCACTTGGAAGTGAATGGTATGAATAGAATTGCTCAGTCCCTCTACATCGGCATCCAATTGCCACTTTTCCGTGGAAGAAGAGCCTTGTCGAAGAGTGGAGCGGTCGTTGTCGAACCAATATTCATAATCGAACTTGGTCTGTCCTCTTGCCACATAATGCATGCTTAGCAAGAGCACAAGTAATATGTACCTACGCATAAGCGATTCGTTTTACAAACGACAATTATTCTGCACTACTCACTTCTATATCCACGCTCAGCTTTCCATCGGCAGTAGATTTAGCTGCCACATTGCACTTTGTTATCTGCGGGTTGGTAGTGGTGGAAGAGAACGGCAACATACCTCCGTACATTCCAACTTCGGTACCATCTGTTCCAAGATATTTTGCCTTGGCTTCATCGGTCAACTCAAATGTTTCATCGTCAAGACAAGGGCCTGGTTTATAGGTCTTGAAAGCATTGTCGGTATCAATCATTAACTCCGTATTAGTATTATTTGGAATGTTTGCAAAGGTTGCTCCGTAACTACTATTCCATTCACAAAGAAGAGCTATACAATTGAATACTGTTGTAGAATTAGGAATACTCATGTTCCTATATGAATGAAGAATACAATTTTTTAATTGTGAATTGGCCGGCCAGTAGTCATCAGCACCTAAGACACAATTTACGCATTCAAAATTTGAAGTCACAAAAGCATTATTTGTTCTTGGATTCCAAATAACACAGTTTACACAAGATGAAGAGCTATATTCGCTTAGTTGTAGATCATGCGTAATTCGGCAATTTATAAAAGTTCCATTATGAATATTTCCATTGTAACTGTTTCTAAGTGAATTAAACCGATTTTTGATAAAAGTAGGATTATTCAGTGTTCCCCAATAATATATCGTACTATTATGATAGATTCCTTCAATAGTCAATCTCTGCTCTACGTTATCGGGAATATCAATGTCGAAATCACCGGATAGTATTGTTGGTTCTTTATGATTTGCTACATCAAATTTCCATCCTGCGCCTCTCAGCGTGATTGCTTTTGTGATGTCCGTAGAAGTGAAAGTACCACTCGACAGAGTGATTACATCACCATGCTCAGCAGCTTCGTGGGCCTGCTTCAAAGCAGAAGCACCATAGAATGTTGTAATATCTCCATCATGGCTCAATGTGGCTAATAGCGAGTTCTGTGCATAACTCAGGGTTGCGACTACCAGCGCAACCATCGTAAGAAATAGTTTCTTCATAATTTTACATTTTTATTTGGTTAATACTAAGTTACCTCCCGCATGGCAGGGAAGCACTCACTCAACCTTTGGTAGCTTGACTTTTCCAAGAACCTCTTGAAACGCGAAAGCGCAGACCCCAACCACGTCTCGCTCAGGCTTGGAACCGGCCCCTACAACATCATGGAGAAGTCTGCGCTTAGCGCAAACTCCATTTTGCTGTAGGTCGAAAGATACAGCTTTACCGCATCTTCCGCTTTGCTCGTCTTCTACTTCCGAGGTTCCAATTCGAGCGAGAAATGAGCAAATAAAAATGTATGTGTGCATCAGATGCACGGGGCAAATTTACGACAAAAAATCCGAACCGCCAAGCGATTCGGAGATTATTTGAAAAATTCTTGTTAATTTACTTGTCAATCTCGGCAATGTCAATGCCTAAACTGTCCGCAATGGCCTTCGAAGAAAGGTTTGCTTGGCGGAGCAATGCAATGGACTTACGTAACTGGGCATCCTTCTGTTCCAACTGGGCATCTTTCTGCTCCAACTGCTCTTTCTGATGGGCGATGGCGTAGTCGCGCTGAAGAATCTCGGCATCACGATTCTTGATTTCCATGAAGATCTCGTCCTCTAAGTTCATCTGACGACGGAACTCATCGTCTGCGGCAGCCCCCGTGAGTCGAAGCAGGATGCGCTGCATCTCGGCATCATCAGGGTCGTAGAGTGAATCATCAATGTTCAGTAATTTGCTGTTGCCCTGATCCTGACGTGACTGGTCGAATACGCTCAGCACCTGGTCGAGACGAGTGTTTACCTGTCCACGCAGACGGGGGATCTGCACAATAATGCTCTCGTGTGTAAGACTGTCCACAAATGGGTCTGGAATGCCACGGGTTACAACCTGGTCATTATAGTCATATACATCATGGCGCACATAGACCACAGGCTCTTCAATGTCGCCCACTTTGTGACCAAGTAAATAGACCATCACCATCGGTAGGGCATACTGCTGCTTCGGGCCAATGGTCATGTTCTTCGGATCGTTATACTGACGGGCCATGTATTGGCGGAAGCGCAGCAACTCCGTGTCGAGCCACGGGTACCCTCCAGAGACACTCGGTAGTCTCTGGCCTCCTCCCATTTGCAACTCAACAAGTATAAGTTTCTCTTCACCATTCTCACGGACAACGGCTCCGAAGTCGATGCGTTGCACGGCGATGCCTTCAACCTTCTGGTTGACGTACTCATGAGGACGCATCTCTACGCTGACAATATCCTTCTTCAGCAGCGCAGAAAGAATGGTACGTGCAATACGCGCATCGTCCATGAGGAACTTGAACACCACATCGTATATCGGATTGGCTATCGTTATCATGTCATTAAATCATTGAATATGAATTGAACAATATAAATGTATGTGTGCATCTGATGCACGGGGCAAAGTTAAGAAAAAGATTGGAAACCGCCAAAGAAAATCTGGACTTTTTATACAAAAACGGCCTTTGGGTGTACAATGATACACTCATAAAAAAAGGGTGTCAAAACTGACACCCAAAAGTCTGAGAATTCAAGGATAGCGAACGAAAGGCCGTTAATAAAGTTCTATAATCGTTCTATCTCTTCTTTTGTCAGATTCAAACTCTTGATAATAATATCGAGTGGAACATTATTCGCCTTAAGGTTACGAGCATTAACAAGACGCTCTTCGGCACGTCCTTCATCGCGTCCCTCCATTTTCCCTTTCTTAAAACCATCATCATAGAACACACGCTCACGATAGACGGCATCCCAAAAACGGTCGTAGGCAATGAGCTGTCCCTCAGTATAGGCTGACCGCTCAAGAATCTTCAGGGCCTTGGCCGTGTCAGGATTCTCCAACAACTCAGCGGGTGCCTCCTCCGTTTTAGCGTTAATCTCCGTGAGGAAACGCAGCCATAACACGGCCATTTTCTTTTGCGCAATGGTTACGGGTTTGAATTTCGGCAGTTCTATGAATACGAAACGCAAGCCTTCGATGATACGGTCTGTATGTGCCACATCTACGATAGCATAGTCATGATAGAACTCGTCGGGGTCGGACTCGAAGCCGGTGTCATTAATAAGATTCAGCGAATAGACCGGCTGTATCAGTTTATACTTCTCACCTGTCTCCAATTGCTTTACCACCGCTTTCGCTGAGTTCAGAATCACACGCTGACGGAACTCGTTGTTCCAGTTCAATTGCATCTCAACAATGAACTCCCTGCCACCAGTCTCGCGGCAACGAACGTCCACTACACTGTCCTTCTTACCAGGATTCTCAGGCACCAGTTCGGCTGGCAGGTATTCCAGATGCTCTATCTGCTTCCCCTCGTCGAGTGGTAGCAGAGCATTGAGCAGGCTAATCAGCAAATCCTCATGCTCAAATATCAACTTAAAGGTCAGGTCGGCCTTCGGGTCCAAATATTTTCCTTCCATTTTCAATAATCAATTGAGCAAATAAAAATGTATGTGTGCATCAGATGCACGGGGCAAAGTTAAGAAAAAGATTGGAAACGCCCAAAGAAATTCTGGACTTTTTGCGCAAGAAAATACAAAATGCCCCAATCCTATTTACCCAAACAGTACAGTCAACATTCTGTTGTTCGGTGAGTTGTGGCGAAGGTTGAAGAGATGGCTGCGTTACAAAATCGGTAACAAACAGGGATACGAGTGATTAACTGACGTAACGTCATTGCTTTGTCCGAGCCTACACTTGCAGCCTCCCGAGGCAACACGTGCAGACTCCTGAGACCGAACGTGCAGACTCACGAGGTAGCAAAACGTGACAAGAGTCATGGTAGAGAGACGAGGAAGGAGTGGCGCTTGACAGGGATTCAGACGGTAGCTTACAAGCTGTTGACGTCCTCAAGGGTAAGACCCGTATATTTGGTTATCAGCTCTGCTGGCATGCCGTCGGCTTTCATACGGCGAGCTAAGTCCAAAGCCTTGACACGCTCACCTTCTGCTCGGCCTTCTGCAAGGCCTTCTGCGCGTCCTTCAACGCGTCCTTCAGCAAGACCTTCAACGCGTCCTTCAGCAAGACCTTCTGCTCGGCCTTCAGCACGACCTTCTGCACGACCTTCTGCACGACCTTCTATCTTAGCGACACCGAGCACATCTTCCTGAACCATAATAGCATCAATATGTCTATCGTAAGCCACACGGTCTTCGTGCGACATCGTGAGATATTGCAGTTTTTCTTTTGCCTCGTTCAAGCCAGGAGCAGTGGTGTCGTCCTTGATATGGCCATTTTTCAGGTAATCAATCCACTCCTCAAGAGGTGTCTTGGCCACATCATTGAACTCATTGACACGGATGATGAAGTATTCGGGGAAAATGGCCTCGGGCGTCTTCATCTGAATGACGTTCCTCTCCTTGGTCGAAATCTTCAACGTGTCGTTATTATGAACACCCACAAAGGTGGTCTGACCGTGATACAAGTAATCGGTACCCTGACCCAAGTCGAAATAGACGATGCTGATGGAATAAACTTTCTTCACCTCGTTGTACAGGCGTCCCAGCTTGATGTGCTCGGTCAGTGTCTTGGCTACTCCATACAGAATGCGCTCCAAATAGTATAGCTGTCGAGTGAGTTGCACCTCTACGATAAAGATTTCGTCCTTGTCGTTTTTGGCCTTGATATCAACACGATTGAACTTGTCATCGTCGGTCTCTTGATTGCCTTCGCTCTCCAATAGCTCAACAATATGTACTGGCTCTCCCAGCAGTACGGTGATAAGGCCTTCGAGTACACCAAAGTTAGCCTTGTCGCGCAGCAAGCGCTTCACGGCCCAGTCAAAGCGTATGTATTTGTTTTCAACGTTCATATCACTACCTCTTTAGTTATACATGCACATAAATGGCGATGCAAAGATACGGATTTTATGTCATACCTCACTCATTTTTAAGACTATTTGACATTCAAGAAAAAGGTGTCATGTCTCACGAATCGCGTGTCAAGTTATAAATCAAGTAAAAAAGAACACACTGATTGACAGGCGGTTACATTTTCCTATTGTGTCAGCTTTAACATTACTCTTGACAATAAAGTAATTGTTTAGTATCTTTGCAGCGTCAAACATAAAAAACAAAAGACAATGACAAGAGGAAAAACAATTTGTGGCGTACTGAAAGATATTCGGAAACAAGTAGCCGATGCTAACGAGATTAAGTACGAGCCGAAGGAGTGTCACCATCAGGGAGAGTGCCGAGGCACTTGCCCTGCCTGCGAGGCAGAAGTAAGGTATATTGAACAACAACTGAACATACGCAGACAGTTGGGCAAGGCCGTAGCAATCGTTGGTATTTCAGCCGGTTTGTCAGCTTTGGCAAGTTGCGGTGTTGAGTTCCCTGCATCGGAAAAGGCGCATCCAGCAGCTTTTGAATCATTAAGAGCGGGACAGACACCTAAGTTGACAGTATCGAGAGACACCTCAGCACTGTTCGGAGTGGTTGAACAGATGCCCGAATTCCCTGGCGGCCAGAAGAAGTTGATGGAATACTTGTCTCAGAACGTACGGTATCCTAAAGGATGTGAGCACATTCGAGGACGGGTGATAGTTACGTTTGTCGTTGAGAAAGACGGCAGCATCGGTACTGTCAAGGTGGTCAAAAGTGTTAATCCCCTACTCGACGAGGAGGTAGTGAGAGTGGTCAAAGGGATGCCCAAATGGTGTCCCGGTAAACAGTGGGGCGAGGCAGTCAAAGTGAAGTACACCATTCCTGTAATCTTTAAGAAATGAAAGTCCCATTAATAGGCATTTGTCGCCACCGTCTTAACACCGGTGGGCAGGGTGTAACTACCCTTGTTGCCTTCCACGGTTGTCCGCTACGCTGCAAGTACTGCCTGAACGCCCAGTGCATGCTAGGAGACGGCATTTGGCAAAAGATGAGCGTGGAAGATATTCTTGACGAGGTAAAGGCTGACGATTTATACTTTAGGGCAACGAATGGCGGTGTCACCTTTGGAGGTGGCGAACCGCTACTAAGACACGATGAAATCGCGAGTTTTTGCAGAATATGTCCGAAAGAATGGAAGATAAACATAGAAACTGCACTGAACGTAGAGCTGGTTGCACTTCAGACGGTGGAACCTTATATAGACCATTATTATATAGACATAAAGGACATGAATCCACGCATCTACCATCGCTATACGTCACAGGACAATGGACACGTACTGGAGAACCTTCATTGGCTTGCTGAGCATATAGACCTTAGTAAGGTGACGATACGATTGCCTCATATTCCCCATTTCAACACCCTGGAGGAGATGAAAAAGAGCAAGGAAAAACTGGAAGCGATGGGGTTCAGAGATTTTGTTTCCGTTGAATACATCATTCCGAACGAAAGGCACTGAGATCCATCTTCTTGACAAGTCTGCTCTTTGTGCTGCGAACAGCTTGTTCCGAACAGCAGAAAGAGAGGGCTTTCTGATGGTCATCCTTGCCATAATACTCCATGACACAGAAAAAGGTCTCCTTGGGCGTTAGCGGCGATACAGCCTTCCCAAGGGCTGCTGCAAGCGCAGCATCGACCACAGGGAGCACCTTCATCAAGGCCTTTTCCTCATGCTTACCCATCTGGCTTATGTTCTGATCGTTAATGATGGCAAACAGCACGTCAATGCCCGTTTTGGTCTCACCTATTTCTAATTTTGAGCAAGTAATGGTGGTCATTGTTGGCGAAAGGGTGGATGAGAGTTGCCGCAACTCTTCTTTCAGTTCCTGTCTGACGCTGGTAATACGCTGCTGATAAAGAGAGTGGAGCATCTTCATTCGATGAACATACCAGAAACCGAAGCCCCCAAGTAATAACAAAAGGACGAGAATGAGAACAATGTAGAAGTGAAGCTGTTTTCCTGCCTTTTTCTGTTCTACCTGTTGCTGCACGTTCATCACGTTTGTATATACATCCGGCGAAACCATCTGCATGAGTATATTCATTTTCTCTTGCCTGCCCTCTCGATAATAGATATAACAAAGCAAGGACATCGCGTCACACGTCAACGTAGAGTCATGGCTCATTAGCAGAGAACGATAGGCATAGGCTTCCGCTTTCGTCAGCGAACCGTTGAACAACTCCTCATAGGCCAAGTGCTGATAGATAAGAACGCTGTCATGGTCTGCCGTATTTGAATGAGCATTAATGGTCTGTATTCTTTCCTGCACAGGTAAAGCAGTAACATCGTCTGCCATTTGACAGGCTACCAGCAAGAAAGAAACAAACAACAATAGTACAACACAGCGCATGGGGCAAAAGTAAGAAAAATATCGGAAACAACCAAAAAAAAATTCGACTTTTTGAATATTTAGAGTTCCCCGCTGTATGGGGGACAGCTATCGCTCGATGACGAAGGATATGCTTATATGAGCAAAGCGAGTCTTAAGAATGCGGGAGATATAACTCGAAAAATGGGTAGTGAATCGTCACTAACGATACAGCGTTTCGTCGGCACAAAAACGGTGTTTCGTCGGCAACGAAACGGCGTTTCTTATTTTGCTAACATTTATCCGCCGCTTTATTAGATATCAAAAACAAAAGGAAGTAAACGACATAATAGTGCAGATAACTGAGGACGCGAAAGGCGACAAGGTTCAGTGCGTGGAACTGCAGTTCTTGCCTAACCAGTCGAAAGATTACAATTTCTCTTCCACACAGCTGCGCAAGCAGGCCCATTGCGTGAACGTTATTCAGCTCAGCGAGAACGTCAGCGATGGATTCTTAACGTCCTCCTCTGGCTACTTCAGCAGATGGTAGGTGCCGCCAGCCATCGGACGGACGACGCCTTTCATCTCCAGAGAGAAAAGGAGGGCGGTGAGCTGACTGATGGGCATATTGGCCTTCACGGAAAGGATATTCTGCTGTAAATCGCCCATTTCATCGAGCAGATTTACTATTTTCTGTTCCTCTGGAGATAGGTCGGGGAAGAGCGAGCGCTCGATGCCGCCAGCCTTGGCCTGCAGCAACTGAGCATCGGTCTGCCAGCCCAAGGCAGCCACCATGTCAGCAGCAGAGGTGATGAGTGCGGCCCCATTGTCGCGAATCAAGGCGTTACAACCCTCACTATAGGGAGCGCCTACGGCACCGGGGAAGGCGAAGACAGAGCGGTCGTAGTCCTGAGCAATGCGACAGGTGATGAGGCCACCGCCCCGAGCTGCGCTTTCCACCAATACGGTGGTATCGCTCATGCCTGCCACGATGCGGTTCCGCTTGACGAAGTTGATTTTCTCCGAACGTGTCTGCGACATATACTCAGTGAGGAGTCCACCTTGGCGGATCATGGCCTTCGCCGTGTCACGATGACTGGAGGGATAGAGATCGTCGAGGCCGTGAGCCAGCACACCCACCGTTTCATAGCCACACTCCAGCGCCTGACGATGGGCACAGATGTCAACGCCATAGGCCAGTCCGCTGACGATGAGCACCTGCGGACAGAGCGTTTTCAGGTCAGCCACAAACCGACGGATGAGATCCTGACCGTAGGTGGTGATGCGGCGCGTGCCTATCACGCTGACGATGCGCTGCTGGTTGAGGTCGGCCGACCCAATATAATAGAGGATGATGGGAGCATCGGGACAATGGCTCAGACGCTCAGGATAGTCATCGGCACCGAGGCAGAGCGCACGTATATGGTGCTTCTGCAAGAAGGCGAGCTCCTCTTCAGCCCGCGCCAACGCTAAGCTCCAGTCCTGTAGCGACTGACAGAGACGGTCGGTGCAGTCGGGCAGCACATCACGCAGGTCGTTGCGATGCTCATAGACAGCCTGTCCGCTACCCAGCTCCCGATAGAGTTGCAGGGCGGTCTGAAAATTAAAACCCGTCATGCGGGTCAGCGCCATAGTGTAAAGAATCTCCTGCTCGCTCATGACTGCTCAATAAAACGCTGGAAGGCACGGTCGTAATCGTCGCTGTTGCCCAGCCGACCGTTGACGAGACACACCAGTTCGATATTTCCACGGAAGCAGAGCTGTTCCGTCTGAGGAGAATCGGCAGAGACGGGCGCATCAGAGATGCGGTAGAGATCCTGATGGAACACATACTTGATGCCCTCCTTGGTCAGGTTCAGTCGGGAGATGACGATGTCATCAGGACGCAAGGGCACCTTGTATTGCAGTTGCATACGGGCCACTACGGCATCGACCCCCTTCTCGTGCATCTCGGCGAAGCTCAGTCCGCACTCTTTCAGAAAGAGGTGGCGCGTGTGTTCGCAATAGTGGATGTACTGGGCATTGTTGACAATGCCTTCGATGTCACACTCATAGTCGCGCACTTCGAAGCGCGTTTCAAAGATATATTTCATTTCTTCTTCAAGTATTCGTAGCCAAAGCGACAGCGCAGACAGTCCTTACGGTCGCAATATTCGTTTTTGAGTTGGATGAGTGCCTGAGAGTCGCCTGCCGTCGTCACCTCCAAGCCACACTCCTGCCACATGCGGATGATATGGTTGTGCTCAGGCTTGAGCTGTTCCAGCAAGTCGAAGGCACGGTCGCAGTAGTCCTCGCGCTGCTTGTGGCGCCCCACGGCAAAAAGCACGGGGATGGCGGTGTTGATGATGAGCAGCGTGGTCGATGAAATCGATATTTTCTTCGGATTCTTCGTACTTTCCGAGCCGAAAGTGTAGTGGGTCTGCCAGTAGGGAGTGGCCTGCGTCTGATAGAGGGCATGCAGCTCTTCCACCGTGCGACAGTCGAGCAGCTGGCTCAGCCCCGTCCTGTGCTCATAGTAGAGATTGGCCAACTGCGACAGACGGATATGGGGGAAGTTCTGCGGTCGCATGCGCAGGAAGCGCCAAAGGCTCATATCCATCGGTTTCATCGAGAACTTATGAGCCAGATACTGGTATTCGTTGCGGAGCTTAGTGAAGTAGCCGTCTTGCAACGCCTCGTCGCGGTGACGCTCAGGGATGGCCTCCAGTTGCAGCAAGCCCGCCTGTCCCAGGAACATCGCTTCAATCTGAAAGAGGTTGTCACGATGTTTTCCTATATACTGCGAGGGCACGTGCTGTGCCCACAGCTCAAAGGCATCGCCATTGACGCCGAAGCCATAGTTGCGGGCCAGGGTCATGAAATAGGCATCCTCCCACGAACCGTTGCACTGCTCCACACGACGGGTAATGGCCTGCGTCTTCTGTTCCAAGCGCTCGGTCTGCAAGGCCGCCATCCAGGAATGGACGGTGAGACGGCTCAACGAGGGAATGATCCGATAGCAGGGAGGATATTGGTCGGTGTGCAACAGCTCCTCGTAATGCTCACGGACATACGATGGAATGGGCAAAATCAGCTGTGGGAGATACTCGCCGCGCGTGTTGGTCACCTCGGCATCGGCCTCTTCCACCACGTGCAACACCACATTATCATAAGCCTCATCACGGTCATGATGATGCTGAAACCAGTCGCTCGCCCGCAGGTGAAGTTCGATGTTACCCACCCACAGCGTGTCGCCGATGCGCACCTTGCCGTTGAAGAAGTCCGGTCCCTGATGGCTACGGTTGTGCAGGCCGGGGTCTATCACCTCAACCTGCCGTCCGTCGGTGGTGACCATCTCACCCAGCGGCCACAGCTTGTGTTTCCACACATAGTGAAGAAGTTGTTCCATGAGCTGCAAAGGTAGTTATTTTTGCCCGTCAGAGCAAACTTTTCGGGAAAATATCTTTCTTTTCAAGAAAAATTCGTAACTTTGCCCCATCAAATCAACTACTTAGATAATAAACGCTAAAACTATTCCAAAGCATGAAAAGAATCTTTACACTGTTCATAGCTGCCTTGTCACTCACTCAGGTGACAGCACAAACGCAGGAGATCACCACCTCTCAAGCCAAGTCGCTCATCAAGAGCACGACGAAGAAACGGGTCAGCGTGCATGACCCTTCGGTAGTCTGGGAACCTACGTCAAAACGCTACTACATCTTCGGTTCACACCGAGGCACGGCCTATACCACCAACATGAAGGACTGGGTGAGTGCCAGCTTCACCTGGAAGGCAGGCTCCAACACGAACGCCGGTAATGACAAGGCCTTCCTCACGCCCGTTGTGAAAAAGGTGAAGAAAGGCGATGTAGAGCTGGATATGCCCGCTTTCAACGCGATGGACTGGGCAGCAAGAACGGATGACAGCTATAACATCAACGGTAACATGTGGGCACCCGACGTGATCTGGAACCCCACGATGGAGAAGTGGTGCATGTATCTGAGCATCAACGGCGATGCGTGGCACTCCAGCATCATCCTGCTCACGGCTGACAATATTACCGGCCCCTACGAATACCAGGCTCCCATCGTGATCAGCGGCTTCGACTCAGGCAACCATTCTTATAAAGGTACCGACTTGGAACTGGCCATCGGTACACAGAACACGCTGCCCTCACGCTATAACGTGGGCAACAAGTGGGGCAACCGCTACCCGAACAACATCGACCCCGCCGTGTTCTTCGATGCCGACGGAAAGTTGTGGCTCATCTACGGCTCATGGTCGGGTGGACTGTGGATGCTGGAGCTCGACGAAGAGACGGGTCTGCGCGACTACAACGTGGAGTATAAGCTCACAGGGTCGGGCGACGGCATCACCGTCGATCCCTATTTCGGCAAGAAGGTGGCTGGCGGCTACTATGTCTCCGGTGAAGGTCCCTATATCGAGCGCATAGGCGAGTACTACTATCTCTTCGTGAGCTATGGGTTCTTCGACCCCGACGGCGGCTATGAGATGCGCGTGTTCCGCAGCGAAAAGCCCGACGGCCCCTATAAGGATGCCAGCGGCCGTTCAGCCATTTTCTCCTCCTACGTGAAGAATTATGGCACGGGCAGCTCCGACATGCGCGGCGAGAAGATCATGGGTGCCTACGGTCAGTGGGGCTTCATGTCAACGGGCGAGTGTGCACAGGGGCATAACTCCATCATCGCCGCCGAGGACGGCAAGACCTATCTGATTTATCACACGAAGTTCAACGACGGCAACCCACGTGCCGGTTTCCATAGCGTGAGGGTGCATCAGGTGTTCCAGAACAAGCAGGGCTGGCTGGTGGCCTCGCCCTTCGAGTATAACGGCGACCCCGTTACCGATGCCGACATCGCTTCGCAGGAGCAGGTCAACCGCGCCGAGATTCCCGGCACCTACCAGCTGCTCGTTCATAAATACAGGATGGACTATCAGAACATGGAGGAGGTGACACCCGTGAAGATCACGCTGACCGCCGACGGCAAGGTGAGCGGCGCCTACACAGGCACTTGGTCGGTGACAGAAGGCACGGGCTATCTAGCCATCAAACTGGGCTCGACCACCTACAATGGTGTCATCATAGAGCAGACGATGGACGAGAAGACCATCAAGACCATCTCGTTCTCAGCGATGGCCACCAGCGGTGTCAACGTGTGGGGCTACAAGTACCGTGGTGACTACACCCTCGCCTGGCAACTGACCAACCAGCCCAGCAACATCTCCAACAGCATGGTGGTGAGACAGAACCTGAGCCTCGACGGAATGCAGCTCGGCCTCGACAACCTGGAGATGCAGTGGAGCAGCAGCGCCCCCGACATTATCTCCAACTATGGCAAGTATTACCCCATGGGACTGGCTGAGGACTCGATTGTCATGTTCACAGGCCGCTACACCTCGGGGGATTACTTCTGGGAGCAGAGCTTCCGACTCAGAGCCCTGTCGGAAGAGAAATCCCAGCCCTCATCGACCACCTGGGCCAACGGCATGCTGGCCCACTACACCTTCGACGATACGGAACTGGCCAACAGCCTGAACACCGCTGAGAAGGCACAGCTGCTGCGCAAGAGCACGACCGCCCTACCCTCGGTTGACGATACGGAACCCGTGCGTAACGGACGCACCGTGCACCTCAACTTCGGAGCCAACGGCAAAGAGAGCTACGTCGCCATGCCCAACCCGCTGAAGGGCAAGGCTCTCACCGACGGTGCCACCATCGCCTTCTTCGTGAAGCGCACAGACAACAACCTCTGGGACGCGCTGTTCGGCATGACCAGCGGCTCAGCCCGCCTCTTCCTCACGGGCAATCTCTACATGGGCTTCAACAGCGGCACAGGCAACTATCTCGACATCAACCACCCGGAGACCGTAGAGACAGACAAGCTCGGTGTGGGACGATGGGACTTCGTGACTGTCACCTTCTCGCGCACAGCGACCAATTCGTCAGGCGGTGTGACCCTCTATGTCAACGGCACGAAGACCACCGATAAATATGCCTCTTCGCTCAACGGCACGGAGGGTAAGACCCGTCAGGCCTTCGACTACAACCTGATTCTCGACCATCTGGCAGCCAGCGACGAGCTGTTCTTAGGCAACGGTTCCTTCTGGGGCTCACCCGAAGCCCGCTTCGACGATGTCATCCTCTACGACCGTGCCCTCTCACAGCTCGAAGTGACAGCCCTCATGCAGATGACCAACCGCGCCAATGTCAAAGGCGAAACAGAAGGCATCAAGGAAATCCAACACCCAACACCCAACACCCATCACCCAACACCCAACACCCAACACCCATCACCCAACACCCTCTACGACCTCCAAGGTCGCCGCGTAGTGAACGGCGTGGCTAAGGGTTTTTACATTAGAAACGGAAAGAAATATCTCATTCAATAAAAAACAATAACCCCTATGAAGAAAGTCCTATTGATGGTGATGGCCGTGATGGTGTCAGTGACGCTGACGGCCAAGAAAAAGCAGGTGAAAGAGCAGAGTGACCGTGAGTACTGGTGTGAACAGGCATGGAAGATGGCACAGCCCGTGCTGGAGAACATGGCCAAGGGTGAACTGCAGAAGAACATGCAGACCGAGTTCTCACCCTCGTTTGACAACCGCAACCGCAAGGTGGTCTATATGGAGACCTTCGGCCGACTGATGGCCGGTCTCGCCCCGTGGCTCTCGTTGCCCGACAGCACGTTTGGCAGTTCTCCTGCCGAGCAAAAAGAGCGTGAGATGGTGCGTCAGCTGCGCGAGTGGGCCTTGGCCTCGTATAAGAACTCGGTGGATCCTGAGTCACCCGACTATCTCGTCTGGGGAGCCTCTGGCCAGAACCTCGTCGATGCCGCCTATATCGCCGAGTCGTTCATCCGTGCCTACGACCAGCTGTGGGTGCCCCTCGATCCTGTGACCAAGGACCGCTATATCAAGGAGTTCAAGATGCTACGCAAATATGAGCCGCCCTACACCAACTGGTTCCTTTTCTCCTCGACCATCGAGAGCTTCATAGCCAAGGCAGCCGGCCTGAAGGAGTATGACGACTTCCGTGTGATGATGACCATCCGCAAAGTAGAAGAGTGGTATGTGGGCGACGGCTGGTATGCCGACGGCCCTGTGTTTGCCTTCGACTATTACAGCAGCTACGTGTTCCACGCCATGTACCTGGAGACGCTGCAGAACATGATTGATGCCAAGCAGAACGGCACCCGTCTGGAATACCGTAAGTATTACGACCGTGCCCTGAAGCGTGCGCAGAAGTTTGCCATCATCCTCGAGCGTTTCATCTCGCCCGAAGGCACCTTCCCCGTCATCGGCCGTTCTACGCCCTACCGCATGGCAGCCCTTCAGCCCTTGGCACTGATGGCCTGGTATCAGAAGCTGCCTAAAGACCTGTCAAACGGACAGGTGCGTGCAGCCCTGACGAAGGTGATGCACCGCATGTATGACATCCAGAACAACTACAACGAGGGCGGCTTCCTCACCATCGGCTTCTGCGGACATCAGCCTGAGACGGCCGACTGGTACACCAACAACGGCTCGCTCTACATGACCTCCCTTTCGCTCATGCCGCTCGGCCTGCCTGCCAATCATCCTTTCTGGACTGACGAGGCACAGCCTTGGACACAAGTGAAGGCATGGGGTGGACAGCCCTTCCCGAAGGATCACCGCTGGGGTGATGACATCCAGACCAAGGACCGCTGGTAAACAAAATTAATCCAAGGGAATTTCAGGGTGCTGCACAGCTAAGGGCAGGTCCTTCTGCGAGAGGTAGAACATGTAGAGAATCACATCCTTCGTGCCTCGGTTCTCTCCGTGGTGGATGGTGTTCACCATCTCTACGACGGCCTCGCCCTCATGCACCACCTTCTCCTGACCGTCCTGACCGATAATGGTCAGTTCGCCTTGAACGAGAATACCGTAGTTCATGACGGGATGGTGGTGCCAGCCCAGCTTCTTTCCTGCGGGGAACACATACTTCACCGACACCAGTTCGGGGCGTCCCTGGAAGTAATCGGGCAGTTCCACACCGTCCCAGCTCTGGCTGGTGCGAATGAGTTCAGTCGTCTGCACTTCCTTTGCAGCCTCTGCTTCCTCTGCACTCTTCACTTCCTGAGCAACTTCTGCTTTCTCTGAACGGCTCTCCTTGCAGGAGGTCAGCACACTTGCGCCGCAGATCAGGGTGGCGGCGAGCACCCAGTTCATCATCTTCTTCATACCTCTACTTTATTCTTCTTTTTTAAGTTTCAATACCTTGTATCTGGTTAAGTAAAACATCAGGAACGGCATTGTAAAGCCGATGATGCTGCCCACGCACGCATCCAATATGAAATGCTGGGAAAGATAGACGCGTGAGTATGCGCCCAATGCAGCAAGAACCAGCAGCATGAACGACGACACGCTAAAAACGATCAGACTCCTCTGGTTCTGTAGTTTATGATTATGACTATAGTAATAGGCCAGAATAATCACGCAGCAGGTACAGAACACAAAAAAAGTAGAGGAATGTCCTGAGGGGAAAGAATTACCATGATACATATCCACCCCCGACACCAGAGGCAAGGTCAGATCTGGATAACGCTCAAACACACAGGATGGCCGGTCGCTACTGAAGATATGCTTCAATAGCTGTAAGAAGGCACCTCCCGTCAGCTCAGACATCGCAAAGAAAACCGTCATCTTCCACTTCTTCCAGAAAAGGGGAATCAGGGCCAGCAAATACAAAGGCCATTCTGCCAACACGGAATAATACTTGAAGAAAGTGTCCTGGATACCGGTATGATGGGAGTTTAGCAGCAGGTGAAGCTCAGGCTTCGGATACACACACATCAATACAAGTATAGTCATCAGCAACACAAGATACGGAATTACATAGACGCAAACCGTTCTGAATAGAATTTGCCTGCTTATCATCTCATTTTGTTTTTGATGCTGCAAAGTTAACATTTTTTTTCCTAATACGATAAAAATCCGCGAAATTTGTAGCAGTTTCGCGGATTTTTATCATAAACGCTTACAGAGAAGCATTAGAACCGGAAGATCTCCATCATCTTCTATTTCCGTTTATTAATGAATCTCTTCCGTCCATTCTTGATGACGATGCCACGATAGCTGTCGTCAACCTTCTGGCCACTCAGGTTATAAGCGGCACCCTGACTGTACTGAGTCGGGTATGAGTCGATGTTCTCAATGCCTGTTGCCTCTGAATCCAAGACAATGATCTCGATACGGTCGTTAGCCAGCGGCAGATTCTCGAAGGTCTTGGCATCATACGCCGTGAAGCAGTAGCTCATCGGCTGCATGGTGGTAGCATCGGAAGCGTCCACGCGATAGAAGAAGCTGTCATTGCCACTGTTGCCGAGCACCAATGCACCGTACTCATTCAGCAGGCTGTCTTTCTCAGGCAATGCCAACTGCCATACGTCGTAGCGTCCGGCGAAGGTAGCACACCAGTAGTGAAGCTCATCCAACTCCGTGGCATAACCCTTCTCTTCGGCCTGCATCACCAGTTCTGTGATCTCCTGGCCTGCCTGCTCGGTCACCAACGGCTCGGCATCAGCATGCTTGGCACGTACCAACAGCGGAGCAGCCAGATAGAGCTCCGTGCCCTCCACGGCAGTCTCATAGATGACCGTCACTGCATAGCGATCGTCGTCGGTATCTGTAGCCTTCTCATCGTAGATGTCGCTGAGGTACAGGATCTCATAGTCCTCCAACATCTTTGCCGTGACAACCTGAGACTCACGCGGGTCAAGGAAGATGGGTTGCCATCCTTCAGCGGTCAGCAGAGAGAACGGAGCGCGCTGCACTGCACGTCTCTTGGCAAGGGACTGTCGGGATGCATTCGCACCATTGGCCTCTTTAATGCCCCAGCTGGTCTCTTCATAACGCTCGAAATTACCCGTTGTCTTGTCGATGTATTGCAGATAATAGCGGAAGGGCTGCAATCCACTGTTTCTATTGTCAAGGACGAAGTCGTTATCAGCGTCACTCCAGATATACATCATTTCCTTGACGGTCCTGTCAGGAGCGATGCTGTCGTAGGTAACGTTCAGGCGTGCAATATCCTTCTGGCTTGCCAGCGTTGCCGACGTGCCGTCAACCGGCATTCTGATGGTCATCGGCTGAGATTGGCCATTCTTCACAAGCCTCATCTGGAAGGCGATCTCACTATCATTGCCTGACCGGAATGCCAACGGCTCATTGGCAGCTACCAGATAAGTCTCCTCAGCAGTGATCTCCTTCATCTGTATGTTACCCTCGCTGTCTTTCTCGAACCGGTAGAATTCAACGCCTTCACGGAACATACTTGCATCTATCGTATAGTCGAAGGGGAGAATCCAAGGCTCGTAGGCGTTGTCAGTGCCACGACGCTTGTAGGTGATCTGATCTATCGTCACCTCCGCCGTACAGTCGAAGCGCTCACCATCGTTGATGGTCAGTGATTCCAGATGTTTGTTTTCGACGGGAATGATCTCATTGCCTAAGAAGATTCTCGGGCTCGCTGCATCCATGATGCCCTGTGCATAGACGGGATAGTCTGCCTGTACCTGCTGGGCACTGTCAATCTTGGCAGCATATCCTGCAGTGTTGGTGGGACTGATCCAGGTCCAATGGTCTGAGACATTACCCTTCTGTTTGCTGATAGGATATACACCGCCACTGCGTGTGTCCGTCAGTTCGAGACTACCCGTAGCCGAGCAATGGTCGATCTTGCCATCATCAAACACATTCAGCGCAATGCCGGCAATGCAGTTTGTGCCTCCATCCCTCAGTTTCTGGATGTTTCCGTGGAAGTGGCAGTCACTGATGAGGCCTTCATTGTTATAGGCGATACCTGCGCAGTCCACCGTTGTAACCACATTCGCCTCTACCCGCAGATGCTTCACCGAAGCTGCTGACGTGACCACTTTAAAGAGACCCTGGCAATTGGCACTGCCGCTGTAGGTAATCGTATGACCACCGCCATCAAGATTTCCATTGAGGATGAAGAAACCATTCCATTCATCCAGGTCAATATCTTCCTTCAGATAGAAATCACCCGTCTTACCATTGATGGCTATGAAATCTTCCTTGCTTCTGATGTCATATTCAGCTTTCACCACCTTGACATTGAGGTTAACACCCGAATATTGCTTGCTTCCATCAGAAATAAATTTGAAAACGGCCACATTTGCGGGAGTTTCGAGTTCATCGATGTTCACCTCTTCCCCATTTTCGGCAGAACAGTAGCATCCATCATAAACTTCCCCGCTATAAGACCTCGCTTGAGCGGTCCTTAATGCATACATCCGTTCATCATATATGAGGAGATAGTCATAAGGGTCGTGTCTGCCGTACCATGAACGTAGTCCTTCAGTGACTACCGTTCCTGAAATCTGCATCTTGCTTTGTTTTGGAACGTTCAGGCGAAGCTCACCATTTGCATTTTCACTATATTCTCCAGATGGTCCGACCTCATTACGCACCTTGATGGTCGTAACACTCTGAGGGATGTCTATCGATAAAGTCCTATCTTTGGGGATGCATATCACCAAACCATCCCATTGTGCATACAGATCCATGTCCTGGTAGGGCTTGATCCTCGGGTTGTTCAAATAATCCACTCCCCGACCGTCGGCAAACTCCGTCCATCCGACAACCTTACTACTCATACAGTTTTTGAATGAGATGTTATCGGGGAATTTCAAATCGAACTCCAGGCCACTTTCGTCCTCAGAGGTTTGACGGAAGGCCATGATTTCGCGTGTCAAGTCCGAACCGTCGTTATAGTGAAGTGTAATTTTTATCTCCTCGGGCTCATCCTGCGAGTTGGCGTACTTCGTCTGCGATGTCTCACTGTTCACATGACAGTACACAATCTCATGGCTGTCATCCAATACCGGTAATTGGTCGGTACCTAAGGTCTGTCGCCATGTTTTATGACCGTCGTTGAGCTGATAACACACTTTACCCCACGCAAAGTCGCTTGCACTCACGGCAGTTGCACCATTGCTGTTATGGTCAGTGATGGTGTTCAGATAGAACGTGTTCTTTACCTCTACGCCTTCGGTTGAACCGCCACTGATGGCATCATCGAAGATTGCCGTATGCGTGCCGGCAACATAGCAGTTTTGGAAATGGATTGAAGCGTTTTCTGCATTCTTTCCTACTAATCCGCCAATACCCTTCGTGTCAGCGTAGCCCTTGTTGATGCTTCCTGCGAAAGCGCAGTCAGTGATGATAGCAAAGCCATTTACTGTTCCCACGAGACCGCCAACGGCAGCTTCGCCATCCACATAAGCATTGATGGTGGCAGTAGAGTTGCAATATCTGATGGTTCCGTTCACCACTCGCGACACCAGACTGCCTGCATACTTCGCCGTGGTATTGATGGTGCCGGCGATGTTCAGGTTCAGGATGCGCGCGTCATTGTCAATGGTTCCAAACAGGGCATTTTCACCCTCTTTCTCGCTGTTGATGTCGAGTGTAATCGTGTGACTGTCGCCGTCGTAGGATCCACAGAAAGGATGCTCCTCAGTACCGATAGGTTTCATCGGCACACCCGTCATGTCGATATCGGCAATTTGCTTGACATAGAATCCAGCGTCGCCTGTCTGATTGACGTATGCGGCCAGATTCTTCAGGTCGGCGCGCGTTGCCACGAGGTACGGCTCGTTCAGGGTGCCCTTGCCTTCCATTCCTGCCAACACCGCACTAACGGGTACCACCCTCACTTCAAGATTGAGACCCTGATAGTAGCTATTGTCTGGGGTGACGGAATGGAAGAGGATGGTCATCTCCCTGCCGCTGCTGGTCAGTACGCCGATGTCAGTAGGCTCGCCAGGGGCGTTACTGTAGTACAGATTCTGCCATCCGTTTCCGCTCTTGGCCTTGCTGTTGCTCAGTTTATCCTGGTCAGTCAGCAATGTAGAATAAGCGTTGTCATAGACGGCGAGATAGTCCTGCGGTTCACTGTCAGCTTCAGCAGTCCTTGTCGCAACGATACCCTTCAGTTGCAGCACGTTGCCTTCGGGAGCCGTCAGCGTCACATAGCGCGTACCGGCCGAATAAGTGCCGTCGGGACCGCCATCGTCGAAGACTTGGGCGAAAAGTCCCTGCGGGATAGTCATTGAGACTCGCTCTGTCTCATCTTCCGGCATCGTGATCTTCAGATCCCACTGTGAGTAAAGTGTGAGGTCTTCAAACATCTTCACAGTGTCATTCGCCAGATAGGTCGTTCCGCTGCCATCGGCTTCGGTGTTCCAGTCTTTGAACACGAAGAACCTGTGCTCCATCATGTAGTTTGCCAACATCACTTTTGCACCCACGAGAATGTCCACGTCCTTGTTGCCAAGGCTATCGGCAAGGTCTATCAGGTGCAACTTCACGTAATCAGCTGTTGCCGAGTTGGTATATACCACTGCATCAGCGGCCTCGTGACGATACACCACGCCATGACTGTCGCTGAGGACGGGCATGCTGTCGGTAGCCAAGGTCTGATACCAGATAACGTCGTAGCTCTGGGAGTCGTTGAGCTGATAGCACACTTCACCCGATGTGAACTGCTCTGCAGGGACTTCTCCATAGGCATCGGTAATATTACCGCTTTCACCCTGTCCGTCAGAACAGAACGTCGGTCCGTCGGTGAAGACCATGGTCTGAGTGGCAGTGTCAGCCATATCGCCAGCGATATAGCCGTAACGTTTCCTACCACTCTTCTCCTTATATCCGCTGACCTCATTCTGGAAACCATAACAGTACTGGATGCAAGAGTTTCCGCTCAACTCACCTACCAAAGCACCCACGACGCCTCTTACATCATTGTATGCGATGGTGCACCCCTTGACATAGCAGTCGCTCAACTGAGCGTCGCCCGCCAGTCGTGCCGCCAAGGCTCCCACACGGGCGTCGTTGGCGACCGCCTTGAAGGTGCTGTTCTCAATGCCGAGACGCTCCACGGCACCGCTGACCTCAGCGAAGAGTCCAAGTGTAATGCCTTTATAGTTTTCCATCTTCAGATTGCGGATGACATGACCGCCACCATCGTAGTTTCCGGCAAAGGTAGCTGAGTCACCGAAGAGCGGTTCTATGGTCAGGCCCTCCATGTCGATGTCGTCTATCTGCTGGGCATAGAAGTTGGTGCCAGCCAGGCTGCTGTAAGCAGTAAGGTTCTTCAGGTCAGCAGTCGTGGTCACCTTGTACGGTTCTTCCTCGGTGCCCTGACCCAAGGCACACACTGCCGAGTCAACAGGCACTGCCTTCACGGTGAGGTCGATGCCCGGATATTCGGTATTGTCCTGAGCGGTCGTGTGGAAGACGATGGTCATCTCGCTGCCACTGCTCGACAGGGCGCCGATGTCGTAAGGCTCGCCGGCCGCGGTGCTATAATAGATGTGCTTCCATCCCTCAGCGTTCTTAGCACTGTCGTTGGCCAGTTTCAGGTTGTCCTTCAGGGTTGCCGCGCTGTTTCCGTCATAGACGGCGAGATAGTCTGCCGGCTCACGGTCAGCAGCACCGGCCGTCTTCGAAGCCACGGTACCCTTCACTTGCAGCACATAGCCTTCGGGAGCCGTCAGCGTGACATAGCGGTGACCGGCAGTGTAAGTGGTGTCGCGTCCGCCGTTGTCATAGACCTTAGCAAAAGGAACATCCTTTGGAATGCGCTGCGTGATCCGCTCCGTGTCGTCATTGGCCATGTTGATCACCATATCCCACTGCGTGTAAAGCGTCATCTCATCGTTATAGACGAACATGGTATCCCGTGGATAGAATGCACCGTCACCTTTGGCCTCGTCGTTCCAGCCTTTGAACAGGAAATACCTGTGGGCAGGCTGAACCTCGTCCATATTGACCATGCTGCCCTTATAGACAGTAGGCACAACCACTTCGTCGGTCACGATATCCACCAGTCTGAAGTTCAGCACCTCAGGGAAATCTTCATTGGTGAAGCCCGTTGAGCCCTGTCCGTATGAATAAACGATGTCAGACTCGCTACTAAACGTCGGCAGGCTGTCGGTTCCGATGGTCTGTCGCCAGATAATGCTGTCGCGGAGCACACTGTTGAGCTGATAGCAGATGTCACCGCTGCAGAATCTGTACTTGGAGACTTCATCGCTACTGAACAGGAGGCTATGCGTGGCAGTAGCGCCCTTCTCGCCGACCGCAGCAACACTGTGCTGCTGGCCGTCGCTTTCGTCATTTTCAGCGAACACATTGCCATAGGCATAGCACGACTCGATGCGTGAAGCGTCGGTCTGCTCGCCTACCAAGGCACCTACTACGCCAGCATCTCCACTATAAGAGAAGTTGTTATACTGAGCATAGCAGTGGCGCACTTGTCCGTCGCCGCTGAGGCGTCCTGCAATGGCTCCGATGCGCACATTGTCAGCCGCACCTTTCAGGGTGCTGTTAACGATGCCGAGTCGCTCCACGATACCGCTGACATTGTGGAAGAGACCCAAGGCTTTGCCCTCTTCGACATCCATCTCCATATTCTTGATGACGTAACCGCAACCGTCATACTGACCCTCAAAGCTTTCCACGCTCGAAGCCAGCGGCTCGAATTCCTCGTCAGCCAGGTCGATGTCGTCATTCTGCTTGATATAGATTTTGCTGTCGCCCGTCAACTGGATATATTCATCCACCGTCTTCAGGTCGTCATAGCACTCGACCACGAACGGATCTTCCTTTGTGCCCTGGCCCAAAGACCGTATCGATGAGGGTAGGACAGTGGCCATGAGGTCCAGTCCATAGTAGTTGTGCTCCTCATCAGACACAAACTCAATCGTCATCTCTTCGCCCGTACTCATCAGCTTGCCAATGTCTTCCTTGGCGCCATCCGTCGTGCTGAAGAAGTAGGCGTCAAAGTTTTCACCGCTCTTCGCCTGGGCATTGGTCATCAGGTCCGACGACTCGTCACCGTCATACACGGCCATATAGTCGTGTGGCTCGCCATCGCTGGCCAGTGCCTCTGTAGAGATGGTGCCGGTCAGGAGTATGACGTGATCAGCGGGAGCCTTCAAATTGAGTTTACCATTGTAGTTATAACCGTAAGGCGTATTGGCACCGCCGTTGTCATAGATCTTGAAGAAAATGGTGTCCTGTCCGAACTCCTCAAGCTCCACAACGTTTGTTTCACCGTCGGCAGGAACCTTCATCTGCCACACCGCATAGAAACTGGTATTCTTTGTGGGTAAGAACGAGCCTTTTGCGGGATAGAACGTTCCTTTTCCGTCAGCCTGTGTGTTCCAGCCGGCAAAGTAATAATAGTCACGACTCAAGGCATAGGATTCGAACTGGAAGTCAGGTACGAAGTAGTTGTTATCTACCACGAATGCATTCACGGCATTGACATTGCCCTTCGGATAGTTCGGATTCAGATAGAGCATCACCGACTCAGGCTCGTCGCTGGAGTTGGTGTATAAGACCTGTTTGGCGAGGGGATGCCGATAGACCTGTTTGTGGGTCGTGCCGAAGAACGGCACACTGTCCTTCTTGATGGTCTGGCGCCAAGGCGTGTTGTCATTCCTCGATCCACTGAGCAGATAGCAGAGCTCGCCCGTCTGGAAGCGTAACTCATCGACGCCTGCATTGGAACGGAGCATATTCTCTTCACCGCTCTGCTTGTCAGCACACAGTTGAGGACCGTCGGTAAAGACGAGGTCGGCCGAGGCATTCTTGCCGATGTAGCCCGTGATATAGCCGTAGTGCTTTCTGCCGTCGTTCTGTCCGTTGACGGTATTCTTGTAGCCGTAGCAGGACTCGATGCGCGAGGCATCCGTCTGCTCGCCCACCAAGGCGCCCACGACCACGCCAGAAGTACTGTCGGAGTCAATCGTACTTCCCTTGACATAACAGTCGCGCAGCACGCCGTTGCCCGTCAGCTTACCAGCAAAGGCGCCCACACGGGTAATCTTTTCTTCCGCAATGAACTTACTGTTCTCAATACCGAGGTGTTCCACGACACCACTAATATTATTGAATAAGCCCATAGACTCACCCTGGTAGTTTTGCATCGTCATACCTTTGATGACATGGCCGCCGCCATCATAGTGGCCTTCGAAGCCATTGGTACAGGTGCCAATGGGCACAATCGTCGTGGTGTCATCCATGATGATATCGGCAGTTTGCAGCACATAGAAGTTGCTGTTCTTCATAATGCCGATAGACACGATGAGTTGCTGCAGCTGTTCGACATTGCTGATCCGATAAGGATTGTCCTTGGTGCCCTTGCCTAATCGGCCGATGTCATAGTAGTCGTTGGTGTATTCACCATTCATTTTGAACACCATCGCATGTTCGCTTGACAACACGGGCGTCGAATCGTTGCGTTCGCCATGCTCCAGGTTCTGGAACCAAATGGGGTCGGGGGTATTATTTTCATTATTCAGCCAATAGGCTACCTCACCGCTTGCCAAGTTGGCATACTTCATGCTTGTTTTGGATTTACTGATACTGCCTTTGTGGTCATTACTCACCATATCAGCTCCGTCGGTGAAGCATCGCTCAATCAGGGTATTAGCCTTCGTATCACTACAGATTTGGCCAGTTCGGGAAGCTTTAATCGTGGTTTCTACAACCAGACAGTTCCTGACGGCAGCCTGATCAAACAAATCGGCAACGATACCTCCTGCAATGCCTATACGGTTGGTAATCACCTTACATCCCTTGACTAAGCAGTTTTTGATTTCTCCCTTTTTTGAGAGGCGGGCGGCGATGCCTCCCACGCGTGCATGGTCAGAATAATTAACCTCGAAGGTTGTGTTCTCCACGCTGAGACGATTCACTGTTCCGGTGACAACGCCGAAGATACCTACCACAATACCTTCTGATGAAGAAGAAGGCTTGATGTTACCATTGCGGATGGAATGACCGCCACCGTCGTAGTAGCCGTCGAAAGTGCCTCCATGACCAATAGCATCCCAATCATTCACATTACTGAAGTCGATATCGGTGGTCTGGAGGAAGTGTATGCCGGTGCTCTTACTTCCGCCATTACAGTATTTGGCAATCTTCTTCATGTCGTCAACGCTGGTGACCAGGAAGGGCTTCTCGGCCGTTCCCTCTCCCGCAAGCGAGTAGATGCCTGTGGTCTGATTGGTGTACGTCCCGTTATCAAGATACACATGATTGCTTTCCTTGTCGAGCACCGGATAGGCATCGGGATAGGTTTGACCTTTCAAGTCCTGGAACCAGGTCACGTCGTAGGCCGTCTTGTCGTTCAATGTCCATGTCATCAAGCCGTTGGCCATGCGGTTGTCATCGATGCCAGACTCACAGTTCGTTGTATTCTTATCACCATTAGCTGAAATATTGCCTCCAGTGGTAAAACTATAGTCAACCTTTGCCTGATTCAGAATCTGGCTGGTGATATGTCCGGTATTAGAGCCCGAGAGCGTATTCTTATATCCATGACAATGGGTCATACTGGCTGCTTGAGTCATCTCACCCACCAGACCACCCGCGTAGGGAGCATTGATGGTATTGTTGGCAGCATAGCAGTCGTGCATAGAAGCCTTCTGCCTCGTAATCGTCCGTTCGTCGCCATAGCCAAAGAGCGTACCGGCAATGGCTCCACAGCGCACATCGGTCTTGCTGGTGCTCAGGCTGACATTTTCCACGCCCAAATTGTGGATAGAGCCCGTCACCAGTCCGAAGATGCCTTGAGCCACACCGTCGTCGGCAATCGTACCTTTGCGGATGAGGTAACCGCCACCATCATAGTCGCCCTCAAAGATGCGGGAATGACCGATAGGCGACCATTTGCTTCTTCCGGTGTTGGCCAGTATATCCTGAATGAGGATGTCACCCTCCTGCTTAAAATAGACATTATGGGTGTTGCCACCGTTGTTCACATAGTCAGCAAATGCCAGCAGTCCGGCCTGTTCGATGATGAACGGCTGGTATTTTGAGCCATCACCCTTGCTGAAAAGGTTCTTATAGTCTTTCCATTGAGCATAGAGATCGGTGGTTCCAGGACCTATCGAATATTCATCGTAGGCTGCCTTCCAGTCACCAGTGTAATTACTGTTGATGTACCATTTTTCTACATACAGATCCTGTTTGACCAGTCCAAGCTGATAGTTCGTCGGAATGGTGACAGTAACGGTGCCAGAACTTACATTAGAGTTATAACCAGCTATCGGCATATTGACTGCGCCGGTGGTCATGTTCTTCGCATTAAATCTGATGACGTAGGGATATTTAAGCGGTTTTTCCTTACTTGCATAACCTCTGTCGCCACTTCCACCGCCGGAAGCACGGTTGTCACCGCCTTCCCAGCCACGGTTTTTATAGTCGCCATAGCTTGTCAATTCTGAGGCTTCGCCATAACCACTTTCCGTATTCCAAAAATGTGGGCCATCACCGTTTGTACCGGGATTGCCGCCTTTGGCTCCTGCTTTGAAGAAAGCATGACCAGACGACCATCTGATTGTACCGGAGGCACCGCCGCCGCCGCCACCGCCGCCGCAGCCACCGGTGCCGATGTTATAGGCAGAGCCGCCGAAGCCGCCGCAGCCACCGCCGCCACCGCCGCCAACGCTATAGTCATAGCTTAACGAACCTTCATCGTCCATGGTACAGTCGCCTTTGCCGCCACCATTACCTGCCCTGTCACCCCGGTTGCCTCCGTGAGGATCCACCTGAATGCCGGAAGTATAGTCCACATAGAGATCGCCCATCTCAAGAGCGGTACCACCGTCAACACCTTTACTACCCGCATTACCACCATGGTTTTTCCAGTCGGAGTAATATACTTCAGAACCGCCGCTACCACCGTCGCCGCCATTGCCGCCGCGTGTACCGATACCAGCACCGGCACCACCGCCGCCGTTGCCACCGCGGCCACCGCTACCAGTCTTTAGCCAATTATCACGGGAGAAACTTGCGTTACCGCCTCTTTCGCCATTGCTACCATTGGCACCATTACCACCGTAGGCTACCACCTTGCCTCTACCCAGCAGGAAGAGCTTACTGCCTTGGGGAAGCTGGATGCCCGCACCGGCACCAGTCTGTCCGTTCGCTTTACCACCCCTGGCTGTGAGCGTCACGCCCTGAGGAACGTAGAGATATACGGTAGCGCCATCGGCTATGGTCAGTCCGCTTCCAGTATCACCGTTGGAAAAAGTGATATTCTGAGTGACATAATAGTGTCCCGAAGAAAGTGAATAGCCTGAAGAGGAACCACTCGACAAATAGGTCCATTCGCCAGTAACCGAGTTCTGATTCATCACTGGTACGGCCTTGCCATCGACCAACGTCCATGAACCAGGCTGTTCAGCATTCATCAGTTTCATCACCTCGTTCTGGTCTTTCTTATTGTAATATGTGGTACCCCAGTCACTCCAGACGGTATTGGTAATAGTGAGGCTACTCTTACTATTGCTCCCCCAAGGGCCAACGGCACCAGTATTACTATTGTGGTCTCCACAGAACCATATCCTCCAAGCTGTCACTGAGTTACAACAGTTATAGACACGGTGGAAAGTCCAGCCGCCCCCATTACACCACCCGACGATGCAACCAATATACGAGCTGCTGTTTTGATTATTTGTGGTAATCGAGCCGTCGAAACGACAGTCATTCATAACTAAAGTCGCTTCGCTTGAATGACCGATAATGCCACCGGCATGGGTAGTCGATGAGGCGTTCACATCTGTCGATACCCACACACGGTTGATAGTAATGGTGCGAGAACCACCTATACATTGGCCAATAAGTCCTGCGGAATGGATTCCACCAGTAATTTTGCCTTTCACATGCAGATCCTTGATGGTGACATCGCCCACATAGCAGAAAAGTGCACAAGACTTACCGTCATTACGATAAATGTCAACCGTCAGCGTATGACCATTACCGTCGAAAGTGCCACGATAGGGAGTATCTGAGTTTAATCCGATACCACCACCGGTGGTGATGTCGGCCTCCAAGCGGGCATCAACCCAATACTGACCCTTGGACTTTGTCACTTCATCGCGGAACTTGAGCCAGTCGTTTTCATTTCGGATGCTATAAAAGACGACATTGTCAGCCGAGACTTTCTCAATCCATAACGTGCTGCTGAGACTGAGCAGCATCGTCAGTACTAAAAATATCTTTTTCATCGCTTATAAATTTTTCGTCCGTTATTCAGAATAATACCCTTATACGATGCGCCAACGCGCTGTCCACTGAGGTTAAAGGCAGGGCGTTTCTTCATTTCTCCATTTTCATTTCTCATTTCTCCTTCCTCATTTCTCATTTCAGCGATGCCTGTCGCATCTGCAGCCTTGATGAACTCCACGTTCACGCGATTGCCCATCAGGGGAAGGAGCTCAAACTTATCGGTGTTGATCACCGTGATGCAATAACTCATCGGAGCCGTGCTGCGGCTGTCGGTGGCGGTAGCATAGTTGAACGACTGGTCGAAGTAGTTGTCGTTGAACATCATGCAGCCATATTCTGCCAGATCAGCATAGGTCGCAGGGGCAGGCAGCTGCCAGATGTCGAGACGGTTGCCGAACGAAGCGCACCAGTAGTGCGGCATCTCAAAGTACAGCAGGTCGTCATCATCGTCCTCATTGTCGTTCTCAATGAGCATGGACATCAAAGACAGCGTATAAAGCGAGTCAAGCTCAGCAACCGCCGTTGCATCGTACAACGGCTCGGCATCGGAACGCTTGGCACGTACCAACAACGGGAGTGCCGACGGCAGATCCATGCGGCTGTCAACCATCTGATAGACGAGCGACACGACGGAAAGCGGTGCATCGGTATCTTCATCAAGCGTCTCGCAGCGGGCATCAGCCAGATAGGCCACCTCGTAATTGTCGAGCATACGGCCTGTGACGCTCTGCGGCTGACGAGGATCGAGGAAGATGGGCTGCCAGCCGTCGGTCATGAGCGAAGCAAATCCTCTCGAAGAAGCAACGTCTCTCGAAGAAGCAGCGCCCGACTGACTTGCCGTCTCGTAAGGATGCTTGCCCCACCAGGTGTTCTCGTAGGTCACGAAGGTCTTGGCGTTCTGGTTGTGGAACTGCATATAGTAACGATAGGGATGGATGTCAGCTGAGCCGTCGGAAAGGACGAACTCCAGCTTCTCGTTGTCCCAAACATACAAGAGATTGTCCTTGGCCGTCTCAGCAGGTATGCCCTCATAGGTGGCATAGAAATTGGCGACATCCAAAACCGATGCATAGCGTGCGATGTGGTTTTCGAAAGTGGCTTTGACGCTGATAGGACCCGTGGCATTGGTCAGCACATAGGTCTTCATGTCGCTGCCATCACCGATGACCAACCAAGGGGCGTTGGCATTATACTCGAGCGACTGGGGCTGGTCAGTGAGCGTCAGCGTGCCGCCCGTCTCTATGTCGGGCATGTTCTTCTCTTGGTTTCTGACAACCTTATGATAGGTCAGCTTGCCCTCGCCGGCAATCTGATCGAAGCCGAAGGGAAGCACCCACAGCTGCATGCTCTTTTCGGCACGGCGCTTATAGACGATACGATTCACCATGAGGTCACCCGTGCAAACAAACGGCTCGTCGTCATTCAGCGTGAGCTCGTCAAGCGTTTGGCCGTTCAGCACGTGGATGGTATCACTGCCGGTGACGACACCGACGCTGATCTTGTCATAGATGCCCTGGGCAAAGACAGGATATTCGACGTGCGTAGCATCGGCAATATTCAGCAGTTGCTGATGCGTGTCTGTCTGATTGCCATTGATCCAGTAGCTCTCAGACTTCTTGGCATCGCTCTGAGCACACAACGGACTCTTGTTGATGGAATCCTGATTGATGGCGCTAATCAGTTCGCCCGTGGCAGAACAGTGGTCAATCAAACTGGACTTACCGGCACTGAAGGAAATGGCTGCCACACGGTTCATGGAAGGCATTGGCGTATTCACCCTCGATATGCGGCCACAGAAGTGACAGTCGCGGATGGTACCCTGGTTCTCGTAAGCGATGCCGGCACAGTCCTCATCGGCCTCAACGTTACCAACGACACGCAGTCCCTGAAGCAGGGAGTTCTTCCTGATTCTATGGAACAGTCCTCTGAAGGAACCCGTGGCATCGTACTTAATCGTGTGCCCGTTGCCATAGAATTTGCCGTTCAGGATCATCTTCTTGTTCCAGTTGTTCAGTTCAAGGTCCTTGGCCAGGATATACGTTCCCTTCTTATCGCTGATCTCGGTAAACTGCTTGAAGGTATAGATGAGCGAGCCCACCTCAGTCTTGAAGGAGACGATGACATCATGAGCAGGCATGACGAACGAGAAGGAATAGACGTTTTCGGTATTATCGGTAAACGCGATGCTTTGCTTGTCGCTGTCGTCGGAAGCCGAGACGATGACTTCGTCAAGATGGTTGTTGCCCGACACCTTCACCGTAGCGCTGACCAACATGCCTGGAGCAGATGTCTCTGCCGACATGCTTTCCAGTTTGACTTTCGATGTCTGCGAGACAGTGATGGTGAAGGCTTTGTAACTTCTTTTGACGCTGGCCGCAAACACGGGATAGGTCTCGTCCATTTCCTTGACCATATTAACGAGGTCGTCAGGCTGCGCAGCCGTCACGCCGCTACCGATCAGTGCCCTCGCATTACCTTCGCTGGCAATATAGTAGTTGCCCGCAACGGTGCTTTGACCCTCTTCGTCGCCAATCATATAGGCCAGACCGTCGCTATGGGCAAACTTGCCGTTGAAGATATTGTTCTTCAACGTGGCGCCATTCTTCTGACTGGCGATGCCATAGGCCGCAGGGCCATCGATTTCGTCGCTGAGCACGTGGCAATGAGAGATGATGCCGCCATTGGGGCCGTTCTGTCCGACGAGGCCGCCAACCACAGAACCCGACTCGTCGTTCTTCACCGTGCCACGCACCTCGCAGTCCTCGATGAGACCTTCGTTATACTGGGCTAATCCGCCAAGGCTCAAATCAGTACCGCTCACGCGGGCATTGACATACAGATGACGCACGGAAGCATCAGCTTCAATGCTCTCAATGAGGCTGGTTGAACCATGATAAGTGATCTGATGTCCATTTCCATTGAGATGGCCTGAGAGGACGATGGGACTTTCAAATTCGTCTTCAAAGACAAGATCGTTGACAAGATTGAACTCTCCCGGCATCAGATTGATGCTGTCGATCTGCTCTATAGATGTGATGGGTACGATATATTCAGGAATCAAGGTGACTTGAGTATTGGGCATGATGAAAGAATACTTGCCACTGCCGGTGGTGGCATCCACGTCGTCAGCCGTGATGGTCACGATGTTTTCAGGGAACGTCCTGATCTGCTTCAGCTTACAACCGGGATTGGTCTCATTGTTAATGACCACCTTTTCACCCGGAGCCACTACTTCCTCTTCAACAGTGAGAAGTCCACCGAAATGGTCATCTATATTCACTTTCAGCACATCAACTGCAGGCGTGACGGTGACATCCTTGTCAAAATGCATGATAAAATGATAATCGACCTCACGGGTAGCAACGTTTATACTGTCACGGTAAGAGCTACGGGCTTTTTTATCCTGAACGTATTTCATGCTCTGGACGCCATATCCCTCATCGCACTTTGCTTTAATCTTGATGATGTCATTATCCATGGCCATGATGGTGTCGCCCTGTTCACCCGTGTTGGCATTCAGCAGTGTCACCTGAGCATGATCCGTTTGCTTGACGGTCACCAAGTTCTGTTGGGTCAATGGCGTGAAGTTGATGGTGACGTCCTTATTACTCATCGTAAAGACCAGCACGTCTTCGTTTTTGATCGAGTCGCCCTTCGTGGGAAGCAGCAGACAGAGGTCGTCGAACATCGGACCGCCATAGTTGTGCTTCTTGTTCGGATCGTCGCCCACAGCCGTCACAACGTACTGAAGCGTGTCGGCTGCGCTACTGATCTCAAGGGTCTTGAACACGGTTTGCCAGCCGTCTTTCCTGTTCGAAAGGTCGGCAACGACCTGTTTGGACCCGGCTTTTTGATGGAAGCTCGGTATGATGCTCACCTCTGCCGTATCAGCATGGCAGGAATTAATGGTGGCAATGGCAGCGATACTCAGTGGGAAAGAACGACCCTTAAGCGGCACCGCCTGTGACATCACGTTCTTCACGCTGGTACGCCAACACATGTTACCGGTGGTGTCGGTCTCCGTCTTGATGGGAAGTCCCGCACTCACATAGTCGTTAGACTCTCGCCAGCCGATCATGCCTTGCTCTGCGAAACTGTTCGTCAGCGCATTATGATAGACCTTCGGCGATGCTGTGCCACTGTAAGTATATTTGGCCGCAAAATTTTTCGGCATCGTAAAGATTACGGGGATTTGCTTTCCCTCGAGTGCTACGCCCGGGAAGTCGGGAATCATCTCCGGAATATAGGTTTGCACACGCCCGGTGTTCTTCGTGTCATTGACCGTAAAGGAATACACCTTTAGCGCATTCACCTCGACAGTGACATCCTTCAAGTCAACCTTGAACCGATAGACCACTTTCCAACGGCCATCTTTCTGCCGCTCAGGCTTGCCCACGCGCCACGACGACTTGCATCCCTCAAAGGAAATATTGTAAGGGATGTAGCCTTCTTTAGCCACAAGCGTGAGTACTACCTCTTCACGCGCCTTCGGCGTTGTGGTGCTCAGTTCCACTACATCGAGATATCTGGAATCTCCTTTTATTTTAACTTCGTAATTGTTCTTGCCAAAAGTGGGCGTCACATGCACCGTCTCATTCTTCTTGGGCATGTTGACCGTAAGGAGCGAGTCGCCCGTCATTTGCCAGAAGGAGTTCTCAACATTCTGCACATCAACTTCCACGAGTTCGTAGCCTGTATCAGGTTTGACCTCGAATACGACGGGCCCCAAAGGCACATTCTTGACCACATTGGTGTCGGCATCTGCTTCCCTGCCACGACCATACAACGGCCTTAACCAGCCGCCGCCTTTAACAGCAGGGTGAATGACCAGCGTGCGCAAGGTGGTAAAGGTTGCCCACACCTCGACATCTGCGGCAGGCATGACAATCGAAAACTCCTGTTTATTGGCACGGTCATCTGGAAAGTCGCTTTCGCACTTAGCCAATTTGGGGTCCGACCAACCGCCACTGCTGTTTTTTACGGCATAGTAAAGGCCTGTCGATAATCCATAGCCCTGATTCGGTTCACAATAGATCTTGATCGTTGTGCCGGCAGCAACATGTTCACGAGGAAGATCGATTGTTCCGTTTTCTACAGTCTCGGTTTTACTCACTGAAACAGAATACTTTTCCTGTCCCTGGACCGATATGCTGGCTGAGACCAACAGCATAAGGGTCATCACAATTCTTGATATTTTCATAGTAACTCTATTTTTCGTTTTATCGCTCAGCGTTTGCGACGCTTTGCTGCATAGAATTCTCAATTCTCAATTCTCCGCTCGGCGACGTCAGGAGACGCTTGCCAAAGCAAGAATTTTCAATTCCTTTTCAGGTATTTATTTCCCTGATAGAGATAGACTCCATGTGGAAGTCCGCTGAACGGATCATTCGTGTCAGTCACCCTGCGTACCACGCGGCCCTGCATGTCATAGACATTGGGGTCACTGCGTTTCTTCAATGACGGCTTGTTCGTCGTAGGCATCTTGATGGACGTTGGGTACTGAGCGCCCTTCCAATAGCCATAATAATCATAATACATATATGGACGCAGTTCGCTGTCTGGGTCCTTGTCATCGACAGGGCCGAACGAGACAGACTGCACCAGTGCATCTTCATCGTAGAGGAAATACAAGCCATCAACCAGAGTCGATTTGCCGTCGGTGATTTTCTCCGTGCGCACCTCCAGTGGATACTGGTCTTCAGCACGGAGGATATAATGGTCACGATAGTAAGTCTTTTGATCCTCGAGGTCAAAATAGGTGCACAGCACATGAATGGTATTCGTCAGGCTGTCCACATACTCCGAATACTCCTCCTCATCCTCTAAAGCGACAGACTCTCCCTTGTCATATTCGTAGAAGTATTCCAAACGGACGGCACCCGTGGTTTTGTCATACGACAGTACATTGGTGGCGGTGGCATTGCCCGAATCATCATAATCTGTCTGAATGCGCCAGACTGGCTTCATGATACCTTCGACTTTCTCCTGATAGACGATGTCACTTGTGTTCAAGAAAGTGAGGCGCGCCTTAAGGGTAGGAGAGCCGTTTTCAATCGTGTATTCGTCAATGCGCTCATTAGTCCCTGAAGAATAATTGACCATTTCTGCCTTTGCCTTCAACTTACCGGCGGAGTTGACATTGTATTCCGTAAATTTGAGGTATGACGAATCAGCAGGAAGGAAATAGGATTCGAAATCCACCATACGGCCTCCACTGATCTTGTCATATAGGTCAAAGCCCTCAGGAACAGTACGTGTGGCAATATACAAACGGTCTAAATCGGGATACTTGGTGGCATCCTCTTCCATGATTCCCTCCATGGTCTTTCCTTCGTCAGGAGCCGCATTCTTATTGACATAGCCCCTTTGCGTGATCGTCTCACTCTTCTTCCCTTGAGATTCCTCCTGATTATCAGACACTGAAGCGGCACGCTGCCTTGCTCTCTCGGAACGCCACTTTGACGACTCGACACGCAGTGCGGCATACTCCCTCGCTGCCTGGACGGGATTATTGGACTTGGCTTCAATGTTGCTGTTGACCACGGGAACAGGATAGTGGTCTTTTTCTGACATCATGAAGCACGGTGTCTCACTCTCCTCGTTGAGCGTCTGCACCATGGAGTAGGCTGACAACGCCGCTTTGCTGACTTGGGTCAGTCCTTCGTCACTGCCCATATTGGAGAAGCAATGGCGCAACGTGGTCGTAGGCAGTAAGTCCAGCATTCCCCCCCCAGGGTTGGTGGCAGCGCCATAGCTGTTCATGATATGTCCCATCGGCATGCCACACACCATTGTGTTCCAATTACCCTCAGTCTTGATGGTGCATACCGACGCACAATTCTGGATGCTCACCTGCTTGTCGGCATAGCCTACGATGCCTGCCACATAATTGGAGCCGGCCAAGGTTCCGAAGCTGGCACAGTTGAGGATGTCACAATTCTCGGCATAGCCCACGATGCCAGCCACACAAGCCTCACCTTTCAGGTAGTTTCCACCATCAAAGATGAGATTGGCAATGACGGCATGCTTCATGACCGTACCCTTTGCCACGCCCACGAAGGCCAGACAATCGACGCCCCGAATGGCACTGGTAATGCCGCTGATACGGTGGCCATTGCCATTGAGCACGCCTTGGAACGGATGGTCGGAGTTGCCCAAGGGCAGCAGGGTGATAGTCTTGTTGAACACCAAGTCGCCCTTAATGTCAACGCCGATGTCAGTGGGAACCCTGCCTAACGACATCATCTCGGCAAGGATACGCATCTCACCGGCATCATAGATATCAACCCTCGTGCCGTTGTCATAGAATGTAGGCTTGTGCAGCTTACACACCTTACATACATCGTTGTCATCGAAATCATGATTATCCTGCACGCCAAATAGGGTGGTTTCGCTAAATGGGCAATTATTGCAAACCTTCGTTTCGCCACCATTAGCCATACAACTGGAGGTATAATCAGTGCTGATGACGAGGTCGTGCTCAGGAAAAGGAGGAAGCACTTGTAAAGTGGAGTCCACGCCACACACATCACATTTAGCAGAGTTTTTACCCGTTTCACCACATAGTGGCTCAGACACGATACCAAAGCCTTCGAAATGGTGGATATGAACGGACAGATTGTCAATGCGTCCTTCGACGATGCTATTAGTGGCACTAAAGCAGGCCTGCACGGAGACTTCGTGAGTGCCAGTAGGAATAGTGACTACATCTGTTTTGAAATTGAGTTCAGTCGCATCGTTATGATTTGGGTTCGCTTTCTTATTATCGACCTTCACTGTGAAAGAGACATCACTTCCCTTCAGCTCTACACCTGCTTTCTTAGACTCCATCCGGAGGAACACCTTGTATAGCATGATGGCCTCTTTTCCATCAGGAACCTTGATGATAAACTTCATGGTGGAGTAGCGCATCTTTTTCTTATTCTTAGGGTCAAAGGATGGCGCTAAAAAGTCCTTTTGGGTTTCGTTATCGATGCTCTGCACGAAATTTTCCAATTTGACATCTGAAATAAGAAGACTGTCACTTGTCATGCCGCCCTCAAAGGGGAAGCCCGCCTTGACTTGGACTTTTTCCTCTTCTGCTGCACTGGCAACAGAAAAGGAGAAAAAGCTTAACAGTATAAAGGTAATCAGGTAAAAATTATTCTTGCCCATAATTCTCAATTCTCAATTTTCAATTCTCAATTTTCCTTATCTTCATCCTTCAGTTCTGGACTGCTGGATGCTATCTCAGGTAGCATGGCATCAGAGCCATTGCCACAGATGGCAGCGGAGACATTGCCCGTAATAGTTCCACTGACATTGGTACCGCAGATACCGCCAGCATAGTCAAGTACACCGCCCACCCATACATTGCTTTCCGTGGTGCAGTTAGAGATGGTGCCTTTGTTCAGTCCGCAGATACCACCCAGGTTCTTGCCAGTACTGATACTGGTGATTTCGGTAAACACCACTTGGCAACCGTCAATCGTACCTTCGTTAAGTCCCGCCACGGCACCGATATAGTCCCAGCCACGTATCTTGCAGCCGGCAATTGACACGTTCTTCACGGTACCGTTCTTGCCGATGACTCCGAAGAGGCCGCGATAGCCGGTGCCTGCCACGGGCTGTTCCGTCTGGAGCATACTGATGACGTGACCGCCGCCATCGAAGGTTCCCTGGAAAGCCGTACTATCGGTCAGGCCGATAGGACGCCACGGGTGCTTCATCAAGGAGTCGGCGATGAGGTCGTTGGCCAAACGGAAATTGGCCTTGGGACGACGGTTGTTCACATAGTCCGCCACCCAATAAAGGTTGCTGAAAGTCTTGATCACAAAGACGCTGTCGCCGCCTGCTATCTTTTCCACTTCCGGTTGCTGGTAGGGATGGAGGCAGTTCTTGCGGGTGCAGATGCCAAAGGCATCGTAGTCATGCCCCACGCCTTCCTCTTCGAAATACACCTTGTGAGCGCACTGCTTACACTTATATTCCACCATGGAATACTCGCAGTCTTGCTTCACGACAAACCGGTCTTCATTGAAGTTATGACGGAGTCTCTCGATGAATCCGCAGTCATCACAGAAGATGACGTGATAGTTTTGATCGACGGGAATCTTCTGCTTACCAAAGTTTTTGTGATCAGCCTTCTCAACATAGTCACAAATCAGACAATGATTGGTATGCTCTTTCCAGTTGGCCACAAAAGTTGCCATCTTATGCTTGTCATCCACAATCTGTCCGCAATCAATACATTTCTTGTAGTGGTGTGTTGAGTACTTCGTCTCTGTTGAGTCAAACTGCATCCACAGGTCGTTATGGTAGTACTGGGGGAAACGGTGTGGCTCTGTTTTGGTAACACGACACCCATCCTTATCACAATAATGAATATGCCAATTAACGTCGCCAGTAGCCTTGTATTGAGGTTCATGGGTGTGCCAGGTATAGACGAGATAACGCTCACCACCGGCATGAGCACCGCTATAGGTCTGATTAGAAGCCAGGTTCTCTGGCTTGCTGGTATAAACTTCTATATTCTGAAGTACCTTTTGATTGAAATCCGTTCTGCCAGTATGGGTGTAATAGATATGGGGCTGCTTTGGGTATGCTCCGCCATAACAAAGATAGTTACGTCCGTTGAGACCTCCTCGATATTCTTCGTCTTTTCTTGAAGCTGCCTGGAAGAAAGGAGCTGCTAAGAATTTCATGCCTTCATCGCTATAGTTCTGACCATAGCTGTCTTTTCTATCTGCAGTCACCACCACCTTGGTGATGTAATTAGTCGTGTCGTTGCTAGTTCTGTGGACGACAAACACATAGCCGCCACCCTTGCCCTTGCGGAAATCCTTATCCAGATCGTCTGTACCACTGTAGCCGATATAGCCACTGGTTTCTCTGGCAATACTATCTTCATCCTGTACTGCCACGACCTTGATCTCCGACACGAAGCTCTGAGCCCATGCAGAATCAATGAGAAATGAGAAGTGAGAAATGAGAAATGTCGCACACAGCACGCTTCTCATTATTCCCGTCTTTCTTCTTGTTCGTTTTCTATCCTCGTACTTCATCTTCTTCAATTATGAATTATGCACTATTTATGTTTAAAGTCTGGTCTGCGTATCAGCAAGGCCTGACCTATTTTCTCGTCCATGAAACTTACAGTGTCTTTGCGGGCTTCCAACCAGAAAATGCCATGCTGGTTGGTACCGTTGTCCAGCATGATAAACCGCTTGTAGGTGAAGAATGAAGGCACATCGCTCATCTTGATGCGGTTTGCATCGAACACCTCTCCAGAATGGTACATGAACCGCACGATTTCGTTGACCTTCATCGTATCGGCAACCTTATAGCCCACTGGGACATCCTTGAGCAGGGTGCGGATGGTGTTCATCGCTGATGAGTCCCTGCTGGTATTGGCCATCACGCCCTGATGCAGGTAGTAGGGTCCTATCTTCATGTTGGCCACGCAGGTGTCGTTCCACATATAGAGGGCTGCCTGACTGACGCTGACGTCAGTCTTGTAAGTCCTGGCTACGGTGTCAGGCGAGATGTCAATTTCACCGTTATTATAATAGATGTTATCATCGTAGTTAAGCCGTACCAATGGCGTGACGTATGCCTTTGCCTTGTTCTCTGCACCCTCGAGATATTTCCACGTGATGGTGAACAGGCTGTCGTCGCTGCAACGGCGGCCCAGACCCTCACGGCCCATCTTACCACCCAGCGTAGGATAGAACACGGTATATTCCACGTTGTGGATATACTCGTTGAGCACCTCACCGATCACCTCATAGTCAACGACCACCTTATTGGTGACGGAACGGTCGGAGAGCCTGAGCGTGGAAGTGGGAATCTTGGCATAGATCGGATTCCGTGCACGGGGCATCACATTGGTCTCGTAGGTGATATGCTTGCCCACTAACAGGTTGTAGAGCACGGACACGCTATGATCGAGGATCAGGTCAGCGATCGGCGCCACCTTGATATCGATCAGTTCTACATTATTGCTGTCCTTGGGAGCATTGGGGTCGAACTTGAGCGACTTGAACCATTGATCCACCACCTGGCTCTTCAGCGTATTGTTGTCGCTATCATGCAGGGTCGCCAGCTGCAGCGCCAAGGCACTATTGCCACCCAGTGCCTCGATGTGGGTGGTTCGGTCGGTCTGGGTGTTGGTCACCCAGTCCTGTGTCTCCGTACCATTCGTGGTTCCGATACAATAGAGGAAGGAAACACTGGCCTGCTCTTCAGCCGTGGTGCGAGAATCTACCACATGTCGGTTCATCGTGGTGCTGAACTTCAGCTTGCCACCTAACTTGGCATGATAGATGACATGGGTGCCGTAGGTCTGTATCATGTACCTGATGATACGGATGGCCTCGGAATTGTTGTTGTTCTTGATGGCCTCTGCTGCCTGCTGCTGATAGCGAAGGAATCCCGGAGAAAGGGCTTCGGGGTGCTCACGGGCGATATGGTAGAGGTCGTAGGGTTCCATGTGGCGGGATGCCACGGTCAGACCGTCGTGAATCGTGCAGAAGGTATATTCATTGCTGGTCAAGTCGGTCTTGTTGAAGGTATTCGTGACCTCTCCCTGGAAGAGGACGGCATCGATCTTCACCGAAGAGTTCTCCGTGAGTTTCTGGCAGATGGTCATGGCATCCTTGCCACTATACACATGATGGTAGGATGATGGAGAGGTGTCATCGACGATGGTGGTTGAACCATGCTCCGCGTCGAACTTCTGAATATATGACAGGTCGATGACACGGTCACGCACCTCGTCGTAGTCGCTATACTTTCCTGTGCCGTTATAGCCGTAGCCCACACCGTAGCTGCGATACAGGTCGCCGATGTAGGCTTGACGCTGTGCCGCACGCACCTTCTTCCAGTGGCTCTCACTATACTCGCCATTGGCATCCGAGGGATCGTATTCCTCTACAGCGTCCAGGAGATCGTCTTCACGGGTACAGGAGGTCAATATAGTGAAGAGTGAAGAGTGAAGAGTGAAGAGTGCTGCACATGACAGCCACTTCACCATCTTCTTCATCCTTCTTGCCTTCATATTTATATGATATATTCTCATCATTTCATTTATATTTTATGCGGTAGCAAACTATTCACTCTTCACTATTCACTCATCAAAACTCAGATATCGTGATATATATCGGGAAGTACTTGAAGAACATCTGGTCGGAGTAGTTGAAGGAGCTCACATACTCCGGATATTCGAGCAGCAGGTCGGTGCCCGACCCGCTCAGGCGCATGATACGGGCCTGCTTCACGTCGCTGGTGATGACAGGCATGCCCTGACCGTCGTTTTTCGTGAAATTGACAGCCATTTTTTCTTGCGAGGGATGCGAGCGGACCCAGTAGCCGGTAGGCCAGTCGAGTCCGAGCATGTTACGTCCGTTGAATTCGTGAGTATAGAAGATGCTCATGCGGTTGCCCAACATCTTGGTGATGCTCTTCGACTGCTCTACGGTGGGCAGGTAATCATCCAGCTCCAAGGCCCTCACTGACATGCTGACGGCATCAGTCCACTGCTTGCGGCCGTCGTTGTCGTTGGTCCGGACGGGAGCACGCTTGATGAGATCACCGCCATCGACCAAGCAGAAGTAATAGTTCTTGTTGTCAGCTTGCCTATAGACGGTTCCACCAAAGTCATTATACTTTTCATTTGCATAATCCACGAACTTGATGTCTTCCTGCCAGAACTTCAGGAGACTGTCGTTTTTCGGCACGATCGGACGCACCGACCAGAAGGTGCTGGCCACCTTGGCAAAAGTCGTCGGCTCAGCCAGTGCTTCGGGCTGTGCTTTGAAGATCGTGGTCGTATAATTCTTCAGTGAATCAGTAGCCGTGGGACAAGGCAGGGCATGAACGGCATTCCAGTAGAAATACACGTTCTTCAGCGCATGGGTGTCCTGATCGAAGAGATTACGGATATTTACGCTGTCGCTTTCAAAGAAGATGCTGTCGGAAGGGGTATATACCGATGCGCTGCCCTCCCAGATGACACGTCCAGGTCGATGGTCCTCGTCACCGACGAACAGACCGGTATAAAGGAACGGACGCAGATTGTTATCGTCACCACGGATGAGCGGATAAGCCACGATACAGGGTTTGTCGCTACGGATGGAAGGCACATACTCCTGACAGATGATGCAGGATTTACTGGAATCCACCATGGCTACGCGCACATCTTGACCGTAGTTGCCCTTCACCGGCATGACGCCGTAGGGGGGCTCATCGACTTCCTTCTCAGGCGCCTCTTTCTTCAAGTACATCTCATACGCCTTGCGCAATGCCCTGCGCGTGGTGAGGTCCTCGAACAGCTCATACAACGGTATGAAGCGGCCACCGATGAAGGCTGCGTTATAGGAAGTATCGGCTTCGATGGTGAGATGGTTGGCCCATTCATAGTAGTCGGCATCGCTGATCTTCACGATAGCCGCCTTCTTCTCATCGAAGGTTCTGTGCATCAGGTCGCAGTCTTCTTTCCGACCGCCCTTGACGTTAATCTGTCCCTCGTACCCAATGGAATCCTTGGACACCTCACTGATGACCTTCGAACTGCCGGTCTTCATCACTTTCTCGCCCAAGATGACCTCAATGACCTTCTGTGCCGTATAGACACGATCGACGCAGGAGTCGCGGTTGATCTCCATCTGCAACTCTATCATTCCTCCCAGATTGGAAGAGACGATGAGGTGCGTGCCGTACTGCTCGGCAAACTTGACAGCCTTGGCTGTATCGACACCTCCCTCTCCGTTCTTGACGAGTTCGCGAACTGCCAGACGGAAGTCGGCTTCGAGCACGCTTTCCTCATTGTCGAGACTGTCTATTTTCAGGCAATGCAGCAAGCCTGCATCGATGGTGCGTGTGGCCATGATGTGCTTGATGAACATGTGAGCCTTATAAGTGTTCTTCCAGTGACCCTTATAGGTGGTGCTGTCATTGCGGTAATACTTGCCGCTACCCATGGCTTCTGAATCGTCAAGGGTATATTTGGTCTCCTCATGGCCAAGTTCCTGAAGGGTGTTGCCACTGAAGATATCCATGGACGTGTAATGGCGACGCTCTGAGTTGATGATCAGTCCTAACTTTTTCTCGGCTGCCAAGAGGCGATCCATGTTGATGACCGGCTTTTGAGAGAAGCTACTGTCAGACATGATATTGCCGGCAGCATCAAAGCCATACCCCAAGTGCTGCGACTTGATCTGCTCAGGGGAATAGCCTCTCGTAAACAATCGGTCGCCGTAGCTGTAGTCGTATTGATCCCAATCCACAAAGTCATCGGAACAGGAAGTCAATACAGTGAAGAGTGAAGAGTGAAGAGTGAAGAGTGCTGCGCATGACAGCCACTTCACCATCATTCTCATCCTTATGCTCGTCAGTCTAATCATCTTTATATCTTTTTAATTGTCAATTGTCCGCTCGGCGCCTTACGACGCTTCGCTGCAAAGAATTCTCAATTCTCAATTCTCAATTTTCAATTCTCAATTCATTAGTCCTCAAAGTTCCGTAAGGATTTCTCCATATAGTTCCTTAGGATGGTACGGGCCTTGGTGTCGTAGATCACCTCGTAGATTGGTACCAAACGGATGTCGATGAGGGCGGCATCAGTAGGCGTCACCGACGCCTGCCATTGCTTCAGCGTCGAAACGTCTAACGTTGCCTGCTGACCCGTGGTGAATGCAGTCACGAGCGCCACGTTGCCGCCACGGGCGGTGATATGGCTCTCCGAACCACGGCTGCACTGCTCGGCAGCCTCATGATATTCGGTTTTGATTGCGGTACTGACCGTGATGAACTTGATGGCAACCGACATCTCCAGTGCCACCTTCACATCCATCGAATTAGATACGGAGTCCATCTGCGTGGTGTTGTAGTAGTCCAGCGAGCAGCCTAAGACGGAGCGGGTCACGAAACCAGAGCCCACCTCGTCGATAAACTCACGGCAGATGCCGCTGGCAGCGAATGCCGAGGGAGCCTTATGGATATTTCGGATGAAATGCTGCATTACGTCTGAGAAGCCGGGAGCGTAAGCCTCCTTGAAGAACGGCACCACCTTAGCCATGGAGTCAGCATCAATGCTGGGATAGGTATTGGCTACCGGAGAAGAGGCCACGGCATTGGCTACCTGTTCGCGCAGGTTCAGGTAGCTGATGTCGCGCGTAAAATAGCTCTGCCTCATGCGCATCAAGGAATAATAGCATCGCTTGGTCTTGAAACTGCTCTTGTTGAAGGCTACATCGACATCGATGGAGAAAATGCCAGCATTTACGCCAACACCAATATCAAGCGACAGCGAGTCCTTCAGATCCTTGGCACTCGAGCTGTAGAAGAACTTCTGGTCGGTGGTAGGCATGTAGTCGTCAATGAGATAGGAGGTCTGATACTTCTGTTCCATTTCGCGCAGATTACGCATGTTGAACACTTCCATGTCGGTGCCCACACAGTATGACTCATTGTCCCTGTAGGTGTAGCCAGCACCACGAATGGCGCCTATGGCCTCTTCCACCTCCTGCAGTTCCTCGAAGGTAGTAGCCCTGGCCAGCCACGACACCGGCTCACTGGAATCGACAGCGTTGGGTGTCTTGGGAACAATGGTCGTATCGTCGTCTTCAACGCTGCATGATGCCAGCGTCAACGCGCCCAATGCCATATAAATATATAATAAGGTGTACTTCATACCTGATATCTCATTTCTTGCCTATTGTGCGTTCGTACGCAAAATATAATTCACTTGCTCTTGCACCTTACCCGTGAAGAGATTGGCAATGGATGCAATCTTCACGTCGGTGAGGGAGCACATCTTCAGTTGTTCGTTGTCGGGAATAGGAGGGAAGTTGACACTCGCCATCCATTCCTGGATACCCTCTGGTGAAGGAGTCTCACCAGACAGGATTGCCGTCACAGCCATCACGTTGCCACCACGGACATGGATGTCAAGGTTGTAGCTGTCATGTGAGATCTTCTGAAACTGCTCGGTCTTCGTGCTCGATGACTGCTCGACACCACCGATGATGCCCACGCTGGCTTCGAGCGCCATACCGACACTCATGTTCGAGCTGAGGGCTGACTTGTCTATCTGTAAGGTATATTCCAGCACGCCGCCCATGAAGGAACGGGCCACGAAACCCCTACCCCATTTGTTCACGAAGTTGAGCACCATCTGGTTGCTCACCTCGGCCTGATCGGTGTTGTTGCCTTCCAGCAACTTCCAGTCAGCATAGAAGCCAGGCGCAAAGACCATACTGTCACCTGTCTCCTTGTAGTACATGATGATATTCTTGTACTGGAGGTCACGGCTGTATGCCACTCGCTTGGTGCGCTTCATGGCAAACACCGACTGACTCTCCTGCACGCTTCCCATAGAGTAATTACCCGTCACCTTGATATCGGCCACAATGAAGTTCACGCCCACGCTCGCCGACAGTGCCAACTGCTTGGACACGGCACTGCGTGTCTCACCAGTGATGACCTGTTCCTCACTATACGGTGTATAATCATCGCTGACGAGGTTCAGCTTCTTGACATACTGGATGGAGTCCAGATAGTTGAGGTTGAAAATATTAAATGCCACTCCTTCCAGATACTCGGCACCCATGGCATAGGTATATCCCACGCCACGCTCAAAGCCTGGAGGTGCCAGCAGCCGGGACACATAGCCCCCCACAAGCCCTGACTCCGTACCAGACATCTTCAATGAGTCAGCGTCTTGCACATTCTGTGCTGCAGCCCTCATGGCCCGAAAGACTGTGGAGGCCTTACGGTTCAGGTCTGAAACAGTATCGTCATCACTGCTACAGGAAGCCAGGCCAAGAACGCCGACCAGAAGGAGATAATAGTATAAACGGTTCATCTGATACACTTTGGTTATTCACGCATAGACGTTTTCACGATCCTAATTTCAAACTAAAATAGTTCGTCAACACTTCACGGGCAGTCGCATCGGCAATGAGCGCATAGATGGGAACCAGCGCCATGTCAACCATGACGGCACGGGTGGGACTGCAACTGTTCTGCCATGCCGTGATGTCGCTTTCATCCAACTGGCCGCCGGTGATCAGGATACACACCTTGCTCACATCGCCACCACGCACCTTGACGGTGGCCGTGGTCTTCGACTTCAACTCTTTGGCTTCCTTGGAAACGCCAATATCGAACGTCACCTCACCGCCTGCAGACTTATTCTTCACCTGCGTCTGGAAGCTCGCTTCGAGTGCCACCTTGACACCCAGGGTGTCGCGGAGCAGCGTGCTGTCAACGCTAATCTGATAGTCGAGCGAAACGCCCATCGCCGACTTGCTGACGAAGCAAGGGCCTATCTGTTCCAGAAACCTGTCGCAGATCTCATACTGCTTCGTCTGATTACCTGCCGCAGCAGCAATGTCCTTGGCAAATGTCTCCTGAACGGAGAGGAATCCTGGTGACAGCAGTTTCTGTCTCTCTTCGCGCGTAGTGGCCTTTTCCAGCAGCGCCATGATATTCATATAATGAATCTCACGGGTGAACTGGGTGGTCTTCAAACGTTTGAGGGCGAACTTGTTCTTCGACTTCTCCTCATGACCTTTGCCCACACCGACAGAGACGCTGCCGCCGCCCTTCTTCTTGCTCTTCACCGACTCGAATTGCATGCCGACCGAGGCGTTGACCACCAGCTTGTTGGTGATTTCCGACTCACTGTCAGCAGTAATCACTTCCTGATAGGTCTGCGGGAAGACGATATCGGTAATCAGTCTGACACCCGTGGCATGCTGGATGCTGTCAAGCGTGAGCAGGTTGAAAAGCTGAATCAAGGCGCCATCGCAATATTCGCCACCGGGCATATAGCTGTAGCCAGCACCCTTATTGGCAGAGAAGATGGTCGAGATAGAGTCGAACGAGGGATTGGTCGTCTGGATGATGGAGATATCATACGACCTCACCCTACCGCTATCACCTCGCGTGACAGCCTCCTGGGTAGTGAGCGTCAGCAGATTCTCACGCGCAGTTCCCCAGTTCTCACCCACTTGTACGACAGCCTTGGCAGGACCTTCGCCGGACGACGGATACACATTCGCCAATCCCTTCAAAGTCGCTACAGACCACTTGCCCGGAACGTTGATGAAGGCAGTATATTCCCCGTAGGAGGCATCCGTATTCATGACGCCGTTCCCAGGGGCACCGAGGATGGTGAACGGAGCATTGCTGCTCACGCCACCAATTCCCTCATTGCCTACCATATCCTCATTGCTGGAGCATGCTGCCGCAAAAGCGGCAACAAGCACCAACAGTGAGTAAGATATGTACCTGTTCATATTTATAATATATTTAACAGTCAAAACCGGGTGAAAAAACTTTCACTTATCCTCAACTTTCCTGTAACGGAAGTTGAATCAAGTTAGTGATTATTGTTTAATTCCTGCTCGATCTGCTTATTCTTATCGATCTCTTCCTTATAATCATTATCGTTCAGTTTGCCCCATTCCTCATAGATGCTGCCATCTATCTTGTAGTGGGCATCCACAATTGTCTGGAGATATTCGCGAGCCTCTGCCTCGTCACCGCCGGCAGTATCGTCGAAGAGGAAGTAGATAGGCAGATTCTCAATACCCACCATCACAGCCTTTTCGGGCTCGGTGCCGAGCAACCAGCGAGCCAAGTCCTCAGTCTGGAGCGTACCGCCAGTGGTCAGGATGTTCACGCGCTCCACATCGCCGCCACGAGCCTTGCACAGTGCCGTGGTAGAAGTAGCTGCGTTGTAGTGATCATCCTTATAAGCCACACCAGCCTTGAACACGAAGTTCTTCAGGTTTGCATTATGCTTCTTGATTGAGTCCAGAAGAGCACTGTCAACACCAGTGGTATCCTTCACCTGCTGAGCCCACTTGAAGTCAAGAGCGGCCTTGGCATCCATAACCTTCTTGGTTGATGACGAGTCAAGCACCATACGATAGTCAAGCTGGCTGCCTAACAAAGCCTTCGTGATGAAGTGTGAACCAACAACCTTGAAGAACTCCTCTGCGGCCTGTCGTCTCTTCAAAGAATCATTTTTAGCGGCCTTAAACTGAAGGATGTAGCGCTTCTTGTAATATTTGAAGCCAGAGCTGAAGTTAGCGTCATTAAAGTTACCATCCTTGTCAGTCATGATGTTGGCAAATTCGAACTCACGGCCGTAAACCGAACGAGTCAGTGACTTCTGAATAATCGTCTGACCAGTGGTCTCAAGGCTGTTCTTCTTCACATCCACACCCAGTGTGTCCAGCTTAACGGTACCGAAGTTACCGCCGGGGCTACCATTCACGCTCAGCACATTGTCCAAAACGTCCTCGCTGTGGGCAGCGTAGTACATCTGCTTGGTCTGGGGAGAAAGGCTGCTCTTCACATTATTGGTATTGTTGAGCGAATCCATCTGGAAGATCTCAATACCGGTGCAAAGCTCGGGAATCACGTTCTTGGTAGGATTGTAACCGTAGCCCACGAAGAGGTTAGAGTTCACAATCTGTTTGAAGCCTTCAAGGTCAGTAGTGGACTCCTGAATAATAGAGCCATTGTTCTCTTCTTCACCGCCTTCTTCTTTGTCTTTGTCTTTACCAGAGCCAGGGCCTTCTTCATCTTCGTCCTTGTCCTTGTCCTTGTCTTTGTCAGCACCTTCATCTTCTTCGTCTTCGTCGTTGTCCTTACCAGCGCCGGGGCCATCGCCGCCTTCACCTTCTTCGTCTTCGTCATTGTCCTTACCAGCGCCGGGGCCATCGCCGCCTTCGCCGCCTTCTTCCTCATTGTCCTGACCAGCGCCGGGGCCATCGCCTTCGCCGCCTTCCTCCTCATTGTCCTGACCAGCGCCGGGGCCATCGCCTTCGCCGCCTTCGCCGCCTTCTTCTTCGTCACCGTCACCACGAGTGAGGTTGTTCTCGGCCAGATACTTCACGCTGTAAGACAGCACACGGCTCTCTGCCCAGTTGTTACCAATGAGCACAGGAACGACTGCATTGCCACGACCATAGATCTTGGTGGGAACGAACTCTGCGTTATCGGTCTCGATATACCAGATGCCCTTGGTCTTGATATTCAGGTAATAGGTGCCCATATTTGAAGACACTTTTGAAATCTTCTGACCATTTACATCTGTCAGCACTGATGAACCAGTACCGCGAACCAGGTTGCTGGTGGTCACGTCCGTTGCAGGTTGAGCGACCTCAGGGGCAACCTCAAGTAAATCAGACTCTGAGCAAGCAGTGAATGCTGCCAAAGCCATTGCAGCTACGAAGAACTGCCTTGCCATTTTTTTGATTGTTTGTTTCATAATGAAAAAAATTAGTAAAGTGAAAAATATTTTAAAATTCGGTTTTAAGTTGCTGCAAAATTAAGCAAAAGATTCCAAACTGACAAGAGTTGAGTGCCTACAAACGCACTTTTTGTTTATTTTGAAACAGGTTTTGCATATTTTGAAAGTCTCACTATCCCCCATCAAGGCATGAACTCCGACATTTTCTCGGAATAGACCGAGCCGTACTCCTGCTGGTTGTAGATCGTCACATGCGACCCCTTGGTCGTGGTGAAGAGCTCACGGTAGAGTTCGTAGATGGTGATATCGCTTTTGAGCGCCATCTGCCGACGGAAGGTGCGGGCAAAGGCGTTGGAGAGATACACACGGAGTTCGGGGTCGTGGACGTCGGCCTTCGAGGACTCCTGTTCGTTGGCAGCCGTGAGCACCAGCACGTCGGGCAATCCCTTGAGGGCATCGCCCCAGTGACCACTGAAGCACGTCTCGATGGCAAACATCATGCGGCGGTACATGCGAGTGCCCCCATTCTGGGCGCTCATCTCCGCCACGATGTTACGGATGCGATCCTTGCCGAAGTATTCATCGGCATCCTCATTACCCCACAGCGGACCTTCGAGGCTGCCGCCATGTCCGCTCCAGAAGAAGAAGACATCGCTGGAGGCCGTGGGATGGATGACCTCTGGCAGACGCGCACTGCTACGACCCATCATGATGTCGGCCAGGTCGGCTGCCTGCAGCTCATTGAAGTGGTAATCCACCTTGACATCCTTCCTCACATTGTCGTTCACCAGCGGATCAGAGGCGGCAGCAGGGTCGCTGCTACGCTCCACATAGATCTCTCCGGGGAAGACATTGCGCTCGTCGTTGGCCAGGTTGTCCTCGACAATGAGCACGATGTGGTCATCGTCATAGCCATGCTGACGCAGCAGCTGGTACATGGCGAAGGCATCGGCCTGGTGGCGGTAGTTGCTCCAAGTGGTAGAGGGACTGATCACCACAGCCCAGCGGTCGGTGACAGCGGGAAGATTATGGTGTACGGACACGTCCTCATAGTCGGGACACCACGACTTGTCCAATTCCCACAGCGACGTTGTCGAGGCCTGCGTGTTGCTGCTCTCGGTGCTGATGTGCAGGATGGGCTTGGCCACACGCTTGCCCTGAGCGTTATCGACACGCCAGAACATATAGTCGGTGCCCAGCACCTTGGTACTGGTCTCCTTGTCGAAGTTCAGACTGCCCGAGGCACCCGTCACATGGACGCTGCGACCGGCAGCAATCTCAGTGAAGGCACGTGACAATCCTTCGGTGTCCCAGCCACAGCTGACACCTTCGGTCGAAGCCACTACGCTGCGCATGTGGTCGGTCAGCGTGGGACCGTAGGGCTTGTCGTAGTATTTCACCTGTCGGCCGGCCACGGTGCAGTCTTCACCCTTCACATGCTGGTGGGCGGCACCCATGGCCAGGATGGTCAGCGCATCATAGATGCGGGCTTCGGCGTTGATCAGCGTCTGTCCGAAGCGAGCCTCGTAGTTCTGCGGGAAGCCATAGCTGGGCGAGGCCGTGGGACTGAGTCCGTAGGCAAACCACAGCTTGTCGTTCTGTATTACATCATCGTCAAGAGCGGTATCAGAGAGAATCATCTCCACATGGAGTGATTTCTGCTGAGTGCTCCACTGGTGTACCAGCTCGGTAACGGTCTTGTAATCGTCCACATTGCCGAGGGCGGCACACACCACCAGACGTGTGTTCTTGCAGTCGGCTGCCGCATTGTTGAGGAAGGCGGTCAGCTCAGAGCTGTTCTCCCTGTTGTAGGCCCTGATGCCCTCACCAGGCATGTGCAGCTGGCGCTCGGTGGCATAGTAGCCAAACCAGTCATGGAACGACTGGCCGTAGGTGTCGTCGCTATAGATGAGCACCACATCGACATCGGCCATCTTGGCAGCGCCGGTGACCATTATCTCACACTGCGTGATATCACTCTCGGTCAGGAACCATGTGTAGGTGTTGCGGGCGTTGGAGCGCTGCAACTCAGAGCTGGTGCAGGTGGGCATGATGACCGGCAGGCGGTTGCGTCCGGCATAGCGCAGGATGTCCTTGGCATGGTCTGAATGATAGGGACCGATGATGGCGTGGCACGTGTCGGTGCCTGCCTCGGGGTGCGTCAGCTGGTAGGCCAGCGCATCGAGGTTCTCGGTGTCCTCGTCGTGGTAGCGCAGGTTCAGGCGTACCTCATATTTCTGATATTGCTGTGCCTTCTTGAGGTTGGCCAGCGCCCAGTCGATGCTGGTTTTCCACTGTTTCTGTACAGCGGTAGGCAGCACCACATCCACGTTCAGCGTGATCACCTCCGACGGGGTGGTCTCTGCTGCCTCCTTATCATCATCGCTCTTACAGCCCGCAAACAGTACCGCTGCCAGCAAAGTGACCAAACAGAATTTAATTTTCATATCCTATCTTATTTCAATTTTTAATTCTTTTAGTCGGCGTTCCGCCTTTGGACTCCGCTCTGCGCCTGAGCACCTACGGAGCGCAAGAAAAGCGGCAAAGCCGAGCGCTCAATTCTCAATTCTCAAATGTCCTTTATCTGATCCGCGTCGATGTCGTCGGTACAGTAGCCGTCCCATCCACCGTGCATCTCCATCCGCGGCATAGAGGAGGCGGACAGGTTGATCCACTGCTGTGCCCAGTTGGCCAGGGCACGGTCGAAGTGGCGGATAATGGAGAAGCGCAGCATATCGATGTTCGACTCAGCGTCGAGCATCAGCATGATGACGCCTATCCGCTCGTTCGTGCTCACGAGGAACAGGTCGGCGCCGTTGTTGGCTGAACCGAGGTCGCTGATGACAAACGTCTTGCACGCACGTTCGTTTTCGAGGCTGTCAGCGCGCTGGATGGCCATAGCATAGCAGAGGCCGCATACGTGGTAGGCTGCCTCGAAGGCAGTGACCTCGTAGCGGGTGCTGTATTGCTCGCCGGCCTTGTCGATAATAGAGAAGAGGAACGGATCCTCATGCTTCGGTGCCAATTCTTTGAGGGTCTCGAAGATGCTGTCGCGGTAGGCCACCACGCCCTCGTCATAGAGGCGCACCATGCCGGCTGCCACCGTGTCAGTGTTCAGCCCCTTCCACGCGCAGTACTGCTTGCGCATCTCGTCGAAGCGCTTGACGGACGAGGCCGCCGAGATGTTCAGTCCATAGACGCGGCCGTCCATGCCCAGCGTCTGCGCGGCAGCAACCACGTCGGCCTCGCTGGCCTTGAGCATCAGGACTTCGTCAGTGGTCTTCAGCTGGCTTTTCACTTCTGCCAGCCACGCCACCATATAAGGCTCGGTGAGCACCAGGAGGCGACGGCTGTAGGAGGCGCCGTCGATGGAGCTCGCCGTCGTGGCAGCCCAGTCAGCCAGCATCTTGCGTGTGGTCTCCACCTTGTCGGAGGCAATGATGCTCACCTCCAAGTTGTTGGCGTCCGACTTCTTCAAGGTGCTCACGCCTTTCATGACGCGGTCGGCATAACCCATGTCGCCCAGCTGTCCTGGTGCAAACACCGTCATCACCTGTACGTGGGGTGCAGGCGGTGCCGGTGAGGATTTGTTGTCATCATCCTTACAAGAGGTGACAGCGAGGCTGAGTCCGCAAACCAGCGCGGCCATCAGCAGGGAATTCATGATCTTTTTCATAATCATAGTTTTAAAAGTATTTAAGTATTTATTATTTAATTGTTGGTACAAGTTCACCATGCCCTGTGTTGGTTGGTGCAACACTGCATGAAGTTTACTTCGCATTTATTATTACTCGTTAGTAATTAATCCATGCAAAGATAGCAATTAATTTTTAAATGCCATTCACTTTTCTTTACACACGTGCAATTTTTGTTTTTTTTGAAACAGTTTTTGTTAAATTTGTGACTCTGACGCGAAAACGAAACAAAAAGAAAAACCTTTTACTGCCCAAAATGAAACAAAAAGAAAACACCAAACTGAAAGAAAATCAGGTTTTCTTGAAAAAAGTTGGTGCTTTCAAAAAAAGGAAGTACCTTTGCAGTATGCCTAGAAGTCGTGAAGAAGCCGATAATGCCGGCTTACCAGTCAAAGAGATACAGCACAACATGAAGCTGCGCTTCCCTTGTCATAATTATAGCGATAAGGGAACGTATATGCTGACCTTAGTCGTGGAGGGACGAAAACCCTTGTTCGGTACGCTGCAGGGCGATGGCCTTGCACCTTCGGACAGCGAAAACGAGCCGAGGGTAGTACTGTCCCCTCTGGGTAAGGCCATCCTGGATCGAGAGATACAGAAGATATCAGCCTTCTATCCGATGGTAGAGGTCTGGAAGCTGTGCATCATGCCCGACCATCTGCATATCATCATCAGAGTAAAAGAAAAGATGCCGGAGGGAAAGAACCTGGGGCAGGTGGTGCGCGGCTTCAAGACGGGCTGCACAAGGGCTTGGTGGGGGCTTACTGAAGGGAAAGAGACCTTCGGAGAACCGAAGGTAACGGGAGCTCAGGCCACACCAGCAGCCCCCGTTCCCGCTATTCCCGCTCCCGTTCCCGCTGGTTCTGCCCCCGTTCACGCAGGTTCTGTCCCTGTTCCCGCAGGTTCTGCCCCCGTTCCCGCTGGTTCAGCTCCCGTTCCCGCTGGTTCTGTTCCCGTTCCCGCTGGTTCAGCCCCCGTTCCCGCTGGTTCTGCTCCCGTTCCCGCTGGTTCCGCTCCTGTTCCCGCTGGTTCCGCTCCCGTTCCCGCTGGTTCAGCTCCCGTTCCCGCTGGTTCTCCAGCGGGTCCTGGTCTCCGTCCCCTCCTCTTCGAGAAAGGCTACTGCGACAAGATTCTGCTTCGCCCCGGGCAACTGGACAACTGGAAGCGCTACCTGGACGATAACCCACGGCGCCTAGCCATCAAGCGCCAGCACCCTGACTATTTCACCATCATGCATCAGATAAGCATCGGAGAATGGACGTGCAAGGCAGTTGGCAATCGTTTCTTGCTCAACAATCCAGAAAAGGCAGCAGTCATTGTTCACAGTGCCTATAATGACGCTCAGTTTGCTGAGATGAAAGCCAAATGGCTCGCCCTTGCAGAAAACGGCGGCGTACTGATAAGCGCTGCTATCGCTACAAGAGAAAAAGAGGTGATGCGCGAGGCGATGGACTGCGGTTATCGGCTAATTTATCTTCGCGAGAACGGCTTCCCTGAGTTCTATAAGCCTGCTGGCGAGTCTTTCACTGCCTGTTCCGAAGGTCGACTGCTGCAAATAAGTCCTTGGGATTACCACATGCAGCGTAAGACTATCTCGCGTGAACAGTGTCTGATGCTCAACCGGCTTGCAGAAGAGATAGCAAATACATGATGAGTCTCTCTTGAGAGGATTGGATCCACTCAAGAGAGACTGCAACTCATTCAGGAGAGAAACGACTTCTCTTAAAAACGATGACCTTAAGTCAAGAAACTACAAATCATTCATATACTTCATTCTCGTCTTCTTCAATTTCGGCGAGCTCCTTATCGGTATACGTCGGCGCTTTTGCACCATATCTGTATGGGAACTCACGCCCTGTGATGTTGAAGGTGAAGGTATCCCACACTTTGCCCATATCTCTGTAAGGTTCATAGTTCTTATCGAGCTGCTTACCCGTAGCCACACGAATCACCCAGTAACCATGACCATTAGCAAACTGCTTGGCGGGAGCCATACCCGACTTGCTGGTCGAAGCACACTTTGTATTCTGGTTGGGGTCGCTGGCATAGCGACGGACGTCGAAGCCGTAGCCAGCCTTCGCCATCTCGAACAGAGTATCGTCACCTTTGAGGCTACCCGTATATTTTGTCTGATAGCCCTTCGAACTGTAGATCCACACACCTGCAGTAGTACCCATTTTCCAGTGATAGCCGTTGTAGAAGAAGTGCAGTTCCTTCATCTGCTTCATCTGATCCTTGGTACGGTTGAAGAGTTTCTCATAGATGCCGTATTTTACCCATCTTTCATCAAGCATTCTCAAATATGTCTGACCATGATACTTGCTGGGGAGACCGGCGAGACCTGTGTTACTGTTTTTTATCTTGTCCAAATAATCATCAGGGTTAATCAGTGCCCAGATGAGATTGGACAAGTTGTAGTTCTGCTGGCGGTTCTCCTTGAGGCCGGTAGGCAGCAAGATGGTGTTATTATTGTAACTTTGATTGTTGTTATACTTCGAGTAAATATTGCTCTTCGGAATGCCAGGGTGTTCCTTCGACTTCTTGCCTTTGCCACTCTCGGCAGCATTGAAGATGTTCACCCAGTAGCTGTCCTTGTTCTTCTTGCCGAGGAACGAGGGCTGCACGCACACCCAGTAGAATCCGTCAACATCCTCAACCACGTCGCCCAGACGGTAGTAGCAGTTGCCGGTGATGTCAGAGGCATTGTCGGGAACCTGTTCCTCAGTGCAGTAGATGAGTTGTGTAATCTTGAGCAGCTTGCTGTTCACCTCGACGGTGGCGATGTTGGGAGCACCCTCCGCTGAGATGTTCCATTTCATCGAGCCGAAGTCGCCGGCAGAGATGGTGTTCGCGTCATTGAGTTCTTCGGGCTCGCAGCCGGCAATGCTGGCAAAGCTTGCCTTGGCCTCGTCGAGATCAGAGACAATGATGAGGCGTGCCGCGTCGCTATTGGATGACTGCTCGCCGATGGTGACGTCGTAGCTCTTGCTCTGCCAGTCGTCAGCCTGCGTGGTCTCATCGGTCAACACGCTCACCCACGACCAGGCCTTCACCGCCTCGTCGCTTGGCTCACCGGCCAGCACCTCAGTATCGTTTCCACCGTTACCGTCGTTATTGTCATCGTCACTGTCTTTACAAGAGGTGACACTCAGGCTAAGTCCGCACACCAGCGCGGCCATCAGCAGGAAATAGAAATTCTTTTTCATAATCATTTTAATTATCAATTATCAATTCATGAACGGGATAAGCGTTCACTTCTGGATAGACACGTCCGTGTAGTTCTTGTTCTTGCTTCCCTTGTCAGTGTAGGTCAGGCTGCGGCTCGTGATGTTACGATTATACCAGTCGGTAGGGTATGTATTGTAATATTTCCTGGCTGAACTCTTCGGATGAAACTCGTAGCTACAGCAGAAGTTAAGAAGCATCTTAATTGGAGTTTTATTATCAATGAATACTTCGTGAGTCCAGTGCATGCCTATGACGCACACATAGTACCAGTCTGCCTTAATACCATTATAATAAGAACCAGTTCCTTTTACATGGTCTTGGAGGGTTGATGTGCCGATGAGTTGGTCTTTATCGGTAATCCTAAATTTGTTCAGTGCCTTGAACTTGAAATGCGAGGCGTCTTTGTACTGCGACGGAATCGTGTGCAGCTCCAGGTCGTACACCTTATTGAAGGTTTCTTCTCCCTTGACCAGGTAGATGTAGGGTACCCACTTGTCCGTGATCAACGTCCATCTCAGTTTGTCTGCCAACAGGAAACCCACCGGAGCGTACGTGCCTGTGAGAGTGTTGGTTGCATCGTCAATGTCTTCTTTCCAAGGATATTGGTGATATACACGCTGATTCACTTCTGCCAACGGATTGACCTGATGAAGTTCAGGAACATACTCGTCTATTTTGATGATCGTGTTGACAAACGATGTGCGGGTGTAGCTGTCCTCGGGCACCACCTGACGGATGTACTTCTGGTTTTTCGTGTCAGTCATCCTTTTGACCACGCTGTTCCACATAGTGCCGTTGCACACCACATTCTGAAGCCAGTCGCCCAGCACTTCGGCCTTAGCCATGTCATCGTTATATACGGTGTCGTTGCCCACGCCTCTCCATGTGAACTTGCCCTTGGTGTGAGAGTCCTGGTCATTGAGGGTGACGAAGCGGGCCTCCTGGCCGTATTTGTGCTTCGACACGCAGACGTAGAAGCGATTCTTATATTTCACAATGTCACCGCACTTGTAGTAGGGCTTGCCACTCGCATTCTC
>JAEEGL015051335.1_pt1 | contig 68455 bp, 57 predicted proteins | sample 9134231 | NCBI WGS metagenome assembly JAEEGL01 (sample SAMN16246548, study PRJNA631951) | gut metagenome | biome: gut microbiome; feature: rumen; material: fiber-attached | host: Bos | place: Iran: Karaj | collected 2018-10 | reverse complement strand
GTCGGTCCGGAAATTTGCTATCGCTTCTTTCAGCTATCGGATTACTCCGACCACCTTGCGATTCGCTGACTCTTCCCTCCAGCGGGCGAGTTCGGGACTTTCACCCTATAGACAGTGCCCATGCCGAGCACACTAAAAAAACAGCCGGCATTCTCATGCCGGCTGTTTCTGATCCTGCCTGACAGCTTTCAGATCAGACCAGCTGATCCAGGCACATCTCCTCGCGAAGCTGCGTGCACCACTTCTTGATGCGCTCGTCAGTCTTCTCAGGCTGCCTGTCCTCGTCAATAGCGAGACCGACAAAGTGCCCGTCATCGTCAACTGCGGTTGACTGCTCGAAGCTGTAGCCCTCGGTAGGCCAGCTTCCGACGATCACACCCTTGTCCTTCAGGACCGCGTCGCGGATGGTTCCCATTGCGTTGACGAAGTAGTCGGTGTAGTCTTCCTGATCTCCGCAGCCGAAAATGGCGACAATCTTGCCGTCAAGATTGAGCTCCTGGAATTGAGGGAAGAATGCGTCCCAGTCGCTCTGGAGCTCGCCCTGATACCAGGTAGGGCAGCCGAGGATCAGGAAGTCATATGGGTCAAAGTCTTCTTTCTTTGCTTTTCTGATGTCATGAAGATCAACCAGGTTCTTGCCGAGCTCAGCCTGGATTTTCTTTGCTACAGATTCTGTGTTTCCTGTATCTGAACCGTAAAACAATCCAACAGGTGCTGTCATAAGTTTCTCCGAAAAATACCCTATTCTAATATTATCATCGATTGGGCTGGTTTCAAGTCATTAATTTTTTCAGTAGCCGAGGCGCTCTTCCATCAGAACGTACCTGCCGGGCCTTATGGCCGCAGAGGTCTTCCTCGCGGCCCTGAGCGCGCCGAGGACTTCCTGCCTTACGTCGGAAGGCAGCAGCAGCCTTGCGGCCTGCCCCCTGATGCTCCTCAGCATGCCGGCGGCTCCCTCCTCGGGGAAATAGGAGACGGTCAGGAACTCCTGGTCTTTTCCGGCGAGCTCCTTTGCCTTGGCAAGAGCCTCACTGAGGCCTCCCTCCGAGTCGGCAAGGCCGTTCTCGACAGCCTCCCTACCTGTCCAGACCTGGCCTCCCGCAAGCTCGAGCACCCGGAGCGTGTTCATGTGGCGTCCGCGCGACACCAGGGAGACAAAGTAGTCGTAGATGCCGTCAATCGAGGCCTGGACCAGCTGCTTCTGGCTCTCAGGCATTTTCCTGAGCGGGTGGAACTCATTGCTGCCGTTCTCAACCCCGTCCTCATAAACGCCTATGCGATCTGAAAGCCCTGAGATCTCAGGAAGGATCCCGAAGACGCCGATTGAGCCGGTGAGCGTCTGCGGCTCGGCGACTATCCAGTCCGCTCCTGACGAGATGAGGTACCCGCCGGAGGCAGCATATTCTCCCATCGAGACCACTACCTTGACGCCTTTTTTCTGCAGGGCGTCGATCTCGCTTCTGATGAGCCTTGAGGCGAACACGTCTCCTCCCGGGGAGTTGAGCCTCAGCACCACGGCCTTGACGCGCCTTTCCTTCTGCAGCTTCCTGAGGAGGGGCACCATGGTGTCAGATGTTATTCCCTCTTCTGCGGACTTGGTTATCTCGCCGTCAGCGGTGACGACAGCTATGATTTTCCTGGAGCTGTTCATCGCCTTGGCGGCGTCTTTCTCCGTCGTCCGGGAAATGCCGTTTGACGAGATGTACTCAGAGAGCGGCGTGGCCTTCTCCGGCTCAACGCCGAACTTTTCCTTTATATAGCTGTCTCTCTCGGCGCGGGTCATCAGCCTGTCGACGAGATTCCTGCTGAGCGCGGCCGAGGATTCCATTCCTCCTGCCTTCTTAAGGATGCTGAGCAGCTCTCCAGCCTTCGGGAGTAGCTTTTCCTTCATCGGCCTGTTTGCGTAGATCTGATTCTCATACCGCTCCCAGAGCCCCTCGAGGAGGCGCATTGAGACAGACCTGCTGTCATCGCTCATGCTGTCCCTGATGAAGGGCTCGACCGCTGACTTGTAGCGGCCGGCCCTGAAGACATTGGGGGTAACTCCGATGTTTTCGAGCAGGGTCTTGCCGTAGAGGCTGCTCATCTGGAAGCCGTGCACGTCAACGCTTCCTGCGGGATCCAGGAGGATTTCATCGGCAAAGGAGGCAAGGTAGTACGATGACTGCGTGAAGGAGGAGCCAGAGGCGATTACCTTCTTGCCGCACTCCCTGAGCTTCCCGATCCCCTTGCCGATGAGCTCCATGTTGCCGAGAGAGCCTCCGCCGAAGTCATCGAGGCTCAGGATGACGTTCTTCACGCTGTCATCCCGGCAGATTTTCCCGAGGGACTCCGCGATAAGGATCGTGTCCTTCGTGACGCTCTTCTCCTCATCGTCGCTCAGCTCCCTGATGAACTGCTCCAGCGGCGTTTCCTGATCATCCGCGTCAGCGAGGCCGCTGCTCAGCGTCAGCATGACGGTATGAGATTCCGAGAGAGGCACCTTCCTGTCTTCTGCTGTCTCGGCGCTCTCTCCTGACATAAGCGCTGCGGCAACCGCGAACAGCACCAGGGTGCCGAGAATCAGGCAGATGACGCAGACGGTGAGAAGATCCCTCACGGCGCTGAGGAAACAGTGGATTGTCTTCAAGATTCTTTCGAGCGGTTTCATTCAGGCTCCGGGCAGGGCAGGAAGCGCCGGCTGTTCCGCAGGCTTCTGCCATGTGTGCAGGTAAAGGCACGGGCAGGGCTGTGCCCCGCGCGGCTGTATTGTACAGAGTATAACCTTTTTGCGGAGATTCCTTCTGTTTTATGCTCCAGGGCTTTGGAAGAGTGCCTGGAGCGAGGCACAGAGACCGCGGGGCTCTCATGAACGCTGCTGCTCTCTCCCGGATGGAACGCAGCAGCGGGCCTGCCTTCAGCTGAACAGGTCGGGCATGTCAGGCTGCGCAGAACTTTCAGGCTTTTTCCTTGCCCTCCTGCGTGCGGCTCCTTTGGACGCGCTGCCTGCCGCATCCGCCTTGCCGGCGCTTTTGCCCTCCGCAGGCGCGCCTGTTACAGAGGAGAGGATGACTCCCTCGCTGAGCCTCGTCTCAATCAGGTCGCCGGGCTTCACAGAAGAGGCTGACGTTACAACCTTTCCGGCCTTCCTCGTGATGCTGTAGCCGCGTCCGAGAACCGCAAGCGGGGAGAGCGACTCTATCCTCCCTGCCTGCAGGGAAAGACTCATGCCCTTTGCCTCTATCAGGTTGCCCTCGGCTGTGTCCAGGCGCTGCCTGAGGGCAGCGAGACTCTCGCTCTGCCTCGTGATTTCCCTCGCGGGCGATTTTGACTCGATGACAGTCCTGATGGAGCTTAGCCTTCCGGTGAGCCGCTGCATGATCCCGGCCATGGCGGCTGATACCCTGCCGGAGAGCGCGTCGATGGTCATGATTTCGGACTCTATGACGCGCTTCGGGTTGTGCTTCTCGACAGAGGCCTTGAGGGCGCTTATCTGCCCCTGCTTCTCGCTCAGAATGTATTCGGCGCATTTATGGAGCACGCCAAGCTCGCCCAGAAGCTCGTCGATGAGCTCCGCGTTGTCCCTCACGGCAAGCTCTGCCGCGTTGGATGGCGTCGATGCGCGCTGGTCAGAGACCAGATCGATAATCGTAGTGTCGCTCTCATGGCCGACCGAGCTGATGGTCGGAAGGGGGCAGGCCGCGACGGCCCGGGCTATCTCCTCGCTGTTGAAGGCATAGAGGGACTCAAGAGAGCCGCCGCCTCTTCCGATGATCAGCACGTCGCACTCGTTTCTTCTCTCCGCGGTGTGCAGGGCATCGAGAACTGACTCAACTGCGCCGTCCCCCTCGACCTTCGCGGGGTAGATGAAGACGTCGGTCTGGGGTGATCTGTGGCGGAGGATCTTGACCAGATCGTGCACTGCCGCTCCTGAGGGGCTGGTGATGATTCCCACGGCCCTTGGGTAGAGCGGCAGAGGCTTCTTTCTCTCATTTGAGCAGAGCCCCTCGGCCGTAAGCTTCTTCTTGAGCTCCTCAAGCGCCTGCAGGACGCTTCCGCGCCCGGCCGGCACCATCTTCGAGACCTTTACAGTAAGCCTGCCGGACTTCGCGTAGACGCTTGCCGTGCAGTCAGCGATGACCTTGTCGCCGTCTTTCGGGACAAAGGTGCAGTATCTCGCCTGGAAGCTGAACATTGCGGCGCTGACACAGGAGTTCTCATCCTTGAGGGTGAAGTACCAGTGTCCGGAGGAGTAGCGCTTGAATCCGGATATTTCAGCCTCGACGCGGAAATGTCCGAATGCGGAGAGCTGCTGGTCGAGATTCCTGCAGAGCTCCGTTACTGAATAGACATGCTCTTTTTCCTTTCCGGGCTCCGCATCTGCCGCCGAAAGAGACTCTTCGGGCTTTTCCGGGGCAAACACGGCAGCTTTCCTGCGCTTCCTTGGCTGAGCCCTGGCGGGGACTGGTGCCGGAGCGGGGGATGGCGCCTGAGAGGCCCCGGGGCGTATGAAATCCTCCAGGCTGTAGGAAGCCTGCTCATTTTCAATGCTGTATTCCCCGGCGTCCTGTCCGGACGAGTCGACCGGTATTCCAGGATAATCAGCGCTGCTGTAATAGGACATGTCCCGTATCCCCGCTTATTTGTGAACAAGTTAACAAAATTCTTTACTTGCAAGGTGTTTTTCAATATAATGCTGTCGCAATATTAGATCAATAGTCATCAGTTGAGAGATATTGCCCATGCTTAGAATTTGCCAGGAAGCTTACACATTCGACGATGTGCTGCTTGTCCCCGCTCATTCGACTGTTCTTCCCAACACAGCCGATCTCCACACCCGTCTGACCAAGAACATCACCCTTAATATCCCGATGGTTTCCGCTGCGATGGATACCGTAACGGGCTCGCAGATGGCTATTGCCATTGCCCAGGAGGGCGGTCTTGGCTTCATCCACAAGAATATGAGCATCGAGGAGCAGGCTGAGGCGGTCCGCCGCGTAAAGCGCTTCGAGAGCGGAATGGTTGTTGCTCCTACCACCGTAACACCGGACATGACCCTCGCTGATGTTCTTGCCCTTACCATGAAGAACGGCTACGCAGGCTATCCTGTCGTTGATCACGACGGATTCCTGGTAGGCATCATCACCGGGCGCGACACCCGCTTCATCACCGACATGAAGAAGCCTGTCGCCGAGATCATGACTCCGAAGGACAAGCTTGTCACCGCCAAGGAGAACGCCTCCCGTGAGGAGGTCAAGGAGCTTATGCAGAAGCATAAGATCGAGCGAGTCCTCATCGTCGATGACAGTTTCCGCCTTTCAGGAATGATTACCGTAAAGGACTTCCAGAAGGCCGAGAGAAAGCCCAATGCCTGCAAGGATGCCCTGGGACGCCTCCGCGTAGGCGCCGCCATCGGCGCTGGCCCCGGCAATGAGGCAAGGGCTGAGGCTCTTGTGAAGGCAGGTGTTGATGTCCTCCTGATTGACTCCTCGCACGGACACTCACAGGGCGTTCTGGACCGCATTCGCGCCACCAGGGAAAAGTATCCTGATCTCGAGATTGTCGGAGGAAACGTCGCGACCGCAGAGGGCGCGCTGGCTCTCGTAGATGCAGGTGTGAACTGCGTCAAGGTCGGCATCGGCCCCGGCTCTATCTGCACCACCAGAATCGTAACCGGATGCGGCGTTCCTCAGCTTACCGCTGTTGACAATGCAGTTACCGCGCTCAAGGGCACTGACATCACCGTCATCGCCGACGGCGGAATCAGGTTCTCCGGAGACATCACCAAGGCTCTCGCCGCAGGCGCCAACCTCGTCATGGTCGGCTCCATGCTCGCAGGCACCGATGAGGCTCCTGGCGAGATCGAGCTCTACCAGGGACGCTCATTCAAGTCCTACCGCGGAATGGGATCCCTTGGCGCCATGTCGCAGAAGAACGGCTCATCAGACCGCTACTTCCAGTCCGACAACGCCAAGGACAAGCTTGTTCCTGAGGGAATCGAGGGAAGAGTTCCGTACAAGGGAGCCCTCAAGAACATCATCCTCCAGCAGATGGGCGGCCTCCGCTCGGCAATGGGCCTCCTCGGCTGCGCTACCATTGACGATCTGCGCACCAAGGCCCAGTTCGTCAAGATTACCGGCGCCGGCATCAAGGAATCCCATGTCCATGATGTTACCATTACCAAGGAAGCACCGAACTACCGTCTCGGCTGATAGGAGTGACAGATGTCAACCAACGATATTCACAAGCACAAGCTGCTCATCCTCGATTTCGGCTCGCAGGTAACCCAGCTTATCGCGCGCCGCATAAGAGAGATCGGAGTCTACTGCGAGCTCTGGCCGTGGGATGTCACCGAGGAGCAGATCAAGGAGTTCCATCCTGACGGAATAATCCTGTCGGGAAGCCCGGAGTCCGTTACCGAGCCCGGCTCCCCGAGGGCTCCCGAGTATGTCTTCAGGGCAGGCGTTCCTGTCCTTGGCATCTGCTACGGCATGCAGACCATGGCTCAGCAGCTCGGAGGAGAGGTTCTCGGATCAAAGCGCCGCGAGTACGGCTATGCCTCGCTCACGGTAACCGGGGAGTCTGAGCTTTTCGGCAGCCTCTGCGACAACGTCTCCAAGGACGGCAAGAGGACTCTTGACGTCTGGATGAGCCACGGCGACCGTGTCACCAGGGCTCCTGACGGATTCAGGGTAACCGCCATGACCGACAGCTGCCCTATAGCCGCCATCGTCAATGACGAGAAGCAGTTCTACGGCGTGCAGTTCCATCCTGAGGTTACCCATACCAAGCAGGGAACAGGCATCTTCGAGAACTTCATCAGGAAGATCTGCGGCCTTGAGACCATGTGGAACTCCGCCTCAATCATTGAGGACGCCATCGTCAAGATCCGCGAGAAGGTCGGCTCCGAGAAGGTGATTCTCGGCATGTCGGGCGGCGTTGACTCGTCTGTTGTCGCAGTGCTCCTGCACCGCGCCATCGGCGATCAGCTGACCTGCGTGTTCGTTGACAACGGGCTCCTCCGTCTTGACGAGGGCCGCAAGGTCATGGACACCTTCAGCGGCAAGTTCGGGCTCAACATCGTCTATGCCAACGCTGAGGACCGCTTCCTCACCGCGCTGCAGGGCGTAAGCGATCCTGAGCAGAAGAGGAAGATCATCGGCAAGACCTTCATCGACGTGTTCGCCGACGAGGCCAAGAAGCTTACCGGCGTCAAGTTCCTTGCCCAGGGCACCATTTATCCTGATGTCATCGAGTCTGCCGCCTCAAAGACCGGCAAGGCCCATGTCATCAAGTCGCACCACAACGTAGGCGGCCTGCCGAAGGATCTCAACTTCTCCCTCATCGAGCCCCTCAGGGAGCTCTTCAAGGACGAGGTCAGAAAGGTCGGCCTTGAGCTCGGCCTTCCTCCTGAGATTGTCTTCAGGCACCCATTCCCGGGTCCCGGCCTCGGAGTAAGAGTCCTCGGAGAGGTTAAGAAGGAGTATTGCGATCTGCTCCGCAGGGCGGACGCCATCTTCCTCGAGGAGCTCCGCAAGGCGGGCTGGTATGACAAGGTCAGCCAGGCGTTTGCCGTATTCCTCCCTGTCAAGTCGGTAGGAGTCCAGGGCGATGGCAGAAAGTACCAGTACGTCGTTGCTCTCCGCGCCGTTGAGACCATTGACTTCATGACCGCTCACTGGGCGCATCTCCCATATGAGCTGCTCGGACGCGTATCGAACCGCATCATCAATGAGATTGACGGAATCAGCAGGGTAGTCTACGACGTCTCCGGCAAGCCGCCCGCAACCATAGAGTGGGAATAAAAAGGAGTGAGCTGAGCCTGCCATCCCGAATCAGGAGACAGCCTCAGCATCTCCTGCACAGCAGCCATTCTCCGGCCGGTGAGGCAGAGGATGGCTGTTTTGTTTTTTAAAACGGATTTGGCGCAGATAATCCTGGAAACAAGGGTAAAGTTCCCTGTTTCGCATGATCATAAACATGAAACACGCAATTACCCGGAAAAATGAATGAGGCTTCTTAGAATAACAGCAGATGGACTCCCGCTCTTTAGCGGGAAGGCGGATCTCACCTTTTATGCAAGGGAGCGCGTATCTGAGAATGACAGGTTCAGGCTGCAGAAATTGTTCTCAAATGTCTGGGCGAATCCTGTAAGCCTGCTTATAGGAATCAATGCGTCAGGCAAAACATCCGTTTTGAAGCTCATTCTTCTGGCTCTGGGAATTCTCAGGCATGAGCACATCAATTGCCTGGAAACCAGGGATATCCTCGGATCCTGCGGGCAGGTGCGCATCAATACCTGGTTCTATGGAGAGGCTTCCCGGGAGATATGCCGGCTTGAAACCTGCATTGAGCCCCAGGAGGAGATTTCAGGGAAAGTCAGGTACATCATAAGGGAGGAGAAACTCTGGATCAAGCCGGCATCTCAGGCTGGTTCAGGGAAAAAGCTTCCGGACTTTGACGGAGTGCCTCCGGCTGATGTCCGTGACAGCGGTCAGGCCTTTCTTGCTGATGACGTCAGCATCATGATTGCATGGAACAGAAAAACAGGAGAATGCATCCAGACGGCATCAGTTATTGGAACATCTGATAATGATTTATCGCATTTCCCATCAGATGTACCGCAGGCTTCTGCCGCTTTTCTGGATCCGTCTATTGAGTACCTGAGGCAGGAGGTTGAGGGCTGCGGCAGATGCATTCGGCTTAAGTTTCATGGCCGGAATGAAATAATCCTGAATAATCCATCTGAGCTCGGCAGCTTCCTGTCCTCAGGTACCATAAGGGGAATGATCCTTTTTTCGATGGCGCACAGGATTTTAAGCACAGGTGGGTGCATGGCTGTCGATGACCTTGAGAGAAGCCTCAATGCCGAGGTCGCAAAGACACTTGTCAGGTTATTTGAGGATGGAAGGATCAACAGAAAAGGCGGCACGCTGATCTTCTCAGCCCACAGCCCGGAAATGCTTGATGAGTTTGACCGCAGGGACTGAATCTTTGTTGCGAGGAACCACAACGGGATTTCCGCTGACTGTCTCTGCAATTTTCCCTGCAGCGGGGACATCATAAAAAGCGAGGCATACAGGAGCAGCTTCTTTGGAGGCACTGCACCTTCCTATGAGTCATATCTGCAGCTGCGGAAAAGCCTCTGCATGCGTTAAGGCAGAAGGGATGAGCCTGCGCGCTGAGTTTCAGCATGGCAGCAGTTTAGGTGATTTCGTAAGGGAAATCCGGAATGATGCTGAACTCTAAAGAACTTTCCTTAAGGCATTTTGCTGCCTGCAGAACCTTTCCTGCCTTTGAGAGAGAGGAAGCTGCTTCCTGTTCTGCTTTGTAAATGAGTACCGGTTTCTGCGAGGAGAGCAGTTTCCTGGCCTGCAGGTAATTTACATGGCATATCGCACTGATGAGTTTGATATGTTCCATTGTTTCTGTATTGCCGGGATTGAGGTAAATCTTGTAATCTGTCATGTCCTCATCCAGAGGCTGGGACAGTGAGGTTGCAAATCCCCATCCGCAGTTCGGACACTCCAGGCATATTGTCTGAGCAGTGCTGCGGTCTGCAATTTCATGTCCGCATTTCTCGCATTTCATGATCCTGCTGCCTTCCTGGATTGTATTTTTTTGTCTGCCTGTCTTCGAATCTGGAAGCAATATGCCGTTTGCCTTGTGGTACCAGCAGGGCTGCCACCATAGACAATCTGGAGTCATTGGTCCTTGACGTGCTGTATTCCGTGCTTCGGCAATGTGTCTCCGGCATGTCCTTTCCGTTTGTATTAAGATCAGGGCGATTTTACATATTCTTTAAGGAATACACATGGAAGACAACACTGAAGCGCAGGCAGGGAAAGGCTCTGCAATAGTCTCAATCTACCGCAAGGTTCCTCTTATACTCCAGATCTGCATCGGCCTGCTGCTTGGCATAGTTCTGGCGCTTGTCATCCCAGGTGATCAGGTCATCGTGCCGCTGTTCGGCCAGATGTTCATCGGAGCCCTCAAGGGAATTGCCCCGATACTGGTCTTTGTCCTTATCTCATCCTCGATTGCGAGGCGCGCAAAGGGGCAGCAGACCAATATCAGGCCGATCCTGATTCTTTACGTAATTGACATGCTGCTTGCCGCAGCGCTTGCCTTCGCCATGTCGCTCATTTTCCCGAGCACCTTTCCGGATCTCGGCGCGCATGCGGCTGAGGGCGCGGCTCCTAAGTCGATAAGCCAGGTGCTGGTCTCCTTCATCACAAGCGCAGTCGACAATCCTATTCATGCTTTGGCCAATGCGAACTACATCTCCATTCTCTTCTGGAGCGTCCTTGCCGGAGTAATGTTCGGCGCTGCAGGGCATGAGACCAAAATCGTGCTGCAGGATCTTGCGGACTGCGTCAGCGGCATTGTGAGGATAATCATCAGGTTCGCTCCTCTCGGCGTAATGGGTCTCGTGTTCAGCGCCTGCACCAAGGACGGAGGCTTCGGCAACCTGCTGAACTATGTTCATGTCCTTGTCGTACTCGTTGCGACAATGCTTCTTGTTGCATTCGTGGTCAATGCTGTCCTTGTTGCGTTTGTTACGAGGAAGAATCCCTATCCGCTCATTTGGACCTGCATCACCGAGAGCGGACTTACCGCCTTCTTCACCAGATCGTCTGCCGCCAATGTCCCGGTGAACATGGAGCTCTGCAAGAAACTGAAGCTTCCTGAGTCAACCTACTCGATCTCGATTCCTCTCGGATGCACCATCAACATGGCAGGCGCCGCTGTTACCATTATTGTCATGACCATGGCAGCCGTAGCCACGAAGGGAATCCAGATTGATCTGTTCTCCGGATTCGTTGTCTGCGTCGTTTCTGTCCTCGCTGCCTGCGGCACAAGCGGCGTCGCCGGCGGCTCGCTGATGCTCATTCCTCTTGCCTGCTCCATTTTCGGCATCGACAATGACACTGCTATGGAGGTCGTCGGAATCGGCTTCATTATCGGCGTTCTCCAGGACTCCTCCGAGACTGCGCTCAACAGCTCGACCGACGTTCTTCTTACCGCTGCAGCCTGCGAGAGGCAGAAGAGGCTCGAGCAGGAAAAGGCTAAGTAGGGCATAAGTTTCTGTCATGGCAGGCCGCGTTATCAAGCGGCCTGTATCAGAAAAAACTGCTTGACTTGCGGAAATACTGATATAGAATGAAATTTGTGCGTTTGTAAGTAATCGTACAAAACTATGGGTGTGATCTTGGATTCGACAGGAAGCACGAAACCCTAGGAGCATGTAGAGTGGCTGTAAACTCTTTAAAAAGCAGCAAAAAAATAGTCGCAAACGACGAAACTTACGCTGTAGCAGCTTAAAAACCTGCCCAGCCGTTGCAGCAGCTTAAAAACCTGCAGGCAACCTTCCCGTCTCATTCTGTCTGTGGCTTGGGGCAATGGGAAGCGGATCCCACAGAATCGCGCGGAACCTCCGTCTGAAGGGGAAACGTTAAATCCTAACCAGACTGGTTTCATAACTGCGTGTCGGTTCGCGGGTGTGAGACGAGATTAAGAATCGACTAAACATGTAGTGCCGAAGGCGTAGGTTTTTTGGACGCGGGTTCGAATCCCGCCACATCCACCAATCCCGCGAAGCCCCTCTCGTGAGGGGCTTTCTCATTTTTACGGCTCTTTAGATTACGGACTTTTCCTCAAAATTTCCCACCATAAGCGATGTCCTGCAGTCAAAACACAAAAAAATAATCTCTTTGGCTTACAATACATGTGAACTTTAATAATAAATAATGTAAAGCTTGGGGTATTGCCAATGGAAAGGGAACAATTCAAATCCAGACTCGGATTCCTTCTTGCCGCGGCTGGGTGTTCCATCGGACTCGGGAACTTCTGGCGCTTTCCGTATATTACTGGCGTCAACGGCGGAAGCGCATTTGTTCTGATGTATCTCGCCTGCCTGGTTCTCATGGGAGTGCCTGTCGTCCTCATCGAGCTTGCCGTCGGCAGGTCTTCAAGGCGCAGCATAGCAATGGCTTTTGACGTTCTTGAGACCAAGGGCACGAAATGGCACTGGTTCAAGCCCTTCCCGATCCTCGGCAACTATCTCCTGATGTCATTCTATGTTGTCATAACCGGCTGGCTCCTCTACTATTTCTGCCTTTTCCTCACCGGCGCATCAACTCTCACCGAAAACGCCGACTCCTCGGTGATTTTCACCTCGCTCCTTGGCAGCCCTAACATAATGGAGACCGCCACCGTGGCAGTCATACTTACTGCCTGCTTTGTCTGCGGGCTTGGAGTCGTGAAGGGTGTTGAGCGGATAACGAAGCCCCTCATGATCCTCCTCTTCTTCATGCTGGTCGGGCTTGCTGTATATGCAATGTTCCTTCCGGGGGCAGGCGAGGGCCTTTCCTATTACCTGAGGCCGGATTTCGGGAGGCTCCTCGGCACTGACGGCGGTAAGGGCAGCTTCTGGAGCTCGCTCTATGATGCTCTCGGACAGGCGTTCTTCACCCTCAGCATCGGTATCGGCTCAATCGGCATTTTCGGCAGCTATATTGCGAAGGATCGCTCGCTCGTTAATGAGTCGCTTCTCATTACCTGCCTCGACACCTTTGTCGCGTTCACCGCAGGGCTTATCATCTTCCCGATCTGCTTCAGCTATGACGTTCCTGCCGCAAGCGGCCCGAATCTCATTTTTGTCGCGCTGACCAAGATCTTCACCGTCATGCCGGCCGGCGAGATTGTCGGCACGGTATTCTTCCTCCTGATGTTCCTTGCCGCTCTCACCACGGTCATCGCTGTAATCGAGAACATCATTGCGGTGCTGCAGGAGCTTTTGGGGCTCAACAGGAAGAAGTCTGCGGTCATCAACTTCTTCATCATCGCGCTTATCTCACTGCCTGTAATCCTGGGCTTCAATGTCTGGAGCTTCATTCAGATCGGAGGCAACCAGATCCTCGATATCCTGGATTTCCTCGTAAGCAACAACATCCTTCCTATAGGCGCCCTTGTATACATTCTCTTCGTCATCTCGAAGAGCGGCATGGGCTGGGGCAGGTTCAGCGAGGAGGTCAACACCGGATCCGGAATAAGGATGCCTGGATGGCTCAGGTACTATTTCACCATCGTGCTTCCCCTGATAATGCTGGTGATCCTCGTCATGGGCTATGTCCAGAAGTTTTCCTGATTGGCTGTAACACATAAGCCAGATATCTGAACCGGGGAGGATCTCCCCGGTATTTTCCATGAAAAAAATTACTGAAGCTTTTTCAATTCTGCTGCTCGGATGCGTGGCATCAGGCTGCGCGTCTTTTGGCGGATCATATGAGGCCGGGGCTGCGGCTCCTGCAGGCGGTGCAGAGAGTCTTTTAATCCAGGCAGACCGCTACTCTGTCGGAAAGCCGGCCGAGAGGGATTATTCCAGGGCGCTTGAGCTCTACGAGCAGGCCGCGGCAAAAGGCTCGGCTGACGGCATGGTGAATGCCGCAGTGATGTACGAGAACGGCACCGGCATTCCGAAGAATCCGGCAAAGGCGCTTGATCTGTTCCGGAAGGCAGCCGCAAAGGGATCGCCTGCCGGGATGTTCGGGCTCGGCAACATGTACTTCAACGGCACCGGCACCGCGAGGAACAGGCAGATCGCCGAGATGTGGTGGAGGAAGGCCGACGCTGCCGGCTCGGCGCCTGCCGCGTTCAACCTCGCAAGGCTTGCCGAGCAGAGCGGGCTAGGCGCCGCAGAGGCAATGAAGCTTTACGCCAAGGCCGCCTACCGCGGGAGCGCCGAGGCAGCGAACGTCCTGGGAGCCAGGTACAAGAACGGCAACGGCGTGAAGCAGGATTTCGGCAATGCCTACTACTGGTTCTACAAGGCCGCTGAGGCGGGCAGCGCCAAGGCGGCCTACAACCTTGCTCTCCTCTATATAAAGGGAGACGGGGTGTCACTGGATTTCGGGCAGGCGGTAAAGTGGCTGAAGACTGCCTCGGATGAGGGCTATGTGCCGGCCATCGTTGATCTTGCCGTAATGTACTACAGCGGCTCAGGCGTCATTACCGACAGGAAAAAGAGCGTTGAGCTCTTCAGGGAGGCTGCCTCTGACGGAAACCCTGTAGCGCTGTTCTACCTGGGGCTTGCCTGCCACAGGGGAGAGAGCGGGGCGTGCAGGGACAGGAAGTCTGCGGAGAAGTATCTCGAGAAGTCCGCAAGCCTCGGCTATGTGCCGGCGCAGTACGTTCTTGCCGGCATTTATGAGAAGGAGGGCGGCGCAAGGCTGCCTCAGGCGCTTACGCTGTATAAACGAGCCGCTGGCAAGGGTTACGCCAAGGCAGTCAACAATCTCTCTCTCATGTATGCCACGGGCAGGGGAACAGCCAGGGATGAGCGTCAGGCGTTCGCGCTAATGAGACGCTGCGCCGAGGAGGGTAACGCAGTCTGCCAGCACAACCTTGCCGAGTACTACCTCCAGGGAACCGGCACCGAGCGAGATGCCGCGGCGGCCTATGCGTGGGCGTCACTCGCTAGCACCGGGCGGCCCGAGAGCTCCGCTCTGAAGCGCCAGGCTGAGTCTGAACTGAGTGCGGGCAGCACGGGAAGGGCCCGCCAGCTCTCAGTGCAGCTCATCCGCAGGTATCATTCAAGGTAGCGCCCGCTTTCATTGGTGATCAGTTCATTTTCCTGGCGATTTTTCCATGCTCCGGGAGTATAATCAGCGCCGGAGCGCCGGAGGAGACTGCGGTTAGTTTCGCCGTTTCCCAAGCACGCGGCAGATGCCGTTGATTTGTCATCGACAGACAAAGCTCCCTTCCCTGAAAAAGGAAGCGGTGCGCGGAAGCGCAGATTTAATGCACGCGGCATTTGGTATGTGCCGCCACTGTTAAAGGATTTAAAATGCCGGTTATTACTCTTCCTGACGGAAGTCAGCGTAATTACGATCATGTCGTAACTGTTATGGATGTTGCCAGGGATATCGGCCCTGGTCTCGCAAAGGCCTGCATTGCAGGAAAGGTCAACGGAAAGCTGTGCGATGCCTGCGATCCGATCGAGAGCGACGCAACCCTATCCATCATCACTTCAAAGGACAAGGAAGGCGTTGAGATTATCCGCCACTCCTGCGCGCACCTGCTCGGCCATGCCCTCAAGGAGCTTTATCCTGAGGCCAAGATGGCAATCGGCCCGGTTATCGACAACGGCTTCTACTACGATGTCGACATCGATCACGCCCTCTCGGACGAGGAGCTGCAGAAGCTTGAGGAGCGCATGCATGAGCTCGCTGCCAAGGAGTACGACGTCGTAAAGGAGAAGGTTACCTGGCAGCAGGCCTACGATGTCTTCAAGGCAAGAAACGAGCCTTACAAGATGAAGATCCTTGAGGAGAACATCAGCAAGGATGATCATCCCGGCCTTTATCACCACCTCGAGTACATCGACATGTGCCGCGGCCCTCATGTGCCCAACATGAGGTTCTGCAAGCATTTCAAGCTTACCAAGACCTCCGGCGCGTACTGGCGCGGCAATTCCAAGAACAAGATGCTCCAGCGCATCTACGGAACCGCATGGCCTGACAAGAAGCAGCTTGACGAGTACCTCAACATGCTCGCCGAGGCCGCAAAGCGCGACCACAGAAAGCTCGGAAAGCAGCTTGATCTCTTCCACATCCAGGAAGAGGCTCCGGGAATGGTATTCTGGCACAATGACGGCTGGACCATCTACCGCGGCCTGCAGGACTTCGTCCGCACCAAGCTTCAGCAGTACGGCTATATCGAGGTTCATACCCCGCAGATCATGGACAGGGTCCTCTGGGAGAAGTCCGGACACTGGGCAAAGTACCATGACAACATGTTCACCACCAAGTCCGAGAACCGCGAGTACGCCATCAAGCCGATGAACTGCCCGGGCCACATTCAGATTTTCAACCAGAAGCTCCGCAGCTACCGCGATCTCCCGATCCGCATGGCTGAGTTCGGCAACTGCCTTAGGAATGAGCCGTCCGGATCGCTTCACGGACTGATGAGAGTCCGCGGCTTCACTCAGGATGACGCGCATCTTTTCGTAAGGGAAGATCAGATCATGAGCGAGGTCTCCGGCTGCATCAAGATGGTCTTCGATATCTACAAGACCTTCGGATTCAACCGCGTTGACATCAAGCTCTCCCTGAGGCCTGAGAAGCGCATCGGCGACGATGCCATGTGGGACAGGGCAGAGAAGGATCTGGCAGACGCACTCAAGGAAAACGGACTCTCCTACGAGCTTCAGCCGGGCGAGGGCGCATTCTACGGCCCGAAGATTGAGTTCACCCTCTACGACTCACTCGGACGCGCGTGGCAGTGCGGCACCGTTCAGCTCGACTTCGCTCTGCCCGGACGCCTCGATGCCTCCTATATCGCCGAGGACGGCAGCAAGAAGGTTCCTGTCATGATTCACCGCGCAGTGCTCGGCTCTCTTGAGCGCTTCATCGGCATCCTGACCGAGAACTTCGCCGGCTACTTCCCGGTATGGCTCGCTCCTGTCCAGGTTGAGGTCATGAACATCACCGATCATCAGATCGATTATGTCAATAAAGTAGTGTCTGTTCTCCGTTCTCATGGCATAAGAGTTAAAAGTGACTTGAGAAATGAGAAAATAGGCTTTAAAATCCGCGAACACACTTTGCTGAGGGTTCCTTTCCTCGTCGTCTGCGGCGACAAGGAGATGGAGTCCGGTGAGGTGGCTGTGAGAACCAGAAGGGGCGCAGACCTCGGCAAGATGAAGATTGAAGACTTCGCAGCCAAGGTATGCGATCTTATGAATTCACGCAGCCTGGAAGAAATCTGATTTGGAGGGCATGCCCATATTTACGGTAAAGAGACAGGTTCCTGGTTCTAAAAACAGGATCCGTGTGAATGGTGATATTCGCTGCAGGCTGGTGCGTCTTATCGGCTCTGACGGCGAGATGGTAGGTGATGTTACCCCGGCGGCAGCGCTGGCCAGAGCAAGTGCTGAAGGACTTGATGTCGTAGAGATCAGCCCCAATGCAGAGCCGCCTGTATGCCGCATCATGGACTTCGGAAAGTTTCTTTACGAAAAGAGCAAGGCTGCCAAAGAACAGAAGAAAAAGCAGAAGCAGGTTCAGATCAAGGAAATCAAGTTCAGGCCTGCTACTGACGTGGGGGATTATCAGGTTAAACTGCGCAACCTGATACGTTTCCTGGAAGACGGCAACAAAGTTAAGGTAACACTTAAGTTCCGTGGCCGTGAAATGGCACATCAGGACATCGGACTTGACGTGCTTCACCGTGTGGAGACTGATCTCGCGGATTATGCCGTTGTAGAGCAGCAGTCCAAGGTTGAAGGACGCCAGGCGATGATGGTCTTTGCGCCTAAGAAGAAGTAAGTGGCTGGCAGGCTCCTAAGCAGTCTCTGACTCGCCTGCCTCTGTTATTAATGCGAAGTTAAGGTAATAAAATGCCTAAGATCAAGAACGACAAGGGTGCCTGGAAGCGGTTCAAGAAGACCGCCAACGGCTTTAAGCGTAAGAGCTGCAACAAGTCTCACATCCTGACCAAGAAGACTACCAAGCGTAAGCGTCATCTTCGCGCGATGACTACTGTCCACAAGACAGATCTTCATCGTGTTCTCAGCATGCTGCCTAATCTTTAATTGACGGAGGAGTAAAAAATGCCTAGAGTTAAACGTGGTGTGATTGCTCATGCCCGCCATCACAAGATCCTTAAGGCGGCCAAGGGCTACTATGGTGCACGTTCCCGCGTCTATCGCGTAGCAGTGCAGGCTGTAACTGCAGCCGGCCAGTATGCATATATCGGCCGCAAGCAGAAGAAGCGTGATTTCCGCAAGCTGTGGATTGTCCGCATCAATGCTGCCGCACGCCTGAACGGTCTTTCCTACAGCCGTTTCATCAACGGACTGCACAAGGCCCAGATCGAGATCGATCGCAAGATCCTTTCCGATATCGCGATTCAGGACAAGGTTACTTTCACCAAGCTCGTTGAGAAGGCAAAGGAAGCTCTTGCTGCCTGATCCTTTGATTAAGCTGTAACGTCATATGGGGAGGCGGAGAAGTCCACCTCCCTTTTTTTTCGGAGTTCAGATGCCGTCAGTACAATGTCACTTGTACAGCTCCTGCTGTATGGCGACAATTAGGCGCGCAGCCTGGCTTTTCTCTTTTCTTCTCATTCTCTTCTCAGTGCTGTTTTCCCTTAATGCCTACGCCATTCCCGGAACTGTGAGCGTTAAGGAAAGACAGCTCGATTTCGTGGCCGAGCAGTCGGTTGAGCACGTTGCCGTCACGGAGGATTACACCTGGCCGTGGGAGGTTGCCGGGCGGACCGACTGGAAGCTCATAGAGCGGGCCGCTCCTTCCTTCGGCTTTTCCTCCAAGTACCACTGGTTCAGGATGAGGATCAGGAATGACAGCCCTGATTTCTCGCATATCGTGGCGTCTGTGGACAACACGGCGCTTGACCGCGTGAATTTCTTTGCGGTTGACCCCCGGAACAACTCGCTTCTCCTTGCCAGATATATGGGCAGCGGCATGCAGAATGACTCCGGCATCAGCGGCTGGGACTTCATGCTTCCTCTCTACCTTACTGACGGCCAGATGATAGATCTCTACATCCAGGTACAGAGCCGCTATCCGATTTGGGTTCCAGTGTCTCTCAGGACGGGTGATGAGTACTCATCAGAGGAAACTATTCTCAAGCTGGTTGTCGGCTTTATCTCAGGCGGCATACTCCTGATATTCTTCTACTTCCTGTTCATGTCGCTTCTTGTCAGGGAAAAGCAGTTCTTTTTCTACGGCATCTTCATGATGTCCATACTGCTCATGTTCCTGGCAGCCTACGGCTATACGTTTGCACTGTCTCCCCTTATCAAGGCAACATCCTTCGGCAATGTCTACTGCCTCCTGAGGATGATCATGTTTGCCGCGATGTATTTCGCGGGATCATTCCTTTTTGTCCAGCCCTTCGGCAAGCGCATAGTTGCGATATGCAGGTGGTACGCCGCTGTCACGCTCGTCCTTGCGTTCGTGTTCCTGCTGCTGCCGGCCAGGTTTTCCTATTACGGCTCAATAATTTTCCTTGCCGTGTCTCTGCCCCTGACCATGCTGGTGGTCAATATCTCGTGGCAGAGGCAGCAGTTCGTCCACAAGCTCTTTTCGCTTTTCGTGATTCTTGAGACCGCAATATGCCTTTTTTTCCTGCTCAGGATGAGCGGATTGGTTCATCTGAACTACACTGACAATCTTTTTGATCTTAACCTGGTGTTCCTGATGTCCATTGTCTCGGTAGGGCTGGTCTCGAAGACCTATTATGACAAGAAGAGCAGGATACAGGCAACCAAGCGCACGGAGGCGGACCGCGCGCGCCTCAAGGGAATGTTCCAGAACTCAGACGAGGGCATGTTCGTAACCTCGTTCGACGGCCGGCTCCTCAATGCCAATCCTGCGTTCTATTCGATTCTGGGCTTCAGGGACAGAAGCCACTTCAATGAGAAGACCGGCGGCCTCGTGAACTCGCTCTATGTAGATCAGCGCCTCCGCGACTCGCTCATTGCCATGCTTCTGTCATCATCAGGTGAGGTGAAGAGACAGATAGAGGTCTACAAGAGCGACAGCAGCAGGTCATTCATGCTCCTTACGCTCCGGCTCAGGACACAGCAGCTGCCGAACGGCAAGTCGATGCAGGTATGTGACGGCGTGATCTATGATGTCAGCCCGCAGCGCGCCAACGAAAGCAAGATAAAGCATGTCTCGTCGCATGATCCCCTGACCGGCGCGCACAACCGCGTATTCTTCACGAGGAGAGTCAGCGAGGTTCTCTCTGACTATGTCCATCATTCCTCGGATCAGGCCCAGAGCTGGATCTGCTTCATCGATCTTGACCATTTCAAGATCATCAACAGCGCCGGCGGCTTCGAGACCGGCGACAGGTTCCTGGTGCTTATCGCAAAGCTGCTGCTTGAGGGCGGCATCGCGCACGACCGGTTCGGCAGGCTGGGCGGAGATGAGTTCGGCGTGATTGTGAGCGGCGTATACCTTGACGATGTCGTTGCCATGGCCGAGCACTGGCGTCAGCTTATCGCCGGGGCAACCGTAGAGACTTCAGGAAATTCCTACACGCTGTCCGCAAGCATCGGCCTGTGCCCGTTTGACGCGGTGCTGAACTCCGGGGATGACAGGAAGGCATCGCTTCTTCTCTCGATCTCTGAGTCGGCCTGCGCGATGGCCAAGCGCCTAGGGCGCAACAGGATTTTCTGCTACACGGCGCTCAGCAGCGAGCTCAAGGCCTATCAGGACTCCGTCTACATGGTCTCCCGTGTCTATGAGGCCATCAACCATCACAGGTTTGCCCTCGTCAGGCAGCAGATCTACCGTCTCGGTGAGAAAAATGACCGGGTAAGGTTTGAGGTGTTCGTCCGCATGCTCGATCACAGCAACCATCCGGTAAATGCGGGCAAATTCCTCAATACCGCAGTTGAGTTCGGCCTTATGGTCCAGATCGACGGCTTTGTCATTGACATGCTGCTTGACTACTGCGAGTCGCACCCAGAGCGGTTTGAGAACGTGGACTGCATATTCATCAACCTCTCGCAGAACTCCATTCTCTCGCAGCACATGCTCCTGAAGCTCAAGACCAGGCTGAAGTACACCTCATTCCCTCTCTCGAAGCTCTGCTTTGAGATAGACAACAATATCATCCAGCGTAGGTTTGATGACGCAAAGGAGTTCTTCATCATGCTGCGCTCTTTTGGCTGCAGGCTGGTAATCGATCACTTTGACGGCAATTTCTCGACGTTCATGCTCAACGGTACAGACGGCGTGCGCTTTGACTTCGCGAAAATCAACCTGATGATGCTACTGAGCCTCTACTCATCGGCGAACTCGATGTCGTCCCTGGTGAAGGTTGACGTTGACACCGTGCGCTCGGACGGGGTTGAGGTCATCGGCATACATGCCGACACGGACGAGTCCGTCAGGCTCTCGAGAATCCTGAACCTCAGGTCTGTCGAAGGAAGCACCCTGTCTCCTGTGGAGCCGCTCGACGCTCCCTTCCGCCTCCTCGATCTCTCCGGCAGCAGCCAGGCAGAGAGGGATTACCGCTCAGAGGCCAATTTCACCGAATGAACGGCGGATACAGCGGGACGCTTTTCAAGTTTGGCGCCCTGTGTGATAAAATTCAGGGCTGATAGTAAGCATTCGGGATGTCTTTCTGCAAAGCCTGCCTTGGGCATTTACATTTCAGTCTGATTTTTCGAATGAATGTCTGTAGCATGTCCGGCGGTATGTCCGGCCGGGGTTTTTAGTTTAGAGAGAACATAAATGGAAGAGTTGGAGCAGACAGCTGCTCAGGCTGTTGATGAAATCGGCAAGGCGGTCGATCAGACTACCCTTGATGCTGTCAGGGTAAAGTATCTGGGGAAAAAGGGCTTTTTCACCGAGCAGATGAAATCCCTCGGAAAGCTTCCTCCTGAGGAGAAGCGTGAGGCCGGCGCGAAGATCAACGGAGCCAAGCAGAAGGTTCTCGAGGCTCTCAATGCCAGGCGTCAGGCTCTCCAGGACGAGGAGCTGAACAGAAAGCTCATCAGCGAGACCATTGACGTAACGCTTCCCGGCAGGATCATCGGGCAGGGCACGTTCCATCCGGTCACCAGGGTAATCCACCGGATCCGCGAGATATTCGGCAGCCTCGGCTTCACCGTTGAGAAGGGGCCGGAGATTGAGGATGCGTACCATAACTTTGACGCGCTCAACATCCAGCCGAACCATCCTGCACGCAGTGAGCATGACACCTTCTACTTCAACCCGAACATCCTGCTCCGCACCCAGACCTCAGGAGTTCAGATCAGGGTAATGGAGAAGAAGAAGCCTCCTATCCGCATGATTTCCCCGGGCCGCGTATACCGTCCTGACTTCGACATGACCCACTCGCCGATGTTCCATCAGGTCGAGGGCATGCTCATAGACGAGAACATCAGCTTCACCGATCTCAAGGGCATCCTGAACGAGTTCCTCCTCAACTTCTTCGAGGAGCAGCTTGAGGTAAGGTTCCGTCCCTCGTTCTTCCCGTTCACGGAACCCTCTGCCGAGGTTGACGTGAAGCGCCGCGACGGCCAGTGGCTTGAGGTTCTGGGCTGCGGCATGGTCAACCCCATCGTCCTCAGGAACGCCGGCATTGATCCGGACAAGTATTCAGGATTCGCCTTCGGTCTTGGAGTCGAGCGTTTTGCGATGCTTCGCTACAACGTCAACGACCTCAGGCTCTTCTTCGAAAACGATCTGCGTTTCCTTTCCCAGTTCTAGAGTGATGGTGGCATAGAAAAATGATAATTTCAAAGAATTGGCTCGATGAGCTGGTAGAAACCGGACTGACAACCGAGCAGACCTGCGACTATCTGACCATGGCCGGCCTTGAGGTTGACACTGCAAGCCCTGTATGCGGCGACATCTCGAAAGTGGTAATCGGCAAGGTAGTCGAATGCCATGATCACCCGAATTCCGACCATCTGCACATCACCAAGGTTGATATCGGCGCAGACGCGCTTCTTGACATCGTCTGCGGCGCGCCGAACTGCAGGGCAGGCCTCAAGGTCTGCGTAGCGCTGGTCGGCGCCGAGCTCCCCGGCGGCGTGAAGATTAAGCCCGCGAAGCTCCGCGGCGTTGACTCCAACGGAATGCTCTGCTCCTATGAGGAGCTCGGAGTGAACATCGAGGAGAAGGGCATTGCCGAGCTCCCTGAGGACGCGCCTCTCGGAAAGGACGTCAAGGAGTACTTCGGCTGGAATGACACCTCGATTGACATCGATCTGACCGCAAACCGCGCAGACTGCCTCTCGATGCTCGGCATTGCCCGCGAAATGGCCGTCCTGACCCACAAGGAGTTCAAAAACCCTGAGACCGCGCCTGTCGCTCCCACGATCAGCGATGAGGTAAAGGTTGCGGTTGACGCACCGGCAGCCTGCCCGAGATATGTCTCGAGGGTTATGAAGGGTCTCAACCTCTCCGCCGCAACTCCTCTCTGGATGAAGGAGAAGCTCAGAAAGTGCGGCATCAGATCAATCGATCCTATTGTTGACGTAACCAACTACGTGATGCTTGAGCTCGGGCAGCCGATGCATGCCTATGATCTTTCGAGGATCAAGGGCCAGATGCGCGTCCGCCTGGCAAAGGACGGCGAGAAGGCTGTCCTCCTCTCAGGCAATGAGGCAGTCCTCAGGAATGACACGCTCGTCATCGCCGATGACGAGAAGGTAATGTGCCTCGCCGGCATCTTCGGCTGCCGTGACGCCGGCGTCCAGCCTGACACTTCAGACGTTCTGCTTGAGGCTGCCTTCTTCGCTCCTGACGCAATCAAGGAGCGCGCAAGAAGCTACGGCCTTGCCACAGACGCCTCCCACCGCTTTGAGCGCGGAGTTGACTTCAGTCTTCCGGCAAAGGCCATGGAGAGGGCAACCGGACTTCTTCTTGCAATCTGCGGCGGCTCCGCAGGCCCTGTATGCGAGACTCTGAACGCAGACTCCCTGCCGAAGCCTTCCCCGATTGTGCTCCGTCCCAATATCCTGACGAGGACTGTCGGAGTCAGCTTCACCGACGAGCAGGTTCTCACCATCCTGAACTCCCTCGGCATAAAGACTGAGAAGAAGGACGGGAACTATGTATCCGTTTCTCCTTCTTGGCGCTACGACATCAATGACGAGGCTGATCTCACAGAGGAGGTCGCAAGGATTTACGGATACTCCAACATCCCGAACTGCCCTCCGACCGCAAGGCTCCTTGCCGAGAGGACTACCGCAGAGCTCATCGACGCTGACAGGGTAAAGTCAGTCCTGGTCGATCGCGGCTACCATGAGGTCGTAACCTACAGCTTCGTCGAGCCGAAGAAGATGGCGGTTCTGTTCCCGGACATCAAGCCGATTATCGTTCCGAAGCCCATCTCCGCCGAGATGTCGGCCATGAGGGTTTCCGTCATACCGGGACTCCTTGAGGCGGTCGGCACCAACAACAAGCGCGGGCAGAACAGGGTCAGAATCTTTGAGAGCGGCCAGCGCTTCATCCTGGACAAGGATGCCGAGAACGGCATTTCCCAGGTCGAGATGCTCGCCGGCGTGATCTCCGGGCCTGTCTCAGAGAAGAACTGGGGCATTCCGGAGCGCGAGTCGGACTTCTACGATATAAAGGGAGATGTCGAGGCTCTGATTGAGTCCACCGGCTACGGCGCATCCTATGAGTTCAGGGCAGCCAAGTGCTCCGCCTACCATCCTGGGATCTGCGCCGAGATCCTGTTCAACGGCAGCCACGCCGGCTGGATTGGGCAGATCCACCCGACTGCGCAGAAGGCCTACGGCCTCAAGCACAAGGTGTTCGCCTTCGAGATTGAGCTTGCCATCCTGCAGAAGGCCAGAATCCCCTCCTTTAAGGAGATTTCGAGGTACCAGGCCAGCAAGCGCGATATAGCACTGATTGTTCCGAAGGCTGTCAATGCCGCGGATCTTACCAGCGCGATCGCCTCTCTTGGCGGAAGCAGCCTGGTCAATATCGAGCTTTTTGACCATTATGAGGGCGAAAATCTCGAAGAGGGCAAAAAGAGCCTTGCCTTTACGCTCACTCTGCAGAATAATGAGAAGACACTCAGCGATGCTGAGATCAACAGCACTGTTGACGGCATAGTTGCCGGCGTTCGTGAGAAGTTCGGGGCAGTTCTCAGGGAATAGGAGTTACATTGTGGCAACCATTACCAAAAAGGACCTTGTAGACTATCTTAGCGACAGGCTTCATTTCAACTGCTATCAGATGAAGGAGCTGGTTGACGATTTTTACGAGGTCATGAAGGAGACCCTTGAAAAGGGAGAGTCACTCAAGATTTCTGGGTTCGGCTCCTTTGAGGTCAGGCAGAAGAACGCCAGGCCGGGAAGGAATCCGAAGACCGGTGAGGAAGTAGAGATTTCTGCAAGGAAGGTAGTTGCCTTCCGCCCGGGAATCAACCTTCGCCGCAGCCTCTCTGGATCAGACAAGTGATGATGCTGCCGGAATAGTGAAGAGCTGTTGCCCGTGACTGAGGCGCCCGTGTTTCCCTGAGGAATCACGGGCGCTTTTTTATTGACTGATTCCGAAAAAGCCAGTTCCGGGAAGCGTCAGAGCTTAAGCCCCTTGCCGCTGTCCGTGATGATGCTCCGGAGATTGTCGAAGTCGTACATCCGGCGATCGAGCATGTGGCTCGGCTGTATTGTACCGAGGGCCTTAAGGATGTTGTCGAGCCTTCCGGGATGCTGCTTCTCCCAGATGTCCATCATCTCCCTGACGGCAGGGCGCTCCTTGTTTGCCTTGTGGATGCAGGTGCCGTTGACGACAGGGTAGTTCATCGCGGCGGAGAGCGACCTCATGTCATCCTCATGGCAGTAGATGAGCGGCCTGATTACGATATGCTTTTTGTCATCCGTTATGAGCTTTGGAGGCATCGACTTGATTTTCGAGGCGTAGAACATGTTGAGGAAGAAAGTCGCTATCGCGTCATCGCGGTGGTGCCCGAGCGCTATCTTGGTCGCGTTAATCTCTCCCGCAATTCTGTAGAGAATGCCCCTTCTTAGTCTCGCGCAGAGCGAGCAGACCCTTACGCCCTCGGGCATGACACGGTTGATGATGCTGTTGATGTCATCGTCCGCGATAATGCACTCGACATTCCTTGAGGCGCAGAATTCCCTGACCTTCTCCGGGATCTGCGTTCCCGGGAACTTGCCGCTGACATGCACCCCGATAAGAGTGAAGTCGACCGGAGCGCTCCTTTTGAGGCTGAGGAGGATGTCCATGAGGCCGTAGCTGTCCTTGCCGCCTGACATGCAGACCATGACGCGGTCGCCGTCCTCAATCATCTTATAGTCCTCAATGGCCTTGCCGGTGAGGTGGCGCAGCCTCTTCTGCAGCTTCCCGATCTCATACTGCTCTTTTGTCTTCATGAAAAAAGCCTTCTTTTCAGAAGGCCTCCGTTAAAAAATTCCGAAACAGGCTCGGTATTATATTCTATCGCGGACCACAAACAGATCGCAGTTGATGTTGTCGACTATCTGCTCTGCCGTGTTGCCGAGTATCGCGCCCGAGAGCCCGTCGCGCCCGACTGTTCCCATGATTACGGCAAGCGAGTTGAGCTTCTTTGCCTGCTCGCAGATGACGTCCTCAGGGATGCCGTCGAGGATATGGATATGATCCTCAGGAATGGGGTGCTGCTTTACGAACTCGTCTATAAGGATCTTGTTTGACTGATGTACCGCCTCGGCAAACATCCCGGGAACGAAGCCCGGCATGTCAAGCGTGGCGATGCCCATGTCAAGCTGCGGGACTGCGTTCACCAGATGGATCTGGCTGGCGGTAAGCCTGGAGAGCATCTGGGCATGGCGGTAGAGCCTGACGTTCTGCCTCTTCTGCGCAGGGTTCTGGCTGAAGGTAAGGGCAAGGATGATGTTGCCGTTGACCGGCCACTCGTGCTCCTTCACCAGCATGACAGGAAGGTCAGAAGAGCGGAGGAGTTGCCAGTCGTCCGGAGTGAACAGCACTCCTGCGCCGACGCCTGCAGGTACCGTGTTCTTGATGATGAGATCGTAGGAGCCTGACTCAATCTCGCTGAAAATCGCCGTCTCGGGGCTTCTGTTCCAGGTGACCTTGTACTCAATGACGGTATCAGGATCATAGAGAAAAGCGCTTACCTCGCTCTTAAGCTCCTCCTTCTTGCTCGCAATTACCTTCTCGAGCATGCTCTTCCTTTCCGTTGCCGAGGCAAGGGAGGCGATCTCGAGAGTGAAGTCAAAAATAGGCATGAAGAGCGTTATGCGGACTTTCTTCTCGATGCGGGCGATAAGCGCCGACTTGTCAAGGGCAGGGTGATTGCTGCCATGGTTGTTCAGAACCACCAGGATATTCTTATAAGTCATCTGTTTTATTCCTCCTGATCTGAATCAGATGAGCCGCTGAAATGCTCTCTGATCCCTGCAGCCCAGAAACCCCGGGAAGCTCCCCGGGCTCCATTCCAAAAATAGCCTCTGCGGACTTTTACTCTGCATTTCCAGCCCGGGATGCCTCCGCCGGCAGCCCCGCTTCAGTTGACGGGGAAGGTGCCTGATGCAACCCGCCTCAGTCCGTCGAGGTCGAGGATGGTAAGGTTCTTGCCGGTAATTCTCAGTATGTTGAACTGTTCGAACTGGCTGAAAACCCTGCTCACGGTCTCAATCGTTATGCCGAGGAAATCGCCGATGTCGGCCCTGCTCATCAGCAGCTTGATATCGGTTCCTGACATGGACCTTGCGGTATGGTTCTCGCTGGTGCTGACGAGGAACAGCGCCAGCTTCTGCATGGCATTGGTGTTCTTCATCATGAGGACGCGCTCGGTCTGCTTGTTGAGCTCCCTGCTCATTACCGAGGCGAAGCAGTCTATGAGCCTGGGGCGTCCCGCGAGAAGCTCAAGGAATTTCTGGTAGGGTATGGCGCATACGACATTGCAGTCTGCCGCGGCAACTGAGGTGTAGGGGTATCTCCTTTTCTCAATGCCGCCAACGCCCAGCAGATCCCCGGCGTTCTTGATGTTGACCGCGCTGTTTTTCTGATACTCGCTCGTATGCGAGAGAAAGCATCCCATCTGGACGATGTAAATCTTGTCAAGCGGCGCTCCTTCCTTGATTACCGCCTGGCCCTGCGGGACTGTAATTCTGGTCAGTGCCCCGCTCCATTCGCTTAATTGAGGTTCAATTAATGCCTTGGCCATGCACATGCCTCTTGCAAGGCATTCCGAGCATCTTTTGTCATTCTCTATTAGGCTACCTGTCATACGCTACCTCCATTGCTCTATTTTAGGCAACTCAGCGCCAATAGTCTGAATAATTGTTCGGATTGGTGATCGTTTTGGCATTTTGAAAAATCATTTGCCGTTTACTGTGATGACATTAAAAACTTTCTGAAATGATCCGGCAGTTACGAAAAAACCCGGCATGGTGCCGGGTTTGAATTTCTCTCATCTTAGGCGTATGCGCTTATTCCGCGCTCTCTGGCTCCGGCACGGCGGCGCCTACCGTCGAGAATCCGGCAGAGCCCGTGAGCCCGGGCTTCCTGTCATCGGTGCTGACAAAGGTCCTGATGACGTCAGACTTCTCAGCCTCCTCAGCTGCCTCTGGGACTGCCTCTGGTACTGCAGGTGACTCGGAAACGGCCGAGGCGCCCAGCGAGCGCCATTCATCGCCTGATGCGGCCCCTCTGCTCCTCATCTCCTGGAATTCCCTGTATACCTCATCAACCGTGCGGCTGTCCGATACAGGAGCCGCGGCAGCAGAGGAGCTGGTGAGTATGTACTTGACTCCGGCAGGAGTGAACTTCGGCGACCTGTACTCCGGTATGGCAACAGGCGCCTGCTGGGGCTTTGCCGTCTCTGCGGGCCTTTCCTGCCTCTGCTCGTGCCTGCCGTTCCTGGCCTGGGCATCAGAGGGCTTCTGGCGTCTCTCCTGCTGGAACCTGTTCTTCTGTCCTGCGGGAGCGCCGTTCTGGTGCCTCTGATCCTGCTTCCTTCTGCTGTCAGAGCGTCTCTGGGGAGCGTTTCTCCTTCCGCCGCTGAAGCGCTTGGATGAGCCGTACTGCTCGCTCGTAATCCGGTCATCGCCCTCATGCGATGAGCGTCTTTCCTGGGGCTCCTCTGCGGCAGGCTTCTCTTCTGCTGCGGCATTCTTTCTGGAGCTGTCACCGGAGAATGCGCCAAAGAGGAAGTTCTTGACCTTGGAGAAGAATCCGGTGCCCGTCTGCGGAACCGGCTGCTCAGGAGCGTTTCCTGAATCCTCCTCCTCAGGCGCCGGGGCGGGCTCAGGCTTTTCGTCCGCAGCCTGCTCTGCAGGAAGCGGGCCGGAGCTTACGATTATCTTCTCTGCCGATACTGCGGCGCGCTGATCATCGGCGCGCTTGTCAGTAGGCTCGTCAGGATTCCATACTGAGGACTCGTCCTCGGCATTTGCCTCAACCGCGGCGATTACGTCAGGATTTGCCTCGGTGTCGCCGGCCCTTACGCGGACAACCTCGAAGTGGGGAGTCTCCATGGAGGGGATGGGGATGACGAAGATTCTGACCTTCTCACGGCGCTCAATCGCGAGGATGTTCTCCCTCTTCTCATTAAGGAGGTAGGCGGCGACGACAACAGGAACCTTGGCGTGGACCTCTGCGGTTCCGTCCTTCAGCGCCTCCTGCTCGATGAGCCTCAGTACCGAGAGTGAGAGCGACTCGTTGTCGCGGATGAATCCCTGGCCGTTGCACCTCGGGCAGACGTGCATGCTCGAGTCGCTTATAGAGGGCTTGAGGCGCTGCCTTGAGAGCTCCAGGAGGCCGAACCTTGAGATCGGGGCGATCTGGATCCTGGCGCGGTCATCGCTGACGTTCTGGCGCATCCTCTCCTCGACTGCGTGCTGGTTCTTCTTCGGCGTCATGTCGATGAAGTCGATGACGAAAAGCCCGCCCATATCCCTGAGGCGGAGCTGCCTGGCTATTTCGTCGGCGGCCTCAAGGTTGGTCTGCAGGGCAGTCTCCTCGATGTCTGCACCCTTGGTGGCGCGGCCGGAGTTGACGTCGATTGAGGTCAGGGCCTCAGTCGGATCGATGACAATGGCGCCGCCTGAGGGGAGCTTGACCTCTCTCTGGTAGGCAGTCTCAATCTGCGACTCGATCTGGAAGTGCGTGAAGAGCGGGACCTCGCCCTCGTAGAGCTTGACCCTTTCCGTGAATTCCGGACGGACCATGGAAAGGTGCTTTATCGTCCGGTCGTACACTTCCTTGCTGTCAACGATGATCTCGTTGATGTCCGGCCTCAGGTAATCCTTTATGGCGCGGTCAACGATGTTGTTGCCCTTGTAGATGAGGAAGGGCTTTCCCTGGGCCGCGGCGGCCTCCTTGATTGAGTCCCAGAGGTTGAGCAGCATCTTGAGATCCCACTCAATGTACTCTTTCGGGGCCTCGGCGCTTGCCGTGCGGAGGATTACGCCCATTCCCTTGGGCACGGGAAGCTCGCGCTTGATTTTCTCCAGGCGCTCGTGATCCTCGCCTGTAACCTGCTTTGAGACTCCGCCTGCCTTGGGGTTGTTCGGCATCAGGACGATGTGGCTTCCGGAAAGGCTGATGAAGGTCGTGAGGGCTGCGCCCTTAAGGCCTCTCTCCTCTTTCTTGAGCTGGACGATTACCTCGGTCCCCTCGGGGAGGGCAGCCTTCAGATCGGCATGCTGCGATCCTGCCACTCCGTCGGTGAAGTACTCCTTGGCGATTTCCTTAAGGGGGAGGAAACCGTGGCGCTCAACGCCGTAGTCCACAAAGGCGGCTTCTATGCTGGGCTCAACCCGCGAGATCTTTCCTTTATAGACATTGTCGATTTTCTGCTCGTGGGACGGGTTCTCGATATCAAGATCGTAGAGCCTCTGCCCGTCAACGAGCGCAACACGCTTCTCTTCTTCCTGAGTAGCGTTTATGAGCATTCTTTTCATTATTTGTCTTCGAATTGCTGTTATCCGTGAGGCCGCCGCCTGATAACTGGTTACAACGCGGACGGTCTGCCCCTGCCTGATGCTGTGCCGGAATGCAGCATGGCAGGGGCGTTCCTTTTAATGGCGAATGACAAAAGCCTGACCATAAAAGAGCCGGCTTGGTGATTGGAAGGCTTCTTTTATATTCCGCCTTTTAATATTTTAGCCTTATGAGAAAAAATTCTCCACACGCGAGTGCTTTTTAATCATCTGTCCGGTGCGCAAATCCGCCCTGCTGCGGGCCTCTTCCCGGCATTTCCCGCGGAAGAGAGCTTCAATCCCGTGCATCTCAGCCGCATGGACAGGCAGGATGGTTCCCATGAAAAGGCTCACGGGGATAGTATAATTGCGGCGCGGCAGCGGACGGGCTTGGGCCCGCTGCCGTCAGGACAGGCAGCCTCTCCAGGGCTCAACTATTAAGGGTGGATATGCAGAACGACAGCACCGGCGCAGGCCAGACGCAGGATCAGGTCCGTTTCGTGACAGTTGACGAAAACCATGACGGGCAGAGGCTCGACAATTTCCTGCAGCTGCACCTCCGGGGCGTGCCGAAGAGCAGGATCTACCGCATGATCAGAAAGGGCGAGGTCCGCGTCAACAAAAAGCGGGCCGGCCCCGAACTCAAGATTTCCGAGGGCGATCTGGTGAGGATCCCGCCTGCGAGGGTAAAGGAGTCCAATGTCGTCATCCCCTCGGCAAACCTTGAGAGCGTGAAGGGACTCCGTGATGCCATAGTCTATGAGACTGACAGCCTGGTGATAATCAACAAGCCTGCGGGGCTTGCCGCCCACGGCGGGAGCGGCGTGTCATTCGGGGCGGTGGAGGCGATGAGGTCGCTCTACGGCGAGCACGGCTACCTTGAGCTTGTCCACCGCATCGACCGCGAGACCTCGGGCTGCCTGATGTTTGCCAAAAAAAGAAGCGCGCTCAGGAGCCTGCAGCAGCAGTTCAGGGAGAGGACTGTGCACAAGCAGTACCTCGCCCTGGTGCGTGGCGAGTGGTCTAACCGGGTAAAGTTTGTCGACGCTCCGCTCGTGAAGAACATCATCGAGTCCGGGGAGAGGATGGTAAAGGTCGATGAGGTGAACGGCGCCCCTTCCAGGACCGAGTTCAGGATCATCAGGAAGTACGGGCCGGCGACTCTGGTGGAGGCGTCGCCCAGAACCGGAAGGACCCATCAGATCAGGGTGCACTGCCAGTTCATGACCCATCCGATAGCCGGGGACGCTAAGTACGGCGACAGGCATTTCGACGAGGAGATGAAAAAACTCGGACTCAGGCGCATGTTCCTGCATGCCTTCAGGCTCCAGTTTGAGGATCCCGATACAGAAAGGGAAGTAACGGTGGAGGCCCCGCTCCCGCCTGAGCTGCAGACGGTGCTCGATCAGCTTGGCGGAGAGGAATAGCCCTGCCGGACCAGCCCCTTGTCCGGCGGACAATTCAGGGACAAAGTGCGCTCATGCTGTTGCCTGAGCGCGCCAGTATGCTAAAATATTGTTTCTATTCAGCTTGTATATCCGGGTTTTGATATGTCTGCAGGAAGCTCTGGAACGAACGTCGTTATTTTTGACATTGACGGGACTCTCACAGATTCGATTGGAAGAGTGGTCTCAACCCTCAAAAGGTGCGGCACTTCTTTCGGCGCGCCTGAGCCTGACGACGCCCTCTGCCGCTCCGCGATAGGGCTTTCCCTGAAGCTTGCGGTCGCAAGGTGCTATCCGGAGTCATCAGATGACGAGGTCTCTCGCTTTACCGACGAGTACCGCCGGATATACAACGAGGAGGACAGGACCAGGCCTGCGCAGCTCTTTGACGGGATCGAGAATATGCTCTCAGAGCTGCAGAAGGCGGGCTTCACCCTGGCGCTTGCCTCCGGAAAGTCCAGAAGGGGCGTGAATGAGGTCATCAGGAACTCCCGCCTGGACCGCTTTGTCTCCTTCAGCTCGGCAGGCGATGAGTATCCGTCGAAGCCGGCTCCGGACATGCTCGATGCCATAGCGGAGCATTTCGGGGCGGATCCCGCGAGATGCCTGATGGTCGGCGACTCAGTGCTCGACATCGCCATGGGCATCAATGCCGGCATGAGGACGCTGGGCGTCTCCTGGGGAGCCGAGAGCAGGAAGAAGCTCCTGACTGCCGAGCCTGATGAGGTGATTGACTCACCGTATGATCTGACCCCGGATTTTGTCTCCGGGCTGTTTGAGTGAGGAGCGTGGCATGGCAGAGGAAATAAGCGCCGGGGCGGAAAGCCTGATCCCAGAGAAGGTCGATCCGGTAAGGTGCGCCGAGAAAAGGCTGGAGTACAGCGGAATAATAAAGCGCCAGTTCCTCGGCAGGCTTTCGGACATGACCGAGTCAGTTGAGAGCGATGCCTCCGTGAGGATCTCCTTCGGAAAGGATCCGTCGGGAGTCTTCACCATGAAGGGAACGGCCTCCGCCGCTGTAACCCTCGTCTGCGAGAGATGCGGAGAGCCTTTCTCATATGATCTTGAGGCCGAGTTCACCTATGCGTGCAGCGCAAGGCAGCTTCGGGATCTCGGCGCTGAAGATATTTATGATGCCGTAGAGCTAGATGAGTTTGGTGATTTGTCTCTTTATGGTATAATAGAAGATGAGCTCATTTTGGCATTGCCAATGGTTCCCAAGCACGACATCAGCGAATGCAGCGTAAAGGACGACATTCAGGTGTTCGGCGAGGTGAAGGAAGATGCGCCTTCAGAGGGGAATCCTTTTGCCGGACTGGGCAAATTGTTTAAATAGCTTTTTTAGGAGAATGCAATGGCTGTTGCACAGAATCGTAAATCCCGTTCAAAGCGTGACATGCGCCGTTCCCACGACGCTCTCACCGCCGAGGCTCTCAGCACTGACAAGACCACCGGTGAGGTTCATCTTCGTCACTGCGTAACCGCTGACGGTTACTATCGCGGAGAGAAGGTCATCAGAACGAAGGAAGCTGCGTCTGATACCAGTGCAGAGTAATCTTGCAGAGGACACTTCAGCTACTCCCGTCGCAGTCGATGCGATGGGAGGAGATTTCGGTGTCAGTGTAAGTGTGCCCGCCGTAAGGCGGGCATTATTTTTATGTCCGGATCTGAGAATTTTCCTCACCGGCGGCAGCGCCATCAGCGATGCGCTGAGAAAAAGCCGGCTGTCCGGGGATCCGCGCGTCACGGTCGTTGAGGCAGATTCGGAGATAGAGTCTGACTCCGATCCGATTGACGATCTTAAGAATTCCGCCGGAACCAGCATGCGCGCAGCCGTGGAGCTGGTGAAATCCGGGAAAGCCGGCGCCTGCGTGAGCGGCGGAAATACCGGCGCGCTTGTCGCGATTTCACGCTATCTCCTGAGAACGCTAAGCGGCGTTGAGCATCCCGCCCTGGTTACCTGCATCCCGAGCCTTGGGAACAGCTCCGGCAGATCCGTCATGCTTGATCTTGGAGCGAACCTCCATTCATCTGAGAGGGATTTAGTTGAGTACGCGAGATTCGGCAGCCTCTATGCGCACCATATCCTGAAAATTTCCGAGCCGAACGTCAAAATCCTCAACGTGGGCACCGAGTTCAGCAAGGGCAGGAAGGAAATCAGGGCGGCAGCTGAGGAGCTCTCCTCTGACAGTTCTGTCAGGTTTACCGGATTCATGGAGGGATCGGAGCTTTTCTCGTCTGACGCTGACGTGATTGTGACCGACGGATTTTCCGGCAACATCGCGCTCAAGACTGCCGAGGGGTTCGCAAGAACGCTCTTTAAGTCCCATTCCGGCCGGAGTCCTATTGCAAAACTTATGTCTTTGCCGTTAAAATGGCTCCTCGGCAGGAGACTCAGGATTTTCAGCCCTGACAGATACAACGGTGCCGCACTGCTCGGACTGTCCGGTATCGTCGTAAAGAGTCACGGTGCTGCCGGGGTAGAGGCATTTGCCAACTCAATCCTCGCGGCACGTGATCTCGTGCGTTCCGGAATAATGCCGGCTCTGATAAAATCAACCGCCGAACCCAGCAACTAAATCAGGTTTGTGTAATGTACAGCAGAATAAAAGGAACAGGCAGCTATCTGCCGCTGACAGTTAGAACCAATGCCGATCTTGAGAAGATGGTCGACACGTCAGACGAATGGATTACCACCAGGACCGGAATCCATGAGAGAAGGATAGCGGGTGAAGGCGATACCTGTGCCCATATGGCTGTCGAGGCGTCGAGGAAGGCAATCGAGGCGTCCGGCGTTTCTGCTGAGGATATAGATCTGGTTATAGCCGCGACGACGAGCTCTGAGTATGCCTGCCCGTCAGTCGCCTGCCTGGTGCAGAAGGAGCTGGGCCTCCGGCAGGTTCCGGCCTTTGATCTCGCCGCAGCCTGCTCGGGCTTTGTCTACGGCCTCGTTACTGCCGACAGCTTCATCAAGTCAGGGAATGCAAGAACGGTTCTTGTCATCGGCGTCGATGCCATGAGCAGGACCTGCGACCCAAATGACAGATCAACCATCGTCCTTTTCGGCGACGGCGCCGGCGCGGCCGTTGTCCAGGCTGACGATGAGACCGGCATACTCTTCTCCGAGATCGCGAGCGACGGAGCCTACAGCACTCTTCTTTCCCTCAGGAATCCTGTACGCGGCAGGCCGGATGACACGGACTACTACCTTCATATGAAGGGCAACGAGGTGTTCAGGTTCGCAGTCAACACCCTGAGCCGCCTGGTTGTCGATACCGTGCAGAAGGCCGGCTTCAGGGAGGAAGATCTCGACTGGCTGGTTCCCCATCAGGCAAACCTCAGGATAATTTCCGCAACCGCCAAGAAGCTCAAGATGGATATGGACAGGGTAATCGTAACCCTGGACCGCCACGGCAACACCTCAGCAGGCTCTGTCGCGCTTGCGCTTGATGAGGGGATCAGGGACGGAAGGATAAAGAAGGGCAACCTTCTCCTCCTCGAGGCCTTCGGAAGCGGCTTTACCTGGGGCTCAGTGCTCCTCCGCTACTGATATTCCGCCTGGCGGAGCGCATTCAATTGCTTTTTCAGTCCCTGCGCGCGGCGCGGGGCTTTCTGTGTGAGGGCAAGCAGTCTTTTCACTGACACAAGGTCCGTACAGCATGCTGACGGGCTTTTTTCATAAGGGCTGCTTATGTTTCAATCGGAGTTCATATGTCAAATCTAGCCGTTGTTTTCCCCGGGCAGGGATCCCAGAGCGTGGGAATGCTCTCAGAGCTTATCAGTGCCTATCCTGTTGTCAAAGACACTTTCACCGAGGCAGGAGAGGTCCTCGGCTATGATCTGCTTGACCTGACACAGAACGGCCCTGCCGAGGAGCTCAACAAGACCTTCCGCACCCAGCCTGCAATTCTCACCGCGTCATATGCGATCTGGAAGCTCTATCAGGAGAAGAACGGCGCCGAGCCCCTTGCTCTTGCCGGACACTCTCTCGGCGAGTATTCCGCGCTTACCTGCGCCGGAGTCCTTTCATTCGAGGATGCGCTGAGGCTCGTTGAGTTCAGGGGACGCGCGATGCAGGACGCCGTTCCTCTCGGAGTCGGCGCAATGTCCGCGGTAATCGGCCTCTCTGATGACGCCGTCCGCGAGAACTGCGCAAAGGTAACAGATGCCGGCTCCGTGCAGCCCGCCAACTTCAACTGCCCCGGACAGGTCGTAATCGCCGGAGACACCGCTGCGGTCGAGAAGGCTGAGGAGCTCATGAAGGAGGCCGGCGCGAAGAAGGTCGTCCGTCTCGCTGTCTCCGTTCCCTCCCACTGCCCGCTGATGAAGCCGGCTGCCGACAAGCTTAAGGAAAAGCTCCTGTCCGCGAATTTCTCCGCTCCGAAGTTCAGGGTGTTCAACAACGTTGACGCCAGGGCTGAGTCCGATCCGGAGAAGATCCGCGACGCGCTGGTGCGCCAGCTCTGCAACCCTGTGAGATGGACCGAGACCGTCATTGAGATTAAGAAACTCTTCAGCGGAGAGGAGGGAACCTTCCTCGAGTTCGGACCGGGCAAGGTTCTGACCGGCCTGCTGCGCCGCATCGACCGCAGCCTCAAGGGCACTGCCGTCAACACTGATGAGACTGTAAAAGAGGTAACGGAGTAAGTATGGATTTTTCTGGCAAGATTGCAGTAGTAACCGGAGCATCACGCGGCATCGGCCGTGAAATCGCGGCTGAGCTCAGGAATGCAGGAGCTGACGTATTCGGAACCGCGACCTCCGAGAAGGGCGCGGCCGGGATCTCAGAGTACTTGGGCGAGGGCAGGGGTCTTGTCCTCAACGTAGCCGATCAGGCCTCCGTTGACGCCTTTGCCGAGAAGGTCAAGGCCGTGGGCGATCCCGACATTCTCGTGAACAACGCCGGCATCACCAGGGACGGTCTCCTCATGAGGATGAAGGACAGCGACTGGGATGATGTCATCAGCACCAACCTCTCCTCCGTATACAGGATGTCCAAGGTGTTCCTCCGCGGCATGATGAAGAAGAGATACGGCAGGATTGTCTCGGTCTCCTCTGTCGTCGGCCTGATGGGCAACGCCGGACAGACCAACTACGCTGCGGCCAAGGCCGGCATCATCGGCTTCACGAGATCGCTCGCGAAGGAGGTTGCGTCGCGCGGCATCACCGTCAACGCGGTTGCTCCCGGATTCATCGCGACTGACATGACTGCGGCTCTCACCGATGAGCAGAAGCAGAAGATCAGCGCGGAGATCCCCTCCGGAAGGCTCGGCAGCGCGGCTGACATCGCGAATGCCGTCCTCTTCCTCGCGTCTGACGCCTCATCCTACATCACCGGCGACGTGATCAACGTCAACGGCGGAATGTACATGGCCTGATCCCAGGGCGGACGCCCAGCGGGCGGCAGGATCCTGCCGCCTTTCCTGAGTGTGCAGCCAGTCAAAAAAACAAGATATAGGTCAGTTATTTGAGCGTCTGTGTTGTTTTGGCTAGCCCAAAACAGTATAATCTTAATCATAGGCCGAAAGTGGCGGCCTAGGCCGTGACTTAGTCGTGCGCCTGTTTCAATTACTGTAAAGGATAAAACAGTTTATGACTGATAAAGAGATTGAAGAGACTGTGAAGCAGATCATCGTTGATCAGCTCGGTGTTAAGAAGGAAGATGTCAAGGAGGAGTCCTCCTTCGTTGACGATCTTGGCGCTGATTCTCTGGACACCGTTGAGCTCGTTATGGCTCTTGAGGAGAAGTTCGACACAGAGATCCCTGATGAGGATGCTGAGAAGATCACTACTGTCAAGACCGCAATTGACTACATCAAGGCCCACCAGAAGTAATCTTTCATCTGTTAAGCAATTGTTATCAGAGAGCGGCGGAATTGCCGCTCTTTATTCAGTTTCTCAGTTCCTGACGCTGTTCCTTGGAGGTTCCCCGTGTCTAATCGCAGAGTCGTTGTAACCGGTATGGGTATAGTCTGTCCTGTAGGCAATTCAGTAAAAGACGCCTGGGATAACATTAAAGCCGGACACAGCGGTATCGGTCTCGCCGAGGGATTTGATACGACTGATTTCGCATCCAGAATCGCAGGTCAGGTCAAGAACTTTGATCCGGCTGCCTACGGCCTTTCAGTGAAAGACTGCAGGAAGATGGATCTGTTTATTCAGTACGCTGTTGCGGCAGGCATTCAGGCTATTGATGACTGCGGCATCGAGATAAACGACAGCAACAGGGAGCGCATCGGCCTTTCCATCGGCTCCGGAATCGGCGGCCTTGGCTATATCGAGATGAACCACACCAGGCTGATGGAGAAGGGACCTAGGCATATCAGCCCGTTCTTTGTTCCCTCGACCATCATCAACATGGCCGCTGGCCAGCTCTCGATCATGAAGGGGATCCGCGGCCCCAGCATCGCCGTAACCACCGCATGCTCCACCGGAACCCATTCCATCGGCCTTTCCGCAAGGCTCATTCAGTACGGCGACGCTGACCTGATGGTCTGCGGCGGCTCCGAGAAGGCCTCCACCCCTATGGGGCTCGGCGGCTTCAGCGCGCTCAAGGCGCTCTCCACCAGGAATGACGAGCCTGAGAAGGCGTCAAGGCCCTGGGACAAGGAGCGTGACGGATTTGTCCTGGGCGACGGCGCGGGCATCGTCGTGCTTGAGGAGCTTGAGCACGCGAAGAAGCGCGGCGCGAAGATTTACGCTGAGTTCGCCGGATTCGGCATGAGCTCAGACGCTCATCACATGACTGCTCCGTGCCCGGACGGATCAGGCGCTGCCCTCGCCATGAAGAACGCCATTGCGGACGCAGGCATTTCTCCTGACATGGTTGACTATGTCAATGCCCATGGCACCTCAACCCCGCAGGGCGATATCGGCGAGATCAGGGGCATGCGCTCCGTGTTCGGCGACGCCATAAAGGATGTCAGGATCAGCTCGACCAAGTCAATGACCGGCCACCTCCTCGGAGCAGCCGGCGCAATCGAGTCTATTTTCTCGATCCTTGCGGCCAAGGAGAACATTGCTCCTCCTACCATCAACCTCGACAATCCTGATGATGAGTGCGCAGGACTCAACCTGGTGCCCAATGTTGCCCAGGAGGCAGAGATCAACTACGCTCTGTCCAACTCCTTTGGTTTTGGCGGCACCAACAGCTCGATCATGTTCAAGAAGTTCAAGGACTGAATGAGCAGGTGATGCATTGCCTGGATTAGTCTTGAGAAGGGGGATTCCTGACGGAGTTTCCCTTTTTTATTGCCGGAGTCTCACTTGAAGAATATACTGCGCGCCATTGTCCTGCTGTTTGTGCTTGCCGCCGCCGGAGCTGCCGTATACGGGAAGCACTGGTTTGACTCCGCGGTCAGTGAGCTCGACAGCGCGGCGATAGCCGTTCCGAAGGATGAGTTCCAGGTCCATGCCGGCGACACCGCCAAGTCCCTGGCAGGGAGGCTTACCGGAAGGGAGTTTAATCAGTACATCCTCTCCTACTGGCTCAAGAGGCACCCTGACGTGCAGAACATCAAGGTAGGCATCTACTCCCTTAAGGACTGCAGCACGCTTTCCGACGCGCTTAAGGTGTTTGTCACGGGAAAGGGCATTGTCTTTAAGGTAACGCTTGTTGAGGGCAGGACTCTTGACGACTATCTGAAGGTCCTCTCGGCAGAGGGGAGGCTCAGGCATGATCTCTCAGGTCTCTCCTATAAGGAGGTCTCAGAGAGGCTTAAGCTTCCCCGGGCAAATCCGGAGGGGCTCTTCCTTCCGGACACCTTCAACTATGAGGCTGACGACTCGGAGAGCGCCATCCTGAAGCGCTCGTCTGACGCGATGCGGAAATTCCTGGACGAGGAGTGGCTGAAGCGGGCCGATGGGCTTCCCTTTGAGAACCAGTACGAGGCGCTCATCCTTGCCTCAATCGTTGAGAAGGAGACCTCGGCCGAGTCCGAGAGGCCCCTCGTTGCCTCGGTATTCCTCAACCGGCTAAGGCAGCACATGAAGCTGCAGACCGATCCGACAGTCATTTACGGGGTAAGGGACAGGTACACCGGCAGGATAACTAAGTCCGATCTCGCCGACGCAAACCCCTACAATACCTATGTCATAGACGGGCTTCCGCCGACTCCCATAGCCTCCGCCTCGAAGAGCTCGATAGAGGCAGTCCTGCATCCCGCCGAGTCTGAATACCTTTATTTTGTGGCAAACGGAAAGGGCGGCCATACGTTCTCAAAGACCATTGCCGAGCACGGCAGGGCCGTTGCCGAGTACAGGAAGATCCAGAAAGCCATGGAGAACTCTGCTGCGGCAGGGCAGGATGAGAAAAAAGAGCAGGATCTGAAAGAGGAAGAGGCTCCGGAGCAGCGCTGATGAGCCGCCTTAAGCCCTCTCCTCTAACCCCTATGCACTGTTCATGTTCAACGGAGAGTGACCCGATGGAAAAGTCTCAGAAAGGCGCCTTTATTGTGCTTGAGGGCATAGAGGGCGCCGGCAAGTCAACTGCGCTCAGGGCCGTCACTGCTTTCCTGGAGGAGTCCGGGAAAAAGGTGCTGCACACCAGGGAGCCCGGCGGCACGCCGCTTGCCGAGGAGCTCCGGAACGCCATCAAGCATGAGTGGCAGGAAAAGGTCCTCCCCGTTACGGAAATTTTCGTCATGTACGCATCCAGGGCTCAGCTCGTGGAGAATGTCATAAGGCCTGCGCTTTCCGAGGGAACATTTGTGGTGGGAGACCGGCATGATCTCTCGACTGTCGCCTACCAGGGCGGCGGCAGGGGAGTAAGCCTCGAGGTCATAAGGTCAGCAAAAAATATGGCAATCGGCGATTTCAGGCCCGATCTTACCTTCCTCCTTGACATCAGCCCCGAGCAGGGCTTTGAGCGCGTGAGGAAGCGCGCCGAGGCGTCTGACCGCTTTGAGAACGAGAGGCTGGAGTTTTTCCGCAGGGTAAGGAAGGCCTACCTTGACGCGGCAAGGGATGACAGCTCCATTGAGGTTATTGACGCCTCCAGGACTGAGTCAGAGGTAACAGCTGACATCAGGCAGAGGCTGGAGGTGTTCCTGTGTTCCCGTGGCTAGAGAAGCCCTGGAAGGTCTGGCTTGAGACATTCCACTCCGGGAGGATCCCGAACGCGATAATAGTCTCCGGCGCTGACGGGCTTGGCAAGAAGACCTTCGCACGGAACATGGGGAACCTGTTCCTCTGCGAGGAGCCAAAGCCTGACGGCTACTGCGGCAAATGCCACTCCTGCCTGATGCTCGCGGACGGCACGCATCCTGACGCGCTCATTATCGGCGATGGCGAGAACAGCACCATATCAATCGACTCGGTGCGCAGGATCGGGGGGCTCGTCAACGAGACCCCGAGGTTCGGCATCGGCAAGCTCGTCATAATCTACAACGCGGAGAACATGACTGAGGCTGCCGCCAACGCGCTGCTCAAGGTACTTGAGGAGCCGGTCGGCAGGGTGCTCTTCATCCTGACTACCGACAATATCCACCGGCTCCTCCCGACAGTCATCAGCCGCTCCCGGATACTCCGGGTTGACTCTCCAGACTTTGAGTCCGCGAAGGCCTGGATGTACCAGAACATCAGCGGCGATTTGCCGAACCTCAGGTACTACTACCGGCTCTGCGGCAGCTCTCCGGTGCAGACACTGCATTTTGTCGAGAACGACATGGGAAAGTACCTTGACGATCTCATCACCTCGTTCAGGGACTTCCTCAATGATCCAAGCGCAGCGGTTGGCGTGCTTGACGCCGTTGAGGCCTACCTCACGCAGGCCGGCACCTGGCTCCATGACAACATCAGCAAGCCTGACGTGGTTTACCGGCTGTTTTATTACTGCCTGCACGACATCTACGCGAAAAAGATACTGCAGAACGAGAAGGCCTCCCTTATCCTGGGCACGGTCTCTCCTGACAACCCGCTGATGCGCCTCGACAGCGAGACGCTCATCGGGCTTATGGACGGTCTGCAGGATCTCAGGGATCCCGAGGGCGCCATCCCGTCGGGCATGCTGAGGCTCCGCGTGCTTGACTGGCTGAACAGGGTTGCCGCGTCTTTCTGAGGTAAAAATGTTTCTGGTAGATTCACACTGTCATATTTCGGATCTCAATTTCCGCGAACAGCACGAGAGCTTTGAGGACGCCTACAAAAACGCCATGGCAGCAGGGGTTACGCACATGCTGAACATCTGCTGCGAGCTTCCCTCCTTCCAGAAGATGGCGGCCGACTCGGCTCCATATGCCAACGTCTGGCTCACGGCCGGCACCCATCCCGAGAATATCAGCGCCGAGTGGACCGAGGAGCAGCTGAAGGAATGCTGCCAGAACCCCAAGGTGATAGCTATAGGTGAGGTGGGGCTAGACTACTACTATGACGCGGACACCAAGATACCGCAGCAGCGCGACTTCATCAGGCAGATTGCCGTGGCGCGCGAGCTCCGTCTCCCCCTCGTGATTCACGCGAGGAATGCGCCCGCTGACACCTGGAATATCGTGAGGTCAGAGCGCGCTGAGGATGTGGGCGGAATATTCCACTCCTGCGCCGAGAGCCTTGACTTTGTGAAAAAGGCCCTTGACGCGGGCTTTTACATTTCGGTAAACGGCATCATCACCTTCAAGAGCGGGGAGAACATCAGGGAGATTGCGCGGTATGTGCCGCTTGACCGCCTGCTTGTCGAGACCGACTCCCCGTATCTCGCGCCTGTTCCCTACCGCGGGCGCTCCAATGAGCCCGCCTTCGTGGTGAAGACCGCTGAGAAGCTCGCCGAGGTGAAGGGCGTTGAGTACGGGAGGGTTCTCGAGCAGACCAGCGCCAATTTCGAGAGCCTTTTCGGGGTAAGCCTCGCCGCATCATTTCCTGGTTAGAAAAGATTCTGTCGTGTTATATTAGGGAGATGCGCAGCGCGCCGCTCTCTTTTTTTATCCATTTCAAGTGAAAACGAGTCAAATATGAGTGTAAAGCTTCAGAAAATCCTTGCCGAGATTGGCATGGGGTCACGCCGCGGAATGGAACAGGTTATCTCTGCAGGACGGGTCAGGATCAACAGCCGGGTGGCCAAGCTCGGCGACAGGGCAAACCCAGGAGACAAGATTTACGTTGACAACAAGTTTGTCACGCAGGTCTCCATGGACAAGCCAGCCTGCCGGGTTCTTGCGTACAACAAGCCTGACGGCGAGATCTGCTCAAGGAACGATCCGGACGGCAGGCCGTCAGTATTCGAGGCGCTCCCGATTATCCCTGACAGCCGCTGGGTATCGGTGGGCAGGCTTGACATCAACACCACCGGCCTCATTCTCTTCACCAATGACGGCGAGCTCGCGAACCGCCTGATGCACCCCTCGCACGTCATCGAGCGCGAGTACTCCGTGCGCGTTTTCGGCGAGATCAGCCCGGAGATTATTGAAAAGCTCAGCAAGGGCGTCGAGCTTTCGGACGGAATGGCTGCCTTTGACAAGATTTCCTTCGTTGGCGGCGAGGGCATCAACAGGTGGTACAACGTCGTCCTCCATGAGGGAAGAAACCGCGAGGTAAGAAGGATTTTTGAGGCTGTCGGCCTCAGGGTGAGCAGGCTCATCAGAATCAGGTACGGCAACCTTACCCTGAGCCGCTCGCTGAGCCGCGGCGAGTGGGAGGAGCTCTCGCTCTCCGAGGTTAATTACCTCAGGCACATGGTTGATCTCCCGGACGAGACCGAGGCGGTCAGGCAGTTCAGGAACCCGTCGAAGGACAGCCCCTACGGAAAGGGCCGTAAGAGCCGCTCATCGCCTCTCGAGAAAAGGCGCTTCCGTGAGGATGATGACGCGCATGAGAGCAGCAGGAGATCGAGGCGCAGCGATGAGGGCAGTGAAGGGAGAAAGCCTCTCCCGCACAGGCCAGGCTGGCGTGACGGGGATGACACAGAGAGATCATCCTGGTCAAAGCGCAGGCCTTCATCACGAGGCTCTGAGAGGAGCGGCAGCCGCTCATCAGAGAGCAGGAAGTACTCTTTCGATCTGGATGAGAACGTCGAGAAGAGGCATTCGCGCCCTGAGAGAAGCAGCTTCGGCGGAAAATCAGGCTCTGAGCACTCAGGGCACTGGCACCGCCCGTCATCCGGGAAGGCGCCGCGCAGGCCCGGAGACCGGTTCAGAGGCCGTCAGGACGACGGGCACTCACGCCGCACTTACCGGAAAGACGGGGATTAGGGACGCAGAGGCAGGGGCCTTCAGGTTAAAGGCTCTGTTTTGCCGGCTGTTTCCCAATTGCGCGGCATTGAGGGCTCCGCAGTGCCGTGCAGAATGCGCCGCTCAGGATTGCATTCTGCCTGTATAATTGCAGCATATGCACCGGAATGGCTCATTTCGCGCTGCTGCGTTCTGTTCAGGAACGTTTTCTGACATGGGGATGCGGCAGGGGACTGCCGCATTTCCTGCTGTTTCCCTGACTGAAGGAACACGCAGGATGTCTCCTTCCCGCACCTGAGAGCTGGCGTGATATATGCTGATCTCAAAGGGTTTCTGTGATCTGTGTCACCATGAATGGCATGCGGCAGGCTGGGACCAAAGTGACACAGCCGTGCTGTTTCTGACATGAGAGGCCTCAAAGATGAGTTTCAATATAGCTGACAACGGAAAGAAAAGGGTGGTAATCGTCGGAGGAGGCTTCGGCGGGCTGCGCCTTGCCCGGGACCTCAAGAACTCGGACTACCAGGTGGTCCTCATAGACAAGAACAACTACCATCAGTTTCCCCCGCTTATTTACCAGATCGCCACGGCCGGCCTGACGCCGGGGGACATCTCCTTCCCGTACAGGAAGCTTTTTGAGGACCGCTCGGACTATTTCTACCGCATGGCAGAGCTCAGGGCAGTCTATGCCGACAAGAACTATATCCAGACCTCCATCGGCAAGCTCAGCTATGACTATCTGGTGCTGGCTTGCGGGACAAAGACCAACTTTTTCCACAACAGCAACATCGAGGCCTCGGCGGTGCCGATGAAGACCGTCTCGGAGGCAATGGGGCTCAGGAACACCATACTCTCGAATTTCGAGCGGGCGATTACCTGCTCTGACGAGAAGGAGAGGCAGGAGCTCCTCAACGTGGTGATTGTCGGCGGAGGACCGTCCGGAGTGGAAATCGCCGGAGCCCTGGCCGAGATGAGAAAGTATGTTGTCCCGAAGGACTATCCTGACATGGATATCTCCCTGATGAACATCATCCTCGTGCAGGGCGCCAAGAGACTCCTTCCCGGGATGTCCGAGAAGGCATCGGCCCTGTCCCTGAAGTTTCTCGAGAAAATGGGAGTGAAGGTAAAGCTCGGCACCAGGGTTACAGACTACGCTGACCATGCGGCCGTGCTCAACTCTGGCGAGAGCATCCCGACGAGGAACCTCATCTGGGTGGGCGGCGTCATCTGCCCCGATATCCCCGGCATCGGAAAGGGATCCGTCGGGCGCGGCAACCGCATCCTGGTTGACGAGCACTGCCGGGTTGACGGAACGGAGAATATCTTCGCCATCGGCGACATCGCGCTGATGCATGGCGACGCGGCATACCCTGAGGGGCATCCGCAGATGGCGCAGCCCGCGATTCAGCAGGGAGATCTGGTCGCAAGGAACCTCCGGGCCATCGCCAAAGGCGGAATGGAGGCGCCGTTCCGCTACAGGGATCTGGGCTCGATGGCGACTATCGGCAGGAACAAGGCTGTTGCCGACATTGCCGGAATGCATTTCGGCGGCTTCTTTGCCTGGCTTATCTGGATGTTTGTCCACCTCATGTCGATACTCGGCGTGAAGAACAAGCTCTCAGTGTTCTTTGACTGGATTTGGAGCTACTTCACCTACGACAGATCAAACAGGATGATCCTGAGATCGGTCGCGACCAAGGAGATGAAGGATCTCGAGCAGAGAATCAGGGAGTCGCACTGGGGCGATCTGAAGGGCGCGCCTGAGGCTGCAGGCGGGGAAAAACAGCCCTAGCGCTGGCAGACTCTGCACTGGGCTCCCTTAATCCCAAATGTACAGCAATGATGTTTCGGTGTATATTTACGCCGGCAGGAAATGCCTGCCGGCAGCCAAGGCATGTGCCTGATGGCTGCCGTTTGCCGCTAAATTCCGGGAGGCTCCATGCTGTCATTTGATCTTCATACCCACTCAAGCTGCTCTGACGGTGAGCTTTCCCCGGAGGAGCTTGCCCGCGAGGCAGCGGAAAGAAAAGTCAGTGTGCTTGCGCTGACTGACCATGACACCTCCTCAGGAACGGAGCGCGCTTCAGCCGCCGCAAGAAAGCTCGGGGTATGCCTCGTCCCCGGGATAGAGTTCTCAACCAAATGGCACCACAACGGCGAGAGCTTTGAGATCCATATAGTAGGACTTGAGATCGATCCCAGAAGCAGGATGCTCAAGGCCGCCGAGCAGGCCCAGAGGGAGCGGAGAACATCCCGGATCCTCGGCATGGCGGAAAAGCTTGAGGCGCTTGGCTTCACCGGCATCACGGATTATTTTTCCGGGATGATAGACCAGGGCGGCATGCCTACGAGGAAGCACCTCGGTCAGTACCTTGAGTCCCACGGCGCGGGAGACTACGCCTCCTGCTTCAATAAATATCTGGTGCGCGGCGCTCCTGCGTACTGCCAGTCATCCTGGATGAGCGTCGGCGAGGCCGTCGATGTAATACACGATGCCGGAGGCCTTGCGGTTTTTGCCCATCCCCTTAGGTATCAGCGCCTTACAGGGAGGATGGTTACAGCGCTTGCCAGGGAGTTCAAGGAGCTTGGCGGAGACGGGATAGAGGTCACGTCCTGCGGCATGGGGCCCTCAGACTCGGACCGTCTTGCGGAGCTTTCGAGGAGCCTGGAGCTCTATGGCTCAATGGGATCTGACTTCCATGACCGGGGAAGTGAGTGGCGCACTCTCGGTAAGAATCTTTTCATGCCCTCAAAGGCCGTCCCCATCTGGACAGCAGGCAAGATTGCAGACAGAATTTCAGAATTTTTCGGAGAGAACAATGCGTCCTGAAATAATTGAGATCCATCCGGTAACGCCGCAGCCGAGGCTTATCGCAAAGGCGGTAAAGACGATCGCTGACGGCGGAGTCGTGGTCTATCCGACCGACTCGGGCTACGCGGTGGGCTGCGCGCTTGAGAACAAGAAGGGCATGGACCGGATCTGCCAGATCAGGGATATAGACAAGTACCACAACTTCACACTGGTGTGCAGCGACCTCTCGGAGCTCTCGAACTATGCGGTTGTCTCCGACACCTGCTTCCGCCTGATGAGGAAGCACACGCCGGGGCAGTACACCTTCATCCTCCAGGCAACCAAGGAAGTGCCCCGCAGGCTGATGAATGAAAGAAGAAAGACCATCGGCCTCAGGGTTCCGGACTTTGCCATCACCCAGGCGATGCTCTCCGAGCTTCACGCGCCGGTGATGTCAACAAGCCTCATACTTCCGGGAAACGCTGTTCCGGAGTCGGATCCTGAGGAGATAGCGGAGAAAATCGGAAAGTCTGTCGACATGATAGTCGATGGAGGAGTGCTCCCCGCCGAGCCGACCACGGTCATCGACATGGCAGACGGGGAGATAAAGGTGCTTCGTGAGGGATCAGGCGATCCTGCGCCTTTCCTTGCCTGATCCCCTTTTAAATCAGAGCGTTGCGGCGAACTGCTTGATGAAAGCCTTGAAGCTGTTGCCGATCTTGGGATGGCGCGCCGCATAGAGCATGTTGGTCTCCATGTAGCCGAGCTTGTTGCCGCAGTCGTGGCTCTGTCCCTTGATCTCGTAGGCGTCGACCTCCTTCTCCCTCATGAGGAGGGCGATGGAGTCGGTAAGCTGGATCTCGTCGCCTGCTCCGGGCGGAGTCTCCTTCAGAAGATGCCAGATTTCCTTCGGCAGGATGTAGCGTCCTACTACAGCGTAGTCTGACGGCGCCTCGTCAACCTTGGGCTTCTCGACAATGGACTGGATGGGAACTGATGCTCCGTCATCCATGGTCCTGCCGCCGATGTCCACAACTCCGTAGCTTGAGACCTCCTCATGGGGAACCTTCTCGACCATGATCTGTCCGGTTCCGGTCTCCTCGAAGCGCTTCTTCATCTCGGCAAGGTTGTCCTTGTAGAGGTTGCTCATCGCGTCATCGATGAGGACATCCGGCAGGAGGACGGCAAACGGGTTGTCCCCGACAAGAGGATGCGCGCAGAGGATGGCGTGGCCAAGTCCCTTGGCGATGCCCTGGCGCACGTGCATGATGGTGACGTCCTTCGGGATGATGTTCTGGACCTCGAAGAGCAGCTGGCGCTTGACACGCTTCTCCAGAGTTGCCTCAAGCTCAAAGCTGGTATCGAAGTGGTTCTCTATAGAGTTCTTTGATGAGTGGGTAACCAGGATGATGTTCTTGATGCCGGCCTGGACCGCCTCATTGACGATGTACTGGATGAGCGGCTTGTCGACGATCGGGAGCATTTCCTTGGGGATTGCCTTTGTGGCAGGCAGCATCCTGGTGCCGAGTCCGGCCACCGGAATGACTGCGCGCGTAACCTTGACTTTTGCTGGCATTTGAACCTCTCAGAAAAAAGCGCAGGAAGGCTTGGCGGTGATGAGGAGGGGCTTTACAGTCACCTTCTCGAAGACGTGGGCTGCGACGTACGGATCCTCGTCAGCCCACTTCTTTGCCTCCTCAAGTGAGTCAAACTTTGCAATCACAGTGCTGCCGGTGAATCCTGCGTCGCCAGGCTTCTCGCTGTCAACGGCAGGGTTGGGGCCTGCCAGGATGAGACGTCCTTCTGCGGCGAGAGCGCTGAGCCTCGCGAGGTGGGCGGGGCGGGCCTTTCTCCTTCCCTCAAGGGAACCGCTGTAGTCCTCAGCATATACCAGATACCACATCAGTCAGTATTCTCCTTCTTTTCTGATACTTCATTCCCGCTGCCTTCGGCGGAGACGCCCTCGGGCGTCTTCATCTCAGGAGGCAGCTTACGGTAAATGTAGATGAAGAGTCCGGTGAAAAACAGAACATCGATCACAGGGATGCCAAATGTCCTGAAATTCATCCAGATGCTGTCGGCCTCGGCGGGAGTGCAGCCAAGCAGGCTGACAAGCCGGAAGGCCAGCACGTAATTGACCGCGGCTATGAGCAGAAAGTTGCAGGAAAGCGCGATGTTGCAGGCGTCCTCCTCCTTCTTTTTTATGGGGAGGTACCGGTGCATGAACAGGGAGAGCAGGTTGGTTCTGAAGATGTACCTGCTGCTGAGGAGCACCGCCGCGTAGATGATGTTCATCACTGACACCTTCCACTTGATGAAGGCCGGATTGTCGAATGCTATGGTGAGGCCGCTGAAGAGCAGGACGGCTCCTCCAAGGATGAGCTCCATTCTCGTCAGCTTACGGTAGATGCAGAGCATGAGCAGCAGGACCGCGACAGTCGAGCCGATGAGCCACTTGGTCCCGTACACTATAGGGTTTGGATCATCGCCGGCCATTTTGAAGGCGATGAAGAAAGCAAGAACGGGAATCAGACTGAGCAGGTTTTTCATATTTTTGTTATAGGTCTTGTAGTATCAGTTCCTGGTGCCATCCTGCAGATTATACAATGAAAGGGCCGGTTCCGGCATATGGCCGCTGCGCCCCGGCGGCGGAGGAAGAAATTGCCGCAAATCGGTTAGAATGGGAAACCGCGTGAGGCGAATCATTCAGATCGGCCAAAAGGAGGCGCTGATGGCACAGGAATTCTATGATGATGAAAACCAGGAGCTGGTGAGGACCGCCGGCGATGAGGAGCACGGAAGAAGGCTCGATCAGGTTCTCGCGTCCCTGTACTCTGACTACTCGCGCAGCAAGATCAAGAAATGGATAGAGGAGGGGCGCGTAACCCTTGACGGAAGGGTCTGCACCGTTCCGAGAACCCTCGTCGAGAGCGGCATTGAGATCGGCCTGACGCCTGAGCTCACTGATGACTACCTGGCGGAGCCGCAGGACATTCCCTTCGAGACTGTCTACGAGGACAAGGACATCATCATCATAAACAAGCCTGCGGGGATTGTCGTGCATCCCGGCGCCGGAGTGCATGACGGCACGCTGATGAACGGCATACTGTTCCGCTATCCGGAGAACGCCCATCTTCCGAGAGCAGGCATTGTGCACCGCCTTGACCGCGACACCTCGGGGCTCATGGTTGTGGCAAGGTCTGAGAAGGCGCAGAACAAGCTGGTGAAGGCAATTTCAAAGCATGAGGTCGTCCGCGAGTACGAGGCTGTCGTTGTCGGAGTCCTTACCGCGGGCGGCACGGTTGATGCGCCGATTGGGAGAAGCCGGACCGTGCGGACCATGATGGCGGTTGTCCCGGAGGGCATGGGCCGCGAGGCGGTAACCCACTACCGGGTCCTCGAGAGGTTCCGCGCGCACACCAGAATAAGAGTCCGCCTTGAGACCGGAAGGACCCACCAGATCAGAGTGCACATGGCCCATATCAACCATCCGCTGGTCGGGGATCCTCTCTACGGCCTCAGGAGAAAAAGATACATCAAGGGCGCCGACGAGGAGTTCAACCGCAAGGTAACCGGCTTCCCGAGGCAGGCACTCCATGCGGCAAAGCTGATGTTCATCCACCCCTCGACCGGGCTTGAGGTCTCGTTCGAGTCCCCGATCCCAGATGATCTCAATGAGCTCTACGCGGTGCTGAGGCGCGACCTCTCCGAGCATCCCGGAGAGTATGTCTATGACTGAGGCGGGCCTCATCCGCGCAGGCTGGGACGTTCCTCCCTTTGTCCATGCCGGGTACACGCTGAGACAGGGCGGGGTGAGCGCCGGCTGCTATGGGAGCCTCAACCTCGCGCTCCATGTCGGCGATGACCGGGATCTTGTACTGGAGAACCGCTCGATTGCCGTCCGTAAATTCGCTCTCCCTGCCGATCCGGTTTACGTAACCCAGGTACACGGCACCGATGTTCTCTGGGGAGAGGATGCCGGACAGGGCGCCCCCGAGGGCGATGCGCTCGTTACCTGTAAAAGAGGACTCCCGCTTGCGATTATGACCGCGGACTGCCTGCCTGTCCTCTTCTTTGATCCGGCATCTGGCACGATAGCAGCGGCCCATGCCGGCTGGCGCGGGCTCGCCGCTGGAGTCCTTGAGAAAACTGTGGCTGCCATGGCCTCAGATCCCGGGGAAATCCGCGCCTGGCTGGGCCCCAGGATAGGCAGGAGCGCCTTTGAGGTCGGGGACGAGGTTAGATCCGCGTTCATCTCCGCAGACAGCGGCGCCGCTGATGCCTTCAGGCCCTCGCGTCCGGGGCACTTCCTCTGCTCACTTGCGGTGCTTGCGGTGCGAAGGCTCTCAGGAGCCGGGCTCAGGCAGGAGAACATCAGCGACTGCGGACTCTGCACCTACAGCGATCCGTCACGCTTCTTCTCCTACCGCCGCGACGGCAGGACCGGGAGGGGCGCGGCACTCATCTGGCTGGATCCAGCCTGACACATTCCGCGGCCGGTGGAGCATCCGGCCGTCACGTCATTTTCGTTCTGAACTGATTCTCCTCCCGCCTCAGCGCTGTAAAAATTTATCCGGCGTTCTTGCTTATGCGCATGCCTGCCTCCATATATTCCTCCAGAAGAGAAAAACAGGAGAGAGAAAATGAATATGGACAATCTTACGAGCGGCTTCCTTGACGCCCTCAATGAGGCGCAGAGGCAGGCGCTTGGAAATGACAACCAGTTTATCGAGCCGGTGCATCTGATGAAGGCCTTCCTTCAGCAGAAGGACGGCTCGGTTGTCGCGCTTCTCAAAATGCTGGGAACTGACCTCACCGGTTTTGAGAATGATATCGACTCCCAGATCAGCAGCCTGCCGCAGGTGAGCGGCGTGGGCGGAGACGTCAAGTTCTCGCCGCAGCTTGCCAACCTCCTCGGTCTCTGCGAGAAGTTCTCGGTAAAGCTCAAGGATCAGTACATCTCATCGGAGCTCTTCGTCCTTGCGGCCTGCTTTGACCGTGACGCTCTCGGTCAGATCATGCAGAAGTACGGCCTTGACGACAATAAGGTCAGGGAGGCAATCAATAAGATGAGAAACGGCGACAGCGTTGACGATCAGAACGCCGAGCAGAAGAGGGGCGCACTCGCCAAGTTCTGCATTGACGTTACGGCGGAGGCCGAGAAGGGCACGCTCGATCCGGTCATCGGCCGCGATGAGGAGATCAGGCGCACCATGCAGGTTCTCCAGAGAAGGACCAAGAACAACCCGGTCCTCATCGGCGAGCCGGGCGTCGGCAAGACCGCGATTGTCGAGGGCTTGGCCCAGAGAATCGTCAACAAGGAGGTTCCCGAGGGGCTCAAGGGCAAGAGGCTTCTCTCCCTTGACATGGGCGGGCTCATCGCAGGCGCCAAGTACCGCGGCGAGTTCGAGGAGAGGCTTAAGGCTGTCCTCAACGAGCTCAAGAAGCAGCAGGGCAAGGTCATACTCTTCATCGACGAGATCCATACCGTCGTAGGCGCCGGCAAGACAGACGGCGCGCTTGACGCCGGCAATATGCTCAAGCCCGCCCTTGCCCGCGGCGAGCTCCACTGCATCGGCGCGACGACCCTTGACGAGTACCACAAGTACATCGAGAAGGATCCGGCCCTTGAGCGCAGGTTCCAGAAGGTCTTCGTCGGCGAGCCGAGCGTGGAGAGCACCATCGCGATCCTGAGGGGACTCCAGAAGCGCTACGAGCTGCACCACAACGTCCAGATCACCGATCCGGCGCTCGTTGCTGCTGCGACGCTCTCAAACCGCTACATCACCGACAGGAAGCTCCCGGACAAGGCAATCGACCTCATCGATGAGGCCGCCGCCAGCATCAGGCTGCAGATGGACTCCAAGCCCGAGAAGCTTGACCGCCTCGACCGCCGCCTCATACAGCTCAAGATGGAGCAGCAGGCGCTGAAGAACGAGACTGATGACGCGAGCAAGAAGCGCTACAGCGACATCACCGCGGAGATTGAGGAGAAGGAGAAGGAGTCGCAGGCCCTAAACGAGAGGTGGAAGGTCGAGAAGGCCGCGCTCTCCGGCTCCAAGGATCTCAAGAAGGAGCTCGACAACGCGATACTTGACCAGAAGAGGGCCGAGAGGGACGGCAACTACACTGAGGCCGGCAGGCTGAAGTACGATGTCATCCCTGCCCTTGAGAAGAAGCTCCAGAAGAGCAATGAGATCGACCTGAGCGGTGATACGCTCCTTCACAACAAGGTAACCGACGCGGACATCGCGGATGTCGTTTCAAAGGCAACCGGCATCCCGGTATCGAAGATGCTGAGGGGCGAGAGGGAGAAGCTGCTCAATATGGAGGATCAGCTCCATAAGAGAGTCATCGGGCAGGATGAGGCAGTGAAGGCAATTTCTGACGCCATCAGGAGAAGCCGCGCAGGGCTCTCCGATCCGAACCGCCCGATAGGATCGTTCCTCTTCATGGGACCGACCGGCGTCGGCAAGACCGAGCTCTGCAAGGCTCTTGCGGATCTCCTCTTCAACACAGAGAAGTCGATTGTGAGGATTGACATGTCGGAGTACATGGAGAAGTACTCGGTCTCGAGGCTCGTCGGAGCGGATCCTGGCTATGTTGGCTATGAGGAGGGCGGCCAGCTTACGGAGGCGGTAAAGCGCAGACCCTATTCGGTCGTGCTCTTCGATGAGATTGAGAAGGCCCATCCAGATGTGTTCAACATCCTGCTCCAGGTCCTTGATGACGGACGCCTGACCGACGGACAGGGCCAGACCGTTGACTTCAAGAACACGATTATCATCATGACCTCGAACCTCGGCTCTGACATCATCCAGAGGGAGACCGAGAACTCAAAGAGCGAGGAGGACATCAAGAAGGAGCTTGACGGAGTGCTCAAGGCGCACTTCAAGCCGGAGTTCCTCAACAGAATTGATGACATCGTGTACTTCCACTCCCTCGGAAAGGAGCAGATTGAGCAGATTGCGAAGATCCAGCTCAAGACCCTTATGGATAGGCTTGCCGGCATGGGTTACCACTTTGAGTTCGACCATACCGTCTGGGAGCACCTTACCGTGGTCGGGTATGATCCGGCATTCGGCGCAAGGCCTCTGAGGAGGGCAATACAGAACTGCCTTGAGGATCCTCTCGCGAAGCTCATCCTGAGCGGGAAGCTTGTTCCGGGGAAGCTCATAACGCTGGGCTTCTCGGAGGGCGAGCTCACCTATAAGGAGTAAGCCAGACCGCGCCCCGGAGTATCCGGGGCACACGTACCGGCGGCGAAGGCTGCCGGCTTTGTTTCCAGGGCGTGCCGCAGAGGCGCGCCTTTCCTGTTTTCCCGCGCGGCAATGCAGTCTCCAATGCTTCCAGTCCGCTAAAGTCTTAATCCCGTCTTTTTCTGATAAAATCAGAGGCGCGTTTTTCTCAGAATTTTCAGTTTGTTCAGGGCCACGCTATGAAGACAAAGGATGACATTCTTGAAAGAATAAAGAAGCTCATGGCCCTCAGCCATTCGGCGAACCCCAACGAGGCTGCCATCGCGCTGAGCCAGGCCCAGAAGCTGATGATGAGGAATCATCTCACAGTGAAGGAGGTGATGCTCAGCGACATCGGCGAGGAGCGGGCTGACGTGCTCTCGCCCCTTCGCGAGCGCAGGCTCTCCATAAGGCTCGGCATGATCATAGCGAACGCCTTCGGGCTTGACTACCTGATGTCAGACCAGAGCGGATCGGGCTTTAGGACGATTATCTTCATCGGGCCGAAGGACAGGCTCGAGTCTGCCGTGTATGTCTTCACCATACTCTCGAGGGAGGCGGCCAACGTCAAGAAGGACGCCTCGAAGGAGATAAGGAACAAAGTGAAGGCCTCGGTCATGGAGAGCCTTCCCGAGCTCAGGCGCCGGTACGGCATGGATCTTTTTGTGGATCTCGACAGCCTGGTGAGCCGCATGATCAGCAGCAATACCAGGAAGCAGGTTGCGTTCTACATGTCAGGCTGGCTCGAGGCCATCAGCGAGAAGGTAACGAAGTTCGCGGTAGCCGACAATGAGAGAATGATGATCGAGGAGTACAAGGGCAGGTACGATCAGCGCACGATAAGGAGCAGAAGGCGCTATGTGAACAGCGCTGAGGCCTCAGCCTACCGGAGCGGCGTGGCGAACGGACGGGACAGTCTCTCCCTTTTCAGGGGAGTAAAGGGCATCGATCATGAGCTTCTGGAGTAGAGTGAGCCTGGCTTTTCATTTCATGAGGCTTCGTTCGGGGCTCCTCGCCATTTCTGCCGCGGCGCTTCTCGCTCTGCTGCCTGAGATGTGCGCGGCGGCTTCCGGGCAGCCAGAGAAGGCCGCGGAGTCAGCAGACGCTCAGGAGGCGAGCCCGCACAAAAGCGGCACAGGAGATTTCTCCATCAACAAAGCTGAAGGCAGCACGGTCGGGAGCGCGGCTGCCGGCAGCGAGCTCTTCAGCTTCCCGGGCGTCGAGGAAAGCAGGCAGAAGCTCCCGCCTGCCGCCGGCATAATTTTCCACAGGCTGAGGAAGCCCTATGTCTTTGCAAAGTTCCGGCAGGTATCGTCCCCCGGCTCCATCAGAAAGGAGTCGTCAGGGTACCTGAAGGTTGACGGCTCGGTAATCTGCTTCCTCATAGAGAAGCCTATCCCGGTAAGCTACCGGATAGACTCGGCGCTCAGCACCTTCATCATTACGATTGACGGGCGGAGAAGCGAGGAGAGAATACTTGATCAGCAGACCATGAACGGTCTCTTCATCAAGGCTGTGGCGTCGATATTCACGGGCGATCTTGATTTTGCCTGGAGGGTGTTCCGCCTCAGCGCACACTCAGAGAAGGGAGAGTGGTGGACCTTCGTCATCGAGCCCGCCGAGGATGACTTCAAGATGCTCTCCGGACCTATCAGATTTTACGGATCCTCATACCTCAACAGCATCGAGTCGGTTGACGCGAGCGACGGGCATATGATTTCAACGATTACATTAACGGATCATTCGGAGAAGAGAGATGATGAGCCGGAAGAGCTCCAGGCTGGCTGCCGTTAGGGCGGTCTACCTTCTGTGCCTGGTCCTGTCCGCTGTGTTTGGCTTCAGGTCATTTGACCCGGATCAGGTCGGATCCGGCCTCGTGTCCCTGATGAAGTCAGAGGTCAGCCAGAGGAGCTCCGCGCTGCGCTCACGGGTGATAAATTCCCTTGAGGGCACGGTGGTATTCGACGTTCAGACTGACTCCGCGGTAATCGCGTCAAATATCTGTTCAGAGCTTGCCGAGCTTAAGGACCTCAGCATGCAGTGCCGCATCAGCGGAAAGGAGAAGCGCCTCCTCAGAAGCCAGATTGACCAGATGAGATACACCGGCGTGTCGATACCTGACGTGTTCCTCTCGGAAAGCGCGCTCACTGACTATCTTTATACCCAGCTTTACCTCCCTTTCGGGGCCCCCTCCATCAGGGAGATCAGGAGCGATCCGTTCCTTGCCCAGCGGAGCATCATCAGGGAGCAGGTGTTTGACTCCGGAATCAAGGAGGGGCTCCGCTACCGGGAGGACGGCTCGGCCGGGTACTATGTCCTCCGCGGCCAGGTCAGGCAGAGGCTTTCCCTTGCCCGGCAGAAGCAGCTCGCTGAGGAGGTGGAGGAGCTGGAGAGCCGCTACGGTGAGCTCGGCATCGGCATACTGCACCACGGCAACCTGTTCAGCTCGCTTAAAATCGTAAACCGGAGCGTCAGGGAGATAAAGCTCATCACCGCCATCACGCTTGCGTTTTCCCTGCTTGCCGCAGCCTTCCTGCTGCGCTCGCTCTGGGCGGTGCTCTACGTAACGGTCAGCGTCATTCTCTCATGCATGGCAGGAGCGGCGATCTGCTGCCTGATTACAGGCTCGGTGCATATCGTGTCGGCGCTTCTCGCGTCGCCTGTAATCGGGCTTGCCTCAGACTATCCGGTCCACTGCATCTATGCAGGATCCAGCAGGGGAAATTCGAAGCCGCTCGTGAGGTCGCTCCTCTTCAGCCTTGGTACGTCGCTCATAGCATTTGCGGCGCTTGCCTTCACGCTCAACCAGATCCTCATCCAGGTGAGCATCATCGCTGCCGCAGGGCTCCTCGTATCCTTCCTCAATACGGCTCTGTTCCCTCCCTCATTCTGCAGGTTCGTCTCTCCGGTAACCTTCAGGATAAGGGGCACTGGCTGGTTCCGGGTGATGGCTCTCGCCGGAACTGCGTCTGTCGTCCTGATGAGCTTCTCCTTCATGAACTTCAGGACCAATGATGACATCAGCACCTATACCGCGGGAGCTGAGGACCGGATCCATGTAATCAATGAGATAAACAAGAGCCGGATGTACTCCATCAGGGCTGAGAGCATCGAGAGCCTCGCCGAGAAGCTGGTGAAGGCAGAAAAGGAGCTCCGGAGGCTCCGGAGCAGCCGGCAGGTGAGAAGCTGGTCGTCCCCGGCCGTGTGGCTGGTGCCCAGCTATCAGCAGAAGGAGCAGATCGAGCAGTTCAGGAAGCTGTGGCCTGCGGTGAAGTCATTCTGGAAGCAGGCCGGAGTGAAGGTCTCAGAGCCTGACTTCAGAGTGCATTCACCGGCGTCAGTGGCCGCCAGCAAAATGTTCGCGCCATACTCTGACCAGCTCTACTGCGGAGCCGAGGGATGCGCGGCCCTGGTGAGGATCAACGGCGGCACTGAGGCCTGTGACAGGGCCATGACCTCTCTCGGCCTCATGCGGATGAACATGTCGGGCATACTTTCGGATGTCATGAGCGACATAAAGTCATCGCTCCTCAGCTTCTTTGCCATGGGAGCGGCGCTCTCGCTGGTGTTCCTCCTCTTCTCCGGCGGGTTCAGGCTCATGGCAGCCTGCCTGGTGCCTCTTGCCGCAGGCATGCTTTTCAGCGTCGAGACGCTCTCATTCTTCGGGCAGAGCTTCACGGTGTTCTCTCTGGTGGGGCTCATACTGCTCTTCGGCATCGGCGTCGACTACACGATTTTCTTCGCCTCGATGAAGGAGGATATCGGGAAGATCTTCCCGGGCGTGCTGCTCGCGTTTGCCACGACGGAGATTGCCTTCCTTCTCCTTGCCTTCTCGTCAAGCAGGATTGCCTCAGGCTTCGGGATCATCATGTCGTCAGGGCTCCTGATGATCTTCCTGCTCTCCCCCGGGGCGTTCTTCCTCAAATCCAGGAATGACTTTGATCTTTACGGCTGACCGCAGTACTCCGCCTGCGGCCAGGGCTGGCGGGCTCTAGAACAGTGCCTTTGCCGCGAAGAAAAGCGGCGGAACAGCGAGTGCCGGCAGCAGGTTGATGACCTTCAGATCCTTGATCTTCAGGATGGAAAGCCCCGTGGCCATGATGAGAAAGCCTCCCGTAAGGCTCAGCTCGTTGAGGAGCTCAGGGCTGGTGTCCTTCATGAAGAGGAGCGCCGAGACGTATATCGCCCCCTGCCAGATGAAAAGGATGGGAGAGGCGAATATCACTGATTTTCCGAATGACGCGGCGAGTATCGCCGAGGTTACGAGATCGAGCACCGCGTTGGTGTAGATAAGAGTGCCGTCGTTCTCGAGAGCGCTCTTGATGGGGCCCAGGATCGCGAGCGGCCCGACGCAGAAAATCAGGAACGCCGTGATGAGGCCGTCGAGGCTGAAGGTGCCGCTGCTCCCTTTGCCCTGGAACCTTGCGACCAGCTTCTCAAGCCTCTCGCTGAAGTCAATCCAGTTGCCGATGAGGGCCCCCAGGGCAAGCGAGACGATGAAGAGCACCGGATAGCCGCTGTGGTCCATGCCGTTCACCAGGGAATGTATGCCTATGCCGAAGGCCGAGAGGCCCATCGCGTTGAGTATGGCGAGCTTGAGCTTCTCATTGATGCCGCGCCTCAGGAGGAGCCCCGCGAGGCTTCCGATGAGGATGAAGAGGGCATTGACTGTAGTAGGTAGCATAATACAGAAATCCTTAAACCAGGCTGAACGGCCGGCCGTGGAATACCGCCACGCGCCGGCACGGAGCCTATTCGTAAATAATCTTTATCCTGGTCCGGTCAGTGCGGTTTTTCCTCGCGAACTCGTCGATATCCCTGTCGGTCGCGAGGAGCTCGGTGTCGTGGAACCTGCCGTCCTTCAGGTAGCCGCCCACAGCCTCGCCGGTGCAGACGCTCCGCCTTATTGCCGGAGTGCCTACAGCCTGGTCATCTGATGATTCCGCGCGGCCCTTTGCATCATCTTCTTTATGACTGTGCCTGAAGAGAAAATCAAACATCGGGGCCTCCTCTGATGCTATCCGGATGAACGCACGGATTTTAGCAGAACGCGCGGCATCCGGACAAAGAGACCATGGCAGAATGCCAGGGGCGCCGGATTCCGGCAGGGACACAAATCCCCGCTCAATGTAGCCGACTGAGGCAATTTTTGCTATCATGTTAGCCGCTGATTTTGGTCGGCAGTGATTTCGGGGTTGATCCTTTCAGACTTGTTGCGGCATGCCGTTTCAGCGCGGCTCTTGAAAACTGCACTTGCTTTTGGTTTCCTCTGTCTCGACTTCACGGCGGCACGCTGTCTGATTTGCGTTAACCGCGCAAACTGACAGGGAATCTCTCCACCGTCTGGTTTCCTGTCTAACTGCAGTGCGTCCGTTCTAACGGTGTGACGACTCGAAAGTCAACAGTTAATGTATATGGAGTCAGTTTAAATGGAAAAGTTATCCGGCGCCCAGATGGTCATCCGCGCGCTAGAAGACGAGGGTGTTGATCACATCTTCGGTTATCCCGGGGGCGCAGTCATCGATATCTACGACGCTCTCTACAATTCTCACAAGATCAAGCACATTCTTGTGCGCCACGAGCAGTCCGCAGCCCATGCTGCTGACGGCTACGCAAGGGCAACCGGCAAGGTCGGCGTCTGCCTCGTAACCTCAGGCCCTGGCGCTACCAATACCGTAACCGGCATTGCGACTGCGTACATGGACTCTGTGCCTATCGTTGTCATCACCGGGCAGGTTGCGACCAAGTACATCGGCCAGGACGCCTTCCAGGAAGTTGACACGATCGGCATCACCCGTCCTATCGTCAAGCACAGCTTCCTCTGCAAGTCGGCGCTCGACATCCCCGTCGCCATCAAGAAGGCCTTCTACATCGCCTCCACCGGCCGCCCGGGCCCTGTCGTCATCGACATCCCCAAGGACTGCCAGAGCCCGAAGAACCTCTTTGACTACGAGTATCCGAAGTCAGTAAGCATGCGCTCCTACAACCCGACCCTCGTCGGACACAAGGGGCAGGTAAAGCGTGCGGCCAAGGTTCTTGCCGGAGCGCAGCACCCGGTAATGCTCATCGGCGGCGGCACCATCATCTCCAACGCGTCCGCAGAGGTGAAGGAAGTCGCAGAGCGCTTCAACATGCCGGTCACCAGCACCCTGATGGGCCTCGGCGCATTCCCGGCAACTGACGGACGCTTCCTCGGAATGCTCGGCATGCACGGCACCTATGAGGCCAACATGACCATGCACAACTCCGATGTCATCCTTGCCGTCGGAACGAGGTTTGCTGACCGCATCACGAACAACGTTGCGAAGTTCTGCCCGAACGCCAAGATTATCCACATCGATGTCGATCCGACCTCGATCGCAAAGACCGTCAGGGCCGACATCCCCATCGTCGGATCCTGCGAGATCGTCCTCAGGCAGCTCCTTGAGGCAGCCGATGAGCTCGGCGTGAAGCAGGACAGCTCCGCCCACGCTGACTGGTGGAGCATGATCGACGGCTGGCGCGGCAGGCACTGCCTGGCATTCAGGAAGGATCCGGAGAACATCAAGCCCCAGGAGGTCATCGAGGAGCTCTGGAACGTTACGGGCGGCAAGTGCATCGTCTGCTCCGATGTCGGACAGCACCAGATGTTCATCGCTCAGCACTTCAAGTTCGACAGACCCCGCCAGTGGCTCAACTCCGGCGGACTCGGCACCATGGGCTATGGCTTCCCCGCAGCCATCGGCGCGCAGATTGCGCTTCCCGACGAGAAGGTCTGCGTAATAAGCGGTGACGGTTCGTTCCAGATGAACTCCCAGGAGCTCTCGACCTGCCTGCAGTACCATCTGCCGCTCAAGATCATCATCATGGACAACAAGGCCCTCGGAAACGTCAAGCAGTGGCAGGACATGTTCTACGGCGGAAGGCACAGCGAGACCATCCTCAACGACAACCCTGACTTCGTCAAGCTTGCCGAGGCCTACGGCCACGTCGGCATGAGGATCCTCCTCCCCTCGGAGCTCCATGACGGACTTGCCGAGGCATTTTCCGACAAGTACAAGGATAAGCTGGTCCTCATAGACATCCGCATCGATCCGGAGGAGAAGGTATTCCCCATGCAGCTCGGCGGCGGCGCTATGTGCGACATTCGTTTCAGTGAGACAGAGACTACGGAGACGGCACGCAAATGAAGCATTTGATTTCAATTCTGCTTGAAAATGAATCAGGCGCTCTCAGCCGCGTCGTAGGCCTCTTCTCACAGCGCGGGTACAACATCGAGTCGCTTACCGTGGCTCCGACCGAGGACTCCACCCTCTCGAGGATCACCATCGTAACCGACGGCGACAACAGCGAGATCGAGCAGATCACGAAGCAGCTCCACAAGCTCGTGGACGTCCTCAAGGTCTGCGACCTCGCTGACAGCACTTACGTTGAGCGTGAGATCATGCTCATTAAGTGCCGCGCGAGCACTATTGATGTCAGGACTGAGCTCATGCACCTCGCTGACATTTTCCGCGGCCAGATTGTCGATGTCACCTCCGACCTCTATGTCATACAGCTCGTGGGCGACACAGAGAAGCTTGACGCCTTCATCGAGATTGTCGGGAAGAGCGCAGGCATTCTTGAGGTGGTAAGAAGCGGCGTCTGCGGCATCGCGAGAGGCGAGAGGGCGCTCAGGGCCTGATCGAACAGCTGCTGTACGTAACTCATGAAGGGCTCTGCATCGCGCAGGGCCTTTTTTGTTTCCTGCCGGGCTGTTTTTCACTGGTCCCCGTGAGCATCCTGTGGCAGGCCAGTTTTTGGCCGTATGTCCTCTGACTGCTGTTTCTGCTAAAATACTGCCCCATAAATCATATTCTGCCGGCAGATCCAGTCCTTCCTGTCCGGCGCGGTGTCGCATTCCGGGGAACTGTCTGCTGATGAAAGAAAGCGTCGAGAGAAAACTTGAGTCCATTTCAGAGCGTTACGAGGAAGTTCAGAGACTTCTTGCGGAGCCTGATGTAATCGCCAATCTTGACAAGTACCGCGAGCTCAACAAGGAGTATACCGGGCTTACTGAAATCGTAGAGGAGTTCCGCAGATATAAGAAGGCCCAGGAGAGCTGCAAGGAGGCAGAGGAGCTTCTTGAGAGCGCCGATGACGAGATGAAGGATCTCGCGGCGGAGGAGCTCGGGGAGTCCAAAAAGACCCTTGCAGATCTCGAGCACAGGCTGCAGCTCCTTCTTCTCCCGAAGGATCCGAGGGACAGCAATGACTGCTTCCTTGAGATCAGGGCCGGCACGGGCGGCGACGAGGCCTGCCTCTTCGCGGGCGATCTCTTCAGGATGTACTCCTACTACATAGAAAGGAAGAGATGGCACCTTGAGATCATCAGCTCGAGCGAGGGTGAGATGGGCGGCTACAAGGAAATCATCTCCAAGGTCTCCGGGGACGGCGCCTACGGCGTGCTGAAGTTCGAGTCGGGCGGGCACCGGGTGCAGAGAGTGCCGGTCACCGAGTCGCAGGGAAGGGTGCACACCTCAGCGTGCACGGTGATGGTCATGCCGGAGGTTCCGCCCGAGCAGGCTCCGGTAATCAACCCTGCGGATCTCAGGATCGACACCTACCGCTCCTCAGGCGCCGGCGGACAGCACATCAACAAGACCGACTCCGCAGTGCGCATCACGCATCTTCCGACCGGGCTTGTCGTCGAGTGCCAGGACGAGCGCTCGCAGCACCGCAACAAGGAAAGGGCGATGAGCGTGCTCCTCGCGAGGCTCACCAAGCTGCAGGATGACAAGAGGAAGGCCGAGGAGGATCAGGCAAGGCATGACATCCTGAGCTCCGGTGACCGCTCTGACCGTATTCGCACCTACAATTTCCCGCAGGGAAGAGTGACCGATCACCGGATCAACCTCACGCTCTACCGGCTCGACGAGGTTCTGAACGGCGACATGGATCCGCTCATCGGACCTGTGATCGAGGAGTACCAGGCAGATCAGCTGCAGCGCCTCTCCGAGGAAGGGTAATTCTGACTGTGACTCTTGGGGAATACCGGGCAAGGCTCATACAGGGCATACAGAGCGGGTCGCCGAAGGCTGACGTTGACGCGCTCCTCTGCTTTGTTCTCGGCTGCACGAGAACAGAGCTCATAACAGAGTCATCAAGAGCGCTCACTGACGCTGAGACAGAAAGGCTTGAATCATGCGCGGAGCGGCGCAATAACGGCGAGCCGGTTGCCTATATAACCGGTACCCGAGGATTCTGGGACTTTGAGGTTGAGGTTAACAGCTCGACGCTCATCCCGCGCCCCGAGACCGAGTTTCTGGTCGAGACCGCTCTGGGGCTTTTCAAGGGCGGGACTCTCCTTGATCTCGGGACAGGAACCGGGGCGATCCTCATTGCAATAGCGAGGGAACGTCCGGAAGCAGAGGCTTTCGGGACCGAGCTCGTTCCGGAAGCGGCCGCTCTTGCGAGGCGCAACTGCGGGGCAAACGGAGTCAGGGCCGATATAAGGGAAGGATCCTGGTATGAGCCGGTCACGGACATGAAGTTTGACCTTATCGTCTCGAACCCTCCGTACATCGATCCTGAAGATCACCATCTCGGTGAGGGTGACGTGAGGTTCGAGCCCAGGACGGCACTTGTCTCTGGGCACTGCGGGCTTGACGATCTCAGGCATGTAATCGGCGGCGCGTCCCGGCACCTTAATTCCTCCGGGCATCTTGCGGTGGAGCACGGCTGGAACCAGGGCTTTGCCGTAAGGAGGCTCATGGGCGATGCAGGATTTACTGATGTCCGTTCGGTAAGGGACTACGGCGGACATGAGCGGGTGACTTATGGAACCATGCCGGATGGCGCGGCGGGAACAGCGGAATAATTTTCAGGGAGCGGATCTCTATGAGAGTGGTAAACGGCAACAAGGCTGTCTCTGCAGGCAGCGTGGAGTTCTCGAACGGAAGCCCCTTAGTCCTTATCGGCGGGGTGAACGTCCTTGAGTCAAGGGATCTTGCCTTCAAAGTGGCCGAGGTCATGGCTGAGGTTACCTCAAAGCTTGGCATGAAGTACGTCTTCAAGGGAAGCTTCGACAAGGCGAACCGCTCTTCGGTCTACTCCTACAGGGGACCGGGCATTGACGAGGGGCTCAGGATCCTCTCGGATGTAAAAGATGAGTTTGATGTCCCGGTCATCACTGACGTGCATGAGCCGTCGCAGGTGAAGCCTGTCGCGGAGGTCGCAGACATCCTGCAGCTCCCCGCGTTCCTCGCGAGGCAGACCGATCTGGTGTCGGCCCTCGCGAAGTCAGGGCGTCCGGTCAATGTCAAGAAGCCGCAGTTCCTGAGCCCGGGGCAGACAAAAAACATTGTCGAGAAGTTCAGGGAGTGCGGCTCGGAGGATATCCTTCTCTGCGAGCGCGGATCCTGCTTCGGCTATGACAACCTTGTGGTCGACATGCTGGGCTTCGGCGTGATGAAGAAGGAGAGCGGCAATGCTCCTCTCGTCTTTGACGTGACCCATTCGCTCCAGTGCAGATCCTCCGAGTCCGCTGCCTCTGGCGGCAGGCGCTCGCAGGTACTGGAGCTTGCGAGGGCAGGAACTGCGATAGGTCTGGCCGGAATCTTCCTCGAGGCGCATCCGGATCCGGACAAGGCGCGCTGCGACGGGCCGAGCGCGCTGCCTCTCGATAAGGTAGAGCCGTTCCTCAGGCAGGTGAAGGCAGTTGACGATCTCGTAAAGAGCTTTGAGCCTGTCGAGATCGCATAACAGCCTGAGAAACTGAGGATCTTTGGCGCTTTTTGCCGCCTGCCGGGCACAATGCAGGAAAATTCTGCAGGGTGCCCGGATTTCTTTTCCTCTTTTTATCCAAACCCGGCAGATCCTCAACTTTTATCTCCTTCCTTTCGGATAGAATTGGGCAGTTTCAATTCTGAGGGATTCTCTCCATGGCATTTTCACCGTTCAATGAGTTCACCGATTTCAGCGCAACAGCAGTATATGAGGCCCTTTATGAGGAGCTGAGTGCTGACAGGAGAAACAGGCTCAGACAGGCCATAAAGGATGAGAACGGTGAGAAAGAGCTCCTCTCGCTCTCTGATTCTGAATTTGACGCGGCGCTTCACCTGACGGAAATCAGGGGAGGAGTGCCTGTCCCGACTGTAACCGGCATCCTCCTGGAGGGAAAGGACGAGGCAGTGGAGCGCTTCCTTCCCTCTGCGGGCATACATGTGCGGGTTGTGTCTGACTTCAAGACTGAGATTGACGAAGAGCTCGGCGGAACAATACCGCAGATGATCGACCGGATGCGTGAAATCTTCCTGCAGAACAACGGAAAGGGCAGCGCCAGACCGGAAATCACTGACTTCAGCCTTGAGTCGCTTGATGAGCTTCTTTTCAATGCGCTCATCCACAGGGATTACACCATGGGAGTGCCGACTGAGATCCTGGTTGATCCGGAGGGCGTCGAGATAAAGAGCCCTGGCGGGCTCTTCAACCAGGCGTCCCCTGAGAAGCTTCTCTACGCGAACAGCATTTCAAGGAACCCTGTGCTTGGCAGGGCTCTCAGAATGCTCGGCTTCTGCACGATGAACGGGAACGGCATAAGGGAGATATTCTATTCGGCGCTTAAGTACGGGCGCCCGGAGCCTGACTACAGCCAGAGCAGCGAGAAGCAGGTGTCGGTTTTCCTGCACCGGATCCAGCCGGATCTGGCACTGTCATCTTTGATTGAAAAGGTTCTTTCAAATGGCAGCAGGCTCTCTGTTACGGCTCTTAGAGTCCTTTATCAGCTGAGGAGGACTCCGCTCACAGCTGAGGAGATCGCAGAGAGGCTTTCGCTCAGCAGCGGGGGAAGGCTGGTCGTTGTGCTCGAGAATCTCCTCTCGCTCAAGCTTGCGGAGTTCACCGAAGGCGGCAGGTATCAGATCATGTGGCCCGCCGCTGATGACGATATCTGAAATTCTGAGCAAAAGCGTTCCCGGTTCTGATACATGCCAGGACGCAGCTCAGATGAGCCTTGGCGGCTGATGGTTCAGCCGGATGTCCCGGGGCTCAAATGGGGGAAGGAGGCGCCCGTCCTCCTTCCTTATCTCAATGCTGCGGCGGTACGTTTATTGACGGATGGTCCTTGGGGCAAGGGAGAATTCCCCGCAGTCAGTGCGCAGGGGATTGATGTCTATGCCGCCTCTTCTCGTGTACCTTGCCTGGACAGTCAGGCTCTCTGGCGAGCAGATTCGCTTTATGTCAGTGAATATCCGCTCGGCGCATGACTCGTGGAATTCATTTATGTCCCTGAAGGAAAGAATATAAAGGAGCAGTCCTTTTCGGCTGATCTTCTTTCCTTTATAGTGGATGAACACGCTTCCCCAGTCCGGCTGGCTTGTTACAGGGCAGTTTGACTTGAGCAGGTCTGAATACAGATATTCTTCAGCATCGGTGTTCTGATCAGCAGAAAGCGAGTCGGCGCTGAACTTAAAGGACGGGCTTTCGACCTCAAGGCAGTCAATGCACTGGAATTTATCCGCTGGAACTGCCGTATGAAGCGCTGAACTGCCGGAAAGAGGCAGAATTTCCAGGCTGAAACTGCATTTGAACCCGGCTGAGAGATCCTTCTCTATTGCCTCTGCAATTTTGCTGTCGGAGTCAAACCTCTCGTAGTTGAATGAGTTGAGGTAGAGCTTCAGTGATTTTGACTCGACAATGTTTTCGGACTCGGCAGGCACTGCAAGTCTCAGTATTCTGACAACAGGCTTGCCATGGCTGTCAAGGTAGGAGAACTCCCAGGCATTCCAGCAGTCAAAACCGGTAAAAGGCAGGTTTGGGCCGATGCCGTTTGCAGTTCTGCTAATCTGGCGCGGAATAAACCTGAGCACTTCAGGAGAGTAGTGCTTAGGATAGGTGACTTTTCTCCCGAGCGGCAGGTTAAGGACTGATGCCTCATTCTGCTGAATATCAATGCTATTTTCCATAAGAGCTCCGACTCACATTTATAATGATGCCATGATTATAAATTAGGGTTAGCTTATTCCAATATGAATAGAAGAGAAAAAATCAGACAGCTCCTTGTGCTGCTGGAAAACAGCCTGAGGGAGTCAGAGCTGTGGAGTGCTGAGGAGATAAGCGCGGAGAAACTTGTCAGCAAAGTGCCGTTCTGCGCCGATACGCTCAGCTATCCGGAGTGGCTTCAGTTTGTATTTATAAGAAGGATGCAGGCGATAGTTGACGGAGAAGATGAGCTTCCGTCTGCATCAGGGCTGTTCCCGATGGCGCAGGTGTATTTCGGCAGGGAAATCTTCAGGTTCCGTGAGCTTGCATCTGTTCTTCTGAAACTGGACAGAGCTCTCAGAGACCAGCCTGAGCAGTGATGGCATCTGAGCTTCTAGACTGCTCTGACAGTAAGCAGAATTTTTGACGAAGTCATTTTCATGGAATTAGCTGTTCCCATTGCGTACCAGTGTTCAAACTGACCGACTGACTGTGCGGAGCTGTTTGGCATACAGAGAGTTATCGTGACCTCTGTGACAGCATTGCTTCTTATGTTTGATTGCCATTGTGAGCCTGGATTGCCAAAGCATGAAAACGGCAGCGCATGAGCACTTGGTTTTGCTATGCTTGCTGGCTGCGTGGCGCCGGCCGGCTGAACTGTTGTCACAAAGTAGAGGCCTTAAGCTGCTGGTCAGGAGGATGCTGCCGGACATAATGCTCTATGCCGCAAGCGTGAGTTTTTGGCTAGTGCCATAATATACCGGAAAATTTTCCTCTATGTTCCCTCACTCACTCCCGACATGGTAACCCGCTCTGCTGCTGACGACAATGAAGTTCCTATAAAGTTCAAAATTATTTTAAGTAAATAGATGAATAATTGATCTCAGTCAAAAAGAACAGCCTATTTAGATCGATTTTTAATTGAACAGTTATGATTTCAGTATTATCATGAACGCATGAGTTTAGTTGATACTGAACCATAGAAGGAAGAAATCAGAGATTTCTGCAAAGAGGTCTCCAGAAAAGCTTCTCTAAAGCGTTTCGCGGTTTCTTATAATAATATAGGAAAAGGACAAATATCATGAAAGCAAAGTGGCTTCCAATTTCTGCAGCTGTTGCTTTAGCACTCGGTTCATTCTCTGCTTCAGCAGTTGATTTCCACGGTTATTTCCGCTCAGGCATTCAGAACAACCTGACCAACGGCGGTGCTGTTTACTGCTTCGGCAACGGCAACCAGGGGCACCTCATGGGCCGTCTCGGTGATGAGTGCGATACCTATGCTGAAATCGCCCTTTCTCAGGAAGTATTCAACAAGGCCAAGAACAAGTTCACTGTAAATACCCTCGTTGCATGGGGTTCTGCTGAAGGCAACTGGGACAAGCAGGGCAACTCCTGGCAGGGCCTTGGCAAGGGCGGAGATCGTGCCGGCGAGAACGGTGATTCTGCAT